>JAESGK010000086.1_pt1 | contig 98628 bp, 87 predicted proteins | sample 9269681 | NCBI WGS metagenome assembly JAESGK01 (sample SAMN14515347, study PRJNA621673) | algae metagenome | isolation source: Timaviella obliquedivisa GSE-PSE-MK23-08B and co-occurring heterotrophs from... | place: USA: Grand Staircase Escalante National Monument, Utah | collected 2006-08-15 | reverse complement strand
TAACCCCGAGAGCCATCAGCGTTCCCGCCTGAAACCCACAATCCGCACCAAACTTTCATAAGAAACTTCAGAGCGAGTTCGTCGGTCGCCAGCAGCGCCGCCGCCCTCGTTGGTGAGCGGTTTATAGTCCCACCAATCCTTCATAGTCAACAGCCTTTCGCAAAAAAAATGACAGTTTTTTGAACGGCGGGATCAGATCGGCTGCTTATCCAATGATCATATACCCGCCAAACCCCGATGCCGTCGGCTTTTCGCCCCATTTTACGGTTGTCGGCCCTTCCGCCACAGGCAAGAGCAGGCCAGCGACGCACGCAACCCGGACGCCTATGCGAATGCCCCATGCGCTACAGGCCTCCATTTCAATGTCTTTCTCCGGCTCACAAGCTATCCTTCTGAACAGATCACTTTTCAGCGACGGCCGGGTCCGCAAAGATTACGAAACTTGGGGGAACTGGTACAGGTCGGGGCCGATCCCTTTTGTTGCAGACGGCCCATGACCTCCTCCATCAGCTTTCGCGAACGCATTGCCCTCTATGCCCTCCTGACCTCGCTGACATCCGTCAGCATCGACGCGCTGTTGCCGGGGCTGCGCCAGATCGGCGAAGACGTCGGTGTCGTGCCGCCATTATCCACCCAGCACATTATATCGCTCTTCATTCTCGGCATGGCGTTCGGTGAACTGCTTCTGGGGCCATTGTCCGATGCGATAGGACGCAAAAGGGCGCTCATGATCGGCCTCGGCGTCTATATGGCCGGAACCATCACCGCCATGCTGGCCGGATCGCTCGACATGGTGATCCTTGGCCGGTTCCTACAGGGCGCAGGCGTCGCCGGCCCCAAGATCGCCACGCGCGCCATGATCCGCGATCAGTTCGAGGGCGATGCAATGGCTCGCGTCATGTCCTTGATGTTCACCCTCTTCATTCTTGTACCGATGCTGGCTCCTGCCTTGGCCCAGGGATTGATTTCTTTTGCCGGGTGGCGGTCCATCTTCTACGTCTATCTTGCCCTGGCGGTCGTGCTTGGCCTTTGGCTGCTGATGCGGCAACCGGAAACATTGCCAGCCGATCAACGCATATCCTTCCGGCCGCAGCTGCTCTTTCTCAACGGCCGGCGCATCCTGTCAAAACGCCGTGTGGTCGTGCTGATCATCGCAACCGGGATCGTGTTCGGGGCGCAGCTCCTCTATCTCAGCACCGCGGCAGACCTGTTCTTTGACGCCTATGGAATCAAGGAAACCTTCCCACTCCATTTTGCGATGCTGGCGACCGGAGTGGGACTGGCCTCTTTTCTCAATGCAAGGCTCGTAAAGCGGTTCGGGATGGAGGCCATGGCGCGGGCAGGCTTTGCGGGATTGGCATCGACCGGTTTTGTCATGCTGATGACCTCCATATTCTGGGGCGGCCGCCTGCCGCTGGCCGCCTTGATGGTGTTCGGGTTCGCCGCCTTCTTCGCCATCGGGATACTTTTTGGCAATCTCAATGCCATGGCGATGCGCCCTCTCGGCCAGGTTGCGGGGTTGGGCGCATCCATCGTCGCTTCGGGCTCGAGCCTCATCGCCACCCTGTTCGCTATCGGCATCGGCAGCTTCTACGACGGTACAGCCGTGACTTTGGCAGCTGGTTTCTTTATCGCCGGGATCAGCTCCCTTGTTCTGGCGGAACTGGCCCTGAAGGCTGACATGGCTCACGTCGAAGCGGCTCGATGAGATCGTTCCACCAGCGTCCTGCACGCACCGTCGAACCGCACCGGGGCCATCGAGATAACGGTCAAATCAAGGCCGCCAGAAGGTCCGAGGGGACGTGAGGGGGCACCGGACGCCCGTCAATCACGACAACACACAGCACCGTGTTAACCTTCTGTTAACCATTTCCTCGCTACACCGAGGCAACAGAAAATTTACCAAGTTGAATGATGTGTTAACTCAATCCCGGCCGATCCGTCTCAAGGGACGATCCTTTCTTGCGCTCGCACTGACACCCGAACTGCCGTTCGAAGACTGGCTGGTGCAACTCGACGCGCTTGCCTCCCGTTCCGCCGGTTTTTTCCTCCGGCGGCCGATCGTGCTTGATGTTCAAGGACTTGAGCTGGAGCGGGCGCAGCTGCGTGATCTCGTCAGCCAGCTGGGTATGCGCAACGTCAGGATCATGGGGATCGAAGGGGCTCGCTCCTCGCTGCTTGGCCCGGACCTGCCGCCCGCGATGGCGGATGGACGCCCTGCTTCCGACGTCGACATCGAGACCAGCGAGGAGGCGCAAAAAACGGTTCCGGCCGGGAGCATTGTTGCTCCCGCTGCGCCGTTGCCAAGGGCAATGTCATCGATCGTCGTTAGCCAGCCCGTGCGTTCGGGTCAATCGCTCGTCTACCCGGAAGGCGACGTCACGATCATAGGCTCGGTGGCATCCGGCGCGGAAGTGATCGCAGGCGGGTCTATTCACGTCTATGGCGCGCTCCGGGGGCGGGCGATGGCGGGGACAATGGGGAATTCCTCAGCCCGCATCTTTTGCCGGAAGTTTGAGGCTGAGTTGATCGCGATCGATGGCTTCTATCTGACCGCCGAGGACATCCAGCCGGGTCTGCGCGGAAAACCGGTCCAGATCTGGCTCGAAGGCGAAGCGATCAGAGCGGAAGCGCTCAACTAATCAAAGACGTATTCCTACTTTAATTGGAGAGGTACATGGGCAAGGTAATCGTGGTTACGTCTGGCAAGGGCGGCGTCGGCAAGACAACGTCGACCGCAGCGTTGGGCGCAGCCCTCGCGCAAAACGGCGAGAAAGTCGTGGTGGTGGATTTTGACGTCGGCCTGCGCAATCTCGACCTCGTGATGGGTGCGGAAAGACGTGTCGTTTATGATCTGGTCAATGTCATCCAGGGCGAAGCCAAGCTGACGCAGGCGCTGATCCGCGACAAGCGGGTGGAAACGCTCTACTTGCTCCCGGCGTCGCAGACCCGCGACAAGGAGAATCTCACCCCGGAAGGCGTCGAGAAGGTCATTGCCTCGCTCAAAAATGCTTTCGACTGGGTCATTTGTGACAGTCCTGCCGGCATCGAGCGCGGAGCAACGCTCGCCATGCGCCACGCCGACGTCGCCATCGTCGTGACCAACCCCGAAGTGTCCTCGGTACGCGATTCCGACCGTATCATCGGCCTGCTCGATTCCAAGACGCTGAAGGCTGAAAACGGCGAACCGATGGAGAAGCACCTGCTTCTGACCCGTTACGATTCGGCGCGCGCCGAGCGCGGTGACATGCTCAAGGTCGAGGACGTTCTGGAGATTCTGTCGATCCCGCTTCTCGGCATCATTCCGGAAAGCATGGATGTTTTGCGCGCGTCCAATGTCGGCGCTCCCGTCACCCTGGCGGACGGCCGCAGTGCTCCCGCCATGGCCTATTTCGAAGCGGCCCGCCGGCTCAAGGGCGAAATCCTGCCGGTCACCATTCCTGGCGAAAAGCGGGGTTTCTTCGGCAAGATCTTCGGAAGGAAGGCGGCATGAATCTGTTTCGTTTGTTTTCCCGGCCGCAATCCGCACCGGCAGCCCGGGAGCGGCTGCAAGTGCTGCTCGCCCATGACCGTGCCTCGACCGGCGATTCGGACCTCGTCACCAAGTTGCGCGACGAAATCCTTCGTGCGATCTCCAAGCATATGCACGTCGATAGCGAGAAGGTCAGCGTAAAATTGGAGCGCGGTATCCAGGTTTCAACGCTTGTCGTTGACGTCGAAATTCCGTTTGATGCAACAAGGAAGGCGGCCTAACGGTCGCCACCTTTTCTGGAGAGATCGCCGGAAAGCGAAAAAACCGTCATTGATGAAATTGAAACATACTCCTTGACCTTCCCATGGTTGGAAACCCCACCTTCAAGGGAAGACATCGAAAGGAGATGACGATGTACGAATTCCACATCCCGACCATGACATGCGGCGGCTGCCGAAATGCAGTGGAACGCGCGATAAAATCTGCCGATGCGCGCGCGATCGCGACAATCGACCTGACATCGCGGAAGGCGCGGGTCCAGACGGACCTCCACCCCGCAGTGATCGGCCAGGCAATCGAGCAAGCCGGTTACCCCGCCACTGTCAGCCACTTTTAACGTGGCAACGTGAGCGTGCTTGAGCATTTTGTGGATGACTACCGAAAGGCCGGGCTTGCGGGGTGACGGCCGGCGGACACGCCCAAACTTACATTCGATCCCAAAGCCGCGATCGCCCGGCTCAAGTCCCCACTCGCATCATTGTGTGAACCTCGATGCGGCGCCCATCAGTTTACGCCGACGGGCTGCAGATCGCGCTCAAGGGCGGACATCTCGGATCGGATGAAATACTTCGCGCAGATCCGGGATGGAACGCTGGGATCAACAGCACGGTCCAGTTGTCTACTGAGCAGCACTGGCGCTGCTGCCGCGTTCGTTTGAGGAAACAGGAGAAAACGAGGCGCGCAGGCTGGCATGGAACTGCGCGAGCAGATGCCGGTCGAAATGGCCTTCCGACTTTTGCATCATCCTCAGCGTTTCGGCGGGCGTCCATGCCCGCTTGTAGGATCGCTCCGAGGTCATCGCCTCATAGACGTCGCAAATCGCGGCGATCCGCGCGGGCATGGTGATCTGGCTGTCTGAAAGCCCAAAGGGATATCCCTTGCCGTCGATCCGCTCGTGATGATGAAGACAGACATCCAGCACCGCCTGCGGCATGTCGCTCTGGCGGGACAGCAGTTCGTAGCCGCGGACAGGATGGGTTCGGATCTCGGCCATCTCCTCATCTGTCAACGCGCTCTTCTTCGACAGCAACGCATCCGGCATCACCATCTTGCCGATATCATGCAGCAGGCCGCTGACGCCAAGCACGCGCACCGTCGGTTCGTCGAATTTCAGAAACCGGGCGAAGTGCACCATCAGCGCGCTGACGGCAATCGAATGCAGGAACGTGTATTCGTCCTTGGTCTTCAGCCGCGTTATACCGATCAATGCCGCCGGATTGCTTTCCATCGATTTGGCGATCTGTTCGACAGCGCGATCGGCGGGCTCGAATGCCGCTGTTCCCGTCAGCCGGGCATCGGAAAACAGCGCGCCGAGCAGTGGCCTCGTCTCCTCGATGGTCTGCAGCGCTTTTTTGATTTCGGTCTGGGTGAAGGTGCGGGAAAAATTGGCCTGTGAGGCATCCTTGTCCAGGTGCTTGACCGTGCTTGTACCGACATCGGCTCCCCTGCGGGTGTCGATGACAAGGCTGATGATGTTGCTTCCCCGCACTTTTGACGCGGCGGCTTCATCCTTGAGCAAAAAGCTGCGGACAGGCGTTGCTTCGTCGCGCAGAGGGTCTTCTATATCGGTGATATACATTCCGACACGGACTTGATGCCTCTTGATGCGCTTGAGCATGTCTACCGTTCTTTTCCAACCACCGGGCCAGTCCAGCAGAATTTATACCGTTACCTTGTTCACTTCACAGTATAAAAAACCACACCCGAACCCGAAACCCGCGAAAAATTCAAGTGTACACCCCGAAACACTTTCCGGGAGACAAATATCCCATCAACGATCTTTAACGACAACCATTTAATCGGAGTTAAGATCGTCAGCAAAGCTGGAAATAATGCAATTCAATCAAAAGACTACCTTCGATTGCCATTAAAAACCGGACGCCTTCTTCTGATTGTTGATATGTCCATCCCGCTCGCAAGCGAAAGCGACGTCGTATCGCGAAACAACGCGCAGGTGAGGAGATATGGCGTCGATTGCACACTTCGGAGCCGGCGGCAAAATGGGCTACCGGCTTGCCGGGAACTTCACGGTTCACGCTTCGACGTGCACCCTGTGGACGGCGGCGGGGCCGGCAGCGCGCGGCTTCAGAATGATCCCGGACGGTGCGGCGTGGTGCCGTTTTGAGTCGCCTTTCACGCCACCTTTGATGATGGGCGTGCAGCGGGCATTCTGGCACACGCAGCAACGATAATTCTTGTGTAGGCTGATATTTAAAACCCAGGTACAGTCTCGTGTGTTAAAGGAACGAATATCCGATTTATCACGGGAGTCCTGCGATGAAATCATTCTTCGTTTCCATTTATCATTTCCAGTATGCGCTTTTCTTTATCCAGTGGACATTGACTTTGTCTTTGGCGATCGGCGCCGTCATGGCGATCGATAGGGCATATTTCTAAAAACGTTCTTCTTTTATCTTGTTTTTCTGACGCAAGTTCATGAGTAGATGCCTGCTCCCACCACCCGGAGCGCAGCCGAAAGACCATTGAGATGATCAGGTTTCGCCCAAAGACTGAAGAAGAATTGAAGCAACCGCCGGCATCAGCGACGGACAAAGCCGCCACAGCCAAACCTGCGGATACGAAGAAGCGCGCGAAAGACTGAACAGACGACAGATCCTGCCACTTGGCATGGACCGCAAAAGGAAACTCCATGAACGTCGATTTTGCAATCACCGGACGCTATGTGCACGAGATCAAGGCGGTCCTTCAATCCGTGGGAATTAACGAGGGCAGTGAATATGACGCGCTGCCGTTCAGCCCCGCGAGCCGCGCAAGTGGTCATCACACCTTTGCTTTTCGCAACAAACAGGCCGCCCTTGAAGCCGCGGCAACCTGGGAAACGCATGTCAAGCAGCGGGCACTTTCCCACCGCTGATCTCAAATGCCTCCGGCCCGAGCTGGGACCCTATGTGCCGTATGAACTACGGCACATATCTGCCGGACGCATTCCGTCCGCTGGAAGTATCCGTGTACCTTATTTTGGAAAGTCCCGCGTAAAGGCGTCGAGGACGTCGATCAGAACTTCGTTGACCTTGTCCGTGGTGAAATCATCCAGACCGATGACGTTATGCCCAACCGACACGCTTTGCGCCGATAACCGGCGGTAATGTTGAAACTGAATATTATCCTCGGTCAGGCTGACAGCGCTTCGGATAGACCGGCCGGTGAGTTCGCTGGTTATTTCCATCTCAACTTTTGACGAGGTTCCCGGAGCTGGCTCGGTAAGCCGCATTTTCGGCATATCGGCCATCTGAAGCTTCTGGTTCAATATCTCGATGAGACTTTCGATCTTGGGACGAAAGACCTGAACCCAATTCTCCTCCACCCATTGTTTCCGATCGGCTTTTCTGGATTTGGCCAATTCGGCCTCCTCCAGCTTTCGTCTCGCTTCGCCTTCGATTCGGCTTCCCAGCGCCAGAAGCTTGTTGAGTCGATCGTCGGTAAATTTGGACATTGTCATCCCTTAAAACACTGAAACAGTCGGCATTTCACGTGCCGGCTTGAGTTCTCTCCAGCGAGAGCCTGACGCAATACCTCCAAAAAACCATTTGAATGGCGCCATGAATACAAGAACCCTTAAAGTCCGCATTGTCCACGCCGAAACGATTCCTGATGGCGCATGGACAGTATCGGCCGGTGTTAAAAAGTTTTGGCATCTCCTGTTCGCACGATTTTGCCAATGCTGTATTTGGCTTGCCCGCGCCGGGTGGGTTCACCCCACCAGCTTTTCAACACAGTGCGCTTGCAGTCTTCAGCTTCAGGCTACGGGCAGACCGGCGGCGGCTGATGCAGCGCAAAAATAAACATGACTAATACAGACAAGTTTGATCCGCCGTGATATAGGCACCGCATTCGCGCGCTTTAAACATCTCCCATGCGAAACGAAGGATGAGCATGAAAGCCTACGGGTTGCATGCCAGATCGACCCTGCGATTCTATCCGGACTGAGGCCATGATCGACTTAGAAACGCACCACGAGGTCTACATTGCCAACCGGACGGCATTGATTGCTTACGCCACACGGATTCTAGGCTCCCGGGAAACGGCCGAGGATATCGTGCAGGATGCTTTTTTGCGGTTTGCGCCGGCCAACATGAACGCAGGCCCATCCGCGCAAACGCTGGCCTATCTCTACAAGATCGTTCGCAATCTTTCCTTCGATTTCCTGAAAAGGCAGAAGATCGAGAAACGGGAACAGGAAAACGAACCGCCGTTCTGGTCGATACCGAACGAGACGCCGACGCCGGAAGACTTCGCTGCCGTCACGGACGAGGTGCGGCGGATATCCGGTGTCCTGGATGACCTTCCGGTCGAGACCCGCGTTGCGCTCGAAATGCACCGGTTCGGCGGCTATACACTGGAAGAAATTGCTGCCCACCTCGGTGTCTCGGTTGCCACCGCCCATCGGCACGTGCGAACCGCCATGATGCGGGTGGCGACCATGATGGCCGGCACATTCTAAAAACCCGCAATCCGTGTGAAAAAAAATAGACCGCAGTTCGTCTTTGCAGAACAGAAGATGATTCGGATAGACATATTCGAAGCGGCGCGGCCGGAGCGGTACAGGTAGGATTTTGACCCAGAACAATCATATGCCGCCAGCCCTGCTGGAAGAAGCCATGGACTGGTTTCTCAATCTCAAGGCGCGCCAGAACTGTCCGCAAACCGAGCAAAGCTTTAAAAGCTGGCTCTCCCGCTCTCCGCTTCATCAACAGGCCTTCGAACGGGCTTTGAAAACGTGGGCGCAGCTGGGTGAAGTGCCTCCCCTCCATGAGCATCTCTGGAGACCGGCAGCTGCCGTGCCGATACCGGTGCGGCGCTTCTGGAAACCATGGACTGCCGGAGCTGCGCTGGCGATCGCAGCCTGTGCCGTAGCGCTTCTTGCGGGGCCATCGCTTCTTTTGCGCCTGCAAGCCGACCACATGACCCGCACCGCCGAAAGCAGAACCCTGACGCTTGAGGATGGCAGCATCATCGAGATGGGCGGAGACAGCGCCATCGCGACGGACATCAGCTCCTCAATCCGCCGCGTCACCCTGTTGTCCGGAGAAGCGTTTTTTGATGTCGCCCACGATGCGTCGCGCCCCTTCACCGTCGATGCCGGCGGGGTTGCGGTTGCCGTTCTCGGAACAGCCTTCGACGTGCAGCTGACCGATGGTGAAACGACCGTCGAACTGGCGCGCGGCACCGTCGCCATTTCCTACGACGGATCGGATCACAGGCAGAATTTCGAGCTTTCGCCGGGCGAGATGGCAGCGGTCGATCATCAAACCGGCGCTGTTATTCGCAGCACGATCGCGCCGGAAGATATCGCCGCATGGAGGACGGGCAAGATGTTCGTCAACGACGTGACCGTCGCCGCGGCGGCTGAACGTCTGCAGCGCTATCATCCGGCATGGATCAGCGTGCCGGATTCAGCGCTGGCCAGCCGAAGGGTCACCGGCCTCTATGATCTTAAAAATCCCGATGCCGCCCTTGAGGCCATGGTAAAACCCTTCGGCGGCAAGGTTCATGCGGTGACGTCATACGGGCGATTGCTCAGCCGATTTTAAGTTGACAAAAACAATCAGAAAAAAATCCCGTTCTGGTGAAAAAAAATCCGGAGCGGGTCGTCTTTGGTTCGAAGCGCATGCTGGGGCAATGCGCCGTAAACCGAGACGGGGGTAAAATGAGTTCGCCGAAATGCCGTAATGGAAATGTCATCTCGCAAGAAAAGGGCCGCCACGTTATCGGTTTGCGCCTGCTTGCAACAACGGCGATCGTTGGACTTTCGTCCTTTGCCATAGTGCCACTGCATTCCGCGTCCGCCCAGGACAAGACATCGCGGGTGGGCAATGCCCGCAGTTTCGATATCCCGTCCCAGTCGCTTTCCAGCGCGCTGAACGTCTTTGGCCGGCAATCCGGTCTACAGGTAACGCTTGCTGCCCAGACATCGCGCGGCATGCGGTCCAGCGCAGTCAGCGGTTCGCTCGATCCGAACCAGGCACTGGCGCAACTTCTGGCCGGCACCGGTATTTCCTACCAGATCTCCGGCGGAACGGCTGTGATCGGTGCGACCGCGCCAGTGGGCGATAATGGTACCGTTTCCGTTGCGGGCGCCACAGCCCTCGATCCGATTTCGGTTTTTGGCAGCGGCAAGCTTGGTGCCGGCGAGATCCAGATCTCGTCGGAAGATCTGGCCCGAAAGAACCCTGCGACCATCGCCGACGTCTTTGCCGGCGAGCCCGGCATCTCAGTGGGCAGCTCGCTGCCGATGTCGCAGAAAGTTTATGTGCACGGCATCGAGGAAACCAGCCTCGCGGTCACCATCGACGGTAGCCGCCAGAACAACAAGGTCTTCCACCACAGCGGCACGAACATGATCGATCCCGCCCTGCTCAAGGCGGTCGGCGTCGATGCCGGCGTTGCTCCGGCCGATGCCGGACCGGGCGCGCTTGCCGGCGCCATCGCCTACGAAACCAAAGATGCGCGCGATCTGCTGGACGGCGACGGCTTTGGCGGTTTCGTTACGTCGAACTACAATTTCAACAGCGACACCGTTACCACAGGCCTCTCCGCATACGGCATGAAGGAAGGCCTCGAGTTTCTCGGCTATTTCAATTTCGCCAACGGCAATAATTTCACCGCCGGCAATGGGAATGTCGTCGAGGGAACAAGCAGCGATTTCCTCAGTGGAATGGGCAAGGTCGCCTATGAGTTCGAGAGCGGCGACCGCATCCAGCTCAGCCATGATCGCATTCGCGATGATGCGCCGAGGCCTTACCGCGCCAACGCCGGCTTCGTCGACAGCGGCAGGCCCTGGGAGCCGCGCGTTCGGGACTATACGCTCGATCGCCAGAACACCGTGTTCACCTATACCGACAGCACCCCGGAAGGCTGGTGGGATCCGAAATTTGTGCTTGCCTACAGCAAGACCAAACTCGAAGTTCCGGTCTACCTGCCACCCAGACTTGCCATCCCGCCCTACCCGGCTATCGGCACGACCGGCAGCCTGAACGGCAAGTTTGAAAACAAGTTCGCGTTCGATATCGGCAACATCGTCGCCGGTGTCGATTTCTACAACGACAAGGCCGAGCTTGAAGACCTCTTCGAACCGGCCACCGAAAAGGCCCGCAACATAGGCATTTACGCTCAGGCACGGCTCGAACCCTGGGAGCGCACCCGCCTATCCTTCGGGGCACGCGGCGACAATCAGCAGTTCACCGGAACCACCGGACAGGAATGGAACAATTCAGGCCTCAGCGGCAATGTGTCCGGCGAATACGATCTCATCGAGGATGTCCTGACGGCTAAAGCCGGCTACTCCCATGTCTGGGGCGGCGTTCCCCTCGCCGAAAACTTCATCTTCAATCCCAGATGGAATTATGGCGACGGCCCGAAGCCGGTGACGGCAGACAACTACAATCTGGGCCTGGAAGCGAACTACGGCGACTTCACGATCGAAGGCAGTGTCTTCCAGACAGATCTCGCCGATGCGCGTGCCCCGCGTTACCAGATTCTGCGCGGTATCGAAGCGCATGACGTCCGCTCCAGAGGCTTTGACATCGGCGGGGGCTACAATTGGGGCGATGGCTACTTCAAGGTGAAATACGCCAATATCGACGTCGAGATCGACGGGAAACCGGCTGATTCCGACCTCGGCAGTTATCTCGCCGCTCCGGCCGGCCAGATCATAACCCTGCAGGCAGTCCATACGTTCACCGACTGGGGCGTCACCCTTGGGGCCGATGCCGAGATCACGCTCGACTATGACGACGTCGCCGTCGGCAGCAAGCCTTATGAAGGCTATCAGGTTTTCAACGCCTTCGTCGAATACCAGCCGCCGTCCAGACCCAATCTGACGTTCCGCGCCGACCTGAAGAATATCTTCGATGAAACCTATGCCGATCGGGCGACCTATGGCCAGGAATTCCCCAATGTCACGCCGCTCTACGAATCCGGCCGTGCCTTCATCCTGACGGCGAAGGCGACATTCTGATCATCCCGGCGTGGATCATCCGGCGTCATGGCCACTGACAACAGAGAGCGGGCGCGCATACCCCCGCTCTCCGATACCCAAAGCCGAAAGACAGGAGTCCCTCATGCTAGAAGCGACAACCCGTTTTGCAACGGTAAACGGCCAGAAATATCTGACCCAGCTCTGCAAGCATTTCGCCCATAAGATCGATGTGGCCCAGGACGGCAGTGGCGGCGAGCTCAAGTTTTCCTGCGGAACGGGATATCTGCAAGCGCACGACGATGGGTTGCACATCCGTGTGCGCTCGCCAGACGACGCCAATCTGGCAGACACCAAATCGGTCATCGAGGACCATCTGCTTCGGTTCGCATTCCGGGAAAATACCGGTCCTCTGCATTGGCAAGCGACAGGCTGAAACGCAGGCCCCCAATCGGGCACAGGCCCGCATGACTGGAAAATTAAAATGCGTTGAGCGGGAAATCGGCAACGCTTTCGTGCGGCGTTGCGTGTCGCATGCCGAGGATGGACACAATGCAATCGTCTAGGCAAATCGCGGAAGCGGCAACCTTCCAGAGTTTCGCAAATTGCTACCTGCGCGAGGTCAGTTCCGGGGTGCCGGTGGTCCATAGGATGCCAGGCTGCACCGTTGACTGCATCGAATGGTCGCTGCCGCGGCAGCAGATGATCCTGCGCGCCGAACTGACCTCCTCCTCTCTCTGCGGTCCGCAGCACTTTGGGCGGGTCTGGTGCCGGGGAGCGCCGGATCAGACGTGGCGGCAGATCGAACTGATGTCGGCGCTTCACAGTCTGGTTCACGAAACATACCGCCAGGTCGAGGACGGCCGCGTGGATGCCCTGCGCGGTTTCGAACTCGAACTTTTGATGCGCGTTCTCGACAGCTACCAGCAGACATCCCTTTTCATCGACAGGGCGCTGCCGGTACCGGCGACCGGCGACAGCTTCATCGAGGCCGAACAATCCCTCGTCTTCGGCCACTGGCTGCACCCGACGCCAAAAAGCCGGCAGGGCATGACGTTCTGGCAGCAGGAGAGCTATGCCCCGGAACTGCGCGGCCAGTTCAAGCTGCATTACTTCGCAGCGAAGAAGGATTTCGTGCGGCATGCCTCGGCACGGCCGTTGACGGCACATGAGATCGTGCGCTCGCTTGCGGATCGAAGCGCCGAACAGCTATCGACCGGCGATGACGAATATCTGCTGCCGATGCATCCGCTGCAGGCGGAAGCACTGCTGCTCGACCCTGACATCCAGGCGATGCAACAGCGCGGCGCCTTGCGCCATATCGGGCCTGCCGGTGCGCTTTTCACCGCAACCTCGTCCGTCCGCACGGTCTACAGCGCCGGCGAAGACTGGATGCTGAAGTTCTCCCTGCCGGTGCGTATCACCAACTCCGTCCGCCTCAACCGGCGGCAGGAACTGGAGGCGGGCGTGGCCATGGCCAGGTTGATCGACCGAATAGGCTTTGCCAGGCGGTCGGAAAACTTCCGGATCATACAGGACCCGGCCTATATCACGCTCGACATGCCCGGCCGCAGCGAAAGCGGGTTCGAAGTCATCTTGCGCGAGAACCCTTTCCGGGGCGACAAGGGCAAAGGCGTGATCACGGTTGCGGCCCTGACCGCTGACCCGCTGCCGGGAACGGCATCGAGGCTGGAGTGCATCATCCGCAGGCATGCCATGAGAAGCGGAGAGGACCCCTCCAGCGTCTGCCTGATCTGGTTCCAGCATTATCTCACGTGTGCCGTCGCGCCGCTGATCCAGCTCTATGACGACTACGGCGTGGCACTGGAGGCGCATCAGCAGAACAGCCTTCTCGATATCAGCGCGGGTTATCCATCTGCGAGCTACTATCGCGACAATCAGGGATTCTATCTGTCCGAGCGCTACCGCGGTCTGCTTTCCGGCCATGTTCCGGAGGCAGAAACCATCGGATCGCTGTATTTTCCGGAAAGCGAAATCCGCGACCGGTTCGCCTATTATCTGATCGTCAACCAGGTATTTTCGATCATCAGCCGGATGGGGCATGACGGCCTCTGCGACGAGAGCCTGCTGTTGAGGATGCTGCGCACGCATCTTGAACGCTGCGCCCTGACGATGACGGGCGCCGGACGGGATTTCGCCCGCCACCTTCTTGACCTCCCGGCGATCTCGTCGAAGGCCAACCTGACGACCCGGCTGTTCGACGTGGACGAACTCCAATCCCAAAACGCACCGGCCCTTTATCGCCCCATGCCCAATCCATTGCGGGCACCGGCAGCTTTAAGCGTTCCAAGGACGAACCATGCCATTGCCTCTTGATCTCAGAGGGCGACCGGATGAACGGGTCTTGCGCCAATTGGTGGCCGCACTTCTGTACGAAGGCGTCATCGACGCGCGTCAAGACCCCGATGGCCAATTGATCAGCTTCCACTGGTCGCTTGGTGGCCGGGCCTACCAGTGCAGCGGCTCCATCGGGGCGTTCGGCCGTATCCGCCCGGCTGCTGGCTCGGTCGCAGCACAGGACGACGATGGGACATGGGGAGAGGTCTCTCTGGCCCAACTGGTCTCCGCCCTGCCCGGCACCGGCATTTCCCGCGGCAAGCTGCTTGGCGAAATGACGCAAACGATTGCCTTTTCCGGCTGGAACGCCCGCAATCTCCCTGTACGGCCCCGCCGCCAAATGTCTTTCGCTGAGCTTGAGGGCGCGCTCGACGAGGGCCATCCTTATCACCCCTGCTACAAGGCGCGGACCGGATTTTCAGATGCAGACCACGCGGCCTATGGGCCCGAGGCGGCCAGGCCTTTCCAGTTAATCTGGCTCCTCATTGCGCGAAAGCATCTTCGCCAGGCACTACCGGCCGGTGAAGACGATTTCTGGAAGGCGGAACTTAGCACGGAAACATTGGCGCATCTGAAGGCGATGCTGCAGCAGCTTGACCTGTCATCGGAAGACTTCGGGCTTGTGCCGCTGCATCCCTGGCAGTGGCGTACACTCGCGGAAACCTTGTTTTCGGGCTGGATCGGCGCGGGCGAGGCTTACTGCCTTGGCCCGGCCGGCGACCGCTATACCGCCACCCAATCGGTGCGGTCGCTGCTGAACATGGACCGGCCGCTGGCTGCCAGCATCAAACTGCCGCTGAACATGGTCAACACATCATCTCTGCGCACATTGGAGCCGCATTCCGTTTGCACCGCGCCGGCGATTTCGCGCTGGATCGGCGATATCGTCGCTGGAGACCAGTTCTTCCACGGCCGCTATCCGCTGACCATACTGCAGGAATATGCAGGCATCATCGCCGATGCCGAAGGCCCGCTTGCTGGTCAACTGGGCGCGATCTGGCGTCAGAACGCGGAGGCAACGCTGCTGCCGGGCGAGGCGGTCATCCCTTTCAATGCTCTGATGATGGTGGAGGCTGATGGCAAGCCGTTTGCCGGCGGCTGGATCGGACATTTCGGCCTGATGCCGTGGATGAATCGGCTGATCGAAATTGCGGTCCTGCCTGTCTGGCATCTGCTCGTCCATCACGGCATTGCAGTCGAGGCACATGGCCAGAACATGCTGCTTGTCCACCGCGACGGATGGCCGGTACGCCTCATCCTGCGTGATTTTCACGACAGCATGGAATTCTGCCCGGCATTTTTGCGCGACCCCGAAGACGCCCCGGATTTCCTGGCGCTGAACCCGCTCTATCGCGAAGCCGAACCGGATCAGTATTACTGGACCGACAATCTGGATTCGCTGCGCGAACTGGTGATGGACACGCTGTTCGTCTACAATCTGACCGAGATTTCCCACCTGCTCGACCATTGCTACGGCCTGCCGGAGACACGCTTCTGGCAGCGTGTCGAAAGCGTGCTCACCGCCTATGCAGACGAGCACGGCACGGCGGAACGGCAGGCGCAGCTTGGCTACGACCAGCCGCATATCCTCACCGAATCCCTGATGACACGGAAGCTCTTCGCGCTGAAGCCGGAATACCACCACACGGTGCCCAACGTCTTCACCGCGGATCACCGTCAACGAAGGAGAAAGCCATGATCCGGATCGACGACAGGCTTTATGATCGCGCCACTTTCGAAGAAGCCTCGGCCCGTTTCGCAGAGCAGACCGGGCTCCTGACAAATGATGGCAGCCGCTATGCGGTGTGCTTTGCGGAGACTGCCGACTGGCTGTCGCTGTTCTTCGCCATTCGCAAGGCGGGCGCGAGCGTTCTGCCGATCCATCCCGGTACGCCTTATCCGGCCGCCCGCAAACTTGCCATCGGCGCCGGCTGCAACCGGCTGTTCTACAACAGCCTGACGGCCGAAGTGCTGGATGTGCCGGCCGTTTCCTCACAGAAGGGCCAGCTTCTGCAGATGAGTTCCGGGACCACGGGCGCGCCGAAATGCGTGGCGCGGAGCTGGAAAGAGATCGACGCGGAAGTCGAGAGCTACGTGGCGGCATTCCGCCAGCCGGAGGATATGACCCCTGTCGTCGCCTGCCCGGCCACCCATTCCTACGGACTGATCTGCGGCATCCTCGTGGCGCTGAAGCGCGGCCAGACGCCGGTGATCGTCAACACCGCAAATCCGAAATATCTCTTGAAGGTGCTGCGCGAGACGGAGCGGCCATTGCTGTATTCCTCCCCGGCAATCCTGCATACGCTCGCCCGGCTTATGCCGGAAGGCGAACAGATCCACGCAACCATGACATCGGGCACTCTGCTTCCCGACGCCTGGTTCACCGCCATCCGGGCAAAGAGCCGGCACATGTTCCAGCAATATGGCTGCTCCGAATCCGGTTGCATCGCCATCAATCCCGATGTGACCGCGACAGGAGACATGGGGTTCGTGCTTCCACATCTGTCCGCCGGGACGGGAAGCAGCGCCGATGAACCGGGCGAGATCGTCGTAACCGGTCCGTATGGCAATGCGATCCAGACTCGCGATCTCGGCTATCGCCGTACCGACGGAATGCTGGTCTTCATCTCGCGCCTCGACGATATGATCAACGTCTCCGGCCTCAACGTCTATCCCAAGGATGTAGAGGATGCCGTGATGGCCATGCCTGCCGTCACCGACGCCGTCGCCTTCCGCAAGGCCGACAAGTTTGCCGGCGAGCGGGTCGCCGTCCTGTTCAGTGCCGCCGAAAGCGTGGCGCCGCAGGCGGTGCGCGAATGGTGCAGCCGCAATCTCGCCAGCCACCAGCTGCCGATGGAGATCCTGCAGATCGATGTCATCCCCCGCCAAGCCAATGGCAAGATCAGCCGCCGCGATGTGGCTGCGCGGCATGCCGCAGGTGAATTTGCAACACCGGTCGCCGGAGCAGCCTCATGACCACTACCGAAATCCTCACGGCCATCCACGCGGTGCTCAGCGAGCAGATGGCACATGCGCATATGGACGGCTTCGGCCCTGAGGCCCGCCTCAACGAAGACCTTTATCTCGATTCCGTGCTGATCCTGCAGATCTTCCTCAATCTCGAACTGGAATACGGCCTGTCCGTTCCGGAGGAAGCCATCGCCAAGCAGGATATCGAGACCGTGGCCGATCTCGCCGCTCTTTACGCGCCGAAAATCGCCGCCGCCGCCGTTCCGGCCTTTGCGCTCACCGGCGGCACGACCGACGAAGGCGTGCATGGCGAAGCCTATTACGACATCAAGGTCCACTGCTTCGTCAGCTGCGTCTGCGACGGTGTGAAGCGTCAAGGACTGGATCACCGGCCGTTCTATTTCGGTGTCTGGGACGCGACGTTTTCGGTCAGCGAGCGGTTCCAGCTTCTCTATCATACGCAAGAGATCAGCCAGGAGTTCTTCCGGCAATGGTTCCAGAGGCTCTACGGTGTCACCGTGCACGAATGGTACGATCCCGAAAAGACCAAGATCGAGAACCTCGCCGTGCTGCTTGACCTGGTGAAGAACCGCAAAGAGACCGGTTCGGTCATGGTGATGCTCGACATGTTCCACCTGCCGGAGCGGGAGAACAAGTTCAACCAGAACCCCTTTCCGCATTACCTCATGCTGCAGGAGACTGCCGACCCGGAAAGCTGGTTCGTGCACGATCCGGACTATCGTTGGGAAGGCGAAATCGCGCGGGACAAGGTCATTCACGCCATCATGCAGCCGACCGCCGGCGGCGGCTATGTCTTCGATCACGCCGAAGCAAAGGCCCCGGAAGCACACGACCTGAAAGCCTATTTCGAGGCCTGCTTCATCAAAGACAGCAATCCGCTGGTCGATGCGGTTCGCCAGATCGTTACGGCGCATCTTCAAGCAACCGGCAGCATCGCCCTTTCGGACCTCGCAGCCGCAGTCCGCGAATTGCCTGTCATCACCATCCGCAAATATGCGTACGAGCATGGCTTTGCGTTCTTCTGGCGGGCCTTGAAGCTTCCGGCCCCGGAATTCGAAACATGGTGCGAAGAGATCGAAGCGCTCGTGCAGTCGCTGAAGACGCTGCATTACGCCTGCATGAAACTCAGTCAGACAGGCGACCGCGCACTTGCCCCCAGCGTTTTCGAACGGCTCGACGAGGCCGACCGGGTGGAGACGAAGCTGAAACGCAAGCTTGCGGAAATCTTCGACCTCTGGTGCGCGCGGAATATTCCGGCGCCCGTTGATATTCCCATGCCAAAGAGGGCCTCACGATGAGAGTATCGCTCTGCACGATCACGTTCCGCCACCACCTGATCTCGCTCGGGGAAATCGCCGCCTGGGCGCAGTCCAACGACTTTCAGGGCATTGAACTCTGGGGAGCGCATGCGCGCAATCTGGCACAGCAGCCCGAGCGCAATGCGGTGTGGCTCGACAGCTACGGCCTGTCGGTGCCGATGATCAGCGACTATCTGCCGGTGAACGCAGATCTGGAGACATTACGCCGCAAGACCGTCGATCTCTGCAGACTTGCGCACCGCTGGCGGGCAAAGAAAATCCGGACATTTGCCGGAAATCGCGGCAGCCTTGATACGTCGCCCGACGATCGGCGCGTGATCGTGGAACGCCTGAAGGAGATTTGCACGATCACCGCAAGCTACGGCATTCATTTGCTCGTCGAAACGCATCCGCAGACGCTGGCGGATACCGCCGCCTCCACCATGCAACTGATAGAAGATGTCAATCATCCGTTCCTGGCGATCAATTTCGATACGCTGCATGTCTGGGAGGGCGGCGACGATCCCGTTGCTGTTCACCGGATAATGAAGCCGTATGTTCGCCACTACCATTTCAAGAACATTCTCGACCGGTCCGATCTTTCGGTCTTTGAACCCGCCAATGTCTATGCGGCCGCGGGACGCCGGGACGGAATGACGCCACTCTTCGAGGGCGCCGTCGATTATACCGGCTTTCTCTCTGAGGTTTCCGGCGATCCGCAAGCCGATGCCTCTTTGGAATGGTTCGGCAACGATTGCCTCGATGTCCTGCGCCTGGACCGCCGGCGGATCCGCCAGGTCACCGAGGGGCGCGAACCCGCCCGGCGAACAGTCAATTTCTAGGAAAGCAACGATGACAATAAAAATCGCATCCATTACCGCACTTCTGGCCATTGCCCTTACAGGAGCGTCCAACGCTGCCGATATCGCCACGGCACGGGGACCGGTCCCGATCAAGGCCAACCCCGCGAAGATCGCGGTCTTCGATATCGCAGCCATCGACACGCTGGATAGTCTGGGCATCAAGATCGCGGGCCTCCCGTCCAATCTCTACCTGCCGGAACTGGCACACCTGAAGGATGGCTCTGCTGTCGTTGGCGATATCTTCGAGCCCAATCTCGAAGCACTGAGCGAGCTTGCCCCGGACCTGATCATCGTTGGAGGCCGCTCCTCGACGCAGATCGAAGCGGCAGCGCAAGTCGCACCCACCATCGACATGACCATGGACGGCGACGACCTGCTTCAGCAGGCAAAGACACGGCTGACAGCGTATGGCGCACTGTTCGGCAAACAGACGGAAGCCGAGACCGAAACAAAGGCGCTCGATGCCGTTGTCGAAAAAGCCAAAGCCGCGGTCGCCGGCAAAGGCAAGGCGCTGATTGTCATGACCAATGGTCCGAAGGTGACAGCCTACGGGCCGGGATCGCGGTTTGGCTGGGTGCATTCCGCACTCGACCTGCCGGCGGCAGTTCCGGATGTCGAAGCTGCCACCCATGGCGAAGCCGTTTCTTTCGAGTTCATCCGCAATGCCAATCCCGACTGGCTCCTCGTGCTCGACCGGGCCGCTGCGATTGGCTCGGAAGACCAGAACGCCAAGGCGACGCTCGACAACGAACTGGTAGCAGAAACGGCCGCATGGAAAAAAGGCCAGGTCATCTATCTGCCAGCGGGTGATTTTTACATCGCGGCGGGTGGTGTCAAGGCGATGAGCCGGGTATTCACGGCGATCACTGACGCATATTCCAAGGCGAAATGACCGAAAAGTACGCCCCGAAAAAACGCCGAACGAAACTGGCCGCCTGCGCGGCCTTTGTCGTGCTTGTGATCCTGAGCATCTGCATTGGCGCAGGCGAGTTTTCGCTCGCCAGTCTCCTTCACGATCCGGATGCGCGCCAGCTCTTTGCCGTCAGCCGCCTGCCCCGAACGATTGCCGCCGTCCTGACCGGTGCGGCGCTCGCCATTGCCGGACTGATCATGCAGGCGCTGGTGCGCAACCGCTTTGTCGAGCCGTCGACGGCCGGAACGGCCCAGAGCGCTGCCCTGGGCATCCTGATCATGACGCTGGTCTTTCCGGCTGCGTCGCTTGCGGTAAAAATGCTGGCGGCCAGCCTCCTCGCCCTTGCCGGGACATCGATCTTCATGATGACTGCCCACCGGTTGCCACCGGCCCAACCCTACCTCGTGCCGCTCTTCGCGCTGGTCTACGGCGGCGTCATCGGCGCGGTGGTCACCTTCATCGGCTGGCAAACCGAATTGCTGCAGTTCGTCGATATCTGGACCAACGGCGAATTTTCCGGCGTCGTCCGCGGACGCTACGAGCTGCTCTGGGGGATCGCCATCATGGCGGCTATCGCCTGGTGGGTCGCCGACCGGCTGACGGTGCTCTCCCTTGGCCGCGATGTCAGCGTCGGGCTGGGTTTGAGCTACCAGCGCACACTTCAGCTCGGGCTCGTCATCGTCTCGGTGATATCGGCGCTGACGGTGGTGATTGTCGGCATCATCCCTTTTGTCGGTCTTGTCGTTCCAAACCTTGTCTCGCGCGTCATGGGCGACAATCTGCGTGCGACAATCCCCTGGGTGGGCTTGAGTGGCGCCACCCTGGTGCTCGGCTGCGACGTGCTTGGCCGCGTGCTGCGCTATCCTTATGAAATTCCAGTCGCAACAGTCATGGGGGTCGTCGGCGCCGCCCTGTTCCTGCGCCTGATGTTGACGCGGACCGCCCATGCCTGATCGCCGGCTCGCCGTCCTCGCTGTGCTTGCCTTGCTTGCCATGGTCGCGTTCCTGACCATCGGGCTGCGCGGCAACATCGCTTTCGTCCTCCAGTTGCGCGGATTGAAACTGCTTGCGCTGCTACAGGTCGCCCTATCCATCGCGGTCTCGACCGTGCTGTTCCAGACCGTGACGGCAAACCGCATCCTGACGCCCTCGATCATGGGACTGGATGCCCTCTATCTCTTCGGTCAGACAGCGCTGGTTTTTCTGCTCGGCGGTTTGGGCTATGCGAGCCTTGATGGGGGAGTGAAGTTCGGCGCCGAAGTCCTGCTGATGATCGCTCTCGCCATGGTTCTGCTCTGGCCGCTGCTGAGGACGCGCCTGGACATGAACCTGATGTTGCTCATGGGCGTGACGCTCGGCCTTCTCTTCCGCAGCCTGTCAGCGCTTCTCTCCCGGCTGATCGATCCGAATGCCTTTGCCGTGGTGCAAGGCGCGAGTTTTGCCAATTTCAATACGTTGCGGGCCGACCTTACCATTCTCGGCACGATCATCACCGTCATTGCCGCAGGTCTCTGTTGGCGTTCCCGTCACGTGCTGGATGTCATCGGGCTGGGACGGGAAACCGCCATCGGTCTCGGCGTCAACTGGACAAGGGCGGCGGCCGGATTTCTCCTGCTCGTCTCCGTGCTTGTCGCGGTTTCGACCGCCTTGGTCGGACCCGTCGCCTTCTTCGGGTTGCTGGTTGCGGCTCTGGCGGAACGCCTGATGAGAACCCAGCGCCACGGCCTGCTTCTGCCCGCCGCGGCCCTCGTTGCTGTGATCATACTTGTCGGCGGTCAGACCCTGCTCCAGCACGGGCTCGGCGGTGCGTCGACGCTCGGCGTCGTCATCGAGTTCGTTGGCGGCCTTGTTTTTCTCCTGTTGCTTGTGCTCGGAAGCCGAAAATGATCGAGATCAAAAACGTATCGCTGTCCTACGGCGATTTTCCTATTCTGCGCGATATTAGTCTTTCTCTGCCGAAAGGCGGCATCACCGCTCTGGTCGGGCCGAACGGAGCCGGCAAATCCAGCCTGCTCTCGCTCATTGCCCGGCTGCAGCCACTTCAGGCTGGCCGGATAACGATCGATGGCCTGTCCGTCGATAAGGCCCCCAGCCGGCAACTCGCACGGCGCCTCGCAATCCTGCGCCAGGACGGCGCAGTGGCCAGCCGTCTCACGGTGCGCGAACTGGTGAACTTCGGCCGGTTCCCGCATCATCAGGGCCGGCCGGGAAACGAGGACCTGATGCTTGTCGATGCAGCACTGGCACAGTTCGATCTGCAAGCGCTCTCGGACCGCTTCATCGATACGCTTTCCGGCGGCCAGCGTCAGCGGGCGATGGTCGCCATGACCTTTTGTCAGGGCACGGACTATATGCTGCTCGACGAGCCCCTGAACAATCTCGACATGTTCCACGCCCGCCAGTTGATGCGCTCGCTGCGGATGATCGCCGACGAACGCCAACGCACCGCAATCATCGTTCTGCACGATATCAACCAGGCAGCCGCCCATGCCGATCGCATTGTCGCCATGCGGGATGGCGCGATCATTGCCGATGGAACGCCGGAGGCGGTGTTGACTGAAGATAATCTCGAGGCGATCTTCGGCTATCGCATGCAGATCGCCCATCTGGCCGGCAAGCCTCTGGTCCTTCATCACCTTTGAAGTCGAGCCCAGGCAGCATTTCATGGCTTTGGTTATGCAGGAAAATGGAGCGTCACTCCCACGCATGAAAGCCGAGGGGTGGTACGCACCGATTGCACATCCCGCTCCTACCGGCGGCCCCTACTCCGCTATCGCAGTGAGTATGAACCGCCGGTAGACGAGGGTTCTCAGCCGGTTGCGCAGGTCGGCGGTCTTGCGCTGCGCAACGGCGATTGGTGTATGCGATCCGATCTGAGGATCACCAAATCCAGCCGCAGTGAGCATTGGAACGATCATCCCGGGCCTCAATCCTCCACCAAAGGGAAGGGCTGACATGATCGCCGCATGGCGCGCACCGAGGGCGCCATCGTAGTTCAGATCGGGGCCGCGGACCCGGTCGATAATGCCGATCAGCCACGATGCCAATCGGCCAAGCCGCGTCGGGTTTACCCAGTCGCCATCAAAGACGATCAGCTTGCCGCCGGGCTTGAGGACGCGCCGCCATTCAGCAAACGCGCTGGCCGGATCGGTCAATGTCCAGACGAGATGCCGGCAAACGACGGCGTCATAGCCGGCCTCTGGCTCCATCGGGTTTTCGGCATCGGCAAGCACAAAACGCAGTCTGTCCTTGCCCGCATGCTTGCGTCGCGCAACCGCGAGCATCGCTTCGGAAAAATCGAGCGCGGTGATGTCATGGCCGAGGTCATGCAGAAGCGCCGTCACCTCGCCCGTTCCGCAGGCCAACTCCAGTACGCGCAGTGGCCGGGACCCGAGATGATCGCGGATAGGCTTTTGCCACGCATCGAATTCCGGCCCGCGCGGAATCCTGTGCCCGAAGGCCAGGTCGAATGTTTCGGAGCGTCTCGACCAATAGTCACGAATGTCTTCCTTCAGATTGAAATTGGTCTGCGTCATGCGGTGCTGCCGAGAAACTGGATATGGTGGCGGCCATGATGCGGCGAGCGCTCGACAAAGGCCCGCACCCCGAAGACCTCCGAGATCAACGCCTCCGTCAGGACATCCTCCGGCGCGCCGGCGGCCACGACCTGCCCGCGATTGAGAATAGCGATCGTATCGCAGAACATCGATGCCAGGTTGAGGTCATGCAGCGCGATGATGCTGGTGATCGGCAGTTTCGTCACCAGGGACAGGATTTCAAGCTGGTGCTGGATATCCAGATGATTGGTCGGCTCATCGAGCAGAAGTTCGCTCGGCGTCTGGGCGAGTGCCCGGGCGATGTGCACGCGCTGGCGCTCGCCGCCGGAGAGCGTGTGCCACAGCTGACCGCCCTTCTGCGCCATTCCGACATGGGCAAGCGCATTGTTGACGGCGCGGTCGTCAGCGTTGCTCCAGGGGTTCAGCGGACCGCGATGGGGCGTGCGGCCGAGCCTGACGACTTCAAGAACGGTCACCTGCGCTTCCGTCGTGGCCTGCTGTTCGACAAAGGCGATCCGCTTGGCGATATCCAGCCGGCTCATCGAACCTATATCGATATCCCCAAGAGATATCACCCCGCTGCGCACCTTGCGCAACCGGCATATCAGGCGCAGCAGGCTGGACTTCCCCGAGCCGTTCGGCCCAAGCAGACCGAGTGTCCGGCCGGGCGAGACATCCAGGCTGATGCCGTTGACGACAAGGACACCGGCCGTCGCCCAGTGTACATCTTGGACCGAAATGCTCATACGGGTCTCCTTGCCTTGTAGAGAATCAAGGCAAATGCGGGGGCGCCGAACAGGGCGGTCACGACCCCGATCGGCAAGATCTGCTGCGGGACGATAATGCGTGAGACGATATCCGCCGCGACCATGAAGATCGCACCGATCATCGCCGTTGCCGGTAGAAGGCGCGCATGGCCGGGACCGGTCAGGAACCGTGCGGCATGCGGAATGACGAGGCCGACAAAGCCGATCGAGCCGACGATGCTGACCATGGTTGCCGTCAAAAGTGCCGTGACGCCAATCAGGATAATGCGGACCCGGGCAACGGGAATGCCGAGTGCAGCGGCCGCATCGGTGCCGAATGTAAATGCGTCGAGCGCGCGCGCATAGAACATGCAGAACAGGAAGCCACCGATCGCAACCGGTCCTGCCAGGTAGACATCCGGCCAGCGCACACCGGAAAGACTGCCAAGCAGCCAGAACATCACACCGCGGGCCTGTTCGGCATTGGCGGAAGTGGTGACGATATAGGACGTCAGCGCGTTGAACAGCTGCGAGCCGGCGACCCCGGCAAGGATCATCCGGTCAGCCCCGCCTCCCGCCCCGGCAGCGAGCAGAGACACCAGCAGGAAGGCAACCACGGCGCCGATAAACGCGCCTGTAGACAGCGTCAAAACACCATAACCGAGACCGAGGATCATGACGGCAACGGCCCCTGTCGATGCACCGGCGGAAATTCCGAGCACATAAGGCTCCGCCAGCGGGTTGCGCAGCAGGGCCTGCAGGATTGCACCGGAAAGAGCCAGCGCAGCGCCCGAACTGGCGGCAACCAGCGCCCGGCTGAGACGATAGTCCCAGATAATGCCCTCATGGATGCGGCTCAGTTCGAAACCGGTTCCGAACAGGCGGTTTGCGACCGCTTTGACGGTCGTACCCATCGGAATTGAAATCTCGCCGATCGAGACTGCGAGGCTGACGGCAAAACCCAAAACAAAGATGGAAAGGACGGAGAGCGCTGCAAGCGCCCCCCATCCCTGCCGGGTCATCAGACCTTGGTTCATTTTGCCAGGCCGAACGACTTGATGCCGGCGGCGAGAATTTCAAGCCCGTCGATCGTCCGGATGGTCGGGTTCATCGACTGGGCGTCCATCTCGACGAAATGCTTGTTCTTGACGGCATCAAGCTGGCTGGTGACCGGATCCTTTTCGAGGAAGTCGATCTTCACCTTCGGATCGTCCGCCGCGTACCGGCGGCGGTCCATCGTTGCGATGACGATGACGGCAGGATTGGCCTGGGCGATCGTTTCCCAGCCGACCAGCGGCCATTCCTCTTCGGTGCTGATGACATTCTTTGCGCCAAGCGTCTTCAGAATATAGGCCGGCGCGCTGTTCTTGCCGGCGAGGAAAGCGTCGCCCTGCACCTCCTTGCTGGAGAACCAGAAGGCGATCGGCAGACCCTTGCCCGATCCGCCAAGTGATGCAACCGCATCAGCCTCGCGCTTCTTGAGGATGGCGATCAGTGCATCGCCGCGATCCTGAATGTCGTAGATCTGCGCCAACTCACTGATTTCGCGATAGATCAGATCCATCGTGAAGAGTTCCCTGCGCACGCCGTCGCCGCCATCGGTGTTGATCTTGGCGACGCAATCGGCTGGCGAAACGTAAGTCTTGATACCGAGTTCAGCGAACTGCTCGCGCTTGCCGACAGAACCTTGCGTACCGACATGCCATTCGAACTCGGCAGCGACCAGATCCGGTTCCTGACCGGCGACGGATTCGAAGCTCGGATCATTGTCGGCCAGACGCTTGATCGATTTGTTGACCTCGGCATAAGCAGGCAATACCGGGCCAACCCAGACGGCCGTTCCGGCGATCTTGTCGGCGAGCCCGAGCGAATACAGGATTTCGGTCATGCCCTGGCCGATGGAAACCGTCTTTTCCGGCGCTTTTTCGAATGTGACCGGCTGGCCGCAATTGTTGATCGTCAGCGGATAGACGGTTGAAGCGGCATTGGCTTGCGTAGCAAGGGCGGCCACCGAAAGCGCCGCCATGGAAAACAAGGCTGCGCGGGAAACATAGCGGTTCATCATTATCCTCATATGGATGGTCTGGTGAGCGCCCGGCCGGGCCTCAGCAGCGATAGGTGAAAACGGGAGATTGCCGGCACGGTGCAAAGCGAACGGCAATACATGCGTCACGCATGCCGTCACGGCTCATGCGCAGCGGGAATTCAGCAATGCCGGTGTGCGATGCAGGGGAGGAAAATTGAAGGCGCTACGCCGATGGAAACGTCGAAAATCGTCATCTCAAGCTCCTCTCCGGACAACCCCGTCCGGGATGGTGGACACTGTTTTGACGGCAGGTCTCCTGGCTCGCGAATATCTGTCGAATGCCTGCCTTCCCGCACTCCGTGCAGTGGCATGACCGTCCCGAAGGATGTCACGAGGACATATCGACAATCCGCTTACAGTTGCGGGGGCAGCCACGGTCTTGGCCCCATATGGGTCATCCGCACCGTGTTCCCTATTAATCCCGTCGGGAGTCATCCCTTCGGAAACCGTCGCCCTCACTTAGAGGACGCATGATCGCGACGTCAAGAATTCGTTTGTTTTGCGGCGCAGACATTTCTCAGATTTGCCGGTTCTGCCTCAGTGACACACAGCGGCGCTTCAGAGCGCTGCCGGCAACGTTAAAGAACACGCAACAACCGCTCGGAACGCTTCGTGCCGGGTTAAGGCATTGCTATTGGGGCTTCAAGTTTCGACATAGCAGGAAGCCATGCCGATAGATTTTTTACTGGTTCGGCGCAGAAGAACTGGTTTGATGCGTCGCCTGCGAACCTGACATGAAGAGGGTGCTCAAAAAGCCAAACCAGAATATCGGGCAAGGCGATGAAAAGGATCGAATATGAAAGCACTGGTTTTCAAGGAATTTGGCCCGCCGGACGTGCTGCATATCGCAGAAGTGCCCGAACCGGCCTTGGGGCCTCGCGATGTCTTGGTCCGTATCGCCTATGCGGGTTTGAACTTTGCCGATGTCTACCGCCGGCAAGGCAATTACCATCTCAAGGGAAATAGCCCATGGATTTTGGGATATGAAGGCTCTGGCCATATCGAAGCCCTCGGCGCAGATGTCGCGGGTCTTCGCATCGGTGACAGGGTGGCATTCGCCGACAGTCCATTTTCCAACGCTGAATTGACGGCCGTCGATGCCGACAAAATCATCCCGGTGCCGTCCGATATCACGCTTGAGATTGCCGCGGCCGTCCTGTTGCAGGGCCTGACTGCGCAATACCTGGTTTCGGACAGCTACGATATCAGCCCCGGCGATGTCGCACTCGTTCATGCCGCCGGTGGCGGAGTGGGCCTGTTGCTGTGCCAGTTGGCGCGCGGCAAAGGTGCCAAGGTTGTGGCGATCGCGTCATCCGATGCCAAGCGTCAGGCGGCCTTGCGGGCCGGCGCCGGGCTTGCATTCGGATACGAGAACTGGCGCGAGACAGTCATCGCCGCCGCCGGCGCGGTCGATGTGGCCTATGACTCGGTCGGATCGACACTCACCGAAAGCCTTGCCGCCGTCAGGACCGGTGGTTCGGTTGTGTTTTACGGGATGGCGGGAGGCGATCCGCAGCCCGTTGATCCCCGCCTCCTGATGGACCGGTCTCTCAGGCTCATCGGCGGCGACTTGTGGAACGTGCTGAGAAGCCGCGAGGACAGGATCGAGCGATCGTCAAAACTCTTTTCCCTCATCGGCTCCGGTAAACTCTCGGTCGAAATCGCAGCGGTCTTTCCCCTGTCTAAAGGCGCGTCCGCGCATCGTCTCTTGCAGGAGCGATCCGTGATCGGGAAGATACTTCTTTCTGTTGGGGAGCGTTGAGATCCCCGTCGCCAAAGCCCGCCCGCTTTCACTGCCTTATGCTTGTTGCAGCAGCCGGGTCTCGATGACACATGGCCGTTCTCCACGCTGAGAACGGCCATGTGTGCGTCTGGCTACCGGCTTTTGCCGATGCCGTTTCCTGCGATGGCTTCCGTTCAGATGGACCGTGTGATGCCACCGTCGACACGAATGTTCTGGCCGGTGATGTACCCTGCTCCATCCGAGGCCAGGAATGCGATCGTCGCCGCGATCTCCTCGCTCTTGCCGTATCGCTGCATCGGCACACTCTCCCGCCGGGCGTCTGTTGCGGGAAGGCTGTCGATCCAGCCAGGAAGGACGTTGTTGATCCGGATATTGTCCTTGGCGTAGGTATCCGCAAAAATCTTCGTGTAGGCGGCAAGCCCGGCCCGGAACACGGCCGATGTCGGGAACATCTCGGACGGTTCAAACGCCCATGCGGTGGAGATGTTGATGATGGAGCCGGATCGCTGCGTCTGCATGACCGGTGTGACAAGGCGAACCGCACGGACAACGTTGAGCAGATAAGTGTCCAAACCCTTGTGCCAATCATCATCCGATATCTCAAGGATCGGTGCGCGGGGACCGTGACCTGCACTGTTGACGAGAACATCAATACGGCCCCAGGTGGATAGGGCCAGATCAACCAATCTGGCAAGATCGTCGTTTGACTGATTGGAGCCGGTTATGCCGACGCCGCCCAGTTCGGCAGCGAGTTTTTCGCCTTTACCGGACGACGATAGGATTGCCACCTTGTATCCATCCGTCGCGAGCTTACGGGCAGCTTCAGCCCCCATGCCGCTGCCGCCCGCAGTAATGACCGCAACCTTTTCATTTGCCATTTCATATCCCTCCAAAAGCGCTTTGCCGATTCCGCCAAGTTGACACAGGGGAACGCGGAAGACTAAGCAGAAAGATATACTCCTGCCTGTAGGAAAACTATCGCATGCTCGGCGCACCTGGACCTTACCGGTATCCCCCTCTCAATGCGCTTCGGATGTTTGAGAGCGCTGCGCGCCATTTGAATTTCCGTGTCGCTTCAGAAGAGCTTTGCGTGACGCAAGGGGCCGTTGCCCAGCAAGTGCGGGCGCTCGAAGAGGCGCTCGGGGTCAAGCTCTTCGAGCGTCTTCCCCGGGCGCTTGCTTTGACCGAGGCCGGACAACGCTATCTCAAGCCGATTCAGCGGGCGCTGTCGACGATTGCCGATGCGACGCACGAACTGAAGCCGCAGAAGACAGTCATTACGATCAGTGTGACACATTCCTTCGCAACGAAATGGCTCATTCCGCGTCTTGGCCGCTTCTCCGAGGCAAACCCTGATGTGGAGGTTCAGGTGCTCGCCACAAACAACCTGGCAAACTTTCAGAGCGATGGCGTCGATATCGCCGTTCGCCAAACGAAACCGCCCTTCGGAGCCGGCTTGCAGGGCGACCTGTTGTTTCCGGCAAGGCTTTTTGCAGTTTGCAGTCCATCATCCCTGGTGACCGCCGCAAAGCCACTCCGGACGGTTCAGGATTTGCCGCAGCATGTCCTTTTGCATGACACGCATGGGATGTGGCCAGTGTTTCTGGAACAAGCCGGTGTCGGAACCGATATGAACGCCCTGAAGTCGGTGAAGTTTTCGTATGCCTCCCTGGCAATCGATGCCGCGGTTGCCGGACAGGGTATCGCCCTGGCCAGCGAACCCCTGATCGAGGATGATCTCGCGAGCGGCCGCCTATGCAGTCCTTTCGACGTGAACGTGGCTGACGAACTCGGCTTCTATCTGGTATATCCGCGCACGCCGCGCAAAGCAGACAACGTCAAATACATGCGCGACTGGCTTCTGACACAAAACGCCCCGCAGCGCATCACCCTGCCCGTTTGACCCATTCGGGCTGATCTACAGAACTTATAGGACTGGGCAAAACCAGTTTGCTCCTCTGAACATGGCGCAGAGGCCGTCTAACCGCAGCGCGCCTTCAGGCGCTTGAGGCTCGGGACTGTGATATGGCGGTTGGCGAACACGGAAATCACCCCGTCGGTTCGCAGCTTTGTAATCTGACGCGATACCGTTTCGATCGTCAGTCCGAGAAATTCGGCAATGTCGATGCGCGATAGAGGCAGATCGAATTCGGCTGTATCGCGTGTTTCGGTACCGGTCGATGGGTCGATATGTCCGGCAACAAGGTAAAGCAGGCTCGCGACCTTTTCCGCCGCGGTCTTCTGCCCGAGCGTCACCATCCAGTCCCTGGCCTCGTCGAGTTCACGCAGAACCTGACCGAAAAGCCGATGTTCCATCTGCGGATACTCGGCGACCAGCCGTTCGAAGGCGGCGCGGGGGACCTCGCAGAGTTCGACATCGGAGGCGGCCTCCGCCGTCACCGCGTTCTCCCGGCCGAACATCCTGCCCAGGAAATCCGGCGCGAACTGAAGCCCGACAACCTGCTGGCGGCCGTTTTCGAGCACCTTGGTCAGTTTGATGACGCCACGCATGACGTTGGCATAGGACTGGATCGGCGTTTCCTCGCCGGCCAGCAGTTTGCCTGCTTCGTGGCGGGTCATGCGGGTGTGCTTTGCCATGGCCAGCAACTGCCCGGCATCAAGCGCACCGCACAATCCCTTGTGACGCACTTCACAGCTTCGACAGAGAACGGGGGTGTCGGAGTTGTGTATATCGATCCGGGCGGCTTCTGACAGTTGGGTTCCCCAATGCATGATCAAATCTGCAACTGGAACGCTTGGTAGCAGATTTCGGCAGCCTTTGCCGCAATGAAGAGGGCTGGTGTCACGGACCTTTCGTCGCGGGCCGCCCTGTCGTGCCGGTTGCCCGGTAGAGATTGCCCCGATTAACCGTCTTGGAGCCGGAAGCTGCAACCTGGCAGACGAGAAGCCGCTGGTACTAAGACCGGCAGAGCTGCCGCCGGAATCGCCATCGCGATTCCAAACGGAATTTTCTGCCCGGTCATTCCTGACATCGTGGAGCCGGTTCGAGGTCATGGATAGCTCCCCTGTTCGGATCATCCTGTCATCCGGGACAAGCGTTGTTCCCACTGTTGGAAACACCATGCGGCACCGCACCCCCCGGCGTCAGATTTTCATTGCAAGTCAGCCATCTCGTAGAGCGGCCGGATTTCGATCTCGCTTGGTCCCGGCATGGGGTTGGGGCAGCGCTTCACCCAGGCGACCGCCTCGTCCATGTCCTTGACGTCCCACAGCCAGAAGCCTGCGACCAGTTCCCGGGCTTCAGCGAAAGGCCCGTCGATGACCGTCCGGCCGGAACCATTGAACGCAACACGCTTGCCCGCCGAGGAGGGTTTGAGGCCGTCGGCGTCACGCAGGATGCCGGCATCACGGAGTTCGTCATTGAACTTGCCCATCGCTTCCATCATCGCGTTCGTCTCGGCCGTCGGGAAAAAGCCCTTTTCGCTGTCTTCGGTCGCTTTCACGAGCACCATCACACGCATCGTCTGTCTCCTTGTTAGAGCCGGCCTCACCGGGCTGGCATCCTAACGACGAACGGGCTTTCCGGAAATCGACATCGTTCCACAAAGTTTGCACCGGTTGCAAAACGGGCGCAGTGGCTTGGCCTGCCGAAATATCGTGAGGCTCAGCGGATCAGAAACGGCGCCTCATAAAAATACTCTTCCAGATTGACGCCTTCCCCGGCGCGGTCGATCACGGCGAAATCGGAGATGCCGTCGAGCGGCGTCAGGATGCCGTGCCAGATGTTGCGGCCGATATTGACACCCTGTCCGGGTGCCGTCCTGAAGGCGATCGGCTCGCCCGGTCCTTCCGGCGTTTCCTCCGCGACGACGACAAGGAACGGATGTTCGCTCAAGGGAATGAACGCCTGGCTGCCGAACGGGTGGCGCTCGACCATGGTCAGTTCCAGCGGCAGCGGATAGGGCTCGCCGCGCAAAAGGCTGATCATCGGACGGGCCTTCTCGCCCGTCGTCTCGATCTTGGCGAGGTCATGATAGCGCACGCATTTGCCCGCATTGATCGGGAAGCTGTGCGCACCTTCTGTCTCCAGCACCTCGCCGAAGGGGGCGAAAGCGTCACGGGTGAGCGGTCTGATGTCGATCGTCTTCATGGTTTCACCCTCACTTCGGCAGCATATCGGTCAGGCGGAGCAGGGCGATACGCTCGACCTGGCGGCACGCCGTTTGAAATTCCGTCTGCCAGTCATTGCCGATGCGGCGCTGAAAGGCCGCCAGAATATCGTCCTTGCCAAGACCGCGCACAGCGATGATGAAGGGGAAGCCGAACGTTTTGACATAGCGGCCGTTGAGAATATTGAACTGCTCGCGCTCTGCGTCCGTCAGGGCGTCCAGCCCGGCAGAAGCCTGTTCGCTGGTGGAGCTTTCCGTCAGGCGCTTGGCCTGCGCAAGTTTGCCGGCGAGATCCGGGTGGGCGTTGAGCACCGCCAGCCGTTCCGTTTCACCGGCCCCGCGAAAGACGGCTGTCAGCGCCGCATGCAGGCCGATGGCGGTATCGTTGGCCGCCCCCAGTTCGCCCGCAAAGGCGCGCCTCGCGATCCAGTCCGAGTGTTCGAAGACGCCGCCGAAGCGAGCAACGAAAGCCTCTTCCGAAAGATGCGACGGGCGGTCGTCGTTCGGCATGAAGGGAAATGCCTTGGCCCAATGATCGGCGATATCGATGCGGCGGGCGATCCAGACCTTGTCATGGCTCTTCACATAATCGATGAACCGGGCAAGCGCCGCCGTGCGTCCCGGCCGCCCAACGAGGCGGCAATGCAGGCCGATATTCATTATCTTTGGCGCGCCCTGTGCGCCCTCGGCATAGAGCACGTCGAACGTATCCTTCAAATAACTGAAGAACTGGTCGCCGCTGTTGAAGCCTTGCGGCGTGGCAAAGCGCATGTCGTTGGTATCGAGCGTGTAGGGGATGACCAGTTGGTGCTTGCCGCCGTGCTCGTGCCAATAGGGTAGGTCGTCGGCATAGCTGTCGGAGACATAGGCAAAGCCGCCTTCCTCGGTGACGAGATCGACGGTGTTTTCCGAACACCGCCCGGTGTACCAGCCGCGCGGCCGCTCGCCGGTGACGACCGTGTGCAGCCGGATCGCTTCGGCGATCTGCTTGCGTTCCTCTGCCGGGTCCATGTCCTTGTGCTCGACCCATTTCAGCCCGTGCGAGGCGATCTCCCAGCCGGCACTCTGCATCGCTGCCACCTGTTCCGGGGAGCGTTTCAAGGCGGTTGCCACACCATAGACTGTGACCGGAACGTCGCGCTCGGTAAAAAGCCGGTGCAGCCGCCAGAAGCCGGCACGGGCGCCGTATTCATAAATTGATTCCATATTCCAGTGGCGCTGGCCCGCCCACGCGCTGGCGCCGACGATCTCCGACAGGAAGGCCTCCGATGCGATGTCGCCATGCAGCACACAGTTTTCGCCGCCCTCTTCATAATTGACGACGAATTGCACGGCGATGCGGGCTTCATCCGGCCAGGCGGCGTTCGGCGCGGTTGCGCCATAGCCCTGCAGATCGCGCGGATATCTCATGAAATCATTCCTCCCAAAACGTTCGATTGGCCGATTTCTAGCGGCAAAACGCGCGCGCCATTCCCCTTCAAAATTTTGAAAGTCTCGAACGATCAGCGTGCTACCGCAGGGAAGTGGAGTGACGGATAGTGGCCCGACGAATGCAGTCTTCGGGAGGGTAAACGCATGCAATCTGGAACAGCCGGCCGGCTGACGACCCACGTGCTCGACACGGCGCTCGGCAAGCCCGCCGGGAACCTGCGCATCGATCTCTTTCGCATTGATGGCGAGCGCACCGATCTGATCGGCTCCACCCGCACCAATGACGACGGCCGCTGCGATGCGCCGCTGTTGAGCGGCGATGCGATGAAATCCGGCACCTACGAACTGCGCTTCCATGCCGGCGATTATCTCGGCCAAAAAACCGGCGAAGTCGCGTTTCTGGATATCATCCCGATCCGCTTCGGTATCGCAGACGTCTCAGCGCATTATCATGTGCCGCTGCTGCTTTCGCCCTACAGCTATTCAACATATCGCGGGAGCTGAGCCATGACTGTCCAGATCCGCAGTTCCATCCGTTTCCTGCTCAATCACCGCTTGGTCGAGCTCTCCGCCGTTTCGGCGGTGCAGACATTGCTCGATTTCCTGCGGCTCGACCGCAATCTGCGAGGCACCAAGGAAGGCTGCGCCGAAGGCGATTGCGGCGCCTGCACCGTGCTGGTCGGACGCCTTTCGAATGGACGGCTGACGTATGAGAGTGTCAACGCCTGCATCCGTTTCGTCGGCTCGCTCGATGGCTGCCACATCGTCACGGTGGATTCGCTCGCCGTGCCCGGCGGCCCGCTGCATCCGGTGCAGCAGGCGATGGTCGATACGCATGCTTCGCAATGCGGCTTCTGCACGCCCGGCTTCGTCATGTCGCTCTATGGTCTCTGGATGGAAAATCCGAAGCCGTCGGTGACCGAGATCGAAAAGGCGCTGCAGGGCAATCTCTGTCGCTGCACCGGCTATGCCGCCATCATCCGCGCCGCCGAGGCCGTGTCGGTGATCGGCGATCTCGACAAGGATCCGCTGGTCGCGGAGCGTGCAGCGATCATCCAGAAACTGGATGCCCTGAAGGACGGCAAGCGCGTCGAGATCGGCGAAGGCGCCGAGCGCTTCCTGCTGCCGGCCTCCGTCGATGATCTCGCCGAGATTTACGAGGCGGAACCCAAGGCTCGCATCGTCGCCGGTTCCACCGATGTCGGCCTGTGGGTGACGAAGTTCATGCGCGACATATCGCCCGTCGTGCATCTCAGCCATCTCGACGAGTTGCGCCGCATAACCGTCGATGAGACCGGCCTCACGTTCGGCGCCGGTGTCAGCTACACCGAATCCTTTCCGCTGATAGCAAAACACTTTCCGCAGCTCATCGAACTGTGGAACCGCATCGGCGGCCAGCAGGTGCGCAACATGGGAACGATCGGCGGCAACATCGCCAACGGTTCGCCGATCGGCGATACCCCGCCGGCCCTCATCGCACTGGGCGCATCCATTGTCCTGCGCAAGGGCAAGGTGCAACGCACCGTGCCACTCGAAAGCTTCTTCATCGAATATGGCAAGCAGGATCGCCAGCCCGGCGAGTTTGTCGAGGCGGTGCGCATCCCGTTCCTGAACGAAAACGCGCATTATGCCGTCTACAAGATCACCAAGCGGCTGGACGAGGACATCTCCGCCGTCTGCGGCGCCTTCCGTCTGGCCTTCGATGAGAATGGCAAAGTCTCCGACGCCGTGATCGCCTATGGCGGCATGGCAGGTACGCCGAAGCGGGCTGACAATGCAGAGACAGTGTTGGTCGGCGCCGAATGGACGGAAGCGACCGTGGATGCCGCCACGGACGCGCTCGGGAAGGACTACACGCCGCTGACCGACTGGCGTGCATCCGCCGATTACCGGCTGTTGGTGGCAAAAAACCTTCTGCGCCGGTTCTATCTGGAGATTGAGGGCGACGAGCCGGTGCGGCTCGACCGCAAGCAGGCTGTGTGAGGAGAAGATCATGAATGTCATGCAGCCCATCGACCGCATCCGCGGTGGCGTCCACGAAAATGAACGCCACGAATCCGGCCACAAGCATGTGACGGGTACCGCCGAATATATCGACGATATCCCCGAACCGGCCGGCACCCTGCACGCCTATCTCGGCCTGTCGCAGCGCGCCCACGCGCAAATCCTGTCGATGGATTTCGACGACGTGAAATCAGCGCCGGGTGTTATCGGCGTCCTTACGGCGGATGACATTCCTGGCGAAAACGATGTCAGCCCGGCGCACAAGCACGACGACCCGGTCTTTGCGACCGATAACGTCGAGTTCCACGGCCAGCCGATCTTTGCCGTCATCGCCGAAACCCGCGATGCGGCCCGCCGTGCGGCGGCCAGGGTCAAGATCGATTACCGCGACCTGCCGCATGTCACCGACGTTCTGGAAGCGGCGGCGGCCAACTATCCGCTGGTCATCGATCCCCTGAAGCTGGAGCGCGGCGATATCGCTGCCGGCTTTGCTGAGGCGAAGAACGTCCTTGAAGGCGAGATGCGCATTGGCGGCCAGGATCATTTCTATCTCGAAGGCCATATCTCCTTTGCCATTCCCGGTGAGGACGACGAGATCCTGGTCTATTCCTCGACCCAGCATCCGAGCGAAACGCAGCACATGGTCGGCCAGGTGCTTGGCGTCGCCTCCAATGCGGTGACGATCAATGTCCGCCGCATGGGTGGTGCGTTCGGCGGCAAGGAAACGCAAGCAAACCTGTTTGCCGCCGTCGCAGCGCTCGCCGCAAAGAAATATCGTTGCGCCGTCAAAATCCGCCCGGACCGCGACGACGACATGATGGCGACCGGCAAGCGGCATGATTTCCATGTCGGCTACAAGGTCGGCTTCGACGACGATGGCCGGATCGAGGCCGTCGATGCGACCTTTTCGGCCCGATGCGGCTTCTCGGCCGATCTTTCCGGCCCGGTCACGGACCGCGCGCTGTTCCATGCCGACAATTGCTATTTCTATCCGCATGTCCGGCTGCGCTCGCGGCCGCTGAAGACCAACACGGTTTCCAACACCGCCTTCCGCGGTTTCGGCGGCCCGCAGGGCATGGTCGGCGGCGAGCGCATGATCGAGGACGTCGCCTATGCACTGGGCAAGGACCCGCTCGAAATCCGCAAGCTGAATTTCTACGGCGGCGAGGGGCGCAACCTCACGCCCTATCACCAGACCGTCGAAGACAACATTATCGGCCGTATCATCGAGGAGCTGGAAACCTCCTGCGATTATGCCGCGCGCCGCGAAGAGATTCTGGCCTTCAACCGCAAGAGCCAAGTGATCAAGCGCGGTATCGCGCTGACGCCGGTCAAATTCGGCATCTCCTTCACCAAGACGGAGTACAATCAGGCCGGCGCTCTGGTGCATGTCTATGCCGATGGGTCGATCCATCTGAACCATGGCGGCACGGAGATGGGACAGGGTCTCTACACCAAGATCGCGCAGGTGGTGGCCGATGAGTTCCAGGTCGATCTCGACCGGATCAAGGTGACCGCGACGACGACCGGCAAGGTGCCGAACACGTCCGCGACCGCAGCCTCGTCCGGCACCGACCTCAACGGAATGGCCGCCGCCAACGCGGCCCAGCAGATCAAGGCGCGTCTGGTGACCTTTGCCGCCGAACACTGGGGCGTCAGCGAAAACGATGTCGCGTTCGAGCCGAACACGATTCGCATCGGCGCTGAACGCATTGCCTTTTCGGACTTCATCAGAACCGCCTATGGATCGCGCGTCCAACTGTCGGCTGCAGGGTTTTACAAGACGCCGAAAATCCACTGGAACCGGTCCGAGGGCCGCGGCCGGCCGTTCTTCTACTACGCTTACGGCGCCTCCTGCTCCGAGGTCAGCGTCGATACGCTGACCGGGGAGTATCAGGTCGACCGCGCCGACGTGTTGCATGATGTCGGCAAGTCGCTCAACCCGGCGCTCGATATCGGCCAGGTCGAGGGCGCCTTCGTTCAGGGCATGGGCTGGCTAACGACCGAGGAGCTGTGGTGGGATGCCAAGGGGCGGCTGCGCACCCATGCGCCATCGACCTACAAGATCCCGCTGGCTTCCGACCGTCCGCGCATCTTCAACGTTAACCTGGCCGAATGGTCTGTTAATCGCGAGGAAACGATCCGCCGATCCAAGGCTGTCGGCGAGCCGCCCTTCATGTTGCCGATCTCGGTGCTCGAAGCGATCTCGATGGCGGCGGCAAGCGTTGCGGAGTATCGTATCGCGCCGCGTATCGATGCGCCGGCGACGCCGGAACGGGTATTGCTCGCCGTCGAACGCTTGCGGCAGGCTGCAAAAAACGGGTGATCACATGGCCGCCAGACGCGAAGACATCAGGGATTTTCTGCGCCGCGAGCCGGACTGCGTTCTCGTCGAGGTGACGGGTGCCGCCGGTTCGACGCCGCGCGACACCGATGCCTTCATGCTGGTTGCGGCAGAGGGCCTGTTCGGCACGGTTGGCGGCGGCCAGCTCGAATACATGGCCATCGACCACGCCCGGCGTGCCCTTCGGCAGGGTGTGGCGGCGGAGGCCATGAACGTCGCGCTCGGCCCGGAAATCGGCCAATGCTGCGGCGGCCGCGTGGGCCTTTCCTTCACGGCGGTCGTGGCCGACGTCGCCGCCTTCCTCGTTGCACGGAGTGACCGCGAAATGAACGAGCGCCCGCATGTCTACGTGTTCGGCGCCGGCCATGTCGGCGATGCGCTCGCCATGGCCCTGTCGCTGGTGCCGGTGCGCACGGTGCTGGTCGATACGCGCGAAGACGAGCTTTCCGCAGCCAATGTCGCCGGTATCGAGACCTGCCTGACGGCGATGCCTGAAGCGGTGGTGCGCGATGCCCCTCCCGGCAGTTCGTTCGTCATTCTGACCCATGACCACGCGCTGGATTTCCTGATCGCGGCGGAAGCGCTGCGCCGCGACGATACAGCTTATGTCGGCATGATCGGCTCGAAAACCAAACGCGCCACGTTCAGGAACTGGCTATCGCGCGAAATCGATAGGCCGGAATTGTTCGGTCGCCTGATCTGCCCGATCGGCGGCACGGCGGTCAAGGACAAGCGCCCGGCGGTGATTGCCGCCTTGGCGGCCGCGGAGATCATGACGGCGGCTTTGAATTACGAGCGGGATGGCAATATTTTACTGCGGCGGGACAATCGCCGGCCGGCCAAAGCGAATGTTTTACGCTGACCGTTCACGCCCATGGGTTGAGGCACCGCACGCCAAGCGGTTCGAAGTGTGTCGTGTTGCGCGTAACGACATCCATGCCGTGGAGAAGTGCGATCGCCGCTATCATGGCATCCGGAGAAGGGCGCTTGTCAGCTGTCGGAAGCTTGCCGGCGATAGAGGCCGCCTCAGCATCAAAGGCCAAGATTCGGCCATTGAAGCGCGGAAGCACGGTACCGTTAAGCCATTGGTCAAGCTCAGCCGCGAAGGCAATATCGCGATACTGTTCTCGCGAGATGCCGAACTCGATTTCCATGATTGTTATTGCCGAGAGAAATGCGCTACCGGCATCAAAATCGGCAAAAAAGGTACGAAATTTTTCGGTCTGACGATCCGGTCTGCGCGCAGCCGAAACCATATTGGTATCAAGGAGGAGAGGCATCAGAAGGTGATGTCACGGCCAGAAAAATCGATACGCTCCGGCTCAAAATCCTTGTCTGACCGAGGCGAAGGATCGGCCAACGCTTCAAGCAGGCTCATCGGCTTTTTCCAACTCCGCTGAAAGTCGTCATACTTGACGAGCACATAGCTCGCTTCGCCATGCTCGGTGATCACGAGCGGGCCTTCGTTTGCGGCTTTCTTGGCTTTGCTGGGATTCTGGTTGAAGTCGGCGCTGGTCATGAGAGCATATGTCATCGACGTCTCCATCTAGTATATTTGCAACAAGATATACTATTTTCTGCGGCGAATTCAATCTGGCCAGTTTCGGATTGTTCTCACTCCAGCATCTTGCCGATCATCCGCTGACAGCGTTCGGCCATGAAATCGATCATCAGGCGCACCTTCGGGTCCTGGAAGCGCTTGTGCGGATAGATCGCGGCGAGCTGGACGCTGGCGGGCGGGGCGTCTTTCAGGATCTCGACTAGCGTGCCGTCGTTGAGGTGCGCTTTGACCTCGAAAAGCGGCTTGTTGATGATGCCCCGGCCTTCGAGCGCCCAATGGGTCAAGACGTCGCCGTCGTCAGAATCGTAGGGGCCACCAATTTCCAGTTTGCGGATGCCATCCGGCGTCTGCAGGGTCCAGTAATATTCCTTCGAGCCCGGATAGCGCAAAAGCAGACAGTCATGCTTGTCATCGATCAGCGCATCAGGCGTTTCCGGCGTGCCGCGTTTTGCCAGATAGCCGGGGGCGGCGCAGACAACGCGCTGACAGTTGAGGATACCGCGCATGCGAAGGTTGGAATCCTCCAGCACCCCGAGCTTGAAGGCGACATCGACGCCTTCGCTCAAAATATCGACATTGTGGTCTGAGAGGCGCAGGCGCACTTCGATATCCGGATACTTGTCATGGAACTCCGGAATGCCGGAGGCGATCAAGCGCCGGCCCATGCCGAGCGGGGCGGTGATCCTCAGCGAACCCTTCGGATTGTGCGAGAGATCGGCGATTGCGCTCTCGGCTTCGTTGACCGCCTCGATGATCTTGACCGCGCCCAAATAAAAAACCCGGCCATGTTCGGTGGGCGAGAGCTTGCGCGTCGTGCGGTTGAACAGGCGCACGCCCAGATGCCGTTCCAGCTCCTTGATGCGGTTGGAGGCGACGGCCGGGGTCACCCGCTGGTCGCGGCCGGCGGAGGAAAGAGTGCCGAGTTCAACGACGCGAACGAAGACGCGGATATTATCGAGATAGGACATGACGCTCTTCTATCATATTGCAAATCAGACGGCATCGGGGGTGATCTTATAGTTTTTTTTGAAAGTGTTGGGGATTAACCGGCATTTCGGCGAAGATCGCGCAGTGGCAGAAGTCTCCCAAACAGGGAGGCTCCTATGTATGAATACGCCATTGCCTGGGATTGGCTGACCTTCGCCGTCCGCTGGCTCCACGTCATCACCGGTATCGCCTGGATCGGCTCGTCGTTCTATTTCGTCGCGCTCGATCTGGGCCTGCGCAAGCGCCCGGATCTTCCCGCCGGCGCCTATGGCGAGGAATGGCAGGTGCATGGCGGCGGCTTCTACCATATCCAGAAATATCTGGTGGCGCCGTCCAACATGCCGGAGCACCTGATCTGGTTCAAATGGGAAAGCTATGTCACCTGGCTCTCCGGCTTCGGCATGCTCGCGCTTGTCTATTATGCCGGTGCAGATCTCTACCTGATCGATCCGAACGTGCTCGACGTTTCCAAGCCCGTCGCCATCGGCATCTCGCTCGCCTCGCTTGCTTTCGGCTGGATCATTTACGACCTGCTCTGCAAGTCGGCCTTCGGCAATGACAACACGCGGCTGATGGTGGCCCTCTACTTCATCCTGGTCGCGGTCGCCTGGGGTTACACCCAGCTTTTCACCGGCCGCGCCGCCTTCCTGCATCTCGGTGCCTTCACGGCGACGATCATGTCGGCCAACGTCTTCTTCATCATCATGCCGAACCAGCGCATCGTCGTCGCCGACCTGATCGCCGACCGCACGCCGGATGCGAAATACGGCCGGATCGCCAAGCAACGCTCGACGCACAACAACTACCTGACGCTGCCGGTGCTGTTCCTGATGCTGTCGAACCACTATCCGTTGGCGTTCGGCACTGAGTTCAACTGGATCATCGCCTCACTGGTGTTCCTGATGGGCGTCACCATCCGGCACTACTTCAACACCCGCCACGCCAATGCCGGCAACCCGACCTGGACCTGGCTTGCGACCGTGCTTTTGTTCATCGTCATCATGTGGCTTTCGACGGTGCCCAAAATTCTGACCGGCGAGCCGGAAAAGGTTTCCGCAGCGCAGCAGCCTTTCGTGACCGCAGAGGCTTTTCCAAAGGTGCGCGATACGATCCTTGGCCGCTGTTCCATGTGCCACGCCAAGGAGCCCGGCTGGGAGGGCATGATCGTACCGCCGAAGGGCGTGGTGCTGGAGAGCGATGCTGAGATTGCCGCCCATGCGCGGGAAATCTACCTGCAGGCCGGACGCTCGCACGCGATGCCACCGGCCAATGTGACCGCCGTGACCGAGGACGAGCGCAAGCTGCTTGTTGCCTGGTACGAGACAGTTGTGAACGGAGGAAAAACCCAATGACCGAGCTCCTGATCCGCGGGCGCGTGCTCACTTTCATCAATGAGCCGCAGGGTATAGATGATACCGCATCCTATCGCTACGTGGAGGACGGGGCGGTTCTGGTGCGCAACGGCAAGGTGGCAATGGCGAGCGACCATGCCGAAGTGAGCCGGATGGCGGCTCCGGGCGTTACCGTTGCCGATCACCGGCCGCATCTCATTCTGCCCGGGTTGATCGATACGCACCTGCATTTCCCGCAGACCCAGGCGATCGCGTCCTATGGCGCTCAGCTGCTCGAATGGCTGAACACCTACATCTTCGTCGAGGAGCAGAAATTCGCCGAGCCGGAGCATGCGGCGTTCATCGCCGGGCGCTTCATGGACGAGCTTTTGTCCAACGGCACGACGACGGCGGCCGCCTATTGTTCTGTGCATCCGCAGAGTGTCGATGCCTATTTCACCGCGGCCGAACAGCGCGGCATGCTGATGGTCGGCGGCAAGGTGATGATGGACCGCAATGCGCCGGATGCGCTGCGCGACACGCCGCAACAGGGCTATGACGAGACCAAGCGGCTGATCGGCAAGTGGCATGGCCGCGGCCGGGCGCATTATGCGATCAGCCCTCGTTTCGCGATCACCTCGACGCCGGAACAGATGGAGATGAGCCGGGCATTGGTGCGCGAGCATCCGGGTTGCTACGTGCAGACGCATCTTTCGGAAAACAAGGACGAAATCGCCTTCGCCACATCGCTCTACCGGCAAGCCAAGGACTACACCGACATCTACGCCCGCTACGATCTTCTGACGGAGAAGACGCTGCTCGGGCACTGCATCTATCTGAGCGACCGGGAGATTTCGGTGCTGGCGGAGACCGGCGCCGTCGGCGTGTTCTGCCCGACCTCCAATCTCTTCCTCGGCTCCGGCCTGTTCGACCGCGACCGGTTCGACAGGCTCGGCGCCCGCTGGTCGGTGGCGACCGATGTCGGCGCGGGCACCAGCTTTTCGATGCTGGAAACGATGGACGAGGCCTACAAGGTTCTGCACCTGCAGGGCCAGCGCCTGTCGCCGCTCAACTCCTTCTACCGCATGACGCTCGGCAATGCCCGGGCGCTGGGACTTCAGGACCGCATCGGCTCCCTGCATGCCGGCGCCGATGCCGATATCGTCGTGCTCGATTCGGCCGGCAAATCGGCGATGGAACTGCGGATGCGCACAGCCAAATCGCTGACCGACGAACTGTTCATCCTGCAAACGATGGGCGACGACCGTTGCGTCGCCGAAGTGTATGTGGCGGGCAAGGCGATGAAGACGTGCAAGACGACTGTTCCAGCGCCGATGCTGGAGACCGTGTAAGCGCTGGCTTCTGCTTGGGGGAGGCCGGGCCTCCCTCTCCTTCCCGCAGGCGGGAGCATCTCCGGCAGGGCGGACGCGGCGCAGGCTTATGGGATGCCCGCCAACCCGCTCGCCAGATGATCCATTTTAATACCCCTGTGCTGCCCCCGATGCCGCCCGGCTGTCCATGGCGCCATTGTATCGCGCACCGCCGCCTTTCTCGATTTCGGCGAGGTTCTTGCCGCCGACCAGGATGCCGGCGGCCTGGCCCCAGACCGGCCAGCTGGCATCGATCCGGACGTCGTGACCCATCTCCGTCAGCAGCTTCAACGTGTCCGAAGACAGTGCGAAGGGCTCCATGTAGACAGTGTCGGGCAGCCATTGATGGTGGATGCGCGGTGCGTCGATGGCTTCCTGGATGCCCATGCTGTGATCGATGACATTGATGATGGCTTCCAGCGTGATGGTGATGATGCGGGCGCCGCCCGGACTGCCGATGACCATGAAGGGCTTGCCGTCCTTCGAGATGATCGTCGGGCTCATCGACGAGAGCGGCGTCTTCTTCGGTTCGATCGCATTGGCCTCGCCCTGAACCAGCCCATAGAGGTTTGGCGAACCGGGCTTGGAGGTGAAATCGTCCATCTCATTGTTGAGCAGGATGCCTGTTCCAGGCGACACAACGCCGGCGCCGAACGAGCCGTTCAGCGTATAGGTGACCGCCACGGCGTTGCCATCGTTATCGATGATCGAATAATGCGTCGTCTCGGTGCTTTCGCCCATGCCCTTCGGCATCAGGTCCTTCGAGATCCCGGCCTTGAACGGATTGATCTTTTCGCGAATCTCCTTGGCATAGGCCTTGTCGGTCAGCTTTTCGACCGGGTTTTCGACGAAATCCGGATCGCCGAGCGCCGAGTTGCGGTCGACATAGGCATGGCGCATGGCCTCGACCATGGCATGCACGGTCTCGGCCGAGCCATAGCCGAGATAGGAGAGCGGGTAGCCTTCCAGCACGTTGAGGATCTCGCAGATGATCACGCCGCCCGAGCTGGGCGGCGGCGAGGAGGCAATCTCGTAACCGCGATAATTGCAGGTCACCGGTTTCAGTTCACGGACGCTGTATTGCTCGAAATCGGCCTTGGCGAGAATGCCGCCGGTGGCAGCGCTCGCCTTGACGATATCGTCGGCAATCGCGCCCTTGTAGAAGGCGTCAGGGCCTTTTTCCGAAATGCTTGAAAGGCTTGCCGCCAGCTCCGGCTGCACCAGCGTCTCGCCGATCGAAAAGGTCTTGCCGTCCGGTTTGAGAAAGATCGCAGCGGCGGCCTTGTCCTTCGACAGTTTCTTCGCGCCATTTTGCAGAGATGCGACATCGCCCTGATCGAGGACAAAACCGTCCCTGGCAAAGCGGATGGCGGGCGCCAGCAGCTCCTCGCGCGACAGCGTGCCGTATTTTTCACGCGCCGTTTCCAAACCCATGACGGAGCCGGGAACGCCGACCGCCAGATAACCGGCGGTGCTCGCCCCTTTGACGATCTCGCCGTTGCCGTCGAGATACATAGTCTTGGTCGAGGCGATCGGCGCGCGTTCACGGAAATCGAGGAAGGTGGTCTTGCCGTCCTTCAGCCGGATGGTCATGAACCCGCCGCCGCCGATATTGCCTGCGGTCGGATAGACGACAGCCAGCGCATAGCCGACCGCAACCGCCGCATCGACGGCATTGCCACCCTTCTTGAGGATATCGACGCCGACACCAGAGGCGAGGTGCTGGGCGGTGACGACCATGCCGTGCCCGGCCTTGACCGGCTCGGGCGACGCGGCGAAGGCCGGTTGCAGGGGCAGAAGAGCGATGATGAGGGCGGCAAGGGCGCCGCAACGGGTGACGGGTATCATTGTGTTCTCCCGGTTCCACTGTTCGAATGAGGCATCTTTGCCGAGATCGGCCGGCAACGCCAGTCTTTGAGGGCTGGAAAACTGCTGCCTGGGGCGGACGCTGCGGTTTTCACCCTCCCCTTGAGGGAGAGGTGGAGGCCCGCAACGCCCTCAATCCACGCCCGGAAAATCCGCCGTGGGTTTGCTGGTTCATTCACTCGGCCGGGGCGCTGGAAAGTGCCGCAGATAAGTGTTTGGGTGTGTCTCACTCGCCGGCATAGGTCATATCGGGACGGCGGAAAGCATCGGGATCAGAACGGCGCCGTCAAACCGGATGCGCCGCCTGGCGCAGTCAAAATAGGCGCGGAGCATATAGCCAAGTGTTTCCGGAGACGGTTTGTCCCTCCCCGTGCCGTAGGCGCGCAAGGCATCGCAGAGTTCTTCGGCATAGCACTCCTCCTCGATCTGCTCATAGCGTACCTGCTCCAGAATCTCCGGCAGGCCAGGCGGCATTCGCCAGCGTTCCGTCATCAGCGGACGGATGATTTGCTCTTCCAGCCGGTGTACGGCCTTCAGGATCGGCGGGATTGCCCGGCGCAGGTGCAGGCATTCGCCTTGCGCGACCTTATCCGGCAGCCGGTCTGCAACACTTTCCAGCGCTTCGCACAATATCGCCTGGTCCCTGAGCGCATGTTCCAGCCGCTCGAGCGCCGCATCAGCCCCGGTCATAACGCTTTCCATGCACGGCAGCTTCGCGTCCATAGATGGTCCTCCCCGGTCAGGCATGCGCTTATCCGGCAGCAGACATGCCGCCTTTTCCCCTGCTTGATGACACATCGCTGCCCCTCCTGATGCCTTGAACTCGATCAGGCGGAACCATTGCCGCCCGTATCCTGCGAGCGATCGTCATCGAGCAGCATCCTCTGTGCAGCGCCGTCCATATCCTCGTACTGGCCGCTTCTCAGTGACCAGATAAAGGCACCGAGCCCGGCCGATCCGAGCAGGATGGCAACCGGCATGAGATAGATCAGCGATCTCATCGCAACTCGCCCTCCAAGGTAGCGGCTGACAATGACGACGGTGCGTCGGGATCGTTGGCGCCGGCATTGAGCCGCAGGGCATTGCCGATCACCAGCAGCGAGGAGGCCGACATGGCGATGGCGGCAACGAGCGGCGTCACATGGCCGAAAACGGCAATCGGGATGGCAAAAGCGTTGTAACCGATCGCCAAAGCCAGGTTCTGCCGGATCAGCCGGCCGGCCCGGCGCGATACGTCTATCGCCACGGCAACGGCGCTGAGAGAATCCCGCAGAAAGACGAAATCGGCGGCGTTACGCCCAACGTCGGCAGCCGTTGCCGGCGCCATCGAGACGTGCGCTGCGGCCAAGGCGGGCGCATCGTTGAGACCGTCCCCGACCATCAACGGCCGCCGGCCCTCCCCTGCCAGGAGTTGCAGGCGCTCCAGCTTATCGCCGGGCAGAAGCCCGGCGCCATAGCGTTCAATCCCCAAGGTTGCGGCAACGGATTGCACGGCAGCCTTGGTATCCCCCGAGAGGAGTTCGACGGGCATGTCACTACGCCGCAGGCGCTCGATGGTCGAAGCCGCATCGGGGCGCAGCCTGTCGCTGAACGTGAAGCGGGCGACGGTGGTCCCCTCTTCCGAAAGCACCGTAGTGGAGCCCTGCACGCCCGGCTCGACCGGTCCCGCCCAGGGGCTGCGCCCGAGGCGATAGGTCTTGCCCGCGATCAGCACCTCGATCCCCAGTCCTGGATGTTCGGCGACCCGGTCGAACGTGACCCCCGGGCGATGATGGCCGGGATGTGCCTTCCAGATGGCGCGGGAGGCGGGATGGGTGGAGGACCCGGCAAGGGAGACCGCGATGGCAAGCGCTGTTTCGTCTCCCGCCTCGCTGCTGGTGAGGCTCAGTTGGCCAAGCGTCAAGGTTCCGGTCTTGTCGAACACCGCGACATCCGCCTCGGCAAGCCGCTCCATCGCTGATCCGTCCTTGACCATGATGCCGCGTTCGAACAACCGGCGCGCGGCAACGATCTGAACGATTGGAACCGCCAGTCCCAGAGCGCACGGGCAGGTGATGATCAGAACGGCAATCGCGATGGTGATGGCCTTGTGCCAATCGCCCGAAACCAGCAGCCAGCCGATCCCAGTCACAAACGCAGTCAGATGGACCGCCGGCGCATAAAAGGTTGCAGCCCGATCGGCGATGCGCCGGTAGAGCCCACGGCCGGCTTCGGCCGCCTCCATCAAACGGATGACTTCCGCCAGAAACGATGCTTCAGCCGCGGCGGTGACGTCGATCGTCAGCGGGCCCGTCAGGTTGAGCGTGCCGGCGCTGATCGTATCGCCCACCTTCACCGGGCGCGGATCGCTTTCGCCGGTCACCAGCGAGCAGTCGATGTCGGAGCTGCCTTGCCGGACGATGGCATCCACCGGAACGCGGTCCCCGGCAGCGATGAATACGCTCATCCCGGCCTTGATCCGCGCGAGCGGCATATATTCGCGGGCTCCATCCGGTGCGAGCACCACGGCTCCAGCCGGCGTCATCCGCACAAGGCTGCTGACGGCCGAGCGCGCCTTCTCGCGCATGACATGGTCGAGCACGCGGCCGATCAAGAGGAAAAACAGCAGCGAAACCACCGCATCGAAATAGGCATGCTGGCCGTGGTTGATGGTTTCGTAGAGGCTCATGCCGAAGGCAAGCGAGATGCCGACGGCGATGGGCACGTCCATGTTGGTGCGGCCATGCTTGAGCGCTGACGCCGCCGAGCGGACGAAGATGCCACCGCCCAGCAACAGTGCCGGGAGCGCGATCAGGGCCGAAACCCAGTGGAACATATCGCGCGTTGCGCCCTCGGCCCCTGACCAGACCGAGACGGACAGAAGCATGATATTGGCGGCGGCAAAACCGCAGACCGCGACCGCGCGGATCAATTCTGACCGTGTCCGGTCGCCCTCTCCGTCCTCCTCGGAAAAAAGATGAGCCGGGTAACCGAGCCGGTACAACACGCCGCAGAAATCCGGAACCGCGCCGTCACGCCAGCGGATGGACACCCGCCGGGTGGAGAGATTGACGCGCGCATTTTCGACGCCTTCAAGCTTGCCCAGCGCCCGCTCGATCTTGCCGATGCAGGCAGCGCAATGCACATCCGGCACGGACAGGTTGGTCTGCCTCAAGCCCTCGCCAAGCACATGGCTGAGGAGGCGGATTTCGTCTGCGGGCGGCATCGCCTGGCGTTCCGCCTCCAGCTCGAGCATGGCTGTATTGCCAACCGCGCAGCAGCTCATCGGCTCGCTCCATCCTTGACGAGGATACGCTCGCTGTGGCGATAGGGCACGGCGAGGCCGCAATCGATCTCGACATTGACGACCCAGACCCCGGGAGAAATAACCGGGGATGCGCTCAGCTGGCCGTTACCGGATGGCACCAGCAAAGCCGACCAGTCCGCCGCCTCGAATGCCGGATGCTGGAAGGTTGCCTTGCCACCCGCCATCCTGACCGGGTTGCCGATGCGATCGATCAACGTGAAGGTGATTCTTCCAGCCGCAATGTCGAGTTTCGGAACCCAGCCGAGATCGTTCTGCGTTCTCACCGCCACCATCTTCTCGTTGAACTGCTGGCTGGCCACATAGGAGTTTTCGACCACCAGCCCCGTCCAGCTGGTCATGGCAAACCGCGCCATGACGACATTGACGGCGATGATCACCCCGAAGAAGGCAAGCATGATCATCAGCATGTGACGCCCGGTAAATTCGCGAGCCTGCAGTCTCATTTCGGGCCTCCCGGTGTTTGAAAGGTTGCAGTGTAGGTCTTGGTCTCGGGGCTTTGCGTATCCTTGATGACGAACCGGAACGTCTCCGACTGCTCTTCGGCGGAACCGCGCGGCTGGGTGACGAAGACCTTCAGGCTGCGCAGGCGATCCGGCTCGACCGGAACGAGGAAGGATTCGTCGTTTTGAGCCTCGATGCCGGCGATAGAAATCGCACCCTGCGGCAGGCCCTCGATCCGCACGGCCATCACGCGCGGCCTGGCTATCATGTTGAGGATCTTCAGCGTGTAGCCGTTGCGAACCGAACCGTCCGACAGCATGACGAATTGCGGATTGCGGTCATGCAGGACATTGACGTCCAATCGCTCGCGCGTCACCAGCGCATAGACGAGGCCTATTCCGACCAGCGACCAGAGTGCTGCGTAGAGAAGGGTTCTCGGACGCAGGAACGAGGCGATGCTGATATGGCGGAGCGTTGCTGCGAGCTTGCCGTCGACGGTGCGAACGCGCGCGGGGTCGATCGGCTGCGTGCCTCCGGCTGTCGCAAGCGCCATATTGGCATTGTAGTCGTTGAGGGTGGTGTAGGAGATCAGGCCACGTTCCCGGCCGAGCTTGTCCATCACTCCATCGCAGGCGTCGATGCACAGCGCGCAGGTGATGCACTCCAGCTGCTGGCCGTCGCGGATATCGATGCCCATCGGACAGACGGCGACGCAGGCGTTGCAATCGACGCAATCGCCGACGACGGCACCCTGCGCTGCCGACTTCTTCGCGTGGCGCGAGCGCGGCTCGCCGCGCCAATCGTTGTAAGTGACCGTCAGCGACGCTTCATCGAGCATCGCCGCCTGAATGCGTGGCCAGGGGCACATATAGGTGCAGACCTGCTCGCGCATCAGTCCGCCGAAGACGTAGGTCGTCGCGGTCAGGAACGCGATGGTGCTGTAGGCGACGAGGGCTGCCTGCCCGGTGAAGACATCGACAAGCAGTGTTGGCGCATCGGCGAAGTAGAAGATCCACGCACCGCCCGTTGCCACGGCGATCAGCAGCCAGATCACGTGTTTTGCGGTCCGCAGCGCCAGCTTGCGCGGCGAATAGGGTTCCTTGTCCAACTTGATACGCGCGTTGCGGTCGCCTTCGATCGCCCGTTCGACGACAAGGAAGAGATCGACCCAGACTGTTTGCGGGCAGGTATAGCCGCACCAGGCGCGCCCGACGGTCGAGGTCAGCAGGAACAGTCCCAGCCCGGCCATGACCAGCAGCCCGGCGACATAGAAGAACTCCTGCGGCCAGATTTCGATGAAGAAGAAATAGAAGCGCCGGTTGGCAATATCGATCAGCACCGCTTGGTCAGGTGCATACCCGCCGCGATCCCAGCGCAGCCATGGCACCAGATAGTAGATTCCCAGCGTGATCGCCATGACCAGCCATTTGAACCGGCGAAATGATCCCGACGCGCGCTTCGGGAAAATCTTTCTTCGCGGCGCATACAGCACTTGCCGCTGCTTTTGCGAATTGACCGCCTCGGCGTCCAGTCTCTCGATATCCATTTTTTCCAGCATTCCAGCCGCCCGAGGCATGACGCCGGCAAAGCCGGCCACTCGTCTTTGAACCGGAGAGTGGCACCGGGCGGCGCCAATCTCCTTGATCGAGGTCAAACGACCGCGTTGCGAACGCTATTTCCCGCCGCCGAGCGAATAGACGTACGCCGCGAGTTCCTTGACCGTGACATCGCCAAGGCGTCCGCCCCAAGCGGGCATGACGCCGTGTTTTGGAGCACGGATTTGCGCCGCGATCGCCTCCTCGCCATCGGCCAGCAACGACAGCGTATCGGCGAGATTGGGAGCGCCCATCTCCTGTTTGCCCTCCCCGCGTTCGCCGTGGCAGCTGGCACAGTTCTGCGCGAACAGCTGCGCACCGGCCGTCGTTTCCGCCGGAAAGCCCGTGCCTTTCGACAGATCGGCAACGAAGGTGGCGACGGAGGCTATCTCGCCGGAGTTCAGAATATCGCCGAAGGCAGGCATCTCGCTGACATGCGTATCGGCGTCTTCCGGCGCGCGAACCCCATGAGTAATGGTCGTCAGGATCTGCTGCGGCGTTCCGCCCCAGAGCCAATCGTCATCGTTGAGGTTCGGGAACCCCTTCGAGCCCTGCGCCCCTGATCCGTGGCACTGGATGCAATTGACCTTGAAGGCAGCACTTCCGGCAGCCGTGGCGGCCGTGCGCAACGTCTCGTCGGCTAGAATCTGCTGCATGTCCGCAGCCTTGATCGCGGCGACATAGCCCGAGCGCACCGCCTCGGCGGCCGCAAGTTCGCTGCGCACGTCCGCGCGGCTCGAATAGCCGAGCACGCCCGTGGTTGCCGAGCTCAGCAACGGCCACGCCGGATAGAAGATTGTATAGCCAAGCGCCCAGACGATGCAGGCGTAGAAGGTCCATACCCACCAGCGCGGCAGCGGATTGTTGAGTTCCTTGATGCCGTCCCACTCGTGGCCCGTCGTCGGCACACCCGAGAGTTCATCCAGATGAGGATCTTTATGAGGAGCGTGCATATCAGTCTTCCTTGAGCGGGATTTGTGCGGCCTCATCAGCGGACGTCCGGCTGCCGGGGCGAAACGCGAAGACCAGCGTGCCGACGAAGAACAGCGTCATCGCCAAAAGGCCCCAGCTGTCGGCGAAGGTCCGCAATTGTTGATATTCCATCGGGTACTCCTTCTCAGCGGTCGCTGCCGGCTTCGTCGTAGGTCTTGAAATCCACCAGCGTGCCGAGCATCTGCAGGTAGGCGACGAGCGCATCCATTTCGGTGATCGCCTGCGGATTGCCGTCGAAATCGCCGATGCGGGCCTTCGGATAGCGGCTCTCGATGCCCGACGGATCTACCGCCGGGTCGGCCTGGGCGCGCAGGTCGGCATCGGCGTTGTCGATCATTTCCCGGCTATAGGGCACGCCGACGGCGGCATTGGCCTTGAGATGTGTGGCGAAGTCCTTGAGCGGCAGCGGCTTGCTCTTGAGGAAGGCGTAGCTCGGCATCATCGATTCCGGCACGACGTTGCGCGGCTCCGTCAGGTGCTGGACGTGCCATTCGTTGGAGTAACGATTGCCGACGCGGGCAAGGTCCGGCCCGGTGCGCTTCGATCCCCACTGGAACGGATGGTCGTACATCGATTCCGCTGCCAGGCTATAATGGCCGTAGCGCTCGACCTCGTCGCGGAAGGGCCGGATCATCTGGCTGTGGCAGGTGTAACAGCCCTCGCGGATGTAGATATTGCGCCCCGTGAGCTCCAGCGGCGAATAGGGCCGCATGCCTTCCACCTTCTCGATGGTGTTTTCGAGATAGAACAGCGGTGCGATCTCGACGATGCCACCGATGGTAACGACGAGAAACGAGCCGATGAGCAGAAGCGTCGCATTGCGCTCGAGGATTGCGTGTTTGTCCAGGATACCCATGGTCATCTTTCCCTATTCGGCCGCTTGCGGCGCGAGCACCGCGCCACCGATTTCCTGTTCGTCGCGCTGGTACCCGAGGATGGTCATGGTGACGTTCCACGCCATGATCAGTCCGCCGACGAGATAGAGAGCTCCGCCCAACGCACGCACGACATAGTAGAGGTGCATCGCTTCGACGGTTTCGGCGAAGGAGTAGACGAGGAAGCCTTGCTGGTCATATTCGCGCCACATCAGACCCTGCTGGATGCCAGAGACCCACATGACGGCGGCGTAGACAACGAGGCCGAGCGTGGCGAACCAGAAGTGCCAGGTGACCATGCGCACCGAGTAGAGCCGCTCGCGATTCCACAGCTTCGGTACGAGGAAGTAGACGGCGCCAAACGTGATCATGCCGACCCAGCCGAGTGCGCCGGAATGGACGTGGCCGATGGTCCAGTCGGTATAGTGGCTGAGCGAATTGACCGCTTTGATCGACATGACAGGACCTTCGAAGGTCGACATGCCGTAGAAGGCGATTGCCGCGACCATCATGCGGATGATCGGGTCGGTGCGAATTTTGTCCCAGGCGCCCGACAGCGTCATCAAACCGTTGATCATGCCGCCCCAGGACGGCATCCACAGCATGATGGAGAAGACCATGCCGAGCGTCTGCGCCCAGTCGGGCAGCGCCGTATAATGCAGATGGTGCGGCCCGGCCCAGATATAGAGGAAGATCAGCGCCCAGAAGTGGATGATCGACAAACGATAGGAATAGACCGGCCGGTTCGCCTGCTTGGGCACGAAATAATACATCATGCCGAGGAAGCCTGCGGTCAGGAAGAAGCCGACGGCGTTATGGCCATACCACCACTGAGTGAGCGCATCCTGCACGCCGGCAAAGGCCGAGTAGCTCTTCGAGCCGGTGATCGATACCGGAACCGCCAGATTGTTGACGATGTGCAGCATCGCCACGGTGACGATGAAGGACAGGTAGAACCAGTTGGCCACATAGATATGCGGTTCCTTGCGGCGCAGGATCGTGCCGAGGAAGACGATGAGGTAGCAGACCCAGACGATCGTCAGCCACAGATCGACATACCATTCTGGCTCCGCATATTCGCGGCCCTGGGTGATGCCGAGCAGATACCCCGTCGCGGCCATGACGATGAACAGCTGGTAACCCCAGAAGACGAACCAGGCGAGATCGCCGCCGAACAGGCGCGCCCGGCTGGTGCGCTGGACGACATAGAACGAGGTCGCGATCAGCGCGTTGCCGCCGAAGGCGAAGACGACGGCAGAGGTATGCAGCGGCCGCACGCGGCCGAAGGACAGGAACGGTTCGATATTCAGATCCGGATAGGCAAGTTGCAGCGCGACGACGACCCCGGCCAAAAGGCCGGCGACACACCAAAACACAGTCGCGATCACGCCGTAGCGGATCGGACCGTCCATGTAGGCGGACATGTCGGCCGCCGGCTGAGGTGCAAAGGACGTCCGGCGCATCAAGACGACGACCGCCCCGATCAGCACGATCACCAGAACTCCCATGTGGCTTGCAAACAGCTCGTCCTTGGCAAGGCCGGCAGCAAGCAGCGTGAAAAACGCCGCTATGCCGGTGCCGATGATCGCCGATCCGTATTTCATCCCGTCGTCCCCGCATCAATCAGATGTCGGACCGCGCGCGGCGGTCCCCTGTCTCCTTCTCGGGGGAAGCGGAGAGACACGCCTTGATCCAGATCAAGGCGGCGAGCGGAGAATTTGGACAGGTTTGCCAGCAAAGGCCGGTCCTTTGGGGCATGGCCGCTGAACGATGCCCAGATCGGACGACACCCATGCTGCCAACAGCAACGATGCTTGATGCGAAGGTACCCCGCTACACCAGCTACCCGACCGCGCCGCATTTCCATTCGGGCCTCGGGGGCGAGACTGCAAGGCAGTGGATAGCGACGCTGCCTGCGGACAAGCCGGTATCGCTCTACCTGCACATTCCGTTCTGCGACCGGCTGTGCTGGTTCTGCGCCTGCCATACCAAGCAGACACTACGCTACGAGCCGGTCAGCGCCTATCTTGAGGTTCTTCACACAGAAATCGCAGCCGTCGCCGGGCTTCTCGACGGGCGCGTGCCGGTGAGCGCCATCCATCTGGGCGGTGGTTCCCCGACGATGCTGCGCCCGGACGACCTGATCACACTCGGCACTTGTCTGCGCAACGCCTTTCACGTCCTGCCGGATTCGGACATCAGCATCGAGATCGATCCGAACGACATGGATGAGGAAAGGCTCGACGCGCTCGTTGAATTCGGCATGACCCGGGCGAGCCTCGGCATCCAGGATTTCGATCCGCGGGTGCAGCATGCAATCAACCGGTCGCAAAGTTTTGAACAGACCGCCTTCGTCGTTGACGGCGCGCGTGCCCGCGGGGTCGATTCCGTCAATCTCGACCTGCTCTACGGCCTCCCCCACCAGACCGTCGAAAGCGTCACGTCGACATTGCGGCAGGCGTTGCAACTGACGCCGGACCGCATGGCGCTGTTCGGCTATGCGCATGTGCCCTGGATGAAGAAACATCAGGCGCAGATCAAAGATGAATGGCTGCCGGACGGACCGGAGCGTTACGCGCAGTCGCAAGCCGTGCGGACGCTCGCCCTTGACGCCGGCTATCAGGCGATCGGCATCGACCATTTCGCCCTGCCTGGCGATACGCTGGCGATGGCGTCACAACAGGGCCGGCTCCGGCGCAATTTCCAGGGCTATACCGCCGACCGGTGCGACACCATCATCGGGCTGGGCCCATCGGCCATCAGCCAGTTCGATCAGGGGTATTTGCAGAACACACCGGCGACCGGCGACTACATGCGCCGCGTTCGCGAACAGGGGTTTGCGACGGTCCGTGGCATCGCACTCTCGGACGAAGACCACGTGCGCCGCTGGATTATCGAGAAATTGATGTGCGATTTCCGCTTTTCCCGCGCCGAGGCCCGAAGCCGCTTCGGACCTCTCGCCGATGATGTGATGACGCTGGCGGTACAGTTTACCCAAACGGAAAACGATTTTCTCTGCGAATGGCGCAACGACGCCTTTGAAGTGACCGCCCGTGGCCGCCCTTTCGTCCGCCTTATCGCCGCAAGATTCGACGCCTACTTTAGCGCGCCTGTGGCCAGGCATTCCGCAGTGGTTTGAGGCAGGGCAAGCCCATAACGCCCTCCAGAACGACGGTGCTATATCTTCAGGTCCGCCGCGCCCGTATCGATATGCTGAGCCCAGAAGGCGATGCTTTCGGCGATGGCGGGTATGACGTTGCGATCGTCCGGCTCGCGTTCCTTGAACGACAGTTCGAGGCAGATTTCATTGTCCACCGCGCCGCCCTGCCGCAACGCTGCCAGCAACGGTTCGGGCTGTACCCGGCCCGTGGCATTGTGTTCGGCGGTGAAAGGACGGTGACCGCCCTTGTCCATCTTGCTCTGCTTGATATGGATGATCGGCGAAACCTTCGGCACCGCCTGCGCCCAGGCATAGGGGTCGGTGTCGTCGGGATTAGGTGAGGTGACATCGCCGTGATCGATATCGGCCATCATCCACATCGGAATTGCCATGTCGGCTGCCGTCAGCCTGTCCTGTAGCGCCATACAGTCTTGAAGGGTATGGCCGAATTCGCGTCCGACAGACATCGGCTCCCAGAACACGTAATCCAGCCCGGCCGATTTGCCATGCTCGGCCACTTCGGCCCAGCAGTCGATGGCGATTTTGGTCAGGTCCTCGCGGCGGCGCGGATCATCGAAATCCGCAAAGGTGAAAATGGCGAACTGGGTGCCGATGGATTTTGCCCCGAGGTCAGCGGAGATGTCGGCGAAGGTCTTGAACCAATCGACATAGTAGCGGCGCACGTCGCGATCCGGGTGACCGAAATGGTTGAGCCGGCCATAGGGGCCAGTCATGCCGGACGTGACGCGCACACCGGTTCGATCGAGAGCGGCGCGAAAACTGCGTGTCACACGGCGGATGACCGGCGCTGGCCATGACGGATTGATGAATTCATGGGTCAATTGCAGGTCGCGGATCTTGAGGTCGCGCGCCACAGTCTCGATCAGGTCGCCGGCTGCGGCGAAACGGTTGACCAGGGGGTTGGTATTCAGCGAGAGGGTCAGGGACATGGCGGCTTCTCAAGGTTAGATTGCAGACGATGACGAAACGGCGGGAGGCCTGCGTTTATCCGGATGCCCGGGCGCTTTGTGCGCCGTCGGCTTCGAACCAGGCGGCGAAGGATGTTTTCTCGCTTTCGCTCAGGTGCAGGCCCTGCTTCGTGCGGCGCTGAAGGACGTCTTCGGCCGTCATCGCCCATTCGTGCGCCATCAGATACCGCACTTCGGCCTCGTACAAATGCGCGCCGAAATGCCGCCCAAGACCATCAAGCGAAGTAGCGTTGCCGATGATCTTTTCGATCCGCGATCCATAAAGGCGGCCGTAGTGATGGATGAGAGCGCGGGGCATCCAGGGATAGGCACGGCGCAGGTTTTCGGTGAACTGGATGAAATCGGCGTTTTCGATTTCACCGCCGGGCAGGGTCGCTTGCCGCGTCCAGTTTCCACCCATGGCTGGAAAGAATTTCGCGATTTTCTCGATCGCATGTTCCGAGAGCTTGCGGAACGTGGTGATCTTGCCACCGAACACGCTTAGAAGCGGCGCGCCGTCGGTTTCATCGAGATCGAACGTATAGTCCCGCGTCACGGCGGACGGATTGCCCTGACCATCGTCGAACAGCGGCCGGACGCCCGAGAAGGTCTCAAGCACGTCACCGCGCCGCAACGTCTCCTTGAAGTAGCGGTTGACGGCAGCCAGCAGGTATTCGACTTCGGCTTCCTCGGCCCTCACCTCTTCCGGGGCCCCGTCATACGGAATGTCGGTGGTGCCGATCAGGGCCTTGTCGCCTTCGTAGGGGTTGATGAAGATGACCCGTTTGTCGTGGTTCTGAACCAGATAGGCATGCTGCCCTTCCCAGAACTTCGGCACGATAATGTGGCTGCCTTTCACCAGGCGGACGTTGCGGCGGCTGTTCGAGCCAGCGACGCGGCCGACGATATCGTTGACCCAGGGGCCGCCGGCATTGACGACGACTCGGGCACGGACCGCGTGCATTTCGCCGGTTCGCTCGTCGCGCATCTGAATGGTCCAGCCGCCGTTTTCGCGCCGCGCACTGGTACAGGCCGTGCGCGTCAGGATTTCCGCACCTTTTTCCGCAGCGCCGACGGCGTTGAGGACAACAAGGCGCGCGTCATCCACCCAGCAATCGGAATATTCGAAACCCTTGACGTACTTGTCCATGATCGGCGCGCCCTCCGGATCGCGGCGCAGATCGAGCGAGCGGGTGCCCGGCAGCTTTTTGCGGCCACCAAGGTGATCATAAAGGAACAGGCCAAGCCGGACGAGCCAGGCCGGACGATCGTCGGGACTGTGCGGCAGGACGAAGCGCATCGGCCAGATGATGTGGCTGGCGGAATTGAGAAGGACTTCCCGTTCGATCAAGGCCTCGCGCACGAGACGGAACTCGTAATATTCCAGATAGCGCAGGCCGCCGTGGACGAGCTTGCCCGAGCGGGACGATGTGCCCTGGGCGAGATCGTCCTTTTCGCACAGGATAACCGATAGGCCCCGGCCCGCCGCATCGCGTGCGATGCCCGCGCCGTTGATGCCACCCCCGATAATGAAAAGGTCGATCATCCGGGAATCGTTCATGTCACTCTCCTTTGGCAAGGCCAATCGTGATGGATGCGCTGTAGCAGTCTTCGGTCTGGCAGCGCTCCAATTCGTCAATTCGTCGCGTTCCCTGCGCGCTCAGCCATCATGTCCCATACCGGCTCAAGCGCCCGGCGGGCGTTCAGGTAGGATGGGAACATTCGGGAATAGATTTCTACCAGTGCGCTGTCGGGTGTTTCCGCAGGGCTGAGAAGCGGCGTCACCCATTCGGCGATGCAGGCGTTCATATCCTCATAAACACCGATGGCGACGGCGGCGATCATGGCGGCGCCGGCAGCGCCCGCCTCTTCACGCGACGAGACACGGGTCGGCGATCCGACAGCGGCGGCGATGACCGAGCGCAATGCCGGTGAGCGGGCGGCTCCGCCTGTCATCCGCAGTTCGGTCGGCATCTCACCCATCGCCGCGTAACAATCGCGCGTGCCCATTCCCAGCCCCTCGATCACCGCCCGCAGGAGATCGGGAAACCGGTGTCCGCTGCTCAGGCCGATAAAACCGGCGCGGGCATCCGGGTTGACGAACGGCCCGCGCTCTCCGGCTTCCGAAATATAGGGATGGTAGAGGATGGCACCGGGGCGGCTGGCTGCAAGCCAGCCTTCGATCCGCCCGACCAGCTCGGCATGAGAAACCTGATGCCCCACCTCGCTCATCAGATCCCCGGCCACCCGTAGCGCCCAGTCGATATTGAGCGTCGCCGCCATGTTCGATTGTGCCGGGGCGACGATGCCCGGTATCGGCAGGACGACCATGTAGCCCGTGCCCTCGGCGTTCAGGACGGCGTCATCGACCGCCATCGCTCGCATGTGCATGCCGGTAGAACCAATCGTCGAGCAGGCAGACGCCTTGCCCTCCGTAAAGATGCCGGCGCCCAGCGCTGTGCAGGCGAAATCGACATAACCAAGGCTCACCGGCGTGCCTTCCACAAGCCCGGTCTGCGCTGCTGCAGCCGGAGACAGCGGATGACTGACCTGCGTTCCGTCGATAATCTCGGGCAGCAACCGGCGCTTTGCGGTCAGCCCGAGGGTGGCGATGACATTGTCGTCATACTGGCGCGTGCGAAAATCGCCGAAGGTGAAACTCGCCTCCGACGGATCGGTGGCGCGCTCGCCGGTCAGGTTCAGGTAAAGCCAATCCTTGCAGTGAAGGGCACTGTCCGCCTTGTCCAGCAGCTCAGGACACTGGGACACCATATGCGCGAGTTGAGCCCCTTGCTGGCAGGTGGAAAGCCCCGTCCCTGTCGCTTCGAAGCGGGCGCGGTCGTCCGTAGCGGCGCGCAGTTTACGCACGGTCGGCGCTGCGCGCGCATCGAGCCAAAGCCAGGCGTCCGCCACCGGTTTATTGTCCTTGCCCACGAGCCAGGTACCGTCCCCCTGTCCGGTGACGCCGAGTGCGGCCGTGCGCTGCGCGAGACCTTCGACCTTGGTACCGAGATCGCGGATCGTGCGGGCGCAATCGTCCCATGTCTTCGCCAGCGACTGAAATGCGGCGCCATCCGTGGCCGTCGAATAGGTGTTCGGCAGGCAAGCCGCGGCAATCTGGCGACCCGTCAGATCAAAGGCGACCGCCTTGATCACCGAGGTTCCAGCGTCGATGCCGATCAGGATATCTTTGCCGGCATGGGGCATCAGCACGGTCTCCAATTCGTTACGGCGTCAGGACGCATCGTTGACAAGTGCAGACGCTGTCTGTTCGTCGATGATCAGTCCGCTGAGACAGCCGCTCAGCAAGGCCGAGCGGATTGCCGGTATCTTGCCCGGCCCACCGGCGATCGCAACAATCCGGCGTGCCTTCATGCTTTCCAGACTTGGCGACAGGGTCCGTTCGCCCAATGTGGTCTCGACCGGCTTTCCCTGCGCATCGAAGAAATGGCCGAGCATTTCTCCAACGCCCCCATGATCGCGCACGTCCTGCATCTCCGGCACTTCGATCATCTGCGAGACGACGAGCTGGGAATCAAGCTCTGCCGTACCGATACCGATCAGCATCAGATCGGCGCGAGCGGCCAGATCGAAGACGTGACGCACACCACGCTGGGAAAGAAGCACCTCCCGGTCTTCCACCGAATTGGCAAAGAACGGGACCGGCATGACATAGGACACCGCGCCGGTTTTTTCGGCCAGACGGTGCATGACGTCGTGGGGGTTTGCCGCATAGTTTCGTGTCAGTCCGCCAAGAAGGGAAACGAACCGTACGTCTCCGGCGTCCATATGCGGCATGGCGGCAATGGCAGCGGCCAATGTGCGGCCGTTGCCGATACCGATCACCTGACCCTGCAGGTTTTTGATTTCCCGCTGCAAAAATTCAGCACCAGCAACGCCCAAGGCACGCATCAGCAGGCTCTTGTCATAGAGGTCCGGCAAGACTTCGCAATAATCCAGCCCGAACAGGCTGGCGATCTTGGTTTCGATCGCCACGCATTCGGTCACGTCGCCATGGATGGAAAACTTCACCACGCCATTCTGGTTTGCCCACATGATCAGCCGGTGCGCCTTTACATTCGGTATGCCGAGCCGCGCAGCAACCTCAGCTTGCGTCAAGCCACCTACGTAATGGAGCCATGCCGCGCGGACAGCCAGGCTGTCGTCCCGATCGCGATTTGTCACTGCCCGCACCATCTCTCCCCCAGTCGCCCGTTGCAAAAATGTAATTAATTTCACCTATTGCATTTTTTTACACTATGCGTAGTCTAAGTCAACAAGTTCACACAGAAACCCTTGATTATCACACCTGGATTTTTCGAAGGACGCGATGAAAGAAATGGGCTTTCGAGCCCATCGATTACAATCAGAATGCAGCTGCTACACCAACGGCCCCGACTAAATTCCAGCGGTTATCGAGATGCTCCCCTGTTGAGGAGCTTGCTCTTTCTCGTGCGCTTCTGGACGACCAGCATCGAAATGTATCACAACTTGTCTTTATCTTAACGACGATAACGTTGACATTGGTAAAAACGTATCACACTATCGAGATAAATGATAACGCCTGAATAACATCAGCGCTGGAAAAGACACAGGAATGAGCTGCGCGGATGGGGGGATATCGCCGCGCGCAGCGGAGATGGAGGAGGAAATCATGCAGACGATGGCAGCCCGACCAGACCCAGCCCGGCGCCTGCGGGCTTTCCCGGCCTCCGGCATTTGCCCTCCCCGCCATCTCCCGGCAACGCAACGGGCGGAGCGCCCGCTATTGATCCAACACCAGGTACAGGTCGCCTCGCTATGAGTTCACAGTCCTACACCGCAAAGAAGGGACGCAGGCAGTCCAACACGGGCCGGATCGTGGCCTCGGCTGCCGTGCTGATTGTCCTTGCCGCAATGGCGCTCGATACCAAGATCGTCAGAATTGGCTCCAGCGATGACGTGAAGGCCGGGGTGTTTTCCGCTGCCGATTATGGCGCGACGGAGTTCCCAAAGGTGAAGGCCGGTGTTGAAGAGCGCGCGGTTGATGCTGCGACGCTGGCCGCAGCCATTGCCGAAGACCGGCCTGCCGCCGAAAAGACATATGGCGTTTCCGCAGGCACCGGGCCCGTCATGTCGGTCAAGCTGACGGGTGTTTTCGGCGAAGTGAAATCCGGCGTCTACGACGTGAAGGTCGATGGCATCCCCGATACGGTGCGCGTCCGCGTCCAAACCGGTCCGGCAATCAATGGAACGGAACTGCGCGATGCCACGGGCACGATCGCGTTCGGCCAGTTTACCAACCAGATCGAATATCAGGATGCGGGCTCTGCTCTCAACAACCAGCTGAAGAAAGAGGTTCTTGCCCAGATCGACACAAGCCAGCTGACCGGCAAGACGGTATCGCTCATTGGCGCGTTCAAATTGATCAATCCGAAGAACTGGCTGATCACCCCCGTCAGGCTGGACGTGAAATGAAGCCTTTCCCTGCACCATCTCCCATGCCCGGCGACGCCGTGCTGTCCGCACGAAACATCGCCAAGTCCTACGGCAACGTCCACGCGCTGAAGGGCGTCAACTTCGACATCCACCGCGGCAAGGTCACGACCCTGTTCGGAGAGAACGGCGCCGGCAAATCGACGCTGATGAAGATCCTGTCGGGCGTGGTGACGCCGACGTCAGGCGATATCGTGCTTGATGGCGACGTCGTCCATTTCTCATCCGCCTCCGATGCCCGCGATTGCGGCATCTCGATCATTCACCAGGAACTCAGCCTGGCGCCCAATCTCAGCGTTCGCGACAATATCTTCATGGGCCGGGAATTGCGCACGGCAACCGGTGTCGATTTTGCCGAGGAGGCGCGGCAGGCACGAGCACTGATGGCCGAGCTCGAGGAAGACATCGACCCGATGACCCTTGTCGAGGATCTGCGGCTCGGACAGCAGCAGATCGTCGAGATCGCGCGCGCCCTGTCTGTCGATTCCCGTATTCTGATCATGGACGAGCCGACATCGGCACTGAGTGCGACGGAAGTCGAGGTTCTGTTCAAGGTGATCCGCGACCTGACGAGCCGGGGCGTCTCGATCGTCTACATATCCCATCACCTGGAAGAGGCGTTGCAAATCACCGATTACGCCGTCGTGCTGCGCGATGGCGCCATGACGGCCAACGCCGAGGCAAAAGACATCGACCTCGAGTGGATCGTCCGCAACATGGTCGGCGAGAATTTCGATCTCGGTTCCCCGCCGGCTGGCTACACATTCGGCGAGACGGCGTTGTCGATCAAGGATGTCAGCGTCGCCGACGCCTCGGGATCCGGATATTCGGTCGTCGATCGCCTGTCGCTCGAGGTCAAGGCAGGCGAAATCGTCTGCATCTACGGGCTCATGGGGGCCGGCCGCACCGAGCTGCTGGAAGCGGTCGCCGGACGGATGCCGCTGAGCGGCGGCCGGGTGGTCGTCGAAGGCGACGACGTCACCCGCCTCAGCATCGCGCAACGCATTGACAGGGGTCTGGTCCTCGTCCCCGAGGATCGCCAGAGGGACGGCCTGGTTCAGACCATGTCGGTTGGCCAGAACCTGTCGCTTGCCAGCATCGCGAGCTTTACCAGGCGCATGCTGATGTCCCGGTCCGGCGAGCAGGCCGTCGTCAACGACGCAATCGGCAAGGTTCATATCAAGACCGATGGCGGACGTGCCGCGATCGGCTCGCTGTCGGGCGGCAACCAGCAGAAAGTCGTCATCGGCAAGATGCTGGCGACCAATCCGCGCGTCATGCTTCTCGATGAGCCAAGCCGCGGCATCGATATCGGCGCCAAAGCCGAAGTGTTCCGGCTGCTCAGCGAACGGGCGGCCAAGGGGCTCGCCGTTGTTTTCTCCACGTCCGAAGTCGCCGAATGCCTCAGCATTGCTCACCGGATCGTGGTGATGCGGCGCGGCAAGATTTCAGCGCAGTTCGGCGCAGATGTTTCAAAAGAACAGATCATGGCCGCCTCGGGCGAAGCCGTACATCTCTGATTACCGCGTTCAATGGAGCCCTGACTATGGCCAGTTCAGTCATCACCCCACCTCGTTCAGGTCTTTTCCACGATGGTTTTGACCTGGGAAGGCTGCTGCTTGAGGGGCGGGCATTTTTCGCGCTGATCGCCATCATCGCCGTCTTCTCGTTCCTGTCGCCCTACTATTTCTCGGTCAGCAACTTCCTGATCATGTCGTCGCATGTGGCGATTTACGGGATCCTGGCGATCGGCATGCTGCTTGTCATCCTCAACGGCGGCATCGACCTGTCGGTCGGCTCCACGCTTGGCCTTGCAGGCGTCGTTGCAGGTTTCCTGATGCAGGGCGTGACACTCAATGCGCTTGGCGTCGTGCTTTATCCGCCGATCTGGGTCGTCGTGATGCTCGTCTGCGCCCTCGGTGCCTTCGTCGGCCTGATCAACGGCATTCTTATCGCCCGCTTCAAAGTGCCCGCCTTCGTTGCGACGCTGGGCGTGATGTATGTGGCGCGCGGCTTTGCGCTTTTGATGACCAACGGGCTGACCTACAACAATCTTGGCGGCAAGGCGGAACTGGGCAATACCGGGTTTGACTGGCTGGGATTCAACCGTCTCGCCGGCATTCCGATCGGTGTTGTCGTTCTGGCCGTCCTGGCGCTCATCATCAGCGTCCTGCTCAACCGGTCGGCCTTCGGCCGCTGGCTTTATTCCACGGGCGGCAACGAACGGGCAGCAGAACTCAGCGGCGTGCCGGTCAAGAAGGTCCAGGTGGCTGTCTATATGCTGTCCGGGATCTGCGCTGCCATCGCCGGCCTCATCCTGTCCTCCCAGCTGACCTCCGCCGGCCCGACGGCCGGCACCTCCTATGAGCTGACGGCAATCGCCGCTGTGGTCATTGGCGGCGCTGCACTGACGGGCGGCCGCGGCAATATCCGCGGCACGCTGCTCGGCGCCTTTGTCATCGGCTTCCTGTCCGATGGTTTGGTGATCATCGGGATTTCCTCCTACTGGCAGACAGTCTTTACCGGCGCGGTCATCGTGCTCGCGGTGCTGCTCAATGCCGTTCAGTATCGCCGCCGCGTCAAGAAGACGACCGGGACCGACGGCCCATCCGCTTCTCTGCAACCGAACGGCAAAGGCCAGACCGCTGATGCCACTCACGGGAAGATCGCCAGCTGACTGGCATACGTCCAAACATCAAGGGAGAGAGTAAAATGTTGAAACTGACAAAGAGAATGCTGCTGGCCAGCTTCATTCTGGCTGCACCGGTCATGGCGCTGTCGGCAACGGCGGCATCGGCCGAAGGCCTGATTTCGATCATCGTCAACGACCCGTCGAACCCCTACTGGTTCACAGAAGGCGAAGTGGCCGCTGCAAAGGCCAAGGAACTCGGCTACACCGCAACCGTTGGTGCTTCCAAAGGCGACACCAACACCGAGAGCAACCTGATCGACACTGCGATCACCAACAAATCGGTGGCGATCATTCTCGATCCGGCCAATGCTGACGGCTCCATCGGAGCGGTGAAGAAGGCCATTGCCGCCAACATTCCGGTTTTCCTCGTCAACGCAGAGATCAACCAGGAGGGCCTCGCCAAGGCGCAGCTGGTTTCCAACAACGCGCAGGGTGCCGCCCTCGGTGCCCAGCAGTGGGTAGAAAGCATCGGCGAAAAGGGGAAGTACGTCGAGCTTCTCGGGGCTCCTTCGGACAACAATGCGGCAACCCGCTCGAACGGTTACGAGACCGTTCTCAGCCAGTATCCTGATCTGGAAAAGGTCGGTTCGCAGGTTGCCAACTGGGACCGGACCCAGGGTCATGACAAGATGCAGAGCTTGCTGCAGGCCAACCCGGATGTCATCGGCCTGATCAGCGGCAATGACGAGATGGCACTCGGCGCGATCGCCGCGCTGAAGGAAGCCGGCAAGCTTGCCAACGTCAAGGTTGGCGGTTTTGACGGCTCGCCGGATGCCGTAGCCGCGATCAAGGCTGGCGAATTGGAGTACACCGTGCTTCAGCCGGTGGCTGTGTTCTCGGCGGAAGCCGTCAAGCAGGCCGATTCCTTTATCAAGACGGGCAAAACCGGTGCGGCGACTGAAAAGCAGCTGTTCGATTGCCTGCTGATCACCAAGGATAATGTCGACAAGTACACGGCTCCGTTCACTCTCTCCGAGTAACGATATCCGGGGGCGCCCGCGGGCGCCCTCAACCTCCACATCGATCGACGGCTTTCCGGAACGACACAAAAAGCCTTTACGTGCATGATTCCGTTATCTCATGCGGGATTTTGTCTTGAATACACTTCCGGGTATATCCCTCCTTCGATACGGTTTCTATCGCCTCCGGTACGGCATTGAGTCTTCGGACGGGCTTGCGGCTTCTCCCGACCGCACCACCTCAAAAACCCTCTCAAAAAATATAACAATCCTTGACGTTAATTTCACATGGAAATACGATACCACACCACAATATGGTATCGTTTTCCGTATGGATAGCGGTATCCTGATGCCCGATCAACGACGAGGAAAACCATGGCGAGCCTGCTGGGGATCGACAACGGACTGACTGTGACGAAGGCTGTCGTCTTTGATGTCGACGGCACGCAGCTTTCGGTCGCGCGGCGCCGCGTGCCGCAATCCATGCCCCAGGCGCGCTTCGTCGAGCGCGACATGGCGGGACTTTGGCGCGCCACAGCCGAGGCGATCGGCGAGGCGATTGCGCTCAGCGGCAGGCCGGCGGCAGATATCAAAGCGGTCGCAGCGACAGCCCATGGCGACGGGCTTTACCTGCTCGATGAAGACAAACAGCCTCTGGGTCCCGGCATCCTTTCGCTCGACAGCCGCGCTGGCGCAGTCATTGACGGATGGTCCGGCGGCATGATGTTCAACGAAGCGCTGGCACAGACAGGCCAGATTCCACACGTCTCCGCACCGTCTGCCCTGCTCGCCTGGATCAAGCAGAACGAGCCCGACCGCTACAAGCGCATCCGGCATGTGCTGGGCTGCAAGGACTGGCTGCGTTTCTGCCTCACGGGCACGATCGGAACAGACAGGACCGAAGCAAGCACGTCTTTCACCGACGTCCGCACCCAAGCTTACTCGCTGGAAGCATTGCGCCTGTTTGGCCTCGACGAGGTGTTCGACGCGGTGCCGCCCATGGCACATTCCGCCGAAATCGCCGGTTACGTGACATCCGATGCCGCGACCCTGACAGGGCTTGTAGCCGGCACGCCGGTTGCCTTCGGCCTGCATGACGTCACCGCTTCCGCGCTCGGTATCGGCGGCCATGTCGATGATGTCGTCAGCATCGTCGCAGGCACCTATTCGATCAACCAGGTCCTTTCCAGGGACGTGCGTGCCGATCCCCGCTGGTTGTGCCGCAATGCGATCGATGCAGGGCAATGGAACAACATGGCAATCTCGCCCGCCTCAGCCGCAAACTACGACTGGTTCCTCGACACGCTGTGCCGCAGGGATCAGGACGCAGCCATGAAAGGCGGCGCATCGATCCATGAAACGCTGGCGCATGAGATCGATGCCGCCCTGCAAAGACCATCGACCATCCTCTTCCATCCCTATCTCTTCGGCTCACCCCACGGAAATGTTGCCAGCGGCAGTTTTCTTGGACTGCATGGCTGGCACGATCGCGGCGATATGCTGAAAGCCGTCCTCGAAGGTATCGCCTTCAATCATCGAACCCACATCGATGCGCTGCGTGACGGCTTTGCCTTCAGGCAAGCGCGCCTCACCGGCGGCGCATCGCGCAACCCGGCCTTTGCGCAGATGTTTGCCGATATCCTCGACATGCCGGTAACCGTGACATCGACCGACGAGGCAGCGGCATTCGGCGCGGCCCTGTGCGCCGGCGCAGCCGTCGGCCTGTACGGCTCGGTTCAGGATGATCCCCGCGACCTGAGCGCGACCGGACGCAGATACCAGCCCGATCCGGCCCGCAGCGCAGAATTCAACCGGCGTTTCTCGCTCTATTGCCGGATTGCTGAAACACTGAAGCCGGTATGGCCGGATATCGAACGGCTGGCAGAGAAAAACGAGGGGGACGGCGCGTGATCAAGGCAGACGAACGGCGCGAAGAAATCGCCAACTACGTCATCAAACTCGGCCAGGTCAGGCTTGACGATCTGGCCGAGCATTTCGGCGTATCGCGCATGACCATCCACCGCCATATCGACCATCTGGCGCAGCAAGGGGTCTTGCGCAAGCTGCACGGAGCGGTGACCGCGCAGCCATCCGGCGTCTACGAGAGCGCCTTTCGTTACCGCATGACGGTGGGAACCGCCGAAAAGAATGCTTTGGCGCGCGCTGCTCTCGATTATATCGAGGCTGGCCAGGTTATCATGCTCGACGATTCGACGACGACCTGCGCCATCGCTCCGCTTTTGCAGGATATCAAGCCGCTGACCGTGATCAGCAACAGCCTCTCGACAGCAGCACTGCTGACTGCCGCCGACGATATCGACTTCATCTGCCTTGGTGGCCAGTATCACCGGACATACAATGCCTATATCGGCATCGTCTGCGAAAACGCCGTTTCCAGGCTGCGCGCCAATGTTCTCTTCTGCTCGGTCTCCGCCATTACCGGCACGACCACCTATATTCAGGATCCGCAGGTGGTGCGCGTAAAACAGGCGATGATGGCGGCGTCCAACAAGCGCATTCTGCTGGTTGACCATTTCAAGTTCAACAACGTCGCCCTCCATGCCCTGGACGAACTCACCGCATTCGACACTGTTCTGATAACCGACGGCATCAGCGACGCTCAGGCGCAAAAACTCGAACAGGCGGGCGTGCACCTGCGTGTCGTCAGGACAGCCTCGGCATGAACCAATTGCATCAACAGACATCGGCACACCCGGCCGATCGCGTGTCAGCTCTGGGCAATGAAGAGGATTTCGATGTCGTCATTTTCGGCGCCGGCATCAATGGCGCCGGCCTGTTCCGCGATCTCTGCGCGCAGGGCCTCAGATGCCTTATCGTCGACAAAGGGGATTTCGGTTCCGGCACCAGCGCCGCACCGTCGCGGTTGATCCATGGTGGACTGAAATACCTTGAGACAGGTGAATTCGGCCTCGTCGCCCAATCGACCCTGGAGCGCAATCTGCTCCTGAAAAACGCTCCCCATTATGTCAGCCCACTGCCGACGCTGATCCCGATATTCTCCTGGTTCAACGGCATAACCGCCGCTCTGCGCACGTTGTTCGGTTCGACCAGCGCACCGCGCAGCCGTGGCGCCGTCCTCATAAAGATCGGCTTGGCGCTCTACGATTTCTACGGATCGCGCGACCGGGTCATGCCGCGCCACCGGCTGGTCGGGCGCAGCCGCGCACTGCGGGACATGCCCGTTCTGACCCAGTCGATCGTCGCTGCGGGCACCTATTACGATGCGAAAATCAGCCACCCCGAACGGCTGGTCCTGGAATTGATCGAGGACGGGCTGGCGGCCAACAAAGCATCCGTGGCAGCCAATTACACCACGATGGTATCGGCCTCGAATGGCCTTCTGGCCTTCCGGACCCAAAAAGGAGACGCCTTTTCGGTGCGGCCGAAACTCGTCGTCAACGGCGCCGGCCCATGGATCGACCACGTCAACGCCTCGCTCGGCGCCCCCTCCAAAATGATCGGCGGTACCAAGGGTTCGCACATTCTTCTCAAGAACGACGAACTGGTGCGCAACCTTGCCGGCCGCATGGTTTATTTCGAGGCCGATGACGGCCGCATCTGCCTGGTATTCGATTACCTTGGCCGCGCCCTTGTCGGATCGACCGACACGAAGGCCGACAACCCGGATACCGTTCGCTGCGAACAGGGTGAGGTCGATTATTTCCTGGCAAGCGTCCGCGCCCTCATGCCTGGCGTGCGCGTCGAGCGCGACCAGATCGTCTATGCCTATAGCGGGATAAGGCCCCTGCCCGTCTCGGACGCATCCGCCGCCGGCCTGATCAGCCGCGATCATTCCGCGCCGGTGAGCGAGCCGGACAAAACACGCCCTTTTGCAATCATCTCGCTGATCGGCGGCAAGTGGACCACCTTCCGCGGCTTCGCCGAAGAGGTTGCCGACACGGTGCTCAAGCGCCTGGGACGAAACCGGACCGTCAGCACCCGATCGATGCCGATCGGCGGCGGCAGGAATTTCCCGGCAGGCGAAGCGCAACGTTTGGAATGGCTGAGCGAAACGTCGGCCGCGTCCGGCGTTGACCTGCAGCGGATTGATATTCTTCTATCCCGTTACGGTACCAAAGCCTTGCAGGTCGCACTGCATGAAGGCAGCTGCAGCGACACCGGCCGCCTGCCGGACGCGCAAGACTACAGCCTGGCGGAAATCGACTACATCCTGCGCAACGAGTTTGTCGAACATCTGGTAGATGTGGTGATGCGCCGCACGACGCTGGCCGTCACCGGCTCGCTGACCATGCCGGACCTTGAGGCGATTGCCACTGTCGCCGGACGCGCGCTGGGCTGGGCTGCTGAGCGTATAAACGCGGAAACCGAGGCGACTGTCACACAGCTCAAAACCAGAAACCTGATGTCGCTCTGAAGAGGGATGGTGGCGTCATGCGGTCTACCTTGAATGCGGCACGGGTTTCCATCCGTCGACCGAACCCGACCGGCATTAGAAAATAACAACAAAACAATACGATAACACTGAAATTATATGAGTGTATAATTTCTATTGCCCGAAACCCCCACAGAGGTATTCTCTCGCCATAGCGTGCACGCGGCGCGTTCAACCAAAAGCGAATGGATCACTGCCGGCCATGACGAGAAATCCCCATTATGATGTGCTGTTCGAACCGGTCCGGATTGGTCCGCTCACCGCCCGCAATCGCTTTTACCAGGTGCCGCATTGTTCCGGCATGGGCTATCGATATCCGAATGCCGAGGCCCACATGCGCGGCATCAAGGCGGAGGGCGGCTGGGCTGTCATTTCCACCCAGGAGGCGGAGATACATCCAACCTCCGATCTGACGCCGGCTAACGAGGCCCGCCTGTGGGACGATCGCGATATCGGCGCCTTGTCGCTCGTTGCCGGAAAAATCCATGAACATGGCAGCCTCGCCGCCATCCAGCTGGTCCACAACGGCATTCACGTGGCAAACCGCTTCAGCCGGATGATCCCTCTTGGCCCCTCGCATGTGGCCGGCGACGGCTTGGATCCGGTTCAGGCGCGCGGGATGGACAAGTCCGATATCGCCGACATGCGGCGCTGGTATCGCAACGCCGCGCTGCGCGCGCGCCAGGCCGGTTTCGATATCATCTACGTCTATGCCGGTCACGACATGAGCGTGCTCCAGCATTTCCTGTCAAAGCGGCACAATCACCGTACCGACGAATATGGCGGCTCTTTCGAAAACCGCCTGCGCCTGTTTCGCGAAATCCTCGGCGAGGTCAAGGATGCCGTCGGCGATACCTGCGCCACCGCCGTCCGCCTGGCAGTCGATGAATTGATCGGGCCATCCGGCATCACATGCGATGGTGAAGGCCGCGAGATCATCGAGGCACTGGCCGAAGTGCCTGATCTGTGGGACGTCAACCTGTCGAGCTGGTCGAACGACAGCCAGACGGCGAGATTTTCCGAAGAAGGCTTCCAGGAGCCCTACATCCGTTTCGTCAAATCCGTCACGACAAAGCCGGTGGTCGGTGTCGGCCGCTATACCTCGCCCGACAGCATGGTGCGGGTGATCAGGCAGGGCATCATGGATTTCATCGGCGCCGCCCGCCCCTCCATCGCCGATCCGTTTTTGCCGAAGAAAATCGAGGAAGGCCGCATCGACGATATCCGCGAGTGCATCGGCTGCAACATCTGTACCTCGGGCGACAACACGGCGGTTCCCATGCGCTGTACGCAGAACCCGACAGTCGGCGAGGAGTGGCGCAAGGGCTGGCATCCCGAAAGGATAACGCGATCCGAAAATGCCGAAGCCGCGCTGGTCATCGGCGGCGGACCGGCAGGGCTTGAGGCCACCCGTGCGCTGGCACAGCGTGGGGTCGAAGTGACGCTGGCAGAGGCTGGCCGCGAATGGGGCGGCCGGGTCAGCCGGGAATCGCGGCTTCCGGGCCTTGCAACATGGGCGCGGGTTCGCGATTGGCGTCTTGGACAACTGGCAGCCTATGCGAATGCGCAGATGTATCTGCAGAGCCCGCTCACAGCCGACGACGTGCTGCAATACGGAATTCCGCACATTGCCATCGCCACCGGCTCCCATTGGCGCAGCGACGGTGTCGGCCGTACGCACTGTCTGCCGCTTGCCTATCTGGACAATGGCTTGACGCTATCGCCGGATGCCCTTCTCAGCACGGGCGTTCAGGCAATCGCGGTGGATGGGCCGGTTACCGTCTTTGACGACGACTGCTTTTACATGGGCAGCGTATTGGCCGAACTGCTGGCAAAGGCGGGGCGGAACGTGACGTTCATCACCCCCGAGGCCCAGGTCGCACCCTGGAGCAACCATACGCTGGAACAGGCCCGTGTGCAGAAACGCCTCATCGATCTCGGCGTCACCATTATAACGGCCAGCTGTCTTGCCGGCCGCACGGCCGGCAGCGTGACAATCGCGTGTATCTACAGCGGCTCGACACGACAGCTGGATTGCGCCGTGCTCGTTCCGGTCACGGCCCGTCTTCCCGATGAAACACTTTGGCTGGCATTGAAGGCGCGCGAAAATGAATGGGCCGATGCGGGCATAAAAACAGTCACCCGGCTGGGTGACTGTCTGGCGCCGGGCCTGATCGCGGCGGCCAACTATTCCGGCCATCAATATGCCCGTGATTTCGGAACACAACCCGACAAGGATGTGGTGCCGTTCCTGCGTGAGGATATCGGCATTCTGTATCCGGCGACCGCCTGAACCGGATGCGAACAAGGGTTTTCCGGGCGTGGCAGGATTGCGAAAGGACGCCAGCGACGCGCTTCACGGTGACGGGAACGTTCACGGCATTGCCTTCATTGTCATTGATTGTATTCCGGCAGCAAGTCATCAGGGCGTGGGCGTGCATAGCATTGCCGTCCCACATCGTCGCCATCGGCAGCGGCGCATCGTCGGATCTCGCGGCGGCGCAAGGGTTCGTATGGATGCCGTTAAGCGACCCGGCAGATCGGATCTGCCAATCGAGCAAACCATCGCATGCGGAACCCTATCGCCGATGGCGCGTTGTCTCCTTCACAACCGGGACCTTACCCGACCTTGGAGGAAAACAGACGTGTTGAAGACGTTCATTCTTATCGGAGCCGTATCCCTTACCGTGCTGACCTCGGCACCAGCGTTGCACGCTCAGACATTCGAGCTCGGCCGGGATGGGATACGCATAATCGAACCGGACTTGAGGAACCGCCGCGATGGCAGGGATCAAGATCGGCGCGCTGAAATCAGCGAACGCCAGGCTGTACGAATTGCAAAGGGCGAGGGTGTACGCATCGTTGATGACATCAGGCGGACACGCTCCCGCTATGTTATCGAAGGTTTGGATCGTCGCGGCAATGAAATAGAAGTGAGCGTCGATCGCCGCTCGGGCGACGTTCTCTCCGTGAATTAAATGTCTGCTCTGGATCGAGAACGTCCAGCGAAACTCCGTTCGGTTTCGCTGGACGTTTTGTGCATTGCTGGATGGCCCACGCTCAGGCGCAGGCCGCGACCTTGGTCTCCTTCACGCGGGGGTAGTCGTAGGCGTTCACCTTCGAGGTCGTGTAGCCGGCACCGACCAGGGCTTCGGCAAGCTTGATTGCCGCCGTCACGCCGTCGATCACCGGCACGCCGGTTGCCGCGCGCAGCCGGTCGCAGAGGGCGGACATGCCGGCGCAGCCGAGGATGATGGCCTCTGCACGATCTTGCGTCTTGGCTGCCTCGATCTCGCGGATCAACAGCCGCTCGGCCTCGGCCGGATCCTCTTCCAGCCCGAGAACTGGAAGGTTGATTGCGCGGACATGGCGGCAATGGCGCTCCGCCCCGTAATTGCTCACCAGATCCTCGATGATGGGGATCGAGCGCGGCAGGGTGGTGATGATCGAGAAACGGCGGCTGATCGTCATGGCAACCTGCACGGCCGCCTGGCAGATGCCGATGACCGGCCCGCGTGCCACTTCGCGCGCCGCATGCAGGCCCGGATCGTCAAAACAGGCCACGACATAGGCATCAATCCCCAGACGTTCACCCTTGCGGATTTCATCCAGCATGCCGGGCACGGCCACGGCTTCGTCGGCACCGCCTTCGATGCTGACCGGCGTGTCAATAGGATTAACGGCAGAGACCTCCGTGTCCCCTTGCTTGACGCGCAGGGCGCTCGCCAGAGCTTGGGCAGTCATGGATGCGGTGGAATTGGGATTGATGAGACGGATATGCATATTACGGACCTTTCAGCGTCCCTCAATCGCCCTGCGGCTTGATGAAATCGGCAATTGGCGGGGCCTTCAGAACGAACTGGCGGTCCGAAGCAATGTAGTTGTCGGCATGCAGCCGGGCGATCGGCTGATACTGCTCAGGATCGACATAATGTCCTTCAGCGTCCAGGCATTCTCGCCGGACATGCATATGGACGACCTCGCCGAGGACGAGGGTGCGACGAGGATAGTCAATCAGGCGCTCGACCCGGCACTCGAAAACGCAGGGCGATTCCGCCGCATAGGCGGCATCGATGTTGGTGCAGGCGGCAGCGGTGAGACCAGCCATGGAAAGCTCATCCACCTCACTGTCAAAGCCAAGACCGCAGACCAGCATCTGCTGCGAAAGCGCCATGTCCACCATGTTGATGGCAAACTCCTGCGTCCGGCGAATATTGGCCATCGTATCCTTTTCCTCGCCCGTCAGACGCGGCTGGATGCCGAGCACGACGATGGCCGGATCATGGGAGAAAACATTGAAGAAGCTCATCGGCGCTGCATTATGATTGCCGGCCTGTGAGCGGGTCGTCACCAGAGCGATTGGCCGGGGCCCAATAAAATTCGTCAGCAGGCGGTATCGGCTTTGCGGATCAAGCTGGGTAAAGTCGAATTCCATTGAGCCGCTCCAGATTAATAATCAACAATATTATTTCATATTGTCGACAATCCTGCAATCAAAATATTGTTGTTACGGTTGACTTTTTCCACCGCATCACGCTTGTCTAACCCCAATGGGGAGTGAATTTGATGACCGAGCAAAGCGGCCCTTCTACACAACAAATTGTCGAGAAAGTCTGGTTGTCCATCGCCGAGCGCAGGCTTCGTCCGGGAGTGCAGCTCAAGGAAGAGCAGCTGGCGACGATTTTCAATGTCAGCCGGGCACGAATCCGCCAGGCGCTGACGGTTCTTGAACGGGACGGACTTGTCACCATCATTCCCAATCGCGGAGCTTTCATCTGCAAGCCTTCGGTCGAGGAGGCGCGCGATGTCTTCTTCGTGCGGCGGACAGTGGAACGTTGCGTCATCGAGCGGCTGTGCGTATCGGTCTCCAAGGCCAACCTGAAGCGTCTGCGCGACCATGTGGCCAAGGAGCGCATCGCCAACGCCCAGGACATCACCACCGACATCATCAAGCTCTCCGGTGGTTTCCATCTGCTGCTTGCCGAAACCGTCGGCTCCGACTTCCTGTTCACCACGATGCGGGATCTGATTTCCCGCTCGTCGTTGATCACCGCCGTCTACCGCAACACCAACCGTTTCAACTGCGGACCGGACGAACACGCCGAAATCGTCGAGGCGATCGCCAGCAACGATGCCGAGAAGGCCACTCACCTGATGGCCCATCATCTCGACCATGTGGAATCCGAACTCGACCTCAGCGAAATCCGCGACCTGTCCCACGACCTGCGTGCAGCGCTGAGCTGAGCCACAGACTTAAGTCCTCGCCGGTTCGCCGGCCGCAAGGTGGCAGGCGACGCGCGTGCCGTTTGCGAGTGCGCGAACGGCCGGCACTTCCGCCGAACAGCGTGCCGTAGCAATCGGGCAGCGCGGATGGAAGGTGCATCCGGACGGAGGCTTGAGCGGGCTGGGCACTTCACCGGTTGCCAGTTCCCGGTCACGCCGCGGCGCATCGATGTTGGGAATCGTCTGCAAAAGAAGCTGCGTGTAGGGGTGGCGCGGGCGGGCAAAAAGCTCCTCGGTATCTCCCTCTTCGACAATGCGCCCCAGATACATGACCGCGATACGATCCGACATATGGCGTACCACGCTCATATCGTGGCTGATGAAGAGGTAGGTCAGGCCCAGCTCGTCCTGCAGCCGGCGCATGAGATTGAGAACCTGCGCCTGAACGGAGACATCGAGTGCCGAGGTCGGCTCGTCGCAAACGAGAAATTCCGGCTCGCTCGCCAGCGCGCGGGCAATGGAGATGCGCTGGCGCTGCCCCCCGGAAAACTCATGCGGAAATTTCTCCCCGTCCGACGCGGAAAGCCCGACGGTCAGCAGAAGTTCCTCGACACGCTTGATGACCTCGGCCGGGGTGCCGCGCAGTTTCAGCTCGCGCAAAGGCTCAGCGATGATGTTCTTGACCCTCCAGCGCGGATTGAGCGAGGCGTAGGGATCCTGGAAGATCATCTGGGCGGAGAGCGGTGCCCCTGCCCTTCCGGGAGCAAACCTGATCTCTCCGGCGCTTGCCCTGTGCAGTCCCGTGACGAGCCGGGCCACCGTGGATTTGCCGCAGCCGCTCTCCCCGACAATGCTCAGGCAGCCGCCGGCGGGCACGGTGAAGTCGATATCGTTGACAGCCTGCACGAACTGGCGCGGCTTGCGTTCAATCACCCGGTTGAGCCAGGGAGCCGAAACGTCGAAGGTCTTGACCAGACCATTGACGGTCAGGGCCGGCTTTTTCTGAGCAGATGCGGTCATGCTGTTCCTCCCGCGTTGAGCCAGCAGGCATTGGCGCCGTCGCCAACGGCTATGAGTTCGGGCCGCTCGCGCAGACAGCGCGAACCGGCGGAGACGCAGCGCGGATTGAAAGCGCAGCCGTCGGGAATAGCGTCGAGGCGCGGCATTGAGCCATCGATCTGGTTGAGCTTTTCCACCCGCGCTCCCAGCGAAGGAATCGACGCCATCAGCCCCTGTGTATAGGGGTGACGGGGTGCATGCAGCACCTGCTCGACCGCGCCGATCTCGATGAGGCGGCCGGCATACATGACGGCGACGCGGTCTGCCGCTTCGGCAATCACGCCCATGTCGTGGGTCACCAGCATGACCGCCGTCTGCTTCTCCTTGCAGAGCCGGCGCAGCAGCGAAATGATCTGCGCCTGGATCGACACGTCGAGCGCTGTGGTTGGCTCGTCCGCAATGATGAGTTTTGGGGAAGCAGAGAGTGCGAGCGCAATGACCACGCGCTGGCGCATGCCGCCCGAAAACTGGTGCGGATAATGGTCGATCCGTTCCTCGGGCGCCGGAATGCCAACGTCGCGCAACAGCTGCACGGCGCGCGCCCGCGCCTCGGCCTTGCCGAGCGACAGATGCAGCCGGATCGTTTCCGTCAACTGCGAGCCGACGGTAAACAGCGGGTTGAGCGAGGTCAGCGGATCCTGGAAGATCGCCCCGATCTCCCGGCCTCTGATCTGCTCCATCGCGCGATCATCGAGCCCGTCGATCCGGCGGTTACCAAGCCAGATTTCGCCATCCGTAATGCGGCCGGGCCGCTCCAGCAGGCCCTGGATCGCGAGGCCGGTCATCGATTTCCCGGCACCGGATTCGCCGACGACCCCGAGGATTTCGCCGGCGCGGATCGAGAGGCTGATATCCGACAGTGGCGTGACGGTGCCGCGGCGGCCCGGAAACTCGACCTTGAGATTGCGGACGTCTATGACCGCTTTTTCTGCTTCACCCATGGGCGTCCACCTCGATCGGATAGCTTGGCGGGAAGATTTCCGAAACCGGCGGATTGCTCCAGCTCCGTTCCGGGTATTTAGCGATCAGCCTGTCATACTGTGCCTGGGCCTGTACGCGGGCTTTCTGCATGTCGATGCCTGCGAGCGTGCGGTTCAGCATGGAGACGCGGCCATCGACGAAGACGGCGCGGGTGACCTTGCCGGAACCGCCGGTCACCAGTGTGGTGATGGGATCGATCGACGGCGCCATGATGGTATCGTCGAGATCGAAGACCGCAATATCGGCGCGGGCACCCGGCGAGAGGTGACCGAGATCGGGGCGCCCCAGCGCCCGTGCACCGCCGAGCGTCGCGGCATCGTAGAGGTCTGCCGATCGCACCTGATCCGGTGCATGATCATTGATGCGGCAGGTGATAAGCCCGATGAGCAGGTTCATCAGCATATCGGCTGGCGCCGTGTCCGTGCCCATGGCGATGTTGATGCCGCGCTTGCGGCAGGCCGAAAAGGAATTCAGCGTGCTGCCACCCCGGCTGGAAACCAGCGGACAATGCACGATCGAAACACCGTTTGCCGCATAGAGCGCCAGGTCGTCTTCGGTCGCATTGGTGGCGTGCGGCGCGATCAGACGGTCGCTGAGAAGACCGGCCTTGGCCAGCCAGACCGGAGCGGTCGAGCCGTGCAGCATGCGCACCGTATCGACCTCCATGGCGCCCTGCGCCATGTGCAGGCGGAACTTGACGCCGAGATCGCGTGCGGCGGCGTCCGTGCGCTGAAGAAGCCCGAGCGTCGATGTTTCGACCCGATCCGGCGCCAGCATGCCGCGCACGAGATCGCCATGACGGCCGGTCTGACGCTCGATATAGGCGATGGCGTCGTTCAGCCCCTGGATACCCCTCTCCTCGTCAAAGACCGGAACGATCTGACCGGGCTTTTCCAGAACCATGCCGCCGGAGCGATAGGCGGGGCTGAGATAAACCCGCAAGCCCAGTTCGCCAGCGGCTTCGGCGGCAGCGTCGAATTCGGCGGCCGTTTCACCCCATTCGCGATAGAACAGCGAGGCGATGGGCGCCGCTGTCGTGATGCCGTTCAAGAGCAACTGGCCGAAAGCGAAGCGCTTCTGGAAGGCCAGTTCCTCCTGGCTATACATTTCATAGGGACCGGCCTCGACATAGGAGCGCGGCCAGACGCGGCCCTTGGCCCAGCCGGGGTGGTTGTCGATGCCCAAAATGGTCGTATCGAGATCGGACAACGCATCGAGATCGATCAGGCCGGGGCTGATCAGCGCATTGCCGAAATCGATGCGAAAGGCTACCTCCCCGGAAAACCGGTGGCCGACAAAAAGGATCTCGCCGTTTTCGAAGACAACCTCGCCGTTCTGCAGAAGCCGGTGGCCGCCATCCTTGTGGCCAACCACCCAGCTTGCGGTGACGAGGGTGCGGCCTTCCGGACGACGGCCAAGCGCAAGGGATGCTATAGCTTCGCTCATCATGGCATCTCCAGCAAGGCTTTGCCCTGGCGGGCAGTGACCTGGCCTGCCTTCAGGACCAGCGGGCGCGGTGCGATGTCGACCACGGCGTGGGCAAGCGTTTCGCCGGCAAGCAGCGTCAGGTCGGCATTGCAGCCAACCTGCAAGCCGTAGCCTTCGAGACGCATGACATCGGCTCCCCCTTGGGAAACCACATGGAGAACGTGAGCCAGCTCGATATCCGACCGCAGCCCGTTTTTCATGCCGATCACCTTGGCGCGGTCCAGCATGTCCGGCTGGCCCCATGGACCCCAGGTATCGCGGATACCGTCACAGCCGCCTGCGACCCGCACGCCGGCGTCCTTCAGCCGCATGATCGAGGGCACGTTGGCCGACGGTGCTCCGGTCGTCAGGATCGCCACATCGAGGCGCGCAATCTCATCTATCAGCTTGCCGACCCGCAGATAGTCGTTCATGCCGAGCGCGAAGGCGTGGCTGATCGCAACCTTGCCTTCCATGCCATTGGCGCGGATGCGCTCGAAAATCAGTTCCATGGTGAAGGCGCCGAGGTCGGCGGCCTCATGCAGGTGAATATCGATCGGAACGCCATGCTTGACGGCTAGGGCAAAGAGGATGTCGAGCTGACCCTTGGGGTCGCGGTCTATGCCGCAGGGATCGATACCGCCGAGCACCTCGCAGCCCTGGCGCAGGGCTTCGTCCAAAAGCTCCACCGTACCGGGCATGACCATCACGCCGGACTGGGGGAAGGCGACGATCTCGATATCGATGATGCCCTTGAGCTTTTCGCGGGTTTCCCAGACGCCTTCGACAAGCGACAGGCCATGGGTCGGGTCGATATCGACATGGCTGCGGACATGGGTGCCGCCGTTGGCCGCGAGCCCGATCGCATGACGCATGGACTGGCGGTGCGGATCGATGCCGATCTCAAGCCGGCTTTCACGCTCGAAATCGATCCGCTCGCGCAGGATTGCGGCGCGGTTGTTGACATGCCAGGGCATGCCCCAGGTGGTCTTGTCGAGATGCGTATGGGCATCGATCAAACCGGGCACCGCGATGGCGCCGCCGCCGTCTTCGACGGCCATGCCTGGCTCGGCCTCGAACGTTCCGAAGCCGGCAATCTTCCCATCCTTGATCAGGATATCGCAGCTTTCGCCGGCCATTGGCCTGACATTGCGGAGCAAGAGATCGTGCATGGACCTTACCTCAGTTTCGGATTGAGCGCATCGCGCAGCCAGTCGCCGAGCACATTGACGGTGACGACCAGCAGGCAGAGTTGAACGACGGGAAACAGGACGATCCACCAGGAGCCGGAAAACAGAAACTGGTTGCCGATACGGATCAGCGTTCCAAGGGAGGGCTGGCTTGGCGGCATGCCGATACCGAGGAAGGACAGTGTCGCCTCCGTCAGGATCGCCATGCCGAAATTGAGCGTGGCCGCGACCATGACCGGCGTCAGCGTGTTGGGCAGGATATGGTGGGCCATGATGCGCCGGGAAGGCACGCCGATAAGTTTGGCCGCCTGCACATAGTCCTTGCCGCTCTCCACGATCGCCTGAGCGCGCACCGTTCGGGCATATTGCACCCATGCGGAAAGAGCGATGGCAAGCACGAGCACCGCCGACGCCCCGATTTCGCGGAGACTTTCCGGCAGCATCTGCCGCACCACCGTTGAAACAAGGATGGCAACGAGGATCGTCGGAATGGAGAGCGTGATATCGCCGATGCGCATCAGCAGATTGTCGATGAAACCACCGAAATACCCGGCCACAAGACCGGCGGTCAAGCCGATGACGAGTGATAAAGCGACGGAAGCGATGCCGATGACGATGGAAATGCGCGTGCCGTAAAGGATGGCCGACAGCATGTCGCGGCCCTGTGTATCTGTGCCCAGAAGGTAGGGCCACTCGCCCCCGTCCTGCCAGATCGGCGGCAGTTCGGCCTTCCACATATCCAGCTGTGCACCGTCATACGGGTTCTGCGGCGCGATCAACGGCGCAAAGATCGCCGTCAGGATGAGGATCACCAGCAGAATGGCGCTGATTTGCGCGGATCTGCTCTGGCTGAACGACCAACAGAGGTCACTGTTGCGGATGCGCTTGAACAGCGAGGGACGAGCGGCCTTGGCCGTTTGCGAAACTTCAATGGTCATCGAACCGGCCCCGTTTCTTAGTGTGCGTTGCGCAAGCGGGGATCGATCACCGCGTAGGCGATGTCCACCAGCATGTTGAGGACAACGAAGATGAAGGAAATGATGCAGAGATACGCCGCCATGACAGGGATATCGAGAAAGGTCACCGCCTGGATGAACAGCATGCCCATGCCGGGCCACTGGAAGACCGTCTCGGTAATCAGTGCGAAAGCAATCAGCGACCCGATATTCATGGCTGTCAGGGTGACGACCGGCATGAGACAGTTACGCAGTGCATGGCGAAAATAGATGCGCCAGCGCGGAATGCCGCGCGCCCGGGCGAATTTCACATAGTCGGAGCGCAGAACCTCCAGCATTTCGGCCCGCACCAGCCGCATCACCAGCGTGATCTGATAGAGCGACAATGCGACCGCAGGCAGGATCAGCGCCGCCAGTCCGGAAGAGGTCAGCAGGCCGGTGGACCACCATCCGATCTGAACCACCTCGCCGCGCCCGAAGGCGGGCGCCCAGCCCAGGATCACTGAAAAGACGAGGATCAGCAGAATGCCGACCACGAAGCTCGGCAGCGACACGCCGACAATGGACAGGAACTGCAGGCTTTCGCTATACCATTTTCCGCGCTTGATCGCCGTCAAAATACCGAGTGGAAGGCCGAGCAACAAAGAGATGACGGTGGCGACCAGAACCAGCTCCAGGGTCGCCGGGAACCGCTCGGCAATCAGCGGCAGCACTTTTTGGCCATTGCGGTAGGAAACGCCGAAATCGCCCTGCACCGCATTGGTGACAAAGCGGACATATTGCGTCGGCAGGCTGTCGTTCAGGCCGAGCCGTTCGCGCAGGGCGGCGCGATCGGCCTGAGACGTCTGCTCACCCACCATCAACTCGACGGGGTCGCCCGCGAGCCGGAAGATCAGAAAGGCGAGCAAGGCGACGCAGAGCATCACCAGGACTGCATTCCCGAGGCGCTTGATGATGAAGACTAACATGACGGCCTCTCCACTTCGCTCCGGCCATCGGCAGACCTTGCCCGGACGGTTCGATCAATGACGTTCAGATCAGGGACGGCCGTTTGGCGGCAAATTCAGAGGCGCCGTTGAGCGTCCCGCCCTTCTGAGCAAAGCCGCAATCTCAGCACCACCACGAGACGTACGCTCCTCACGTACAACCTCCCCTGTTCTCGTCGTATCGACATTAAGACAGGGTTCCAAAAGTTGTCAACGTAATTGTAGACAATCTGGTGCGATTGAAACGCCATTTCCTCAACATTTTTGTCGCCGCCCTCTGCGGCATGCCGCAAAGGAACGGAGCATGCGGCCGAAATGCGTATCCCGCGGCCGTTGGCCGGCCGCAAGAGTGCGCAAGCGAGCGGATACCATCGCACTGTCCAGGATCGGGTGAGAAGCCCCGAATTCTAACGAAAAGAGCGCCTCATGGACCATGAGGCGCTCTTTTCCTGTCAAATTGCCAAGGTGGTGATTACTGGCCCATCTGGGTCAGCCAATGACGCGGCTTGTTGTCAGCGCGGAAATCGACGCTCTTGACCGTGCTCAGCATCGCCCAGGCAATCGGCTGCTGATGCAGAGGAATGAGCATTGTCTCATCCTTGGCAATCTTCAGGGCCGCTTCCTCCAGCGCCAATCGCTTCGTATTGTCCGGTTCATGGGCTGCCTGTTCGACCAGCTTGTCGATTTCGGGATTTGACCAGTTGCCATAGTTGGAAACGCCCGTGGAACCCTTGCGGGTTGAAAGAACCTGCGACAGCAGCGAATAGGCGTCGAGCGTCGGCTCGTTGGCCCAGCTCAAATTGAACACGTCGGCCTTGCCATTGGTGCGCTTCGGAGTCTGGACGGCGCGCGGAGCGATATCCATGGTCGGCTGGAAGCCGCCGCGCTTCAGCATGTTAACGATACCGGAGCAGATATCCTCTTCGTTGATGCTTTCGTCGTTCATGCACATATAGGTGAAGGCGAGATCCTTCATGCCGGCATCGGTCAGCAACTGCTGGGCGCGCGCCGGATCGGCGGGCGTGTAGGTATCGAGCGACTGGGCATAACCGGAAATTTCCGGAGCGATGAGCGAGCCGGACGGACGCGCCAGGCCACGCATAACCTTTTTATTGATCAGATCACGGTCAACGGACGCTTCGAAGGCCTGCCGCACACGCAGGTCGTTGAACGGGTTGGGACGGCCGTCCTCCAGCTTTTCCTTGCGGTTGAACGCGACGAAGACGGTCCGCAGTTCCGTGCGTTTCTTGACGGTGATCCCCGGCGAGGATTCGAGGCGCGGCAGATCCTGGATCGGCGCGGAATCGATCACGTCGATTTCACCGGAAAGAACGGCCGCGACGCGGGTTGCTGCCGATGAGATCGGCATGAACTCGATGCGGTCGAGATTGTGCTTCTTGTCGTCCCACCAGCCATCATTGGCGACGAGTACGGTCTTGCTGTCCGGCACGCGGCTTTCCAGCTTGAAGGGGCCGGTGCCGTTGGTGTGCTGGGTCGTATAGCCCTCGACCTTGGATGCAAAATCGGTGGGCTTTTCGCTGTTGTTGTCCTTCAACCACGTCTCATCGAAGATGAAGATGTTGGTGATGTCGTTGAGAAACAGCGAGGTCGGTGCAGTCACCTCGATATCGACGGTGTAGTCATCGACCTTGGTGACCCCGGCAAACAGCGGGATATTGCCACGCAGCGGCGAAGTCTCGTCGGAGGCGCGCTTGAAGGAAGCCACAACATCGTCAGCCGTGAAATCGGCGCCGTCGTGGAATTTCACACCCTTGCGCAGGGTAAAGCGCCAGTGCTTGTCATCGACCAGCCGCCACTCCGTGGCGAGCGCCGGCTCAACCTTGAAGTCCGCATCGTAGCGCACTAGCCCCTCATAGATGTGGTTGAGGAAGGCAAGGTTCGATGTGGACGGAACGGAATACGGATCAAGCGAAAAAATATCGGCCCGTCCGCCCCAGCGGAGAGTTTCTGCGCTGGCAGGCGCAGCAATGGCAGCCGCTGTCAGAGCGGCGAGAATGAAGCTTTTCACACGGGACATTTTTCCCCCCTTATTGATCTTTGATGAGCCTGTCATGGCCAGGCCATCAGGCAGAAGCAAGTATTGTTTCGCCTATTTCCATTGTCAATGATATTGTTGACAATTATCGTTGCCAAAATTCGGCGCTTATATCGCCAATGATGGCGACTGGAAAAATGGGAGGAAACGGGATGGGAAATTATCTGCTGCTTCACGGCACGATTGTCACCGTCGATCAGGAACGGCGCATCATCGAGGACGGAGCGCTGGCGATTGCCGGCGACAGGATCGTCGATATCGGCACCGCGGAAGAGCTTGAGCCCCGCCACCCCGGCAAGACGATCATAGACTGCCGCGGCAAGCTGATCATCCCGGGACTGATCGACGCCCATGGCCACGCGGGCCATGCTCTCATCCGCAGCGTTGCCGCCGACACCAATGCGATGTGGATGCGCGTCGTCACCCCGGCCTACTACCACTACGTCACCCGCGATTACTGGTATGCCGACGGCCTTGTTTCCGGTCTCGAACGGCTTCGCGCCGGCGTGACCACCGGTGCCAGCATCATCACCTCGATGCCCCGCGCCGATGATCCGGTCTTCGCCATCAACCATGCCCGCGCATATAGCGAGGTCGGCCTGCGCGAAATCATCTGCGTCGGCCCTTCAGGTCTGCCTTGGCCGCATCCGGTGACGCGATGGGAAAGCGGCAAGCCTGAACGCCGCCACATCTCTTTTGAAGAGATGATCGAGGGCAGCGAGGCGGTCATCGAGGCGCTGAACGGCGGCTCCGAGGGCCGCATCAAGGTCTTCCTGACGCCTTTCACGATCGTCCCCTCGGTCGAGCCGTCGAACGCCTCGTCACCGGACCACGCGGTGAAACTGACCGAGAATGACCGGTATCAGGCGCGCCGCGTCCGCGAAACTGCTCGCAAATGGGGCGTGCGCCTGCATTCCGATGCCTTTGCCGGCCAGATTCGCATGGCTTTTCAGGACAAGGAAAATGCGCTGCTGGGGCCTGACATCCATCTCCAGCATTGCTGGGGCATTTCGCACGAGGAGATCGACATTCTTGCCGAAACCGGCACCCATGTCACTCACGCGCCTCCCGGGCGCTCGACGCCGATCATGGACATGATGTCCAGGGGCATCCGGGTGGCGATCACCACGGACGGCGCGGCACCGAGCCGGCATTTCGACATGCTGCAAACCGCGCGGCTGGCGCAGTTCACGCAACATCTGCTCCACAACCACGACCGCTATCTGCTGCCGCCGGGTAAAATCTTCGAGATGATCACCATCGACGCCGCCCGCGCCATCGGCATGGAACATGAGATCGGATCCCTGGAAACCGGCAAGAAGGCAGACATCGCCATTATCGACATGCGCAAGCCGCACCTGATGCCGATGTGGATGCCGGTTCACCGGCTCATCCATCAGGTTTTGGGAAGCGATGTCGATACCGTCATCGTCGATGGCAGAATCCTCATGGAAGGCGGCAAGGTGCTGACCACCGATGTCGAGGCCGCAATCGCTTTCGGACAGGAGGAGGCGCTGGCGCTCGCCGCGCGCGCCGGACTGCAGGCCCACATGCACGAACCCGGCTGGGGCAAGCTGCTGCGGACCTTCGACGAACCCGTCATTCCGCCCCGGCCGCCAATATGCTAACCGGCTGAAACAGCGCTCGGATGGTCCGCATTCCAATCCAGCCGCATGTCACAAATCCCGAACGCAATCGAACTGCCGAACCGTTCCTTAGCAAAGCGTTTTGACCGCTCATTCCAACTGCCGCCGGCATAATCGCCCCGGCAGACCTCTCACTGCGCCCGGCAAAACATCTATTCGACGGCGACAATGGCGCCTATGCCTTTGCTGTCATACAGCGAATGGGTTATGGCGCTCGTGCACCGGTACCTGGCATGTCTTTGATGGAAGATCACGGCTTGCTTGTGCCGCCCAAACACCGGCAATGATGTTGCCGGTCACAGAAGACAACAACTCTTCGCTCGGAGTAAAAATTTACTGAAAAGCGTTTCGGAAATTTTGCGAATATGTCACAATGCGACGCTTGAAAAGAACGGAATGACGTGAATGGTAACGATCAAGGAAATTGCCAAGGCGGTTGGCGTCTCTTCGGCCACCGTTTCGCGGGTGCTGAATTACGATCCCGCGCTGTCGATCTCAGCCGCGAAGCGCCAGGCCATCATCGAAACCGCCGAAGCGTTGAACTATGAGACGCCGCGAAACCGCAACAAGGCGAATGGGGCGACTGCGCCCAGCCCGCTGACCAAACTCGTCATCGTGCATTTCCTCGAACCGTCCGACGAGATCGCCGATCCCTATTATGTCGGCGTCCGGCTCGGCATTGAAACCCGCTGCCGCGACCTCAAAACCGAGATCGTCAAAGTCTTCCACTCCAACGCGCTGCCGGAGGCTGGATTGCTCGACAGCGCTTCCGGCGTCATCGTCATCGGCAAACATTCCGACCACGAGATCACCTGGCTGACCGAGCATGCGCGGCATGTCGTCTTTGCCGATTTCGATCCCGGGAGCGATTGGATCGACAGCGTCTTTTCCGACATGGCCCTTGCCACGCTGAAGATCCTCGAATCTCTGAAATCCGGCGGTTATGGCCGTATTGGATTCATCGGCAGCCACGAAAGCATGAACGGCAGCATCCAGCACTTCGCCGAACGGCGCTGCGCCGCCTATATCGACTGGCAGAAGAAAAACAATACATTCGATCCCGCCCTGCTGGCGCTCGCCGACTGCTCGGGCGGACAAAGCCTGCGGCTCGAAACTGGTTATCGTCTGGCGCGTGAACTGCTGGCTCTGGCCGAACGGCCCGACATCATCGTAACCTCGAACGATAATATGGCGATCGGCGCCTACCGTGCCATTCAGGAGGCGGGTCTGTCGATCCCGGGCGATATCGCCGTCATCTCGTTCAATGACATCCCCGTCGCACAATTCCTGACGCCGCCGCTCACCACCGTGCGCATCCACGGCGAAAACATCGGCGAAACGGCGGTCGATCTGCTGCTGGAACGCCTCTCCGGCCGCAGCTACGGCAAGCAGGTCCGCATTGCGACGGAGCTGATCTGGCGGGGCAGCTGCCGCAAGCCGCTGGAATCCTGACACTTTCCGGCGCCCTTCGCAGACGCAATAAATATTTACTAAATTTTTCTTGCGTGTTTTCTAAAAATCGGTAAATCTTGCTGGGACGGCAGGAGAGGAGAACCCTGCCCGTTCGTTAAGGTTTCTTGGGAGGAAACGATGTATCACAGGACGATTCTGTCACGCTTTGCGGCCGGTGCCCTTGCCGGCGCAAGCCTCTTTGCATCCACCGCCGCTTTTGCCGGCGAAGTCACCATCTGGTGCTGGGACCCGAACTTCAACGTCGCCATCATGAAGGAAGCCGCCACGCGCTACACGGCGAAGCATCCGGAGACGACGTTCAACATCGTCGATTTCGCCAAGGCGGACGTTGAGCAGAAGCTCCAGACCGCTCTCTCGGCCGGCACGACCGACGCGCTGCCGGACATCGTCCTGATCGAGGACTACGGCGCGCAGAAGTACCTCCAGTCTTTCCCCGGCGCCTTTGCCGAGCTTTCCAGCAAGATCGACTTCTCGGGTTTCGCGCCCTACAAGGTGCAACTGATGACTGTCGATGGTGCCGTCTACGGCATGCCGTTCGATTCCGGCGTCACCGGCCTCTATTACCGCAAGGATTATCTCGAGCAGGCCGGCTTCAAGCCGGAGGACATGCAGAACCTCACCTGGGACCGCTTCATCGAGATCGGCAAGGAAGTTGAGGCCAAGACCGGCAAGAAGATGCTCGGCCTCGACGTCAACGATGCCGGCTTCATCCGCATCCTGATGCAGTCCGCCGGCGGCTGGTATTTCGACAAGGACGGCAACCTGTCCATCAATGGAAATCCGGCGCTGAAAGCGGCACTCGAAACCGAACAGAAGATCCTGCAGGCGGGCATCTACAAGCCGGCCGCCGGCTGGACCGAATGGGTCGGAACCTTCACCTCGGGCGATGTCGCGACCGTAACAACGGGCGTCTGGATCACCGGCACCGTCAAGGCCCAGGCCGACCAGTCCGGCAAGTGGGGCGTTGCGCCCATTCCCAAGCTCAATGTCGAGGGTGCTTCGAACGCCTCGAATCTGGGCGGTTCAAGCTGGTACGTCACCGCGAACTCCGCAGAAAAGGACGAGGCGATCGACTTCCTGAACGAAGTCTACGCCAAGGACATCGACTTCTACCAGAAGATCCTGGCCGAGCGGGGCGCCGTGGGTTCGCTGCTCGCCGCACGCGAAGGTGCTGCCTATTCTGAAGCCGATCCGTTCTTCGGCGGCGAAAAGGTCTGGCAGAATTTTTCCGACTGGCTGGCGAAGGTCCCCTCGGTCAACTACGGCGTCTTCACCAATGAGGTTGACACCGCCGTGACGGCACATTTGCCCTCTCTCGGCCAGGGCACGCCGGTTGACGACGTGCTCAAGGCGGTCGATAGCCAGGCGCAGGGCCAGATTCAGTAAAAGAATCCTCCCAGGCGGGCGGCAGCCGCCCGCCCCTCTCCCGGAATGTCGCATGACCCTTGGCGCGCGGCATTCCGGTTCTTCCCCTTGGCAACGAAGGTCATCCCATGGCTGCCGGCAAAACAGGCGGATTGAAACGCTATTATGATCTGAACGGTTGGCTGTTCATCGCCCCCTCGCTGCTTCTGATCGCAATATTTCTCGTTTATCCGATTATCCGCTCGCTTTATCTGTCGTTCTTCGCCGGCAAAGGCATGATGATGAAGTTTGCCGGTTTCGGTAACGTCGTCCGGCTTTGGAACGACCCGGTCTTCATCAAGGCGCTGACCAACACCATCACCTTCTTTGTGGTGCAGGTGCCGATCATGATCCTCTTGGCGCTGATGCTGGCTGCGGTGCTCAACAACGACAAGCTGAGGTTCATCGGCTTCTTCCGCACCGCGATCTTCCTGCCCTGCGTCGCCTCGCTGGTTGCCTATTCGGTGCTGTTCAAGAGCATGTTTTCCGTCGATGGCGTGGTAAACCAAGCTCTGTTCGCCATCGGTATCATCGACTCGCCGATCGGGTGGCTGACAGAGCCTTTCTGGGCCAAGGTGCTGGTGATCCTCGCGATTACCTGGCGCTGGACCGGCTACAACATGATCTTCTATCTCGCCGCGTTGCAGAACATCGACAAGTCGATCTATGAGGCGGCGCGGATTGACGGGGTGCCGGCCTGGGCGCGGTTCCTCTATATCACAGTGCCCATGCTGAAGCCGGTGATCCTCTTCACGACGATCATTTCCACCATCGGCACGATCCAGCTGTTCGATGAGGTCTATAACCTCACCGAGGGACGCGGCGGCCCGGCAAATGCGACCATCACGCTGTCGCTCTATATCTACAACCTGACCTTCCGCTTCATGCCGAGCTTCGGCTACGCGGCCACGATCTCCTATGTCATCGTGATCATGGTGGCTCTCCTGTCCTTCCTGCAATTCTATGCCGCGAGGGATCGCTCATGAACGGCTCGCGCCTCCTGACAACCGCGTCGCAATACACTTTCCTCGGCGTTGCGGCGTTCCTGTCGCTGTTCCCGTTCATCTGGATGTTGATCAGCTCGACCAACACCTCGATCGACATCATCACCGGCCGGACACGCTTCGGCGACGCTTTGCGCACCAATGTCACCAATTTCTTCACATTGGTTGATGTCCCGCTGGTTTTCTGGAACTCCGCAAAGGTCGCAGTGCTGGCCACATTGCTGACGATCCTCGTTTCGTCGCTGGCGGGTTATGGTTTCGAGATGTTCAAATCCAAAGCGCGCGACCGGATCTATTCGCTCGTGCTGCTGACGCTGATGGTGCCCTTTGCCGCGCTGATGATCCCGCTTTTCATGATGATGGCGAGGACAGGCCTCATCGACACCCATGTTGCGATCATGCTGCCGACGATCGCCTCGGCCTTCATCATCTTCTACTTCCGTCAGTCGACCAAGGCGTTTCCGACGGAATTGCGGGACGCGGCCAAGGTTGATGGACTGAAGGAATGGCAGATCTTTCTCTATATCTATGTTCCGGTGATGCGCTCAACCTATGCGGCGGCCTTCGTTATCGTCTTCATGACCAACTGGAACAATTATCTCTGGCCGCTCATCGTGCTGCAATCGAACGATACCAAGACGATTACGCTCGTCGTCTCATCGCTCGCCTCGGCCTACTACCCTGATTATGGCGTCGTCATGATCGGCACGATCCTCGCCACGCTCCCTACCCTCCTCGTCTTCTTCGTCATGCAGCGCCAGTTCGTCCAAGGCATGCTGGGCTCAGTGAAATAGGAAATTCCGTCAATGCGCATTACAGAAAGTTTCAACGGAAACTGGATTTTCAGCCACGGCTTCGATCAGGCCGGCGTCAACAGTCTACAGCCGGGCGAGACGGTACGCCTGCCCCACAGCGCCGTGGAGTTGCCCTATAACTATTTCGACGAGACGGAATACCAGAAGCCATTCACCTACCAGAAGCGTTTCGACTGGCGGCCGGACTTCGAGGGGCGCGAAGTCTCGATCGTCTTCGATGCGGCGATGGCCGATAGCGTCGTCTATCTCAACGGCGAGGAGATCATTGCCCACAAGGACGGCTACACCCCCTTCGAGGCGCGGCTGACGCCGCATCTGAAGCGCGGCGAAAACCTTGTTACCGTGAAGATCGACGGCTCGGAAAATCCCGAAATCCCGCCCTTTGGCGGCCAGATCGACTATCTCTGCTATGCCGGCATCTACCGCGATGTCTGGCTGAAGGTCGCAAGCCCGGTTTCAATCGCCAACGTCAAGATCGAAACGCCGGATGCTCTTGCCGAACGCAAGACCGTCACGGCTCGCGTCTTCCTTTCCAATCCCCAAGGTCTTGCCGTCTCGGGAACGCTTACCGCCAAGATCCGCAAACAGGGCGGCGGCGAGGTCGGTTCGGCAACGGTTTCGGTCGATGGCAACGAAGCCTTCCTGACCTTCTCAGACCTTTCCGGCATCGAACTCTGGGACCTTGATAATCCTGCCCTCTACGCCCTGTCGCTGAAGCTCGAAACCACGCATGGCGAAGATGTGCTGACCCGCCGCTTCGGTTTCCGCACCGCAGAGTTCACCCCGGACGGCTTCCTGCTCAACGGCAAGCCGCTGAAACTGCGCGGCCTCAACCGCCACCAGGCCTGGCCGCACACGGGCTATGCCATGGGCCGCCGCGCGCAGGAAAAAGATGCCGACATCCTGAAATACGACCTCGCCTGCAACATCGTGCGGACCTCGCATTATCCGCAATCGAAATGGTTTCTCGACCGCTGCGACGAGATCGGCCTGCTCTGCTTCGAGGAAATCCCCGGCTGGCAGCATATTGGCGGCGAAGCATGGCAGCAGGAATCGATCGAAAACGTCCGCCGCATGATCGAGCGCGACTGGAACCATCCCTCGATCATCATCTGGGGCGTGCGCATCAACGAAAGCCAGGATAGCCACGCCTTCTATGCCGAGACGAACCGGCTGGCCCGCGAGCTTGACACCACACGCCAGACCGGCGGCGTGCGCTTCATTACCAATTCGGAGATGCTGGAAGACGTCTACACGATGAACGACTTCATCCTCGGCAATGAGGAGCTACCCGGCAACAACCGCGGCCGCGTCGTGCTGCGCGACCGGGTGGAGACAACCGGCATCACCAAGCCGATCCCCTACATGATCACCGAATATAACGGCCATATGTATCCGACGAAACGCTTCGACCAGGAGCAGCGCCAGGCCGAGCATGTGACCCGCCACCTGCTGATCCTCGATGCCGTGGCCGGCGACAGGAATATCTCCGGCTCCACCGGCTGGTGCATGTTCGACTACAACACCCACAAGGACTTCGGCTCCGGCGATCGCATCTGCTATCACGGCGTGCTCGATATGTACCGCATCCCGAAACTCGCGGCTTATGCTTACGCCTCGCAGGGCGATCCGAAGGCCAATGTCGTGCTGCAGCCGGTGACCTTCTGGGCGCGCGGCGAGCGCAATATCGGCGGCGTGCTGCCGCTGATCATCCTGACCAATTGCGACTATATCGACGTGACGTTCGGCGAGTGGCCGGCAAAGCGGATCTACCCCGATAAGGAGAACTATCCGCACCTGCAGCATCCGCCCGTGGTGCTCGACCTGCGCAGCGTGACGCCGGAAGAATTCGGCACATGGGGCCGCGTCTGGCGGGAAGGCACGCTGACCGGGTTTGTCGACGGCAAGCCGGTCAAAACGATCACCATGCCAGCCGATCCGGTGCCCACAACGCTGGACGTGGCGGCGGATGACACGATCTTGCGCAGCGGCGAGAAGGATGCCGTCCGCGTCGTCGTGCGGGCGCTTGACCAGTGCGGAAACCTGCTCCCCTTCTTTGAGGAGCCGGTATCGCTTGCGCTGGAAGGCCCCGGCCGCATCATTGGTCCTGCCGACCATACGCTGAAAGGCGGCGCCACGGGGTTCTGGGTCGAGGCTGGCGGCGAGCCGGGCACGCTTAACCTCACGGTCAAAAGCCGCCGCTTCGATACCCAGACCATCACCTTCACGATCAACTGAGAAACAGCCATGGCCGATGTTCGCCTGACCGACATACGTAAAAGCTTCGGCGCCCTGGATATCATCAAGGGCGTGGACCTCTCGATCAAGACCGGCGAATTCGTTGTCTTCGTCGGACCGTCCGGTTGCGGGAAATCGACGCTCCTGCGGATGATCGCCGGCCTCGAAGACATTACATCCGGCGAACTCACGATCGGCGGCACGCTGATGAACGATGTCGATCCGTCCAAACGCGGCATCGCCATGGTCTTCCAGTCTTATGCGCTCTACCCTCACATGACGGTGCGCGAGAACATGGGCTTTGCGCTGAAATTCGCCGGAATGGCGCGAGAGGAAATCGACCGCCGCGTCGACGATGCCGCCCGTATCCTCGAACTCGGACCGCTGATGGAGCGCAAGCCGAAGGCGTTGTCGGGCGGCCAGCGCCAGCGTGTCGCGATCGGCCGCGCGATCGTGCGCAACCCGGACGTCTTCCTCTTCGACGAACCGCTCTCTAACCTCGACGCGGAATTGCGTGTGCATATGCGCGTCGAAATCGCCAAGCTGCACAAGGCGCTGAAATCCACGATCATCTACGTGACGCACGATCAGGTGGAGGCGATGACGCTGGCCGACAAGATCGTCGTGCTGCGGGCCGGCGTGGTCGAGCAGGTCGGTGCGCCGCTTGACCTCTACGACGACCCAGCCAACACCTTCGTCGCCGGTTTCATCGGCTCGCCACGCATGAATTTCCTCAAAGCCCGCGTCATTGCCGCCGCCGCCGGATACGTCACCGTGGCGCTCACCAACCAGCCGGACGTCAAACTGAGCCTCGCTGTCGGCACTGCGACGATAAAAGCCGGCGACGACGTGAGCCTCGGTGTCCGGCCGGAGCATTTCCTGGACGCAGGCACTGGCGATGCCGACCTGACACTTGAGGTCGATGTTGCCGAACATCTCGGCAATACGAGCTACGTCTACGCCCATGTTTCCGCCGACGAGCGGATCATCGTTGAGCACGAAGGTTTCCGCGGGGCAACCTCCCGGGACAAGCTGACCGTCGGCCTTTCGGCGGCAAAATCGTTCCTCTTCGACAACACCGGAATTCGCATCCGATAAAGACATCCGGGGAGACCGCCATGAACGATACACAACGCATCCGCTGGGGGATCATCGGACCGGGCACGATCGCGAAAACCTTCGCCGGCGGCATCGCCCATTCCCGGACCGGCGTTCTGACGGCGATTGCCACGCGCAACCCCTCGAAGCCCAATCTTTCGGACGACTTCCCGAACGCCCGCATTCTGCACGGCTATGAGGCCTTGCTCAGCGATCCCGAGGTTGACGCGGTCTACATTGCGACGCCCCATACCGGCCATGCGGAATGGGCGATCAAAGCCATCCGCGCCGGCAAACATGTGCTGGTCGAAAAGCCGATCGCGTTATCGGCCTATGAGGCGGATACGATCTACCACGAGGCCAGCAAGGCGGGCGTGTTTGCCGGCGAGGCCTACATGTACCGCCTGCATCCGCAAACCCAGCAGATCGTCGATCTGGTCCGCAACGGCACGATCGGCGCCATTCGGGTGATCAAATCCAGTTTCGGCTTCGACATGGGCGCAGTGGAGCCCGAGCACCGGCTGTTTTCCAACGCGCTTGCCGGCGGCGGCATCCTCGACGTTGGCGGCTATCCGGTTTCCATGGCGCGCCTCATTGCCGGTGCAGCTGCTGGCACGCCATTCCTTGAGCCGCAGCAGGTCCTCGGCACCGGTCAACTTGGCGAAACGGGCGTCGATGAATGGGCGTCCGCCCTGCTCAAGTTTCCAAACGGCATCGTCGCCGAGGTTTCGTGTTCCATTCGCGCCAGGCAGGACAACGTGTTGCGCATCATCGGCGCAGAAGGCCGCATCGAGGTTACCGACTTCTGGTTTGCATCGGGTCACACCGGCGGTATCGGAAAGATCGACATCATCCGCAACGACGGCAACCGCGAGACCGTGGAGATCGATGAAAAGGGCTGGCTCTATTCCTTCGAGGTGGACGCCGCCGGAGAGGCTATCCGCGGCGGGCGGCAGCAATTTGCAGCGCCTGGCATGACCTGGGCCGATTCCATCGGCAATCTGCGGGTCATGGACCAGTGGCGCGGCGCCATCGGCCTGGAATATCGGATCGAAAAGGCGGCAGAGCGCCCACTGAACATTCGCGGCGAGATTGTTCGTGCCGGCAATACGCTGCCGCACAGGACAATTCCCGGAATCGCAAAACCAATGTCGCCGGTGGCGCTGGGCTTCGAATTCTTCCCCAATTTCGCCGCTGCTTCGCTGACGCTCGATGCCTTCTACGAGGCCGGCGGCAACGTCTTGGATACGGCCTGGATCTACAATCGCGGCCTCACCGAGGCGATCTTTGGCGACTGGTGGACGAGCAGAGCCGTGCCGCGCGAAGAAGTCGTGCTGATCGGCAAGGGCGCCCATTCCCCCCTCGCCTATCCGGACCAGATCGGCAAGCAGCTCTCGCAATCGCTTGACCGGCTCAAGACCGGTTATGTCGATGTCTATTTCATGCACCGCGACGACGAACAGGTGCCGGTCGGCGAGTTCGTCGATGCGATGGACGCCGAGGTTCGCGCCGGCCGCATCCGTGGCGTCTTTGGTGGGTCGAACTGGACCCGCGCCCGGCTGAACGAAGCGATCGCCTATGCGCAGGCAAACGGCAAGGCTGTGCCCGGAGCACTTTCCAACAACTTCTCGCTGGCGGAGATGCAGGACCCGATCTGGGGAGGCTGCGTTGCCGCCTCCGATGACGATTGGAAGCATTGGCTCACGGAAACCCAGATGCCGAATTTCGCCTGGTCGAGCCAAGGCCGCGGCTTCTTCACCGACCGCGCCGGCCGCGACCGTTTCGACGATGAGGAACTGGTCCGCTGCTGGTACAGCGAACGCAATTTCATCCGCCGCGACCGCGCCATGGAACTGGCGGAGCGAATGAACCGTAAGCCCATCCATATCGCGCTCGCCTATGTGCTGGCCCAGCCCTTCCCGGTCGTGCCGCTCATCGGGCCGAGAACCGTGGCCGAGCTGCACGACAGCCTTTCCGCGCTCGACATTCGTTTATCCGCAGACGAGGTTGCGTGGCTGGAAGGCCGCCAGATAAACTGAGGCCCAGAATTCCGGTTGGGAGGCCCAGGGCACTCCATCCCGATCACGGGGGCCGCCTGAGCGGCTTGGGAAGCAAATGCCATTCTGGACTGATCTTGGGCAACCGGACGCGAAATTATGATACTGCCGGGCCAATCCAGTGTGCTCCGACAGCCCCAGTTGTTGTACACGTACAACTCGCCTTCCATCGGCACCGCCCCCTTTTCAGGTCCCGCACTCTGGTTTGAAAGCCGTGCCTGCAAGCCCTGCCCCGACGGTAACCGCACTGCTGTCTCCGCAATCTCTCACAAGCCGCATGCCGCGTTTTTCGGCCCTCAGACCTCAGACCTCGTTCGACGACGAACGACGGGCGCGCAGTGAACGTCCAGAAAACCTGAAGGCGCGTTGATCTTCTGAGAGATTACCGCGAACCCCAGCAGCCAGCGCGGTGCGCTTGACCAGCCGTGCAACCTCCTGGCCGTTCAGCCGGTCCGCACCAACCGATTTGCCTTTGCCCGTGACGCGGCGAAACAGGGGGCCATGGGCGATCTTTGCAAACGTCAGCCAGACCTCAAGCGCTTTGACCGGGCAGCTGGTATCGGACGCTCCGCGCGCGATCTCGACGTCGTGCCAGCCTCCTTTTCCCCGCACGGTTATCAAAAGCCCCGTGTCGAGGATCTGAACCCACCCGCACCCGTCTTCCGTCTGGCCCTTCTGTACATCCAGCCCGACGATCTGCGAGCGGCGAAGCCCTCCATGGAAACCGATAAGCAGCATGGCACGATCCCGGATACCGCGCAGTGTGCCTCTCTCAAGCGTACTCAGCATGGCGAGGATATCTTCCGGCGTTACCACTTCCTTTTGCACCGGTCGCCTGGCATGCGTGTCGCGGAAACCGCTCATAACCGTGGCGATATCACGATCATTTCGATCCAGTGCCTGTCCGCGCTGCGAGAAATTCCATGCGAGCGATGACAACCGCCGCTCAATCGTCGAAACGGCGTTCGGTTTTCTGTCGTCCTTACCTATAGCCGTCAGCGTGCCGGACGCACATGCGGTTATGTAGAGCCCCACGATCTTCCCATCCGGAAGCAGGGGGGAGAGGTTCTGCCGCCGGCACCATGCGGAGAAATGCTTCCAATCGGCCGCATAGGCGCGGCGGGTGTTAACGGATTTAGCGGCCCGCGCCGGATCGCCTTGAGATGGGGCGCCGATTTCCGCAGGCGTCAGTTTTTTCTCGGTCTCTACCATTGGCGGCGGTCCCGGAGATTGATGACGGCAAAGCCCTCCAAAAAAGCACCGCCGTCCGTCTTCGAGACGGAAACAGACAATTCTCCCTGCAACTGCCATTCCATGTTCTGCTCCAATCTGGCCTGTCCGGTTATCAGCGCTGTCATTGTTTTCTCAACAGGCAGGACCCGAACGGGGTATCCGGGACCGGCCGGAAATTCAGCGATGATGTCCAGAACGCCCGCAGAGAAATCACCAAATCGCAGAAGCAGTTTAAGGCATTTACTTCGCAGAAAGCGCACCAGCTGTTGTCTGGACATAATGAACGATAATCTCTGATCCAGCAAAGGATTATGTTTCTATCCGCGTTGTGGACCGAAGGATGACCGTGAACGTCATCCTGCTTTTTGACGCGCGGTATTATTTGAGCGCAAAAGAGACATCAGCATCGGGCCAACGGCGAATTCTCCCCTCTGCGTTCGTTGGGTCAAATGACGCAGATAGCCGCCGGCCGAGCTGATATGGCCCCCCTTCTCGAGAATGCACGCCATAACGATGGCGGCGTTCTCGGGACCCATCACAGCCGCTGCCTCCTCGTAAGCCGACGGACTGACGTCCAGCATGGATCGCACGACGATTGCCGCTGACATCATGTCCCGCCAATTGCCGATTTTCCCGCCAGGGGCATAGTCCGAGATATCAGGGCAGGCTTGTAGCACCAGCCCAAGCGGAAAGGTCTTTAGACTGCCAACGCCAGCGGAATTCGCACCGATTTGCGTGTCGGGGGTGCTCTGTGGGCCGCCGGAGCCGATGGGGGGTCGTTCGATGAGCAGCGTTGTTCTTGTTATCAATTCCTCGCTGCAATTCTTCTCGTGTTCTTTTTCGGCGATTGCTTCAGATTCAGAAATAGATTCAGGTTCTGAATTCTGTATGTGCCGCTCATTTTGAATGGGATTGCCGCCTTCTTTCTGGGATTTAAGCTGCTTTTCCAGTTGGTTGACGACGTTCTCCCGAATGGCGGTGATCTCTTCAAGCACAATTTCGAGTTCATGTATCGAAGGCTTGCGTGAAACGCCGTCGATCAGGCATCGGAAAGCGGCGTGGATGGTTTGCCAGTTTCCGATGACTTGGCCGCTGACCGCGGCATCGATAAGTTTGGTGATATCACGGCGGCAAATGCTGATGCGTTCCCGTAAGCGGTGAATGTAAAGCCTCTCGGCAACGACGGTTGCGGCGAGCTGCTCAATTTCTTTGGCACGGGTAAGCAGGGGGAGCAGGGAGAAGCCGAAAGCTTCACTGACCTCACCTTGCCGTCCGCGGTGGGCGTAACGCTTGCCGTTTGGGCTATCCTTGCGGACCAGAAGTCCGGCCTCCACGAGCGCGGCGAGATGACGCCGGATCGTTTGCTCGGCCATCCCGTGTGAGCGCAGGGAAAGCTGAGCGTTGGATGGAAAGACCACCAGGTTGCTTTCGTCCGTGAGCTCATGTTTGGGATAGAAGCTGAGCAAGGCGTTTATGACCGCGAGGGCGCGATCGGTGATGCCCAGTAGAGGCCTTGCCTCACAGAGCGCACGGTAGATTTTCCACTTATCGACCGACTTGGCAGGGTCAATCTCGCGGCTCAGAATCTGAGTTGCG
>JAESGK010000098.1_pt1 | contig 101074 bp, 89 predicted proteins | sample 9269681 | NCBI WGS metagenome assembly JAESGK01 (sample SAMN14515347, study PRJNA621673) | algae metagenome | isolation source: Timaviella obliquedivisa GSE-PSE-MK23-08B and co-occurring heterotrophs from... | place: USA: Grand Staircase Escalante National Monument, Utah | collected 2006-08-15 | reverse complement strand
ACGCTCTGGTGCGCGAAGGCGTGCCGGCCACCGCGATCGCCGTGATCGGCCGCGGCGAAGCGGGCCTGCTGGTCAAGACCGCGGACGGTGTCCGCGAGCCGCAGAACCGCCGCGTCGAGATCGTCATTCAGTAAGACGGTCCGAAACCTAATCTTTCGAGGGACGGCCGGGTAATTCCCGGCCGTTTCCTTTTTCAGGCCCCATATCATTTGCGGGGCAGGCGCTTTTCGGGTTGGCGGCGGCGGAAGCGGCCTCTATATCCGGGCGCAGGAGAATGTATTCATGTCGCAAGTGTTGATGCCCAAGGCGACCGCCGTTTGGCTGGTCGAGAACACGACGCTCACGTTCGATCAGATCTCGGCCTTCACCGGCCTGCATCCGCTCGAGGTCCAGGCGATCGCCGACGGCGAAGTGGCGGGTGGCATGACGGGTTTCGACCCGACGACCAATGGCCAGCTCACCAAGGAAGAGATCAAGCGCGCCGAAGCCGACAGCAATGCCGCGTTGAAGCTCACGCCGCGCGACGTGCCGATGCCGGTCGCGCGCTCCAAGGGCCCGCGTTACACGCCGGTGGCCAAGCGGCAGGACCGTCCCGACGCCATCGCCTGGCTGCTGAAGATCCATCCCGAGCTCCAGGACAGCCAGGTCGCCAAGCTGGTCGGTTCGACCAAAAGCACCGTCCAGTCGGTGCGCGACCGCTCGCATTGGAACATGCAGAACGTGCGGCCGCGCGATCCCGTGACGCTCGGCCTCTGCTCGCTGAAGGATCTCAACGACGCCGTCGACAAGGCGCGCCGCAAGGCCGCCCGCGAGGACGCCGCCAAGAAGAAGGCGCAGGCCAAGGCCGGCGCCGCGGTCGAAGCGGCGAAGGCTGCCGTTGCCGCGGTCGATCCCGCCGAGGCCGATCAGCCCGACGTCGAAGGTTAGACCTAGACCGTCAGCATCACCTTGCCGACATGGTCGGCGCGCTCCAGCTCGGCGTGCGCCGCCGCTGCCTCACGCAGCGGGAAGGTCTTGTAGATGATCGGCTTCACCTTGCCGCTTTCGAGCAGCGGCCAGACCTTTTCCTTGAGCCCGCGCGCCATCCGGCCTTTGTTGGCGATGCTCTGCGGCCGCATCGTCGATCCGGTGACGGTCAGGCGATTGACCATGACGATGCCGGCGCTGACCGTGGCGACCGGCCCCGCCTGCACCGCGATGATGACGCAACGGCCGTCCTGCTTCAGTAGCATCAGGTTCTTGGGCAGGTAGTCGCCGGCCACCATGTCGAGCACCACATCGACGCCGCCCGACAGCTTCTTCACCTCGGCCGCCCAGTCGTTGTCCTTGTAGAGAATGGCGTGGTCGGCGCCGAGCGCCTTCACGGCCGCCGCCTTCTCCGGCGTCCGCACTGTCGTGAAGACCGTTGCGCCGAAGGCCTTGGCGAGCTGGATCGCCGTCGTCCCGATGCCGCTGGCGCCGCCGTGGATCAGGACCGATTCACCTGACGTGAGGAGACCGCGCTCGAAGAGATTGTGCCAGACGGTAAAATAGTTTTCAGGCAACGCGCCCGCCTGCAGCATGTCGAACCCCTTGGGGATCGGCAGGCACTGCGGTGCAGCGACGGTGCAGTACTCGGCGTAGGAGCCGCCGGGCGTCAGCGCGCAGACCGTGTCGCCCACTTTCCATCCCGTGACGTCGGCGCCCACCGCCGCCACCGTGCCCGCAGCTTCGAGACCCGGCAGGTCGGAGGCGCCCGGCGGCGGCGCATAGGTTCCCTGCCGCTGCGCGATGTCGGGCCGGTTGATGCCCGTGGTCGCGACCTTGATCAGGATCTCGCCGGCTTTCGGGACCGGCACCGGCCGCGTCGTCGGAACGAGGACTTCGGGCCCGCCCGCCTTGGTGATTTCGACGCAGGTCATCGTAGCGGGAAGAGCGCTCATGGTCGGCCTTTCGAAGCGATGGGAGCAATGGTAGGTGTCCCTTAGCCGCTTCCTTGGAGCCGCGCCATGGCCTTCGAAACAGACGACCTCGAACCTCTGCACAAGAAATCCCAGCCGCGAAATCTCGATCCGATGTCGGTCGACGATCTCCGGGAATACATCGCGACCCTCAAGGCGGAGATCGTCCGCGTCGAGGAAAAGATAAAGGCCAAGCAGAGCCACGCCTCGGCCGCCGCATCGTTTTTCAAGAAGTGAGGGCCTCGTGGCCGAAGCCAAGTTCCTGAGGCCCGATACGCTGGCGCTGCACGCTGGCCAGCATCCCGATCCTGTCACCGGGGCGCGGGCGGTGCCGATCTACCAGACGACCTCGTTCGTCTTCCGCGACGTCGACCACGCCGCCAGCCTGTTCAATCTGGAAGTCGGCGGCCATATCTACAGCCGCATCTCCAACCCTACGGTCGCGGTGTTCGAGGAACGCGTGGCCGCGCTGGAGGAGGGCTCGGGCGCGCTCGCGACCTCGAGCGGACAGGCGGCGCTGCACATCGCCATTGCTACCTTGATGGACGCCGGCAGCCACATCGTGGCCTCGACCTCGCTCTATGGCGGCACGCGCAACATGCTGGCGCTCACCATGCCGCGCTTCGGCATCGAGACCACCTTCGTCAATCCGCGCGACCACGAAGGCTTCGCCAAGGCCATCCGGCCGAACACGCGGCTGGTGATCGGCGAGACCATCGGCAATCCCGGCGGCGAGGTGCTGGACATCCCGGCGATCGCCGCCATCGCCCACGCTGCCAAGATCCCGCTTATGATCGACAATACCTTCGCCTCGCCGGTGCTGTGCCGTCCGCTGACGCTGGGCGCCGACATCGTCTTCCAGTCGGCCACCAAGTTCATCGGTGGTCACGGCGTAGCGATCGGCGGCGTGATCGTGGAGTCCGGCCGCTTCGACTGGGAAGCCTCGGGCAAGTTCCCGACCCTCACCGAGCCCTATGCCGGCTATCACGGCATCGACTTTGCCGAGGAGTTCGGCCCGCACGCCTTCGTCATGCGCGCGCGCACCGAGGGCGTGCGCGACTTCGGCTGCTGCATGGCGCCACAGACGGCGTTCTACCTGCTGCAGGGGGTGGAGACCCTGCCGCTGCGCATCGCCCGCCATGGCGAGAATGCGCGCAAGGTGATCGCCTTCCTGAAGACCAATCCCGCCGTCGAGCGCATCGCCTCGCCGGAGCTGCCCGAGCATCCCGACCATGCGCTCGCCCAGAAGCTGCTGCCCAAGGGCGCGGGATCGATCTTCAGCTTCGACATCAAGGGTGGCCGCGAGGCCGGGCGCCGCTTCATCGAGCGGCTAAAGCTCGTCTCGCACCTCGCCAACGTGGGCGATGCCAAGTCGCTGGTGATCCATCCCGCCTCGACGACGCATGCCCAACTTGACGCTGCTGGCCTCGCCTCGGCCGGTATCGGAGAAGGCATGATCCGGCTCTCGGTCGGCCTGGAAGATCCCGAGGATATCCTCGACGATCTCGGGCAGGCGCTGCGCGCCTCGCAAAAGGCCTAGACCATGCGGATCGACGTCGACGGCCATGCCGTCTTTGCGACGACGGGCGGCGCGCCCTTCGATCCGGCCAAGCCGGTGGTGGTCTTCCTGCATGGCGCCGGGTTCGATCGCACGACCTGGCGTCTGCAGACGCGTTTCTTCGCCCATCACGACCGCGCCGTGCTGGCGGTCGACTTCCCCGGTCACGGCTGGTCGGACGGGCCGGCTCTGCAAAGCATCGCGGCGATGGCCGATTGGACCGCGAAGCTGATCGAGGCGGCAGGCCTCAAGGAGGCAGCGCTGGTCGGCCACTCGATGGGCGCGCTGGTGGCCCTCGACACGGCGGCCCGCCATCCGGCCCGGGTGCGTGCGCTCGGCCTCTGCGGCGTGGCGACGGAAATGCCGGTGCATCCCGAGATGATCGAGTCGGCCAAGGCCGGCACACTCAAAGTCCAGGAGCTCATGACCTTCTGGGGCATCGGCAATGCGCTGCACAAGGGCGGCATGGTCTCGCCTGGCCTGTGGCTGCGGGCCGAGTCCCTGGCGGTGCTGTCGGCGGCCAAGCCAGGCGTCATCCATACCGATCTCGCGGCCTGCAACGCCTACAAGGATGCACTGGCCCGGGGGCTCGACGTGAAGTGCCCGACCGTCCTGGTGCTCGGCGACGGCGACCTGATGACGCCGGCCGCCAAGGCCAAGCCGCTCGCGGCCGCCATCACTGGCTCGAAGACCGTCGTGATCGCCAATAGCGGTCACTTCATGATGGTCGAGCGACCCGACGAGACGCTGGAGGCGTTGAAGGCCTGTGTCTGAGCGCGTCGGCCCACCCAAAGTAGCCCTCGTCACCGGCTCGACCTCGGGCATCGGTGCCGCCATCGCCCGCCGCCTCGCGCGCGAGGGCTATGTCGTGGCCCTTCATTCGCGCAGCTCCGTCGATGTCGGCCGGGCGATGGCGTCGGAATTGAAAGGCGCCAGCTATCACCAGGCCGACCTCGGCAATGAGACCGCGGCCCGCGATCTGGTCGCCAGCGTGCTGAAGCAGCACGGCCGCCTCGACGTGCTGGTCAACAATGCAGGCCTGTCGATCCGCATCCCGCACACCGACCTGAAGGCCGCGACGCCGGCGCTGTGGCGGCAGACGCTCGACGTGAACTTGATCGCGCCGTTCGTGCTCGTCGCGGAGGCGGAGGCTGCTTTGCGGCAATCGGCCGACGGCGGCCGGCCGGCGAGTATCGTCAATATCGGCACCCACGCCGGTTCGCGTCCCAAAGGCTCGTCGATCCCTTACGCGGCATCCAAGGCCGCGCTGCACCATGTGACCAAGCTGCTCGCGCTGGCGCTCGGCCCCGACATCCGGGTCAACGCCGTGGCGCCGGGCTTGGTCGAGACACCGATGACGGCCAACTGGCCGGACATGCTCGAAACCTGGAAGACGAAGTCGCCGATGAAGCGACCTGCGAAACCGGAGGACATCGCCGCCCTTGTGGCAGCCCTCGTCGCCAACGATTACGTTACCGGAGAGATCGTCATCGCCGATGGTGGCCTGAACCTGACATAGGCTCACCTAGCCAGACACGGAGGAAACACCAATGAACGTCCAGACCCTGCCGCCGGGCTACAAGACCGCCCCATGGACGCCGCCGGAGAAGATCACCGGCGCCATGCTGGCCGAGGCCAGCAGCAAGCTCATCGAACTTCTGCGCATCCGCACCAATCCGATCGGCATGCGCCTGTTCGAGGACCCCAAGGACATGGAAAAGATCCAGGGCGTGCGCAAGCCGACCGAGGGCTTCAAGTTCACCATGTGCCAGATGGTGACGCAGTCGCGCTGGTACGGTTTTACGCTCGGCATCACCGTCGACAATACGCGCGGTGGAAACTGCGGCGGCGTGGTCGGGCTCAATCATCCCGGCGAGGGCTTCCTCTCGGGCGATCACATGAACGGCGTGTGGTTCGGCAACAAGGAGGCCTCGGTCGCGCACCAGGCGCAGATGCCGCGCGTACCCGATGGCAAGTACAACGGTCTGGTCGTCTCGCCGCTGCGTTCGGCGCGTCTCGATCCGCCCGACATCTGCATGTTCTACGGCACCCCCGGCCAGATGATCTATTTCATCAACGGCCTGCAGTATCACCGTTACCGCCGCTACGATTTCACGGTGACGGGCGAGAGTGCCTGCGCCGACTCGTGGGGCAGGGCGCTTGCTACGCGCCAGACGTCGCTGTCGCTGCCCTGCTTCGCCGAGCGCCGCTATGGCGGCGTGGCCGATGACGAACTGCTGATGGCCTGCCCGCCCGATGAGCTGCTGCGTGCCGTGGAGGGCATGGGGCATCTCGGCAAGAACGGCCTGCGCTATCCGTTCCCGCCCTATGGCGCAGTCATGGATCCGGCGCTCGGCATGGCCAAGAGCTATAGCTGATGCTGTATGTCGTGGCCTGGCCGGTGCTCGGCGAGGCAGACGACACGGCGCTGCGCCGCCTGCGGGCGCGATATCATCCACGCGAGGCCGACCTGATCGGCCCGCATTTCACACTGGTGTTCGGCGCGCCACCGGAGCGCGAACCAGCGTTGCGCGCCGCTCTCGGCGGCCTCGGCCAAAGACCTTTCTGGTTCGTGATCGAACGCATCGTGCGCTCCGATCACTATCTCCATGCCGAATCCTCCGATGGCGCGGCCGAGCTGACCGGCCTCCATGAAGCACTCAATCCGGGGGCGAGCGGAGAGCTATTCGCCCCCCACATCACGCTCGGGCTTTTCCAGCGGGCAGCCGAGGCCGAGCAGGTGGCGCGCATGGTCGGGCGCCAGCACCTGCCGATGACCGGCCGGGTCGAAGAGCTGGCGCTGCTGCGTCGCGATGGCGACACGCTCGCGACACTCGCCACCTTCCGGCTCGTGCCGTGAAGACGCTGCGCCGCCTGGCGATCGGGCTGGCGGCCCTCGTCGGGCTGCTTTTCATCTTCGGCCGACCGGTGACCTGGGTGCAGTCGGCACTGGTCATGTGGGACCTCGCGGCCAGCGGCGCCCCCACCCTGTGGCAAGAGGTGACCGATGCCCCTCGCGAGTATCCGACGCGCTGGGAGAGCGGCGAAGGCGATCTCTACCTGCCGGCCGGCAAGGTACGGGCGGCTATGGTGCTGGTGCCTGGCGCCGCGGTGCTTGGCCGCGACGAGCCGCGCCTGCAGGCGCTGGCGCGCGCATTCGCCCGGGCGGGTTTCGCCATCCTCGTTCCCGAGTTGCCCGAGGTGCGACGGCTGGCGCTCTCGCGAGCCGACGGTGAAAGAGTAGCGAGTGCGTTGCGGCAGCTCGGCAAGTCGCAGCCCGACGTGCCGCTCGGCGTGGCGGCGATCTCTTACGCGGTCGGCCCGGCCATCATCGCCGCCCTCGAGGACGATCTCACGTCGCGGGTTGCGTTCCTGGTCAGCATCGGCGGGTATCACGACATGACGGCGGCGATCCGCTTCATCACGACTGGCGCTTTCCGCCCGATGGGCGACAGCCGGGAGTTCCGGCGGGAGCCCAACAGCTACGGCCGTTGGGCGTTCCTCCAGGCCAATGCCGATCGACTCGACAACGCCGAAGACGCTCGTCTGTTGCAGGAGATCGCCCGGCGCCGCGTCCGCGACGCCAGTGCCGACATTGCGGCACTGACGGTGGCGCTGGGACCGCAAGGGCGCGCCGTTCTGGCCGTGGTCGACAATCGCGATCCCGATGCCGTGGCCGCTCTGCTCGCCGCGCTGCCGGAGAACGTCCGCCGCGAGATCGACGGGCTCAATCTCGTCTTCTACGACCTCTCGAAACTGCGCGGCCATCTCATCCTGGTGCATGGCCAAGGCGATCCGCTGGTGCCCCACAGCGAGAGCCAGAGCCTGGCGGCGTCGGCGTCGGGCGCGCGGGTCTCGCTGTTCCTGATGGACGACATCGGCCACGTCGAATTCAATGCCGTCAGCATGGCCAACGCCTGGACGATGTGGCAGGCGATCGTTGCCCTGCTCGGCGAACGAAACTAGCCGGCCTTTTCTTTTAGCAGCCCGAGCATCGGGTTCGGCGCTGGCGATGCGATCCGCCGCATGGTGTTGGTGTCGTTGTGGTTGAACGCAGGCTCCTTGCGCCCGACCGCCAGATCGGTGCGCGTCACGTACGTCCAGCTCCCGTCATCGTTGAAGGCGATGTCGATGCGGTAGTAGTCGGTGCGGAACGCCTCCTCGAGAAAGCTCGTCGAGCAGATCCCGAAACGCGTATCGCCGCGCCGCGCTTCCACCGAAATGCGCTTGTCGTCCGGCGCCGCCTTCCCGCCTGCCAGCACCACTTGGCCGCGCGGAATCGCGATGCTCTGCATGATTAACCCGGTCGCCGGCTCCCACAGCCAGTAGCCGACCTGATCGTGGAAGGTGATGGCTTCCTCTGCCGTGTTGATGTGAATGTGGTAGCGCAGCCCGTAGAGGAGCTGGGGCCCGTTGGGCTGCGGATCGATCGGCTCCATCCGGATGTGTTCCCGGAAGCCGCGCCGTTCGGGGCCTTCGGCCTTGGGGCTGACGTCCACTCCTTGGTCGGACTGCCACACGCCGGCCAGGCGACGCAGCGGCCCGAGGTTGGCCAGTGTGTCCGGTGAGAAATCCTCGGGTTCGGTGAAAATGTCGTCAGGGATAGCCACGTGAAGTTCCTTGTTTGTGCGGGTTTGCTAGCGCCAGAGCGGCGGCAGCGGCGGCAGGCGCACATTTCCGGGGCGCGCCACGATGCCCAGCCGTGCCAGGGCCTCGCGGACCTCGCGCGGCGCACGCACCGTCGGGCCTGGGCTGACACCAGCCAGCTTGAACAGCCGGTCGACAATACGATGCCAGCGGTCCTGGTCATCCGGATAGCGATGAATCTCGACTTGGCGCGTCTCGTCGATGCCGGCCTTCGCCTTGGCGATGCTCAAGGCCAGCTGCAGCCCGCCCAGTTCGTCGACCAGGCCGGCGCGCTTGGCGTCGATGCCGCTGAAGACGCGACCGCGTGCGGCGGCATCGAGCTTGGGGCCGTCGATCTGGCGCGCTTCGCCGACCTGGCGGGTGAATTCACGATAGACGCCGTCGAGTTCGCGGGCGACCACGGTGCGTTGCGCCGCCGTCGGCGGCTGGAAGGTGGAGTACATGCCGGCGTTGGTGCCGACCGAAATCCGGTCGACCTTGACGCCCAACGACGACAGCAGCTCGGAGGCGACCGGCCAGATGGTGAACACGCCGATCGAGGCGGTGATGGTGGTGGGCTGCGCCACGATCACGTCGGCGCGAACCGCGGCCAGATAGCCGCCCGATGCCGCGACGTCGCCCATCGAGGCGATGACCGGCTTGCCGGCCGATCGGGCGCGGCCGACGGCGTCGGCGATGGCGTCGGCCGCGGGATAGGTGCCCCCAGGTGAATCGATGCGCAGCACGATGGCTCGCACTTCCTTCGATCGTGCCGCTTGCTCGAGGGCCTCGACCACGTCCTCTGCCTTGGCCGTGACGTCGTCGTCGAGGAGACCGTCATCGCCGCTGGAACCGGAGACGATGGGTCCATTCACCCGCACCAGGGCGATGACGTCGCCGCTCGGCTTCGGCCGTGTCTCGTCGCCGGCATAGTCGGACAGCGATACCAGGTCGCGGACGGTCCCGGCGCGCTGCCAGACGTCCTCCAGCGCGTCGCCCCGATAGCCGATCCGGTCGATCAGATTTTCCTCGCGCGCTCGTTCCGAATCGAAGGGCGCCGAATCGACGAGGCGCCGGACCTTCGAGGCTTCGAGGCGTCGATCGCGCGCCACGTCGGCGACGAACTGGCCGAAGAGACTGTCGAGGAGCTGCTGCAGGTTCTCCCGGGCGGGGCCGGTGTAGCCCGTCTCCAGGAAGCTGTCGGGGGCACTCTTGTATTCGTAGCGCTTGCCGCCTTCGACCGTGATGCCGAGCTTGTTCAGCCCGTCCTTCATGAACGGAGTGTCGACGGCGATGCCGGTCACGGCAAAGCCGCCGCTCGGCTGCAGCCATATCTGTTCCAGCGCGGAAGCCAGATAGTAGTCGCCGAGATGGCTGCCGCTGCCGCCCAGCGACTCGGCGAAGCCGACCGTGAACTTGCCCTTGCCACGGAAGTTGGCGATCGCCTGGCGCAGCTCCTGGACACGGGCGAGGCCGGCCTGATCGTCGCCGATCTCGACGAACAGGCCGACGACGCGCGGATCGTCCGCCGCCTGCCAGAGGAGCTGGACCACATCGACGAGGTCGCGCGAGTTGCGAAATAGGCTGCCGGACAGCAAGTCGGAGGAGGTCGCTTCGGGCGGTACGTTGCGCAGGTCGAGCGACAGCACCATCGAGCGTGGCAACGACTTGGCCGAGAACGGGCCGGAGAAGATCAGGGCCGCGCCGCTGGCCACGAGAAGCAGCGTCAGCACGCCCACAGTCGCGAGGAGGCCGACGAGATATCGTCGCATGGCTTCGTCTCCGGTCGGGGTTTTTAGGATTTCACAAGATTCGGCCGAAATGTCCGGACTGCGTCAAGCATCGCCGACGCCGTCACGTCGAGCCCATTGTCGCGGACCAGGATGGCGGACGGCATGCCCCGGATCGGGCGCAGGCTGTCGTCGAGATGCCACTGCGAAAGCCGCAGGTCGGCGGTCATGAAGACCTGCGGCGCGATGCCGACCTGGAGTTGCGGTCGCATGGCCAGCCGGCGCAGCCTGACCCATTGGATATCGTCCCAGGCAAGGCGGCGGTTGCGCCCGAAGCCGAGCAGGATGCCGTCGTGGTCGATGACGACCTGCGGCTCGCGGTTCCGGAAACGGCTGACGCCGAGGCACGCGTAGTAGCCCATCGCCATGGCCAACAGTGCAAACACCACAAAGCGCGGATCGTTGAGCGACAGGGTCGGTGCATTGTTGGAATTGGTGGCGAAATGCACGATCGCGGCCGCGATCATGCCGACGGAGACGACCGCCATGCCGATATGGTGCACCATGCCATAGCGGGCTTCGACGGGCTTCTGGGCCGCCATTGTGCCGGGCTCAGCCGCACTGGGCGCGGTGACGCAGCAGATGGTCGGCCAGGACGCATGCCACCATCGCTTCGGCCACCGGCGTGCCGCGGATCCCGACACACGGGTCGTGGCGGCCCTTGGTTCGGAGTTCGATCTCGTTGCCGTTACGGTCGACGCTGCGCACGGTCGAGAGGATGGAACTCGTGGGCTTCACCGCCAATCGGCAGATCACGTCCTGGCCGGTCGAGATGCCGCCCAGGATGCCGCCGGCATGGTTGCTGAGGAAGGTAGGCGTGCCGCCGGCCATGCGCATCTCGTCGGCATTCTCCTCGCCGCTCATGGCAGCGGTCGCGAAGCCGTCGCCGATCTCCACGCCCTTCACGGCGTTGATGCTCATCAGCGCCTTGGCGAGATCGGCATCGAGCTTGTCGTAGACCGGATCGCCCAGGCCCGCGGGCAGGCCCGAGGCCACGACCTCGATCACTGCGCCGCACGAGCTGCCGCGCTTGCGCACGTCGTCGAGATAGCCCTCCCAGCCCTGGGCTGCCTGCCGGTCGGGGCACCAGAAGGGGTTGTCGCCGGTGGCGTCCCAGTCCCACTTGGAGCGGTCGATCTTCTGCGTGCCGATCTGGATCACCGCGCCGCGGATCGACACCGTGTCTCCCAGGATTTTGCGGGCGATGGCGCCGGCGGCAACCCGCACTGCCGTCTCTCGTGCCGACTGCCGTCCGCCGCCGCGATAGTCGCGCACGCCGTACTTCTTCAGATAGGTGTAGTCGGCATGGGACGGTCGGAACTGATCCTTGATCTCACCGTAGTCGCGGCTGCGCTGATCGACATTGTCGATGTGCAACGCGATCGGGGTGCCGGTGGTGACGCCCTCGAACACGCCGGACAGGATCTTCACCGTGTCGGGTTCCTGGCGCTGGGTCACGAAGCGAGACTGGCCGGGCCGGCGCTTGTCCATCCAGACCTGGATGTCGGCTTCGGCGAGGGGGATGCGCGGCGGCGTACCGTCGACCACGCAGCCGATGGCCGGCCCGTGACTTTCACCCCAGCTCGTAAAGCGGAAAAGCGTGCCGAAGCTGCTGCCGGCCATCGCCGCCGGCCTACTCGCCCTCGAAATTGCCGAGCAACTCGGCAATCTGCTTCGCCGACGAGGTATTGATCATGCCGACGACATGGTAGCCGGCATCGACATGCATGACTTCACCGGTCATGGCGGTACCGAGGTCCGACAGCAGGTAGAGGGCCGAGTTGCCGACTTCCTCCTGGGTGACGTTGCGCTTGAGCGGCGAATTGAGTTCGTTCCACTTCAGTATATAGCGGCCGTCGTTGATCCCCGCGAAAGCCAGAGTCTTGATCGGTCCGGCGGAGATGGCGTTGACTCGGATCTTCTGCTGACCGAGATCGGCCGCCAGATAGCGCACACTCGCCTCGAGCGCGGCTTTCGCGACGCCCATGACGTTGTAATGGGGGATGACCCGTTCGGCACCGTAGTAGGTGAGTGTGAGCAGGCTGCCACCATTTTTCATCAGCGGCACGGCGCGCTGCGCCACCGCCGTGAACGAGTAGCAGCTGACGTTCATGGTCAGCTGAAAATTCTCGGGGCTGGTGTCGAGGTAGCGGCCCTTGAGCTCATCCTTGTTCGAGAAGGCGATAGCGTGAACCACGAAGTCCAGTTCGCCCCAACGCTTCTTGATCTCGGCAAAGGTAGCGTCGATGCTGGCGGCGTTGGTCACGTCGCACGGCAGGATGATGTCGCTGCCGATCGAGCTGGCCAGCGGCCGGACCCGTTTCTCCAGGGCGTCGCCCTGGAAGGTGAAGGCAACCTTGGCACCATTCTCGTGGCAGGCCTTGGCGATACCCCAGGCGATAGAGCGCTCGTTGGCGACGCCCATGATCAGGCCTTTTTTTCCGGCCATTAATTGTGCAGCAACGGTCATCCCTTGTTCTTAGCGGGGGATGGCCATTGGGACAAGATGCCGGTGGTGGAAGGCTTCGGCAGCCCCCTATATTGTGGCTGTCATGATTCGCGAGAATTCCGATCCCCTGGCACTTTTCGGCGACTGGTACGCCGAGGCCGCCAAAAGCGAGCCCAACGATCCCGAGGCCGTGGCCCTGGCCACCGTAGGGCCCGACGGCACGCCTTCGGCCCGTATGGTGCTCCTGAAGGGCTACGATCCGGCCGGTTTCGTATTCTACACCAACTATGAAAGCCGCAAGGGCCAGCATTTGCTGGGCCACAGCAAGGCGGCGCTACTGTTCCATTGGAAGTCGCTCCGCCGCCAGGTCCGCCTGGAAGGGCCGGTATCGCAGACCACGCCAGAGGAGGCCGATGCCTATTTTGCGAGCCGGGCCCGCGGCAGCCAGATCGGCGCCTGGGCCTCCGAGCAGTCCCGCCCCCTCGACAGCCGTTTCGCTTTGGAAAAGCGCGTGGCCGAATACACCGCCCGGCATCTGGTCGGCACGGTGCCGCGGCCGGCCCACTGGTCCGGGTTCCGGCTAAATCCCCTGTTGATCGAATTCTGGCAAGACGGGGCGTTCCGCTTGCACGACCGTCTCGAATACCGGCGCGGCTCGCCCGCCGAGCCCTGGACCACGCGCACCCTCTTTCCCTGAGGCGGCGATGGCGATGGAGCCACAACGCCTGATGCGGGCAGCGACCATCGCCTCGATGTCGGTGGGGGTGGTTCTGATCGGCGCCAAGACGGCGGCTTGGCTGGTTACCGAGTCGGTCAGCATGCTGTCGTCGCTGGTCGACTCGTCGCTCGACTTCCTCGCCTCCCTGATCACCTTTCTCGCCGTCCGCCAGGCGCTGACGCCGGCGGACGCCGACCATCGCTTCGGTCATGGGAAAGCCGAGGCTTTGGCGGGACTGACCCAGGCCGGCTTCATTGCTGCGTCGGGCGGCGGCCTATTGTTGACGGTGGGCGACCGCCTCCTGCATCCGCACGAGGTCCGGCATGAGGCCGTGAGCACGGCCGTCAGCCTGCTCGCCGTCGTTCTCACGCTCGCTCTGGTCGTCTTCCAGGCCTACGTCGTGAAACGCACCGGCTCCATCGCCATCGGTGCCGACAAGGCCCACTACAAGACCGATCTCGTGAGCAACATCGCCGTCGGCGCCGCGCTGTTCCTCACGGCCCGTTTCGACCAGCCGCTGATCGACGCCGGTATGGCGGGCCTGGTGGCGCTCTACCTGATGCACGGCGCTTGTGGTGTCGGGCGCGGTTCGCTCGACGTGCTGATGGATCGAGAGCTTCCGGACACAGATCGGCTGCGCGTCGTAGACATCGCCAAGAGACACACAGAAGTGCAAGACATCCACGACCTACGCACCCGATCCTCGGGTCTCACCAAATTCATCCAGCTCCACATCGAACTCGACCCCACGCTTACCCTCACGCAGGCGCACGAGATCGGCGACCAGGTCGAAGCCGATATCCAGGCGGCATTCCCGGACGTTGAGATCATCCTTCACGTCGATCCCTTCGGCGTCGAGGAACGACGGGTCGGGTTCGCCTGAAGCCGTGATCGCCCGCCCATCCTTCGTCGTGGAAGATCAGTCGGAGGTCATCGACTTTCTCGGTGCCCGGCTGGCGCCGGCGCGCCGTATCGACACCCACGGCGCCGTCGTCTTCCTCTCCGGCGAGCGCGCCTACAAGCTGAAGCGCGCGGTGAAGTTCCCGTACATGGACTTTTCGACAGCAAACCGCCGCGCCGCCATGTGCGCCGCCGAGATCGACATCAACCGCCAACTTGCGCCCGAGGTCTATCTGGGCGTGGCCCCGATCCGCCGTGGCCGCGATGGCGCCCTCGTGCTGGGCGATGCGGACGAAAAGTGCGACGCCGCCCTGGACTGGGTGGTCGTCATGCGCCGCTTCGACGAGGAGGGGCTGCTCGACCGCATGGCTGCGCGCGGCGCGCTGACACCCGAGCTGATGACGGCGCTGGGCGCGCGCATCGCCCGCTTCCACGATGGATTGCCGACGATCGCGACAGGGTTCGCCGGACCCGACGACTACCGCCATTCCGTCGCCGCCGACGTGCGGCAGATGCGCGAGGCGGGCGAGCGCCTCGATCCGCCGACCAGCGAAGCGCTGGCCGAGGCGATGCCGAGGGCACTCGAGCCCTTTCTCGATCTGGTGGCGCGGCGTCAGGCGGCAGGGGCGGTGCGGCGCTGCCATGGCGATCTCCACCTGCGCAATATCGTGCTGCTGCGGGGCGAGCCGGTGCCGTTCGACGCCATCGAGTTTTCGGAGAAAATCGCCACCATCGACGTGCTCTACGATCTTGCCTTCGCGCTGATGGACCTGTCGCGACAGGGTCTGGGAGCGCTCGCCAACCGGCTGCTGAACGAATGGATGTGGCGGATCTCCGAACTGCCGGCGGCATCGCATGACGAGGCGCTCGCCCTGCTGCCACTCTTCCTCGCGCGCCGGGCCTCGATCCGGGCCTATGTAGATTCGGCGGCGACGGCGGTCAGCGGCGCCGACAATGCGCCCGCGCGGGCCTACCAGCAGGCCGCTCTTGGGTTCCTGCAGCCAGCGCCGCCGCGCCTGCTGGCGGTGGGTGGCCTCTCGGGCAGCGGCAAGACGACCCTGGCGCTGAAACTTGCCCCCGGAATCGGCCGGACACCCGGCGCGGCGGTGGTGCGGAGCGATGTCGTGCGCAAGCGCATGGCCGGCATCGGACTGGACGAACGCATGCCGGCCGGCAGCTACACACCCGACCTGTCGGGCTGGGTCTACGCTGCCCTGATGGCGCGGGCGGAGCGGATCCTGCGGGCCGGCCACAGCGTCGTTCTCGATGCGGTGTTTGCCCGCGAGGACGAGCGCCAGGCCGCCGAGGCGCTGGCGGCCGGGGTAGGCGTGCCGTTCGAGGGGATCTGGCTCGATGTCCCGAAGGACGTGGCCCAGGCCCGAGTCGCCGCCCGCAAGGGCGATGCCTCCGATGCCACGCCGGAAGTCGTCGAACGCCAATTCGGCTACGAACTCGGCCGGATCGGCTGGCAGCGGCGCGCCGCCGTCAGCTAAGCGCGCTTCTTGGCCGAGCCGCTGCGCGGCAGGTAGCGGGCGAGGTACTGGCCGGTGTAGCTCTCGGCCACCTTCACGATCGCCTCGGGCGGGCCCTCGGCCACCAGCCGGCCGCCGCCGGCGCCGCCGTCGGGGCCGAGATCGAGCACCCAGTCGGCGGTCTTGATGACTTCCAGATTGTGCTCGATCACCAGCACCGTGTTGCCGGTCTCGACCAGGCGATGCAGGACTTCGAGCAGCTTGCGCACATCTTCGAAGTGCAAGCCCGTGGTCGGCTCGTCGAGGATGTAGAGCGTGCGGCCGGTGGCGCGGCGCGACAATTCCTTGGCGAGTTTCACGCGCTGCGCCTCGCCGCCGGAAAGCGTCGTCGCCTGCTGGCCGATGTGGATGTAGCCGAGGCCGACCTGCTGCAGTGTCAGCAGCTTGTCGCGGATGATCGGCACCGCCTTGAAGAAATCGCAGCCCTCGTCGACCGTCATGTCGAGCACGTCGGCGATCGACTTGCCGCGGAAGATGATTTCCAGCGTCTCGCGGTTGTAGCGCTTGCCCTTGCAGACGTCGCACTGGACGTAGACGTCGGGCAGAAAGTGCATCTCGATCTTGATGACGCCGTCGCCCTGGCAGGCCTCGCAGCGCCCGCCCTTGACGTTGAACGAGAAGCGCCCGGGCTTGTAGCCGCGCTCGGTCGATTCCGGCAGCTGCGAGAACCAATCGCGGATCGGCGAGAAGGCGCCGGTGTAGGTGGCGGGATTGGAGCGCGGCGTGCGGCCGATCGGCGACTGATCGATGTCGACGATCTTGTCGAGGTGGCCCACGCCGTCGAGGCCGCTGTGCGCGCCGGGATGCTCGCGGGCGTTGTTCAGCCGCTTGGCCAGCGCCTTGTAGAGCGTCTCGACGATCAGCGTGCTCTTGCCGCTGCCCGACACGCCGGTGACGCAGGTGAAGGTGCCGAGCGGGATGCCGGCGGTGACGTTCTGGAGATTGTTCGCCTTGGCGCCCTTGATCGTGAGCCAACGACCGCCCTTGCTGCCCTGGGGCGGCGGTTCGCGCCGCACCTTGGGAATCGGGATCTGGCGGAAGCCCGAGAGATACTGGCCGGTGAGGCTGGCGCTGTTGCGCATCACCTCCTCGGGCGTGCCCTGGGCAATCACGTGGCCGCCGTGGGCGCCGGCACCGGGGCCCATGTCGACCAGATGGTCGGCGGCACGGATCGCGTCCTCGTCGTGCTCCACCACCAGCACCGTATTGCCGAGGTCGCGCAGGCGGGTCAGCGTCTTCAGCAGGCGGTCGTTGTCGCGCTGGTGCAGGCCGATCGACGGCTCGTCCAGCACATAGAGCACGCCGGTGAGGCCCGAACCGATCTGGGAGGCGAGCCGGATGCGCTGGCTTTCGCCACCCGACAGCGTGCCCGAACCGCGGTCGAGCGTGAGGTAGCTCAAACCCACGTTGTCGAGGAAGCCCAGCCGCTCGTTGATCTCCTTCAGGATGCGCTCGGCGATCTCGCGCTGCTTGGGGGTGAGCTTGGGCGGCAGGTCGAGGAACCACTTCACGGCGTCGCCGATGGAGAATTCGGTGACCTGGCTGATGTGAAGGCCGCCGATCTTAACGGCCAGCGCCTCGGGCTTCAGGCGGGCGCCGCCGCAGACTTCGCACTTGCTCTCGTGCTGGAAGCGCTCGAGTTCCTCGCGCACCCAGGAGGAGTCGGTCTCCTTCCAGCGACGGTCGAGGTTGGGGATCACGCCCTCGAACGGCTTGGTGGTCTGATACTGGCGAATGCCGTCGTCGTAGCGCATGGCGATGGATTCGCCACCGCTGCCCTGGAGGATGACGTCGCGCACTTTCTTGGGCAGGTCGCGCCACGGCGTCGACATCTTGACCTTGAAGTGCTTGGCGATGCTTTCGAGCGTCTGCGCGTAATACTGGCCCGAGGAATCCGCCCACGGCGCGATCGCCCCTTCGGCCAGCGACAGCCGGTCGTCGGGCGCCACCATCTCCGGATCGAAGAACATCTTTACGCCAAGGCCGTCGCAGGCCGGGCAGGCGCCCTGCGGCGCGTTGAAGGAGAAGAGGCGAGGCTCGATCTCCTCGATGGTGAAGCCGGAGACCGGGCAGGCGAAGCGGGCGGAGAACACAGTGCGCTCGCCCGAGTCGGCGTTCTCGGCGATGGCGAGGCCCTCGGCCAGGGTGAGGGCGGTCTCAATCGAATCGGCGAGCCGGTTGCCGAGATCGGCCTTCACCACGATGCGGTCCACGACCACGTCGATGTCGTGCTTGAATTTCTTGTCGAGCGTCGGCGCCTCGGCGATCTCGTAGAGCTTGCCATCGACTTTTACGCGCTGGAAGCCCTTGCGCTGCAGCTCCTGCAGTTCCTTGCGGTATTCGCCTTTGCGGCCACGCACGATCGGTGCCATCAGATAGAGCCGCGTGCCGTCGGCCATCGACTTGATGCGGTCGACCATCTGCGAAACCGTCTGGCTCTCGATCGGCAGGCCGGTCGCGGGCGAGTAGGGCACGCCCACGCGGGCGAACAGCAGGCGGAGATAGTCGTAGATCTCGGTGACGGTGCCGACCGTCGAGCGCGGATTGCGCGAGGTCGTCTTCTGCTCGATCGAGATTGCCGGCGACAGGCCCTCGATCGAATCGACGTCGGGCTTCTGCATCAGCTCGAGGAACTGGCGCGCGTAGGACGACAGGCTCTCGACATAGCGCCGCTGACCCTCGGCGTAGACCGTATCGAAGGCGAGCGAGGACTTGCCCGAACCGCTGAGGCCGGTGATCACCACCAGCCGATCGCGCGGCAGGTCGAGGTCGACATTCTTGAGATTGTGCTCGCGGGCACCGCGGATCGAAATGAAGCGGTGCGGCTCGGCGGGGGGTAAGCGGGACTTTGCCATCTGGACCGGAGAATAGGGTATGCGCGGGATCACCGCATATGGCGATTAACCCCCAGGCCCGCCAGACCTTTCGACAGTCCCGCCTTAGGCAGGCTGTGCTTGCCCTGCCAGCACCCGGTCGGTCGGTCGGTCGTTCATCAGAAGCTGCATGGTGCCGGCGGCCAGGCCGACCAGGACGCCGATCTTCCAGGCGAGGTCGTAGGAGCCCATCAGGTCGAAGAGATAGCCGCCGCCCCAGGCGCCGAGGAAGGAGCCCGCCTGATGGCTCAGGAAGGCGATGCCGGTGAGGGTCGACAGGAAACGCAGGCCGAAGATCTGGACTACCAGGCCATTGACCAGCGGGATGACGCCCAGCCACAGCGTGCCCATGGCGGCGCCGAACAGGACCACGGTGAGCGGGGTCGGTGGGAACATGAAGAACAGCGCCAGGGCGAGGGAGCGCAGGAGATAGATGCCGCCCAGCAGCAGGCGCTTGGGGTAGCGATCGCCCAGCCAGCCGAACAGCCACGAACTCAGGATGTTGAAGCCGCCGATCAGCATCAGGGCGATGGCGCTGTAGCTTGCATCCATGCCGCACTGGGCGAGATAGGTCGGCAGGTGGGTCGTGAGGAACACGAGCTGCAGCCCGCAGACGAAGAAGGCGATCGACATCACGACATAGCCGCTGTGGCGGCGCGCCTCCTCGAGGGCACGCATCAGCGTCAGATCGCGATCGGTCGGCAGGCTGTTGGGCAGCTTGTCGGCGCGGCTGCCGATCCAGGCGGCCGGCAGCATGGCGAAGGCGAGAATGACGAAGGCCCAGACCGCGGCCCGCCAGCCGTCGGTATTGAGAAGGTAGGCGGCAATCGGCGCGGTTACCATGGTGCCGACCGAACCCGCCGCCGAGACAAGACCGAAGGCAAGCGTGCGACGGGTTGGCTTCACCACGCGGGCAGCGATGTTGGCGGTGATGCCCGAGGTCGTGCAGGCGAGCGCGATGCCGATCAGCACGCCGGCGCCGATCACGATCGCCAGGGCGCCCTGGGCGGTGGCGGTGAGCCAGATGCCCAGGATGAACAGGACGCTGCCGACCAGCGATACCCAGCGCGTGCCGTACTTGTCGGCGAACACGCCGGCGATCGGCTGGCTGAGGCCCCAGGCGACCTGCTGGACGGAGATCGCCAGCGCGAAGTCGGAAATGGCGATGCCCAGTTCCTTGGAGGCCGGCGCCTGGAACAGGCCGAGGTTCTGCCGGATGCCCATGGCGAGGGTCATCATCAGCGCCGCCCCGCCCAGCATGGCGTAGGCTTGGCCGCGGGAGACCTCGGAAACGTGGAAGGTTTTGCTCATGGGGCCGGAGGATAGGGGAGGGCCTGCTTGCACGGCCAATGAATTGTCGGAGGGCTGCCATGAGCCAGCCTCACGTCAAGCGGCCTCACGTCGGGCGGCTACAACCCAAAATTGGTGGCTGCCCACAGGCGACCGGGACTAGGTTGGCCGCCGTGAGGTAGGTGCCGCGTCCCGCGGCGCCGGGAAAGCAAGGAGGCCCCCATGGCGGGCAGCGTCAATAAAGTCATCCTCGTCGGCAATCTCGGGCGTGACCCCGAAGTGAAGTCGATGCAGGACGGGCGATCCATGGTGAACATGTCGATCGCCACGTCGGACACCTGGCGGGATCGCCAGAGCGGCGAGCGCAAGGAGCGCACCGAGTGGCACCGCGTTGTCATCTTCAATGAGAAGCTGGCCGAGGTTGCCCAGAAGTTCGTGCGCAAGGGTTCCAAGATCTACGTCGAAGGCCAGCTGTCGACCCGCAAGTGGACCGACCAGAGCGGCCAGGAGCGCTACACCACCGAGGTCGTGATTCCGCGTTTCGGCGGCGCGCTCACCATGCTTGATGGCCGCAGCGGCGGCGAGGGCGGCGGCGGTGGCGGTGGCGGTGGCGGTGGTCCCGCTGGCGGCATGGACGACGACATGGGCAGTAGCGCCCCGGCGTCAGGCGGCGGTGGCGGCGGTCGTCCGGCCGCGCGCGGTGGCAAGGCGGAACTCGACGACGATATCCCGTTCTAGATCGGGAATCCCATCGTACGCAGGACGCGGGCGGTCTCGTCGGCTGAGCGGTGGTGAATGCCGCTCATGCCGAACGACCGCGCCCCTTCGACATTCGTCAGCACGTCGTCGATGAAGACAGCGTCGGCGGGCCGGAAGCGCCCGGTCCGGCAGACGAGGTCGTAGATTTCAGGCTGTGGCTTGGAGCAGCCGACGGCCCCGGAGACCACATAGTCGCGGAAGCGCGAGAGAAAGGGGTGCCGGCCATGGGCCGGCCCGCGCAACCAGGCGTCGAGGAAGCCGGGTGCGTTGGACAGGAGATACAGGGGCGTTCCCGCGCGGTGGAGGCGTTCGACCAGGTCCGCCATGTCCGGGAAGGCGTGGTCGCACATCTCGTCGAAACGATCGTAGAAGGCCGCAATCAGCGCCTCCTGGCCGGGATTTTCCGCCTGCAGGCGGCGTGTCGATTCCGCCGGGTCACCGCCATGGTCCTGCACCTGGTGCCATTCCGAGGTCGTCACGGTGGCGAGGAAACGCTCCATTTCCTGAGAATCGGCGATCAGCTTCCGGTAGAGGTGGCGCGGGTTCCAGTCGAGCAGGACGCCACCCATGTCGAAGACCGCGATCGAGGGGCTTTTGGAGGCTGTTTCTGGGGGCAATCCGAGACCTTTCCGGAGGCTATTTTCGGCGACAATTTAGTCAATAAAATCAAATGGTTAAAGACCTGTCTCCGGCGCGTTTTTTGTTGGTGTTCCAGAGCTAGTTTGGTAGTGTGCCGCCTTGTTCGGCCGGACCCTCTGGCGGGGCCAAAATTACGAGTAAAACCCAGGTTTCCGTGAGCGACGAAACGACCCTTCCGCCGCCGCCCTCCGACGCGCCACCGCCGCCGCAGCCTTCGCACGATATCGCGCCGATCACTATCGAAGAGGAGATGCGTCGCTCCTACCTCGATTACGCGATGAGCGTAATCGTGGCGCGCGCCTTGCCCGATGCGCGCGACGGGCTGAAGCCCGTGCAACGCCGCATCCTGCACGCGATGAAGGAAAGCGGTTTCGACTCGACGCACGCCTTCCGCAAATCCGCGCGCATCGTCGGGGAAGTGATGGGCAAGTATCACCCACACGGCGACCAATCGATCTACGATGCGCTGGTGCGCATGGCGCAGGATTTTTCCATGCGCCTGCCGCTGATCTCGGGGCAGGGCAACTTTGGCTCGATGGACGCCGATCCGCCGGCGGCGATGCGCTACACCGAGGCGCGCCTGGCCCGTGTTGCCGAGACTTTGCTGGCCGACATCGGCAAGGACACCGTCGATTTCCAGCCGAACTACGACGAGACTACGCTGGAACCCACGGTCCTGCCGGCGGCGTTCCCCAACCTGCTGGCCAACGGCGCGGGCGGCATTGCCGTCGGCATGGCGACCAACATTCCGCCGCACAATCTCGGCGAGCTGATCGATGCCTGCTGTGGGCTGATCGACAATCCGGAACTGACGATCGCCCAGCTCATGGAACACGTGCCGGGCCCGGACTTCCCGACCGGCGCTACCATCCTCGGCCGCAACGGCATTCGTGCCGCCTACGAACTCGGCCGCGGCTCGGTGATCATGCGAGCCAAGACGAAGATCGAGGAGGGCCGTGGCGGCCGCGAGTCGATCATCATCTCGGAGATTCCGTACCAGGAGAACAAGGCGCGCCTGCACGAGCGTATCGCCGAGGTGGTGCGCGACAAGAGAGTAGAGGGCATCTCCGAGGTCCGCGACGAGAGCGATCGCGACGGCGTGCGCATGGTGATCGACCTGAAGCGCGATGCCATGGCCGACGTCGTGTTGAACCAACTCTACCGCTTCACGCCGCTGCAGACCTCGTTCGGCGTCAATTCGCTGGCGCTGGATGGCGGTCGTCCGAAGTTGATGAACCTCAAGGAGCTGCTCGAGGCGTTCATCCGCTTCCGCGCCGAGGTCATCACGCGGCGGACCAAATTCGAACTCAACCATGCGCGCGACCGTGCCCATGTGTTGGTTGGCCTCGCCATCGCCGTCGCCAACATCGACGAGGTGATCGCGATGATCCGGCGGTCGCCCGACCCGGTGGTCGCGCGCGAGCGCTTGATGGCCAAGGAATGGCCGGCGTCCGACGTGGCGTCGCTGATCCTGCTGATCGCCGAGCCGGGCCGCGAGGTGGCGGCCGACGGCACCTACAGGCTCTCCGAGGCACAGGCGCGCGCCATCCTCGAGCTGCGCCTGCAGCGCCTGACCGGCCTGGAGCGCGACAAGATCGCCGAGGAACTGACCGAGGTTGCCAAGCTGATCGAGGGTTATCTCGAGTTGCTGGGCGATCGTGACAAGCTTTTCGCGTTGATGCGCAAGGAGTTGCTCGAAATCAAGGAGCAGTTCGCGACGCCCAGGCGCACCGAGATTCTCGACAACGAATTCGAGCAGGACATCGAGGACCTGATCCAGCGCGAGGACATGGCGGTCACCGTCACCCATGGCGGCTACGTCAAGCGCGTGCCGGTGTCGGCCTATCGTGCCCAGCGTCGCGGCGGCAAGGGCCGCTCGGGAATGGCCACGCGCGAGGACGATTTCGTCTCCAGTCTTTTCATCGCCAACACCCACACGCCGGTGCTGTTCTTCTCCAGCCGCGGCATCGTCTACAAGCTCAAGGTCTGGCGGTTGCCGCTCGGCGCGCCGCAGGCCCGCGGCAAGGCCTTCGTCAACCTGCTGCCCCTGGGCGAAGGCGAGACGATCAGCGCCGTGATGCCGATGCCAGAGGACGAGGCGAGCTGGGCGACACTGCATGTCATGTTCGCCACCGCGCGGGGCGGCGTGCGGCGCAACGAGCTCAGCGATTTCGTCAGCGTCAACCAGAGCGGCAAGATCGCTATGAAGTTCGAGGGCGAGGACGCCGGCGATCGCCTGATCGGCGTAAGCGTCTGCAGTGAAGAACAGGATGTGCTGCTGGCGACGCGCCAGGGCCGGTCGATGCGCTTCCCGGTCGCAACGGTGCGCGTGTTCCAGAGCCGCGCCTCGACCGGTGTGCGCGGTATCGCGCTGGCCGAGGGCGACGAGGTGATTTCGATGTCGCTGTTCGATAGCGGCAAGGGTATCCCGACCGAGGATCGCGACGCCTATCTCCGCCAGTCCCGGGCGCTGCGCCAGGCCGAGAATGCGGCGGAGAATGCCGCCGAGAATGTGGAAGAGGAAGCCGCTGCTCCCGACGATACTGCGGCGCCTTCGACGACGCTGTCGCCGGAGCGCTTTGCGGAACTCCAGGCCAAGGAAGAATTCGTGCTCACCGTCGCCTCGTCGGGCTTCGGCAAGCGGACGTCGGCTTACGAGTACCGGGTGACCGGCCGCGGCGGCAAGGGCGTGGAGTTGATGAATCTCGCCAAGGGCGGTGAGATCGTGGCAGCCTTCCCGGTGCTCGACAGTGACCAGATCATGCTGGTCACCGACGGCGGCACGTTGATTCGTTGTCCGGTCGACGGAATTCGCATCGCGGGACGGGCGACGCGCGGCGTCCGCATCGTCAGTGTAAGCGAAGGCGAGCGCGTCGTGTCGGCAGTCCGGATCGGTGAGGACGATGCCGGCGCGGGGAACGGCAACGGCAACGGCGAGAGCCATCCCGAAACAAACGGTGGATAAGGACCGCTCGTGTCGCTAAGACTCCGCCGCCGCATCTGGCGCACAAGGGGGAGACATGGCCTCAGAACGCACCGGGGTCTATCCGGGCACGTTCGATCCCATTACCAGCGGACACATGGAAGTCATGCGCCGCTCGTTGCGGCTGGTCGACAGGCTGGTGATTGGATGTGCGATCAACATCGGCAAAGGGCCGCTGTTCTCGCTCGAGGAGCGGATGGAGATCATCCGCGAGGACATCTCGGATTTTCCGCCAGCGGACCGGGAGCGCATCAAGGTCGTGCCGTTCGAGGGGCTGCTCATCCACTTCACGCGCGCGGTCGGCGCTTCGATGATCATCCGCGGGCTGCGGGCGGTCTCGGATTTCGAGTACGAGATCCAGATGGCCAACATGAACGCCCGCATGGACCCCGACATCGAGACCATCTTCCTGATGGCCTCCGACCGGCATCAGTTCATCGCCTCGTCCCTGGTCAAAGATATTGCACGGCTAGGCGGAGATACGTCGCAGTTCGTCTCGAAGCGGGTGTTCCAGCGCCTGAAGACGAAGTTCGCCAAGGGCTGACCCAGGTTTGGAGCCAGGGCGAGAGGCAGGTCCCGACACTGCCCCCAGAGACCGCGTTGACCGTGAGGCTGGCGCATCTTATACGGGCGCCGCGCGGGGGTTCGGCCTGCAGCGCAACGCCGGGGCGAGCCCGTAGCTCAGCGGTAGAGCATCTGACTTTTAATCAGAGGGTCGTGGGATCGTACCCCACCGGGCTCACCACTGGATTCGAGAAGGAGAGACGCGGCTCATGCCGTCGGTGAAGGTCGTCAACGGCAAGCAGATCGTGGTCGATAATCTCGGCCCGTTGCAGCGCGTCTTGCGGTTCGTTCTGAGACCTTTCGAGCAGATGGTGCAGCATCAGGACCTGATCGCCGCCATCCTGCGGCGCGAGCTTCGCGATCGGTTCAAGGGCTCGGTGGCCGGCTGGATCTGGGCGGTGATCGCGCCGCTGCTGGCCATCACCGTCTATACCTTTGCCTTCACGACCAATCTGCAGTTGCCGGTTGCCGAGAGCGGCGAGGGCACGCGCGTCACCTACTCGCTGTTCATCTTCAGCGGCATCATCGTCTTCAATTTCTTCTCGGAGATGGCGTTCCGGGCGCCGATGCTGCTTCACGAGTATACCCACTTCATCAAGCAGACGATCTTCCCGAGCGACATGCTGGCGGTGATCTCGACCCTGCGCGCGACGGCCTACACGCTGATCTCCATCGGCGTCATGCTGATCTTCCAGTTCGCGATCACCGGCACCCTGCCGTGGACCGTGCTGCTGATGCCACTGATCTTCATTCCCTTCATGGCCTTCCTGATCGGCATGTCGTGGTTCCTGTGCGCGCTCGGTGCTTTCACCCGCGACGCCGGCTATTTCATGATCAACGTGGTGCCGCTGTTCATGTTCGCTACGCCGGTCTTCTATCCGCACACTTCCCTTCCGCCGCCGTTCGATTTTTGGATCTATGCCAACGCCCTGACGGGTTACGTCGAGGTCATGCGCGACATCGTGCTGCTCGGAAAGGTGCCCAGCCTGCTCGTCTATGGCTGGACCCTGATCACGTCGGTCGTGACCTTCTATTTCGGCTACTGGTTCTTCGACAGGTATCGAAATGTCATCGTCGACGTCATCTGAGATCGTCGTCGAGGCGAAGCACCTCGGTAAGGCCTACCAGCTTTACGCCCATCGCAACGATTGGCTGAAGCAGGTCCTGTTCGGGTGGTGGAAGAACTACTTCAAACCTTTCTGGGTGCTCCGCGACATCGACATCAGCGTCAAGCGCGGTGAGAGCATCGGCGTCCTCGGCCGCAACGGCTGCGGCAAGTCGACCCTTTTGCAGGTGATTTGCGGCATGACGCTGCCGAGCCACGGTGAACTCCGGGTCTCCGGTCGGATTGCGCCAGTGCTGGCGCTAGGCTCGACCTTCGACACTGAATTGACGGGTCGCGAGAACGTTCTGATCGGTGGTGCCGTGCTGGGACTTAAGCGATCCGAGGTTCAGAGAAAATTTCCTTCGATCGAGGAATTTGCCGGTATCGGCGACTATATGGACCAGCCGGTGAAGCACTACTCGATGGGTATGCGTACTCGTCTGGCCTTCTCGATCTGCGCCCATGTCGAGGCCGAAATTCTGGTGGTCGACGAAGCTTTGGCGGTCGGCGACGCTGCTTTCCAGCGCAAGTGCCTGGATTGGATCGATGATTTCCGCAAGACCGGAACGCTGCTGTTCGTGTCCCATTCGATGGCCGAGGTCCGACGCCTGTGTACGCGAGCCATCTGGATCGAAGATGGACGGATCCGCGAGCAGGGCGATCCCAACGAGGTCATCCGGTCCTATCACCGCGCTCTTCTGGTGGAAAAGGACGACGTGAATCGCTTCTCGCCCGCCGCGAGATGAAGCGTGGACGCCAACGCCTTTGTCTGGCTCGGGTTCGGCTGGTGGTCGTTGAGCCTTGGTGTGCACTGGGTGAGCGCGGCGCTCGCACGACGGCCTAGGCGGCGCGCCACGGTGCGGCATCGGCCTACCGATTTCAGTATTGTCGCGCCGATGAACGGCGCCGGCGACGCATCGGCGGCCTATGTCCGGGCGCTCGCCGAACTTTCCCGGGCGGGAGCGGAGGTCCTGATCTGCGTCGCCGACGCCGACGACGGCGCCGTGGCGCCGACCAGGGCTCTATGGCCCGATGCGCCGATCCTGGTCGGCAACGACGACACCTTCAATCCCAAGATGAACAACGTTCGTAAAGGGCTCGAAGCCGCGAGCCGGGAGATCGTCGCGTTGTGCGATGCGGGCGTGGTCTTCGATGTCGACGAGCTTTGCCACGCGGCAGCTCCGCTGTCGGCCTCGGTCGGGCTCGTGCTCGCGCTCAAGGCCGGGGATGCGCCGGAGAATTTTGCGGCGGAGATGGAGCGGGCCTATATCGACGGGCACCAGGCAAGGTTCCTGTTTGCCGCCGACCGGCTGGGTCTTGCGGTGGCATCGGGTGGCGTGACCCTGTTGTCGCGGGATACGCTGCAGCGGATCGGCAACTGGCACGGCTTCAATCGCTGGATCGCCGACGATTATTCGGTCGTCCGATCGGTGCGCGAACTCGGCCTCGCCACGCGCCTGGGCGATGCGATGCTGCGGTTGCCGCTGGGACGTCGGGACTGGCTGACGGTGTGGCAACGGCAGGTCCGCTGGGCGCGCACCCGTTTGCGTCTTCCCGTGTGGCCCCTGGTGCTGTGGGAGCCCGTGATCGGCTGGGCGGCCTCAGGGGCAGCCGGTACGGCGGCCCTTGTTTGCGCCGGAGCGGGAGGGGGCGTTGCCGTCGCCGGGTTGGTCGTCCACACAGCGGCGTGGCTGGCCGGTGAAAAATGGTTCATGAGCGGGCGCGGGTTGGCGTTTGGCCCTCGCGCGGCGGGGGCGGCGATACTGCGCGAGGCTCTGGCGCCGGCACTGATGGTCGGTGCGCTGAGCAGCCGGGCGATCTATTGGCGCGGTACCAATTTCGGAGGCCAATGGAGTGTCCGCGGGGATGACAGGGCGGAGAAGTCCGTATGAAGAGTTCAGGGGCGGGGGACGCGATCGCCACGATCATGCTGCCGGAACGGGTCGATTCTGCCACATCGGCTTCGGTCGAAGCCTTGATGGTCGGCGCGTTGCGACCGAATGCCAGCGTCATCGTCGATGGCAGCGCGGTTACCTACATGAGTGCTGCAGGCGTGCGCGCTCTCGCTATTGTGCTTCACAGGGCAGCGGAACTGTCGGCGAAGATCGTATTTTGTTCTTTTAGTGGCCCAGCGGCCGATTGCCTGCTGGTCAGTGGATTTTCGCAACTGTTCGATGTCGCCGATTCAACGGAACAAGCGCTCTCGCGGCTGCGTCCGAAGCTCGCAGAAGGCCCTGCGGATCGCTTGCACCCGTAGGGCGGCACAGGCTAATTACAGAATGGGCTGAGGCTGGATTATGGGAAGGGACGAGGCGCGGCACGTTGTGGTGCGACCGTTCCGGACGGAGATCGGAATTTGACAATTTGGAGCTGGCTGCGCGCAGTTGCGCGACCTACCGCCATTGTCCTCGGCTTGGGTATCGGTGTTGCCGGCTGCTCGGCCTTGCCCGGTAGCGGGCCGTGGATGGGCGGTGCCGCGGGGACGACCACCGAAGCGCTGCCGTTCGACGTGATCGATCTCACGCCGACCACCATTGCTGCCTATAGGCAGCCGGCGAGCATCGATCGCCCGTCGATCACAAGTACCCTGTCGGCCGGCGGCCAGGTCGCGGTGGCGCCCGGCGATGCGCTGAGGGTACGCATTTTCGAGCCCTACGAAGGCAGCATCTTCCCGACCATCCAGAAGCCGGGCGCCGATTTTGGCGTCCAGCGCGTTCTGGACGACGGCACGATCAACATTCCTTTCGTCGGCACCGTTCAGGTAGCCGGCCTGAGCCTTCAGCAAATGGAACGGCGCATCGCCCAGCAACTCGCCGGCAAGGCCCAGGATCCGCAGGTCATCGTCGAGTTCGTGGCGGATCGGACGCATACGATCATGATCTCGGGCGATATCAAGAATCCTGGGCGCGTGTCCATTCTCGAGGGTGTGCGGTCCGTCGTCGATGCCATCAACCGGGCCGGAGGTCCGACTGGCGGACAGAACGCTGGGCAGAACCAGGTTGAAGTTGTCGTTCGCCGCCAGGGCCAAGTGATCCTGACTTCACAGTTCTCGGAGCTTCTGGCTGGAGGCGATATCGCCGTTCAGAAAGGCGACGAGATCGTTCTCCGACCCAACTCGCGTGTCTTCACGGTTCTCGGCGCGGTGGTGAAATCGGGCAACATCGAGATGAACAAGCACAACCTGTCGCTCATCGAGGCGCTGGGATCGGTTGGTGGCTTGAACGATATTCAGGCCAACAAGACCGGTGTCTATGTGTTCAGAATGGCGGATTTGCAGAGCAATCCCGCTGCCCGGGCCCGGGTCTTCCGGCTGGACCTGCTCCAGCCGGTGTCGATGTTCGTCGGCCAGCAGTTCGGCCTGCAAGCTCGCGACGTGGTCTACGTCACGAATGCGCCCTTGTACGAGTATGACAAGGTTCTGACCTCAATTTACCGTACTTTCTCGATTATCAGTGTCGTTCGGAGCACCGGCACGGCGGTATCGTTGCCGGCCTTCTGATAGGCATAGCTGGCGGCTAGGATGGAAATCGGCGTTATTTGACATGGCACGTGCAAAAACATTCACATGGGGAGCGGTGGGCGTCGCGATGCTGGTCATCGCGGCGGGCCTCGCCATGTGGATTGGGCCCAACCGCCAGACCAGCAGCGCCCAGGACGGTGCAAAGCCCGCTGTCCCCCTGGTTTCGCGAGGCTATACCGATACGCCAGCCGGCACTGCGGTGATCGCCGGCGATCCGCTGGGCGGCGCCGTCCTTCTCGAGCTTCGCATCACCGACGGTCAGAAGGTCAAGCGCGACGACATCATTGCCGTCCTGTCGAACTACCCCAAGGCCGATGTCGCCGTGCGCTCGGCCGAGGCGGAATTGATCAAGGCCCAGCAGCAGCGCGAGGCGATGATTTCCGGGTTCCGCACCGCCGAAATCGCCATGCAGGAAGTAGTCGTCAAATCGGAAGCCGAGTCGAACAAGCTCAAGGCGCTCCAGATGCAGCGCTCGGGCCTGCCGCCGGACCAAAAGCAGCTGGAACTCAGTATTGCCCAGCAGAACCTCGAGCGGGAGCAGGCCAAGCTGCGCGTCCAGAAGGAAACGCTGGCGACAGATCTGGAGCAGATCGAGACCGAGATTGGCATCATCACCGCCAAGCGCGACAATGCGCGGACGACCCGCGAGCAGGCGCTTGTCCGTACGCCGCTCGATGGCGTCGTCGTCCAAATCTACTCACGCCAGGGCGAGCGGGTGTCGCCAAGTGGCATCGCCAAGATCGTCGACCTTAGCAAGTTACGTATCCTGGCCGATGTTGACGAGCTGCATGTGGGGCGGGTCGTGCCGGGCGGCAAGGTCGAGGTTACGTTCCGTGGCAGTACGACCGTCTACAAGGGAACAATCTCGCGCGTGGCGCCGACGGTGAAGCGCATGCAGCGCGTCGAACCGGATGGCGGCTCCTCGACTGACGGCCGCGTGGTGCAGGTCGAGATCGAACTCGACGATCCATCCAGCATGCCGCAGGTGCTGGGACGCGAAACCCGCGTCACTTTTCCCTGATGGCACTCGCTCTACCCGGCATTCCGTCGCTGAGGCTGCGTGGCTGGAGGCCGAAGTTTTCTTTGGTGCGTCTGCGCGCCGCGGCAAGGACGGCGACGACGATGCCGCTCGGAGCCCAGCAGCTCAAGCGCCAGCGCACCAGCACCTTGCTGTCCCTGGCCGGCGTCACTGCCAGTCTCCTCGTCATCTTCGCCCAGCTCGGCATCGAGCGCGCGGTATACGATTCGTCGATCCGTCTCCATCGTACTGTGGCTGCCGATCTCGTTCTGGTGCCAAACGGCTTCAAGTCCCTGCAGCTTCACGCCGAAGTCCCCGTTGCCATGATCGATATCGTTTCGGCCAACCCCCAGGTGGCGGGTACGATGCCGTTGTGGTTCGGCGTCATGTCGATGAGCCATTCCGGCATGCCTACAGCCCGCCGCATCGCCTGGTATGCCATCGACGTGGAGCGGCCGGCAATCGACGTGCCCGGCTTGCGCGAAAACCTCTACAAGCTCCGCGAGGCCCGCCGGATGCTGTATGATCGGGAATCGCGGCCGTATTTCGGCAATCTCGGCGAAATTGCGGAAGGCGCGGCGGAAGTGCCGGTTCTTGGGCCGCCCGACAACCGCGGCCTGCTGCGTCAGCTCTTCGTTGTCGGCACATTCGCCGTCGGTCCCAACGTGCTGAACGACGGCGCTGTTTTGATGTCCGAAGGAACCATGGCCGAGGTGTTCGGCGCTTGGTGGTCGGACCGGCCAGCCTTCATCGCCATTCGCCTCGCTCAGGGGGCCGACCCCGTTGCCGTACGCCGGGAACTCAATCGTGCCCTGGCCGGGCGCGGCGAGGTAATCACGACCAAGGAACTCGAGTCGCGCGAGAGGAGATATTGGTCGCGCGAAACGCCGGTCGGCTACATCACCGACCTCGGTTTCATCATGGGCGTGATGATCGGCATGGTGTTCATCTACTACGCCCAATACCAGATCATCCGCTTCTATCTGCCGGAATACGCAATCCTGAAGAGCCTGGGGTACGACTGGTGGTTCTTCCTATTCATGATCGGCCAGATCGGCGCCGCCATCATCACGCCGGCCTTTCTGGTGGCATTTACGCTCGGACGGTTCGTCTATGGAGCGACGGAAGCGGCGATGCATCTCGGCATGTCGATGGGTCTGCGTGAAATGGGCGTGGCACTCGTCGCCTGCGTGGTCATGACGGTGGTGTCGAGCCTGTTTGCGATCAGGCGCCTGTGGAAGGTCGACCCGATCATGCTGTTCGAGTGACCGTGACCGGCAATCCTCCGGGAAATCCCCATGGTTTCGGACCGCCGGTCATCGAGGCAGTCGATGTCCACCATCACTACGGCGAGGGGCCGCAGCGCGTCGATGTGCTGTTCGACATCAACATGCAGGTCCGGGAAGGCGAACTCGTGATCGTCACCGGCCCTTCGGGCTCGGGCAAGACGACCCTGCTGACGATCCTGGGCACGATGCGCAAGCCTTCGGAAGGCAAGCTCCGCTTGCTCGGCACCGATCTGGTCGGAGTGACCGGCTCGGAGCTCGACGTTCTGCGCAACCGGGTTCGCTTTCTGTTTCAGAAGCGCAATCTTCTGTCGTCGCTTACAGCCTTGCAGAATGTCATTGCCGGCGTTTCGACCACGCCGCTGTCGGATGTCGCCTGGGACGAACCGCGGGCGCGCCATTTGCTCGGCCTGCTCGGTCTTGCCGACAAGGCGGATTCCTGGCCCGACGAGTTGTCGGGCGGCCAACAGCAGCGTGTCGCCATCGCCCGCGTCATGATCGGCCTTCCCGATCTCATCATCGCCGACGAACCAACCTCTGCCCTCGACCGGGTGGCCGGCCGGCTGGTCGTCGATCAGCTCAAGGACCTCGCCATGCGCGCCAAGTGCGCCGTCGTGCTATCGACGCACGACGAGCGCATCTTCGACGTGGCGTCGCGCCGTCTCCACATCGAGGATGGCCGCTGCTTCGACGTGCCCATCCACTACCACTGAACGGCAGGGCGGCATGCTGCTCGTGGCCCTCGATCTCGTGGTCGTCTTCTGCCTAGCCGTGCAATTCGCCATCGCCGGCTATTTTCTCTATCTGATCTACTGGCTGTTCGAGCTTCCGGCGGCGGCGTCGGAGGTCCCGGTTCCAGCCGAGGACCTTCCCCGGGTGTTGGTTCAGATCCCGGTTTACAACGAGCCGCTCGTGGTCGAGCGTGCCGTGGCCGCGGCAGCGGCGCTAGATTGGCCTTCCGATCGGCTGACGATCCAGCTTCTCGACGACAGCACCGACATCACTTCGGATATTGCCGTTCACGCCGTCGCCCGTCTTCGTCGCGCGGGCCTGGACGTCGTCCATGTGCGCCGCGCCGATCGCAGTGGCTTCAAGGCTGGCGCGCTGGCCGCCGGCATGGCGCTCTGCGATGCGCCCTATGTGGCGGTGTTCGACGCCGATTTCATTCCAGCTCCCGATTGGCTGCGCCGCGCGATGGCGGCGATGCTGGCCAATCCGAAGGCCGCCTTCGTCCAGACCCGCATCGAATGGGGCAATGGGCAGCGCAACTGGCTGACCCGGGCGCAGCGCCTGATGCAGGACGCGCATTTTGCCGTCGAGCAGGATGTCCGGGCACGGCGGGGCGTGCCCTTCCAGTTCAACGGCACCGGCGGCATCTGGCGTCGTGCCGCCGTGGAAGACGCCGGCGGCTGGTCGCACGACACCCTGTCGGAAGACCTCGACCTGGTGCTGCGCACCCATCTCAAAGGCTGGAACGGCGTTTTCCTGATAGAACCGCACGTGGTTGGCGAGTTGCCGCAGAAGATCGACGATTTCAGTGCCCAGCAGAGTCGCTGGTCCAAGGGTTTCGTGCAGGTTGCCCGCAAGCTTATCGTTCCGATCTGGAAGTCGGACTGGTCGACCGAGGCCAAGCTCACGACGACGATCGCACTCTGTCAGCAGCTCATCTTTCCGGTTCTGGTCGTGGGCGTGGTGGCGCTCCTCCTGTCGATCCTGGGCCATGGGCATCTTTTGGGCGGGTTCCGGTTCTGCCTGTGGCTGTGGCTGGTCGGCATGCTGGTCGTATTGGTCGGCATGACCTGGGGTGCCTATCGCCGCCTCGGCCGTGGAAGCGTGGCGGACTACCTCGTCACGGCCGCGACCGTACCGGCGCTGATCGTCTATCTTGCGGTCGCCAATGCCGGCGCGATCATGGGGGCGGGGCTGGGCAAGAAGACCGAATTCAACCGCACGCCGAAGACCGGCACCTGAATGCCGATGGTCATCTTCGCCACCCTCGCTCTGTTCTTTGCGGCGCTCTTCGCACTCTGCTGCATTCTGCTGGCGGCCTTCATCGGCAGCCTGCTTTACATGGTGATCCTCCACCATCGCCTGAAGGATGAAGGCTTGCGACGGGAGGAGATGCTGCTGGCCACGCCGTTGCCGCCCGATGCCGACCTGCCGCACGTCGTCGTCCAGATTCCCTCCTTTAACGAAGGCGCCGTGGTTCGCCGCGGCGCCGAGTCGGCGGCGGCACTCGATTGGCCGCGCGACAAGCTGCATATCCAGCTTCTCGATGACAGCACCGACGAGACCGCGGACATGGTTCGCGCCGTTGCGGCAGAGCTTCGCGCCAAGGGCTTCGACGTGGTGACGCTTCAACGGGCGGACCGCAGCGGCTACAAGGGCGGGGCGCTGCACGAGGCGATGCAACGGACACCCCATGATTTCTTCGCGATCTTCGATGTCGACTACGTGCCGCCAGTCGACTTCCTGCGCATCTGCATACGGCCGTTCTTCGCCGAACCCAGGATTGCCTTTGTCCAGGCCCGCTTCGATTTCCTCAATCCGCACGAGAACGCGCTCACCGAGATGCAGATGGTGACGCTCGATGCCCATCTCGGCATCGAGCAGGCGACGCGTTGTTGGGCGGGCCATCCGCTGCCGTTCAATGGCACCTGCGGCATCTGGCAACGCGCGGCCATCGACGCCGGCGGCGGTTGGAAGGGCGATACCGTCACCGAGGATCTCGACCTCACCTATCGCGGCTGGGTGAAGGGGTGGCGCGCATTGTTCCTGACCAGCGTCGGCGTGCCGGGCGAACTTCCGGCCGACACCCAGACCTGGCTGCGACAACAGCAGCGCTGGCAGGATGGCTTCCGCCACGTCTCGTTCCGGATGTTCCCCGAGATCCTGAAAAGCCGCGACATCACGCCATCGGCCAAGGTGGCGGCGCTGCTGCATCTCTGCATGTCGCTGAACCAGCCGGTGCTGCTGGTCGGCGTGGCGTCGGGGCTCCTGGCGGCCTTGTTGGCGCCGAAGCTGGTGCCGCTGTTGCTGATGCTCTTCGTCGTCACGGTGGCCTGGGTGCTTTTCTGCGCCACGACTTTCCTGCGGGCCGGCCACAACTTCATCCGGGGCGGCGAGATCCCGCCGTTGGCGTTCGGCGTTGTGCTGTTGCGATTCGCCGGCGGCCAGATCGCGACGGTAGTCCGCTCACTGGGCGTTCACATCAAGAAGGCTTTCAGCAAGCCCAAGCCGGTCGTCTTCGACCGCACGCCCAAGAAGGGTGCCTAGGCCAAGACGCTTTCCCGCAGCAGCGGATGATGGGCGCAGCGCAGCCCGCCGCCGGTGCTGATCGGACCGTCGAAGGGCAGGGGGATGACGTCGACCTTGCGCTTGCGCAGCTCCTCGATCACGCGGGTGTTGCCGGCGTCGACGATGATGCGGCCTTCCTCGAGCACGAGGCCGTTGGTCGCCAGCAGGTTGGCTTCGTCCCTGGAAACGGTGATCGCGTCCCAATCCCGGAGCGACATCGGCAGGCCGTCAATGAACTTCTCCGGGCACCAGACGAGCAGGCCGGGCTTGATCAGTGCCAAGGCGCAATCGAGGTGGAGCACGTCCGACTTCATCGCCACGGGAATGATCCGGTAGGCATCGCCCAGCAACGCCTGCAGCCAGTCGGCGCCGCCGAGATCGGAAGCGCAGCCGGAAATGCCGACATAGATCTCGTAGCCGTTCAGCAAGGTGTCGCCGCCTTCGAGGAACGGGCCGTCCACGCAGCCGGGCGACCCCAGCGGCACGCTCGACCAGCGCGCACCGTGCTGCTGCACGGCCCGCTGGATGATCGGCCGTAGCCCGTAGCGCTCGCGTTGTCGGCACTTCAGGCGAAGCGAGGCGTCGATGACGTGGCTGCCTACCACGATCATGCCGTCGCGTGGGAAAAGCTGGGCGCCTTCGCCGTTGGGGGCGAGGAACGTTCGCTCGTCGCCCTTCAGGCGTTCTGGCCGGTGTACGATGACGCCCTCGCGGGCGACTAGCTCGGCCGGCGCGTTTGCCTGGCGCTCGATCCGCGTGGCCCACTCGGGATCGATGTCGATCAGGCGGCGGCCGCCATGCTGGCGGCTGAAGGCATCACCGGGTGGCACCAGCCAACGCTGCGATTCCTCATAGAAGACGACGAAATCCTCGGCGGGCGAGATGCCGATGACGACCTCGCGCAGCTTGCCCCACTCGTGATGAGCACCGAAGCGCACGATCAGACCCGAGCGTAGATGTCTTCGTAGCGGACGATATCGTCTTCTTCGACATAGTCGCCGGTCTGGACTTCGACAACTTCCAGCAATTCGGGGCCGGGGTTGGCGAGGCGATGGATGCCGCCGATCGGGATGTAGGTCGATTCGTTCTCGTGCAGGGTCATGATCTGGCCGTCGAGCGTCACTTCGGCGATGCCCTTCACGACCACCCAATGCTCGGCGCGCCGCTTGTGACTCTGCAGGCTGAGCTTGGCGCCGGGCTTGACCGTGAGCCGCTTGGCGCGGAACCGCTCGCCGCGGTCGATATCCTGATAGCTGCCCCAGGGACGGTGCATCACGGCGTGCTCGGTCGCGGCGCGATGCTTGCCGTCCGACATGCGCTGCACGACATCCTTCAGGCGCGGGAGATTGTCGCGATGGCCGACCAGGACGGCATCGCCCATGGCGACGACCACGACATCCTCGACGCCCATCACGGCGGTCAGCGGCCCGTCGGAGCGGACATAGGAATTGCGCACATGGTCGATCTCGACCGGACCCTCGACGACGTTGCCTTCACTGTCGGCCTCGCCGACATCGAGCAACGCGTCCCAGGTGCCGAGGTCGGACCAGCGGAATTTGGCCGGCACCACCCAGCACTTGTCGGTGCGCTCCATCACGGCGTAGTCGATCGACTTGGCTGGCGCCTTGGCGAAGGCCTCGGCATCCAGGAATACGGTCGAGCCGGTCTTCTTCGCCTTGGCAACGGCCTCTTCGGCGGCCGCGGCCATGGCGGGTTCGAAGCGCGCCATCTCGGAGAGTAGCAATTCGGGTGCGAACAGGAAATTGCCGCTGTTCCACAGCAGGCCCTCGGCGATGTAGCGGAGTGCGTTCTGGGCGTTGGGCTTCTCGACGAAGGCGGCGACCTTCATCACCGGGCCGATATGCTCGCTGCCGGGACGGATGTAGCCGTAGTCGGTCTTGGGCTCCGTCGGCGGAATGCCGAAGGTGACGATGCCGCCCTTCTCGACGGCGGCGAGGCCCTCGCGGCAGCCGGCGAGGAATTCCTCGATGCCGATCACCAGATGGTCGGACGCCAGCGCCAGCACGGCCTTGGCACCGAGCCCTCGCGTGTAGGCGGCGGCGGCAGCCATCGCGGGGCCTGAGTCACGGCGTGATGGCTCGACCAGGAGGTCGATTTCGACGCCGAGGTCCTTGGCCTGACTTTCGCACATGAAGCGATAGGCGTCGTTGGTCGCTATCACGGGCTTGCCGAACAGCGTGCGGTCGGCCACGCGCAGCAGGGTCTGCTGGAACGTCGACTGCTTGCCGAGCAGCGGGACGAACTGCTTCGGCATGCTCTCGCGGGACAGGGGCCACAGGCGCTTGCCGGAGCCTCCAACCAGGATGACGGGCGTGATGAGCGACATTCGGGCGGTATCCGTTGGCAAAGGGCGTTAGCGGCCGGCAGAGGCGGCGTGTCGGGCCGCGATATAGCCGAAGGTGAGGGCCGGGCCAATGGTGATACCGGCCCCGGGGTAGGTACCGCCCATGACGCTGGTCATGTCGTTGCCGGCGGCATAGAGGCCGGAAATAGGGGCTCCCTGGCCATCCAGCACCCGGGCATGGCCGTCGACCCGCAGGCCCAGGAAGGTGCCGATATCGCCTGGGATCAGCTTCATGGCGTAAAATGGCGCCCGGACCAGGGGTGCCAGGCAGGGATTGGGGCCATGCGTGGGATCGCCATTGAAGCGGTGATAGGCATCGGTTCCCTTGCCGAAATCCGGGTCCTCGCCGCGCGTGGCGTTCGCATTGAAATGCTCGATGGTCGGCTGCAGTGCCTCTGCGGCGACGCCCATCTTGGCCGCGAGGTCAGGCCAGGTCTGGGCGGCGATCAGGTAGCCGCTCTTGAGATGCGGCCCAAGTGGCAGCGGTGCCGGTCCGATCGCGCCCATGCCGTAGCGGCGGATGGCGCGGTGATCGCACACCAGCCAGCAGCTTGTCTCGTCGAGGTCGCGGCAGGCCTCGACCATGGCCGGCACGAAGTCATGATAGGAGGCAGATTCGTTGGTGAAGCGCCGGCCGGTCGCGTCGACCGTGATGTAGCCCGGCTTGCCGCGCTCGTAGAAGTGCGGAAACGGCAGGGTCGAGCCGTCGGGCTGCGGCACCAGCGATACCGGCACCCACGCCGCCGCAAAGGCGACATCTTCCGCCAACGCGGCGCCAACGGTCTGGCCGAGGCGGATACCGTCACCGCGATTGCCGGGCGGCGGTGCCGACCGATGACGGCGGCCGTCGCGGACATGGCCGTAGTATCGGCGCTTCAATTCGTCGTCGGCGGGGAAGCCACCGCAGGCCAGCACGACGCCCCGTCTCGCCTTGATCTCTTCGCGCCTGCCGTTGCGCTGCACGATCGCACCCGCCACGACGCCGTCGTGCTGCACCAGTTCCACGACCGCGCTGGCAAGCCAAAGGTCGATGCCGCGTTCCTCGGCCGAGAGCGCCATCGCCGCGATCAGCGCGTTGCCATTGGCGAGCCTGGTGCCGCGCGTGTGGCTCACCCGATCCAGGGCGTAACGCGCCGTCATGCCCGCGACATGCAGCGCCGAGCGCACTGAGCGCGTCATCCTGAAAACGTGGGGCAGGTCGCCACGGCCCAGCATCATGCCGCCGAACGCCATCATGGTCTTTAGTGGCGCGCGCAGGTCGGCGAAGCGCCGGCCGAGGCGTCGTCCATCGAATGGCAACGGCAGTAGCGAGCGGCCGCCCTGGGCGGCACCGGGTTTGGTCGGGTGATAGTCGGCCCAGATCGGCACGGCTTCGTAGCGGACGTAGGTGTTGTTCTCGATGAACTCCACGGCGGGATTGCAGTTGTCGAGAAAGGCATTGGCCAACTCGAGATTCAGCCGGTTGCCGGCCTCCTGCTGCAGGTAGGTGAGGGTCTCTTCCTTCGAATCGGCGATGCCGAGGGCGCGGCCATGACGGTTGGCCGGGATCCAGATCACGCCGGCGGAGTAGGCCGTCGATCCGCCGAATTGCGGTTCCTTTTCGACCATCAGCACGCTCAATCCGGCATGGGATGCAGCAAGGGCGGCCGCGAATCCGGCGGCGCCGGAGCCCACCACCAGCAAATCCGTTTCGATCATCGCTTGGGTTCACCCGAGGTGCGGTCGACATTCTCTTCGCGGCGGCGCTTTGCCTCGTTCTCGACGGCTTCGGCGAGGGCAGGGATATGCGAGGCAATTTCGTAGAAGTCGCTGGCGTAGAGGACCAGTAGCGTGGTCGGCCGTGTGGTGGCGACCGTGGCGCTGCGCGGTTGACGTTCCAGCAGCGCCATCTCGCCGAAGAAGGCGCCTTCACCCAACCGCACCGTGCCGCCGGTGGGCAGGCGGACCTCGACCTCGCCGCTGGAGATGAAGAACATCGAATCGCCGGGATCGCCCCGGCGCACGATGATGATGCGAGAAGGGTAGTAACGGGTCCGCAGCTTGCCGACGATCTCCGACAGGGTGACGACCCCTAGTGCGGCGAAGATCGGCACGCGCGCCACCTGCTGCCATACCCTGAGATACTCGCGCCGGCGTTCTTCCTGGGCAAAGCCGGTGGCCAGCACGCCGGTCATGAGGGCAAGCACGGTGATGCCGCTGATCATCAGTACCGAGCCCACCATGCGTCCGGCTGCCGTGAGCGGCACCACGTCGCCGTACCCCGTCGTCGTCAGCGTCACGACCGCCCACCACAGGGCATTGGGCAGGCTGCCGAAAGCGCCGGGCTGGCGTTCGCGCTCGATCAGATGGGCAGCGGTCGCGGCGATCACCAGGAGGATGAAAAAAAGGACCACGACGCTGGCAATCGGTGCGCGCTCGTTCGACACGACCCGCGCCAGGGTTGCGAGTGCGGGCGCATGCATGCCGAGTTTCAGGATCCAGAGAACACAGAAGATCGAGGCCGCATCCGAACCGACGATTCGATAACCAGCCAGCCACATGAACACCGGCACGGTCGCCAGAAGGCCGACCAGGCCGGGCAACGACAGTGCCCAGTGCAGCCGGGCCATCGTCGCCGAGGTCTCGCCGTAGCGCGGCGATTCCGGTGCCGTCCACAGGCGCGCGACGTATTCGACGAAGAACAGGATCGCCACGGCCCAGATGGCGTAGCGCAGGGCATTTCGCGCATCGGATGGCAGGTCTTCGATCGACAATAGGATGACCGCGAACAGACCGCCGCACAGCACGAGCAAGTGCAGCGCCCGCCATCGGCGCCCGGCGTCGCTGGGTTCCGTGAAGTGCAGCAACGCATGAATGCGCGCGCGAAGACTGGAGGCCGTGGCCGTCACGGAGCGACCATAGGCGCCCTGGCCTGCGAATTGCAACGCACGGAACGCCGGTCTACGGTCGTGCCCGCGTCGCGGCATGGCGATCCGGGGGCGATCCGGGGACAGGGTCTGGAGCGAAGGTGGTCAAGGATTTGCGCATTGCCGTCGATATTGGCGGCACTTTTACGGACGTGGTGTTGGAGGACGGTGCGCGGCGATTGACGCGGAAGCTGCTGACGACGCCGCAGCGACCCGAAGAGGCGGTTCTCGATGGCGTACGATTGATCCTGGGCGACGCCGGGCGCGGCTTCGGCGATGTCGATGTGTTCGTGCACGGCACGACGCTCGCGACCAACGCGGTGATCGAGCGCCGGGGCGCCCGCACGGCGCTGGTCGCCACCGAAGGCTTCCGCGATGTCCTCGATATCGCCAACGAGAGCCGCTACGACCAGTACGACCTCACCATCGAGAAGCCGCGGCCGCTGGTGCCGCGGGCGCTGCGCTTCACCGTCCCCGAGCGCATGGACGTGCACGGCAAGGTCCGGCTGACCCTCGACGAGGCCGCGGTGCGGGCAGTGGCGGCCGAGCTCGGCCGGCAGGGCATCGAAAGCGTGGCCGTGGCGTTCATGCATGCCTACGTCAATCCGGCCCATGAACGGCGCACGCGCGAGATACTGGTGGCCGAGCAGCCCGCCCTCCGCGTCACGCTTTCCAGCGAGGTCTGTCCCGAAGTGCGGGAGTACGAGCGCACTTCCACCGCCGTGGCCAACGCTTATGTGCAGCCGCTGATGGATTCCTACCTCGCGCGCATGCAGGCAGCCCTTGCCGCCGAGAAGTTCAAGGGCACGATCTATCTCGTGACGTCGGGCGGCGGCCTCACTGCCATCGAGACGGCGCGGCGCTTTCCCGTGCGGCTGATCGAGTCGGGCCCGGCGGGCGGCGCGATTTTTGCTGCGCAGATGGCGGCCCGTGCCGGCGAAAAGCGCGCGCTCAGCTACGACATGGGGGGCACGACGGCGAAGATCTGCCTGATCGACGATTTCACGCCGCACACCGCGCGGCTGTTCGAGGTCGACCGCGCTGCCCGCTTCCTGAAAGGATCGGGTCTGCCAGTGCGCATCCCGGTTATCGAGATGGTCGAGATCGGGGCAGGCGGCGGCTCGATCGCGCGGCTCGACGCGCTGAAGCGCGTGACGGTGGGACCGGAAAGCGCCGGTGCCGAGCCGGGGCCTGCCTGCTACGGCCGTGGCGGTCGTCATCCGGCGGTGACCGACGCCAATGTCGTGCTGGGCACGATCGACCCCAGGGATTTCGCCGGTGGCACGATCGCGCTCGATCTCGAGGCCGCAAAGGGCGCACTCGATCGCGACATCGCCCAGGGCTTGGGGCTGTCGACCGACATGGCGGCCTATGCCGTTTACGAGATGGTGTCGGAGAACATGGCGAGCGCTGCCCGCGTGCATGCCGTCGAGCGTGGCGCCGTGGTCAACCAGTACAATCTGATCGCCTTCGGCGGCGGCGCGCCGCTGCATGCCGCGCGCGTGGCCGAGAAGATCGGCGTCCAGCGCGTGATCGTGCCGCCCAATGCCGGTGTCGGCTCGGCGGTGGGGTTTCTGGCGGCACCTGTCTCCTTCGAGCTGGTGCGCAGCCGCTACATGCGGCTCGACGCTTTCGATGGAGCCTCGGCCTCGGAACTCCTGGGCGAGATGAGCACCGAGGCGACGGCGCTGGTGGCGCCAGGTGCGCGCGGCATGAAGACCTTCGAGCGCCGTGTGGCCTTCATGCGCTACATTGGCCAGGGCCACGAGATCATGGTCGTGCTGCCGCAGCGGCCTCTGGTCGCGAGCGACGCCGAGGCGCTGCGCACGGCCTATGAACGCGACTATGCGGCGTTGTTTGAGCGCCACATCCCCAACGCCGCCATCGAGATCCTGAGCTGGTCGGTGCAGGTCTCGACCGAGACCAACCTCCCGACGGTGCAGGGCGCGGCACCGGCCGCCCAAACACCCGTGCCGGTCGGACGCCGCCCGGTGTTCGACGGCCGCAGCGGCCGGACCACCGAGGTGCCGGTCTATCGCCGCGAGAAGCTGCCGCCGGGCAGCGCTTTCACAGGGCCTGCGATCGTGGCCGAGGACGAGACCTCGACCTATGTTTCGGCCAGTTTTACCGCGCACATCGACGCTTCCGGCTGTATCGTCATGGACCGCAAGGCCGGGTGAGGAGAGGGGCATGAGCCAATCCAACAGCGTCGGGCTGATCGACCTGCAGATCATGTGGAATCGCCTGATCGCCGTGGTCGAGGAGCAGGCGCAGACGCTGATGCGCACCGCCTTCAGCCCGATCGTGCGCGAGGCGGGCGATCTCTCGGCCGGCATCTTCGACCTCCAGGGCCGCATGCTGGCCCAGGCCATCACCGGCACGCCGGGCCATGTGAATTCCATGGCCGAGTCGGTGAAGCATTTCCTGCGCTACTTCCCGGTCGATACCATGAAGCCGGGTGACGCCTACATCACCAACGATCCCTGGATGGGCACCGGCCATCTCAACGATTTCGTCATCACCACGCCCTGTTTCCGCAACGGCAAGCTGGTGGCGCTCTTCTCCTGCACCAGCCATCTCATGGACATTGGCGGCATCGGCTTCGGCCCCGATGCCACCGACGTGTTCATGGAGGGTCTCTACATCCCGATGCTGAAGCTCTTCGACAATGGCAAGGTGAACGAGACGCTGATGGCGATGATCCGCGCCAACACGCGCCAGCCGGTCGATACCGAGGGCGACGTCTACTCGCTCGCCGGCTGCAACGACGTCGGCAGTCGCCGGCTGGTCGAGATGATGGACGAGTTCAGCATCGATTCGCTGGACCAACTCGGCGACCATATCATCGCACGCTCCAGGGAAGCTGTGCTGGCCGAGATCGCCAAGCTGCCCAAGGGCACCTGGCGCAACAGCATGACGGTCGATGGCTACGACGAGCCGGTGACGCTCAAGGCGGCGCTCACGGTTTCCGACAGCGGCATCCATGTCGACTATAGCGGCACCACAGGCGCCTCCAAGCGCGGCATCAACGTGCCACACGCCTACACCACGGCCTACACCGTGTTCGGGCTGGGGTGCGTGGTCGCGACCCACATTCCCAACAATGCCGGATCGCTCGAGCCGCTCACGGTGTCGGCGCCCGACGACACCATCCTGAACGCCCCCAAGCCGATGGCGGTTGCTTCGCGCCATGTCATCGGCCAGATGCTGCCGGACGTCGTCTTTGGCTGCCTGCGGCAGATCATTCCCGATCGCGTGCCTGCAGAGGGTACTTCGTGCTTGTGGAACATCAATGTGCGCGGTCGCGTGAACGGCGGCGAGGGTGGCAACTACGGCTTCGGCATGGCCATCACCTCGAACGGCGGTACCGGCGCGCGGCCGGACAAGGACGGGCTGTCGGCCACCGCCTATCCCAGCGGCGTGCGCGGCACGCCGGTCGAGATCGCCGAGACCCAGACGCCGCTCATTTTCTGGCGTAAGGAATTCCGTCCCGATTCGGGCGGTGCCGGCCGTTCGCGCGGTGGTCTCGGCCAGATCATGGAGATCGAAAGCGGCATCGCCGAGCCGTTCGACCTGCTCGCGGCCTTCGATCGGATCGACTATCCGGCGCGCGGCCGCGATGGCGGCGGCGACGGCGAGGCGGGGTTCGTGGCGCTGAAGTCGGGCCAAACGCTCAAAGGCAAGGGCTTCCAACTCATCCCGCCGGGCGACCGGCTTATCGTCATGACGCCGGGCGGCGGCGGCATCGGCGCACCGGCGGAGCGCGATCGTGTCCGGGTGGCGAACGATCTCGCTGACGAGCTGATCTCGTCGGACAGTGCCGAGAAGCTTTACGGGTACAAGCCGCCGCAGGCGGCCGAGTAGTTGGGGTTTTGGATCAACGAACGAAGGGGGCTTCGATGAAACTTGGACGCAGGACGGCCTTGAAGGCAGGCGTGGGTGTTGGTGCAATCGCAATGATTGGCGTGCCGTCGATCGTGGGCGCACAGGCGCCGATGAAGCTCGATCTGGCCACCGTGTGGCCGGACGGCAACTTCCACACCAAGAACGCCAAGCTGTTCGCCGAGGAAGTTGCCAAGGCGACCAACGGCCAGGTGGTGATCACGGTCCATTCCGGTGGATCGCTGGGCTACAAGGGTCCGGAGCAGCTCAACGCCGTGCGCGACGGGCTGGTACCGATGGCCGATATCCTCAATATCCAACAGGTGGGCGACGCGCCGCTGCTCGGCATCGAGGGCGTGCCGTTCCTGGTCGGCAGCGCCGACGATCTCAAGGTGCTGCAGAAGTATGCGCGGCCCGAGTTCGACAAGATCGCCACCAAGTTCAACCAGACGATCCTCTACACCGTGCCCTGGCCGACGCAGTACCTGCACGCGAAGACGAAGACCGACACGCTGGACGGGCTGAAGGGCCTGAAAATCCGCGTGCCCGATCGCCAGGCCGGCGACATGGTGAACGCGCTCGGCATGGCCGCCGTGCAGATTCCCTGGGGCGAGACGGTGCCGGCGCTGGCGTCGGGCGCCGTGGTCGGTGTCACCACCTCCTCGGTGTCGGGCGTCGATGGCAAGTTCTGGGAGTTCCTGAAGTATTTCTACAAGACCAATCACGTCTGGAGCTCGCAGATCGTCACCATCAACAACGACACCTGGAAGAAGATCTCGCCGGCCAACCAGAAGATCATCAAGGACCTGGCGGCCAAGCTCGAGCCCGAGTTCTGGAAGGTTGCGAACGACGCCGACACGAGCAGCGCCAAGCGCCTGACCGAGGGCGGCATGGAAATGATCATCGTGCCGCCGGCCATGATGAAGGAAATGCGCGAGAAGACCGTCGCCCTGGAGAAGGCCTTCATCGATCGCGCCGGACCGGCCGCGGCCGACATCATCGCCAAGTACAAGAAAGACCTGGGACGCTCCTGACCGTGTCGGTCGGGTCCGCTGGACGCCCGCCCGATCCGATCGGGCGGGTGCTCGACACGATTGACGGCTTGTCGATGTGGGGGGCATGGGCATCGGCTGCCTGCATCGTTTCGATCCTCGGCCTGATCGTGGCCGAGGTCGTGTCGCGTAACCTGTTCAACATCAGCATCTACTTCGCCTGGGAATTCAGCGCCTACCTGATGGGCGCTGCATTCCTGATGGGGGCCGCCTACGCGCTCCGCGCCGGCGCGCAGATCCGCGTCAACGTCCTGCTCGAGAATGTCCCGAAGCCGATGGCGCGCTTCTTCGATCTGTTCTCGACCGTCTGCGGCATCGCGATCGCGGCCTATCTCACCTGGGCGCTGGGCGAGATGACGTGGTTCTCCTGGATGCGCGAGTCGCGCTCGCCGGAGAAGAGCGAGATCCTGCGCTGGATCACGCAGTTCCCGCTGGCGCTGGGATCGCTTCTCTTCACCCTTCAGGCGATCGCGCGCCTCGGCCGTCTGCTCCGCGGCGAGCCGGGCGACGATGCCAGCCTGCGCATCGGCCAGGACATCGAATGAGCGTTCTCCTGACTTGGCTGCTGATCCTGATGGCAGGGCTGCTTTGTGTCGGCATCTGGATCGGACCGGCGCTGATCGCCACGGCAGTCGTGCTGCTGGAGATGTACACAAATCTGCCGACGCACAAGCTGATCGCCAACTGGGCGTTTAACGTGGCGACCTCGTCGGACATCGTCTCGCTGCCGCTGTTCATCCTGACGGGCGAGCTGCTGTTCCGCACGCGGCTGTCGCAATCGCTGTTCTCAGGCATCGCGCCCTGGATGAGCTTCCTGCCGGGCCGCCTGTTCCACACCACGGTGATCGGCTGTTCGATGTTCGCGGCGATCTCGGGGTCGTCGGCGGCGACGACGCAGGTGGTTGGCCGCATCACGCTCACGGAACTCCTGAACCGCGGCTACGACAAGGGCCTGGCGGTCGGCAGCCTGGCTGGGGCCGGGACGCTGGGCTTCCTCATCCCGCCTTCGATCCCGATGATCATCTATGCCGTGCTGGCCGAGGAATCGCTCCTGCGCCTGTTCACGGCCGGGTTCCTGCCGGGAGTTGCGCTCGCCGGCTGCTTCATGGGCTATATGGCCCTCCGCGCCGTCCTGAATCCCAAGCTGGTGCCGAACGACGACCACACCACCTGGACCTGGGCCGACCGCTTCAGGAGCCTGATCGAGCTGGGGCCGGTGGCCTTCCTGATCCTGACCGTGCTCGGCACCATGTATGCCGGCATCGCCAGTCCGTCGGAGGCTTCGGCCATTGGCGTGATGGGCGCCCTGGCCGTTGCGGCCGGCCAGCGGACCTTGAGCTGGAAGGGCATCCGCGACGCGCTGCTGGGCTCCGTTCAGACCACATGCATGATCGGCATGATCGTGATCGGTGCATTTGCGGTCGGCACCGTGCTGGCCAACCTCCGCGTGCCGCAATTCGTCTCGGCCGCAATTACCTCATGGCAGCTCTCGCCTTTCGTGCTGATCATGTTCCTGATGTTCTTCTACATCCTGCTCGGCACGGTGTTGGAAGGCTTCTCCATGATCGTGCTGACCCTGCCGATCGTGCTGCCGGTCGTGCTCGCCGCCGGCTTCGACAAACTGTGGTTCGGTATTTTCCTGATCCTCACCATCGAAATGGCGCAGATCACTCCGCCGGTCGCCTTCAACCTGTTCGTGATCCAGAACATCACCGGCGATTCCCAGACCTATGTCGCCTGGAAGGTGATTCCGTTCTTCCTGATCTTGATGGGCTTCACCGCGCTCCTGACGATCTTCCCCCAGCTCGTGACCTGGCCGGTCGATTTCATACTGTCGAGATAGACCAGCCTCTGACAAACTGAGGAAAGTGGAATTATTCGGGGGACGGCATGGATCCGCGCCAGGTCAAGACGGCGGCTGATGCCCGCAAGATCGTCAAGGAACGGGGCCTTACCCACATCAAGGTCGGCGTCCACGACATCGACGGCATCCTGCGCGGCAAGTACATCCATATCGACAAATTCCACTCCGCCCTGGAAGGTGGCTTCGGCTTCTGCGACGTGGTTCTGGGCTGGGATTCGAACGACCAGCTCTACGACAACGTCGCCTACACCGGCTGGCACAGCGGCTATCCCGACGCCAACGTCCGCATCCTGCCCGACACCTGTCGCGAAATCGCGACCGAGCCCGGCAACCTGTTGTTCCTTTGCGAGTTTGTCGACCGGGCGGAGGAGATCTGCCCACGTGCCACCCTGCGTCGCGTGCTGGCGCGCGCGGCCAAGATGGGTTTCGAGGTCAAGGTCGGCTTCGAGTACGAGTTCTTCGTCTTCGCCGAGACGGCGTTCTCGATCCGCGAGAAGGGCTATCGCAACCTGAAGCCGATCTCGCCGGGCTTCTTCGGCTACTCGGTGCTGCGCAATTCGGTCCTGTCCGATTTCTACAAGGACCTGCTCGCCATGTGCGAGACGATGGATATGGGCATCGAAGGCCTGCACACCGAGACCGGCGCCGGCGTCCTCGAGGCGGCGCTCAGGGTCGGCGACGCGTTACCGTCGGCCGACCGCGCGGCGCTGTTCAGGCTCTTCACCAAGGTGCTGGCCCAGAAGCGCGACTGGCTCGCCACCTTCATGGCCAAATGGTCGAAGGATTGGCCAGGCTGTGGTGGCCACATGCATATGTCGCTGTGGAAGGGCGGCAAGTCGGCCTTCTACGACGAGAAGGCGCCGCACCGCATGAGCACGACGATGCGTCACTTCGTCGGTGGTCAGCGGGCATTGATGCCGGAGACGCTGGCGATGGTCGCGTCGACAGTGAATTCGTACCGCCGCCTCATTCCGGGCTTCTGGGCGCCAACGGATGCGACCTGGGGTGTGGAGAACCGCACCACGGCCCTGCGTGTCATTCCGGGCTCGGGCAAGTCGACCCGCGTGGAGTACCGGGTCGCCGCCGCCGATGCCAATCCCTACCTAGCGCTGGCTGCCGCGGTTGGCGCGGGCCTGTGGGGAATCGAGAACAAGATCGAGCCGGGCGAGCCGATCAAGGGCAACTCCTATGCCCTGAAACATCCGGTGAAGTCACGGCTGCCGCGCACGCTGATGGACGCAGCCGGCCGGCTGAAGGCATCCAAGCCGGCGCGCCACCTGTTCGGCGACGCCTTCGTCGATCACTATTCTGCAACACGTGAATGGGAAGAGCGGGAGTTCCGCAAGGCCATCACGGACTGGGAACTCGAACGCTACATGGAAATCATCTGATGGCTGCGTCCTCTCCGCTCGTCGGCAACTGGAATTACCCGACCTCGATCCGCTTCGGCGCCGGCCGCATCAAGGAGCTGGCCGAGGCCTGCAAGTCCGTCGGCCTCAAGCGGCCGTTGCTGGTGACCGATCCGGGCCTGGCCAAGCTGCCGATGATCGCCGATGCCATGATGGCGCTGCGCAAGGCCGGCCTCGAGATGGCGCTGTTCAGCGAGGTCAAGCCCAACCCGGTTGCCGCCAATGTCGAGGCGGGCATCCGCGTGCTGCGCGCCGGCAAGCATGACGGCGTTATCGCCTGGGGCGGCGGCAGCGGCATCGACGCGGCCAAGGCGATCGCCTTCATGGCAGGCCAGACGCGGACGATGTGGGATTTCGAGGATATCGGCGACTGGTGGACGCGCGCCAACCCGGCCGGCATCTACCCGTCGATCGCCGTGCCGACGACGGCCGGCACCGGCTCGGAGACTGGTCGCGCCTCGGTCATCACCGACGAAAAGACACACACCAAGAAGGTGATCTTCCACCCGAAGATGATGCCGGCGATCGTGATCGCCGATCCCGAGCTCACGGTCGGACTGCCGGCGAAGCTCACGGCCGGCACCGGCATGGATGCCTTCATCCATTGCTTCGAAGCCTATTGCGCGCCCGGCTATCACCCTTATGCGGAAGGTATTGCCGTCGAAGGCATGCGGCTCGTGAAGGAGAACCTGGCGAGGGCCGTGAAGGACGGCCGCGATATCGAAGCGCGCGGACATATGCTGGCCGCTTCGCAGATGGGCTCGACGGCTTTCCAGAAGGGGCTGGGAGCCATCCATTCGCTGTCGCATCCGGTCGGCGCGGTGCTCGACACACATCACGGCCTCACCAATGCCGTCGCCATGCCCTACGTGGTGAAGTTCAACCGGTCGGCCATTGAGGAAAAGGTCGTGCGGCTGGCCCGCTGGCTCGACCTGCGCGCCCCGACCTTTGACGGCTTCATGCAGTGGACCCTCGACCTCCGCCGCGAGGTCGGCATCCCGCATACGCTGGCCGAGCTCGGCGTGAAGGTCGAGCATCTCGACAAGTTCGCCGAGATGGCCGCGGTCGATCCGACAGCCGGCGGCAATCCGGTGAAAGCAGGAGTGCCAGAGATGCGCAGGATGTACGACGCGGCAGTCGCAGGGAGGCTGTGATGGTTCTCTCGTCGCCCCGAGCGAAGCCGAGGGGCCTCTTTTCCTCGACTGATGAAAAAAGGTCCCTCGACTTCGCTTCGCTCCGCTCGGGACGACGGGTATGAGTGTTTTCCCCGCCCAGGCCCGCGTCGTCATCATCGGTGGCGGCATCATGGGCTGTTCGACCGCCTATCACCTGGCCAAGCTCGGCTGGAAGGACGTGGTGCTGCTGGAGCAGGGACGGCTGAGCGGCGGCACGACCTGGCATGCCGCCGGACTCGTGGGCCAGCTCCGCAGCTACCAGAACCTGACGCGCCTGATTCGCTACAGCACCGATCTCTATTCGAAGCTCGAGGCCGAGACGGGCCTTGCGACCGGCTGGAAGCAGTGCGGCTCGCTGTCGGTGGCACGCACCGAGGAGCGCATGACCCTGCTGCGCCGGTCCGTGGCCATGGCCAACGCCCAGGGCGTGGCCTGCGAGCCACTTACGCCCAAGGAGGCCGGCGACAAATATCCCATCATGCGCACCGACGATCTGGTGGGCGCGGTGTGGTTGCCGGGCGACGGCAAGGCCAATCCCACCGACATCACCCAGGCGCTGGCTAAGGGAGCGCGTAATGGTGGTGTCCGCATCTTCGAGAAGACGCGGGTCACGTCGATCGACACCAAGGATGGACGCGTCGCGGGCGTGCAGACCACCGAAGGGCCCATCGCGGCGGAGATCGTGGTCAACTGTGGCGGCCAGTGGGCGCGCCAGGTCGGGCGCATGGTCGGCGTCACCGTGCCGCTCTATTCCTGCGAGCATATGTACATCGTGACGGAAAAGATGGAGAACGTGCCGCGCGACCTGCCGGTGATGCGCGATCCCGACGGCTACATCTACTTCAAGGAGGAGGTCGGCGGCTTGCTGATGGGCGGCTTCGAGCCCGACGCTAAACCGTGGAACAAGGATGTCATTCCCGACGATTTCGAGTTCGGCATTCTGCCGGACGACTGGGAGCAGTTCCAGATCCTGATGGACAACGCCCTGGTGCGCGTGCCGGCGCTGGAGAGGACCGGCATCAAGACTTTCATGAACGGCCCGGAAAGCTTTACGCCCGATCTCAACTACATCCTGGGCGAGGCGCCTAACCTGCGTGGCTTCTTCGTCGGAGCCGGCTTCAATTCGATGGGCATCGCCAGTTCGGGCGGCGCCGGCATGGCATTGGCCGAATGGATCGTGGCGGGCGAGCCCACCATGGATCTGTGGCCGGTCGACATCCGTCGCTTTGCCGGTTTCCACGGCAACGGCTCGTGGCTGCGTGCGCGCGTCGCCGAGACGCTCGGGCTCCACTACAAGATGCCGTGGCCGCAGCGCGAGCAGGAGAGCGGCCGGCCGTTCCGCCGCTCGCCGCTCTATGATCGCCTGAAAGCCCGTGGCGCCTGGTTCGGCAACAAGATGGGCTGGGAGCGGCCGAACTGGTTTGCTGGCATCGGCAAGTCGCCGGACATGCAATATGGCTGGGGCCGGGGCGAATGGTTCGACCATGTCGCGGCCGAGCATCGAGCCACCCGCGAAGGCGTTACGGTGGTCGACGAGACCTCGTTCGGCAAATTCCTGATACAGGGCCGCGACGCCGAGAAGGTTCTGCAGCATCTCTCCGCCAACGACGTCGCGGTGCCGGTGGGCCGTACCGTCTACACCGCACTCCTGAACGATCGCGGCACCTTCGAGAGCGACCTCACCATCGCCCGGCTGGGGCGCGAGAAGTTCCTGATCGTGACCGGCTCGGCGCAGGTGACGCGCGATGCCGACTGGATCGGCCGCCATACGCCCGAGGGTGCGCACGTCACCCTGACGGATGTGACAGCCGCCTGGACCGTGCTGTCGGTGATGGGACCCCGCAGCCGCGCGCTGCTGCAAAAGGTCAGCCGCGCCGACTTCTCCAACGAGGCGTTTCCCTTCGCCACGATTCGCGAGATCGGCGTCGGCCATGCCACCGTGCTGGCGTCGCGCCGCACCTACATGGGCGAGCTTGGCTGGGAGCTCTATGTGCCGGTCGAGTTTGCTGCCACGGTGTTCGAGACCCTGCACGAGGCCGGCGTCGAATTCGGCCTGCGCGACTCCGGCTACTACGCCGTCGAGACGCTGCGCCTGGAGAAGGGCTATCGCGCCTGGGGCCGCGAGCTGACGCCCGACGACAACCCCTTCCAGGCCGGTCTCGGCTGGGCGGTGAAGCTCGACAAGCCGGGTGGTTTCATCGGCCGCGCCGCGCTGGTCGAAGCCAAAGCCAAGCCGTTGACGCGGCGCCTGGTGTCCGTCGTGCTGGCCGACCGTGAACCGCTGCTGTGGGGCGGTGAAGCTCTGCTGCGTGACGGCAAGCCCGTCGGCGACCTCACGTCGGCGGGCTACGGGCACACGATCGGCGCATCGGTCGGGATGGGTTATGTGAAGCGCGCGGATGGCGCTGGTATCGATGGCGCCTGGCTCGAGGCCGGCCACTTCGAGGTCGATCTCGCCGGCACGCGCCTTGCGGCGAAGGTATCGCTGCGCTGCCCCTACGATCCCAGCGGAGCGCGGATCAAGGACTGAGGGAGGCAAGCCGCGTTGCCTCTTCCATGAAGGCCCGCACAAGGGCGACACGGCGGCGCTCCTGCAGACAGAGCGCGTATTCGGCGACGGCGAGATCGCCATCGGCGACGCTGATGCGGCGGAAGCGGCGGTCCTCGCCCAGTTCGCTGGCGAACACCGCGCCGACTCCGAAACCCGCGGCCACCGCCTCGCGGACACCCTCGCGGGTCTGGACCTCGACGATGGCGCCTGGCCGGACGTCGGCCGCGGCCATCGCTTGCTCCAACACTTCGCGGGTGATCGAGCCGCGCTCGCGCAGCACCAGCTCCTGGCCGTTGAGGGCGGCGAGTGCCGCACGCCCCTTCTTCGCCAGCGGATGGCCGGTGGGCGCGAACAGCACGACGCGGTCGGTGCGCAGCCGCACGGCGTGCACGCGTGGGTCGGAGACGCTCTTGGCCATGACGGCGACATCGGCCTCGTGACGCAGCAGGCGTTCGAGCACGACGGCGGAGTTGTCGATCGACAACGCAAAGGTGAGACCGCCGGCGCGCTTTCGCAGAGCCGCCATGATCGGCACGACATGGTGGGCCGAGTCGGCGGCGATCCGGAGATGCCCGCGGGTCAGCGCCTGCTCGCCCGCCAGCAGGGCGCGGGCCTCCTCCTGGAGGGCGAAGAAGCGCGTGGTGACGCCGTGCAGCTGCCGGCCGGTTTCGGTCGGCGCGACGCTGCGGCCACGACGGTCGAACAGGTGCACGCCGTAGGCCTTCTCCAAGGCCGTCACCTGGCCCGACAGGTTGGGCTGGCTGAGACCCGAGGCGCGGGCGGCGGCAGAGAAGGAGCCTGATTCGGCCACGAGATGGAAGGCGCGGAGTTGGGTCGGCGTCATATATGTGAAACCTATAGGTAGCATATGGAATATATACCGGACGGATAGCAGAAGCGAGCCGATCATCGCCGCCATGACCAAGAAACCTGCCGTCTCCGAAACCGGCGATCCGCTGCTGCTGACGCCCGGCCCGCTCACCACCTCGGCCAGCGTGAAGCAGGCCATGGTCCACGACTGGGGCTCGCGCGACGCGGGCTTCCTCGTCATCAACAAGATGGTGCTCGACCGCATAGTCGAACTGGCCGGTGCAGAAGACACCCATGTTACGGTGCCTATTCAAGGCTCGGGCACTTTTGCGGTCGAAGCGATGATCACCAGCTTCGTGCCGAAGACTGGCAAGCTGCTAGTGCTGATTAATGGCGCCTACGGCCAGCGAGCACGAAAGATTGCCGAGATCGCCGGTCGTGCCGTCGTTACGCACGAGACGGCTGAAGACAAGCCGCCAAATCTCGCCGTACTCGACAAGATGCTAAGGGCCGATGCGGCGATCACGCACATCTTCGCGGTCCATTGCGAGACGACCTCCGGCATTCTTAATCCCATTGCTGAGGTGGCCTCGATCGTGGCGGGTCATGGTCGCCGCCTGCTTGTCGATTCGATGTCAGCCTTCGGCGCCGTCGATATCGATGCCAGAAAAGTCCCTTATGATGCGCTGGCCGCATCCTCGAACAAGTGCCTCGAAGGCGTGCCGGGCCTGGGCTTCGTAATCTGCCGCGAGACCGCGCTTGCCGAGTGCAAGGGCAACGCCACGACCCTGGTGCTCGACCTGTTCGACCAGGCCGAAGCCTTTGCCCGCACCGGCCAGTACCGCTTCACCCCGCCGATCCATGTCATCGTGGCGCTGGGCAAGGCGATCGAGGAGTATGCCGCTGAGGGCGGCTTGGAGGGCCGTGGCCGGCGCTATCGCGAGAATGCCAAGGTGCTGATCGACGGTATGCGCGTCATGGGCTTCCGCACGCTGCTCGGCGAGGAGCTGCAGGCGCCGATCATCATCACTTTCCACATGCCGAGCGATCCGCGCTTCGTCTTCCAACAATTCTATGACGGGTTGAAGGATCGCGGCTATGTGATCTATCCGGGTAAGCTCACCGTGGCCGATTCCTTCCGCATCGGCTGCATCGGCCGGCTCTACCCAAAGGACATGAAGGGAGCGCTCGCCGCCGTCCGCGAAGTGCTGGACGAGCTGCGTGTCAGCAATGGCGGCCCGGCCCTGGCAGCGGAGTAAATCATGGATACGATCAGCACGATTGGCGACATCACGGTCAACGGCCGTACCTATCGTTTGCCCAAGCAGCCCGTCGTCGTGGTTTGCATCGACGGCTCCGAGCCCGGCTACATCGAGGGCGCCGTCGCGGCGGGCCGGGCGCCGTGGTTCGCCAAGGTTTTTAAACAGGGGACCAGCCTGATCGGCGATTGCGTCGTTCCCTCCTTCACCAATCCCAACAATCTTTCCATCGTCACCGGCCGGCCGCCGCAGGTGCACGGCATTTGCGGCAACTACTTCCTCGATCCCGATACCGGGAAAGAGGTGATGATGAACAACCCCAAGTTCCTCAGGGTCGAGACGCTGTTCCCGGCCTTCCAGCGCGCCGGGCTGCGCATCGCCGTCGTCACCGCCAAGGACAAGCTGCGCGGTCTTTTGGGCAAGGGCCTCGAACTCGGTGCCGGCAAGGCCTGCAGCTTTTCCTCCGAGAAATCCGACAAGGCGAGCTTGGCCGAGAACGGCATCGAGAACGTGAACGCCCTGGTCGGCATGCTGGTGCCCGACGTCTACAGCGCCGGCCTCTCCGAGTTCGTCTTCGCCGCGGGCGTCAAGCTGATGGAACGTGACCGGCCGGAGATCATGTATCTCTCTACCACCGACTACATCCAGCACAAGCATGCGCCGGGCACGCGGGTCGCCAACGACTTCTACGCCATGATGGACGGCTACCTTGCCAGGCTCGACGCCATGGGTTGCACCATCGTCGTTACCGCCGACCACGGCATGAACGCCAAGTTCGGTGCCGACGGCCAGCCCGATGTCCTCTACCTGCAGGACCTGTTCGACAAATGGCTGGGCACCGACCGCGCCCGCGTCATTCTGCCGATCACCGATCCTTACGTCGTCCACCACGGTGCGCTCGGTTCCTTTGCCGTCGTCTATTGCGCCAACCCTCAGGAGTGGGCGGCCAAGCTCAAGTCCATCCCCGGTATCGAGGCCGCGCTCACCAAGGAGGAGGCGGCCAAGCGTTTCGAGCTGCCGGCCGATCGCCTGGGCGATCTCATCGTGGTCTCGACCAAGCACAAGGTGCTGGGCACCTCGGCCTCGCGCCATGATCTCTCCGGTCTCACCGAGCCGCTGCGCAGCCACGGCGGCATCTCCGAGCAGAAGGTGCCGCTGCTGTGCAACCGCAAGCTCGCCGGCGATGCCGGTGTGCGCCGCTGGCGCAACTTCGACGCCTTCGATCTCGCTCTCAATCTGGTGGCCCAAGGGAACTGATCCACATGGATACGATCGTCCGCAGCGACAGTGACGCACGGCATGAGTATCTCCGCATTGCCGGCAAGAAGGTCGAGACCAAGGCGCGCCTGGAAGTGCGCTTCCCCTGGGACAACCGCCTGGTCGGCACAGTGCCGCGCGCCACGCCCGAACTGGTGGCCGAGGCTTTTCGGATTGCCCACGACTACAAGCCCAAGCTGACGCGCTATCAGCGCCAGCAGATCCTGCTGAAAACCGCGGAGCTGCTGGTCGCCCGCAAGCAGGAACTCAGCCGACTAATCACGCTCGAGTCTGGGCTTTGCCTAAAAGACTCACTGTACGAGGTCGGCCGCGCCTACGACGTCTTCACCTTCGCGGGCCAGCTCTGCTTGTTCGACGACGGCCAGACCTTCTCCTGCGACCTCACCCCGCACGGCAAGCCGCGCAAGATCTTTACGCTGCGCCAGCCGCTCAATGCCATCAGCGCCATCACCCCCTTCAATCATCCGCTCAACATGGTGGCGCACAAGCTGGCGCCGGCCTTCGCCACCAACAACTGCGTCGTCCTGAAGCCCACCGAACTGACACCGCTCACCGCGCTGTTCCTGGCCGACACGCTCTACGAGGCTGGCCTGCCGCCGCAGATGTTGTCGGTCATCACCGGCAATCCGAACGACATCGGCGATGCCATGATCGTCGACCCGCACGCCGACCTGATCACCTTCACGGGCTCGGTTCGCGTCGGCAAATACATCGCCGACAAGGCCGGCTACAAACGCATCGTCCTCGAACTGGGCGGCAACGACCCGCTGATCGTCATGGAAGATGCCGACCTCGACAAGGCGGCCGACCTCGCCGTCGCCGGCGCCACCAAGAATTCCGGCCAGCGCTGCACCGCCGTGAAACGCATCATCGTGGTCGACAGAATCGCCGACGCCTTCGTCGAGCGTGTGCTGGCCAAAGCCAGGAAGCTGAAGGCGGGCGATCCGCTCGATCCCGAGACCGACGTCGGCACCGTGATCAACGAACGTTCCGCCACGCTCTTCCAGAACCGCGTGAGCGACGCGGTGGCTAGGCACGGCGCCAAGCTGCTGCACGGCAACGACCGCCGCGGCGCGCTGTTTCCGCCCACCGTCGTCGACCATGTCGATCCGACCTGCGAGCTGGTGCGCGAAGAGACCTTCGGCCCGGCCATCCCGATCATCCGGGTGAAGGACATCGCCCATGCCATCACGGTGTCCAACGGCACCGCCTATGGCCTGTCCTCGGGTGTCTGCACCGACCGTCTCGACTACATCATCAGGTTCGTGGACGAACTGCAGGTCGGCACGGTGAACATCTGGGAAGTGCCGGGCTATCGCATCGAGATGTCGCCCTTCGGCGGCATCAAGGATTCGGGCCTCGGCTACAAGGAGGGCGTGCTGGAGGCCATGAAGAGCTTCACCAACGTGAAGACTTGGTCTCTTCCCTGGCCAGGCTAGGCACTCCACGACCTGTGGAGGTCGAATGTCCTACGCTTCGTCCTCTAATCGCTTGAAAATATTCTGAAATCCTCCCTCGGCTGATGACGGTCGATGCGCGGCAGAAGCGTGCATTTTCAAGAATAGGATTCGGCACTGCCCGGCGGACAGAGCTGTTCGTTTGCGGAAGGGGCTGGCCGGCGCATCGAAAAGAACATATAGAGAACAAAGCCAATGTTCAAGCCCCGGGGCCCTGCCGACCTACGGCGTGCCGACCGTGACGACGACACTGCCCGTCTTGTGCTTGGTCTCCACGCGTGCATGGGCGTCGGCGATATGGTCGAACGGGTAGCGGCCATCGATGACGGGGCTGACGGCTCCGGTTTCGGCGAGCTTGGCCAGCAAGGCGAGGTCTTCGGCGCGTTCGGGCGCCGGTCCACCGGCAACCTTCCGGCCGCTTGTCATGGACTGGAAGGGCGCCTTGAGGAGATCGGGCAATCCCGAAGCAACCAGCAGCAGGCGTCCGTTATCGTTCAAGGCGTTCCGCGTGCGCGCGAAGGGCGCATTGCCCACGGTGTCGATGATGACGTCCCAGCGCTCGCCGCTGGTGGCGAAGTCGACCGAGCCGTAGTCGATGACGGCATCGGCGCCGAGCGAACGGACCAGCCCCGACTTGGCGCCGGAGCAAACCGCCGTGGCGTGAGCCCCGAAATGCTTCGCAAGCTGCAAGGCCGCCACGCCGACGCAGCCGGAAGCGCCGTTGACGAGCAGTCTTTCGCCGCGCTTCAGCCGGCCGGGCCCGCGCAGGAAGTGGAGGGCCGTCGTGCCTCCGAAGGCGATCGCTGCGGCCTCCTCGAAACCGAGGCCGGCGGGTTTGGCGATCAGCGTCCCATCCTCGCGCATGGTCCGGTATTGCGCGTGGCATCTGAATCCCGCACCGCCGAAGGCAATGACGGCATCGCCGGGTCGAAACCGGGTGACGCCGGGGCCGATCGCCTCGATCACGCCCGAGCATTCCGTTCCCAGAATGGGCTGGCGCGGCCGTGACAGGCCGAAAATCAGGCGCCCCATCAGTCCAAAGCCGGTCGGAAAATTCGCGCCGCGTAGCCGGCAGTCGCCCGAAGAAACGGTCGTGGCGTGGATGCGGATGAGGACTTCCTTGTTAGTTGGAGCGGGGGTCTCGACTTCGCGCAAATGTACGACGTCGGGGCCGCCGTAACCCGTGCAGATCGCTGCCAGCATGTTGTCCTTTGTTCTGGTAAGGAGATTCTTGAGGATCGGTGGTATTGCGCGGAGCGCCTCTGATTCGACAAACTGACTACTGCGTCCCAGGCATGGGTGCATCAACTAAGGAGAAACGTCCGATGAGCGTCAGTCAGGCCGACAAGGCCGAGAAATTGCGTGCTCTGCACGAGGCGCCGCGTGCCTTCGTCATTCCCAATCCGTGGGACGCGGGCTCCGCCCGGATGCTGGCCGGTCTCGGCTTCGAGGCGCTGGCGACGTCGAGCGGCGCCAAGGCCGGCGTGCTGGGCAAGCGCGACGGCAAGGTCACGCGCGAGGAAGCGCTGGCCAATGCGCGCGCGATCGCCGAGGCTGTGGACGTGCCGGTGATTGGGGATCTCGAGAAGGGTTTTGGCGATTCGCCCGACGCCGCGGCCGAGACGATCCGGCAAGCGGCGGGTGTCGGTCTGGTTGGCGGCTCGATCGAGGATGCGACCGGCAACAAGGACAAGGCGCTGTTCGACATCGGCGCGGCCGCCGAGCGCGTGGCCGCGGCGTCGAAGGCCGCCCGCGCCCTGCCGTTCGCCTTCGTGCTGACCGCCCGCGCCGAGGGTTTCTTGCGTGGCAGCCCCGACCTGGACGACGTGATCAAGCGTCTACAAGCCTTCGAGGCGGCCGGCGCCGACGTGCTGATGGCGCCTGGTCTTCCCGATCTCGCCGCGATCAAGAAGGTGTGCGGTTCGCTCAAGAAGCCGTTCAACTTCATGGCCGGCATCAAGGGCAAATCGTTCAGCGTGGCCGAACTCGAGGCCGCCGGCGTCAAGCGCATCAGCCTCGCCACCTCGCTCTATCGCGCGGCGATGACCGGGCTTCTGGATGCGGCGAAGGAAGTGAAAGAGAAGGGCACCTTCGGCTATCTCGATCGCACCATGCCGACGCCGGACCTCAACGCCTTCATGAAGGAATAAGGGGCTTGCTAACTGACGAGGAAAAGAAGCGGCTTGCGGCCGAAGAACAGTTCCGTCATGCCGTACGCACGGAGTTGGCGGCACAGATTGAGCCACCGCCCGCACCAGAACCGCCGCACCCGCCGCCGAAGCACAAGCGGGTGCTCGAGTTCTTGAACAGCTCGCTCGGCATGTGGCTTCTGTCATCGGTCCTCCTGACCGGCGGCGCCGCCCTCATTCAGCAGATCCAGCACAGCCACGAGGTCGCGCAACAGCACCGGCAGGCCAGGCTCACGCACCGCTTCGAGATCGAGCACCGCCTCGACACCATGTCGTTCAAATTGCGGCGCGCCAAGACGGTTGGCGAAGCCAAGGAGGCGCTCGATCCCATTTTCAAGAGTTCCGTACCGCTCACGCCTGAATTGCAGAATCGGACCCTAGGCTCGCTCTATCTGGCACTTCAACCGTTGCTGGCAAGCGGCGAGCGCCACAAGGCCAAGCAGGCGTTGACGCTGGTCAAACGGCTCGAAGAAGCCGAACTGGGTCTGCATTCGTCGCCGGACGACCGGCCGCTCAGCACGGAGCAGCGAAACCAAATCATGAAAGTGATCACTTCGATCCACGAGCTAGAGCTTCATCACTCCTGAAACCGGGGAAACGTCATGACCATCCTGTCCCGCCGTCTCGTCCTCTCGGCTTCGGCCGCTGCCATGCTGGCGCCGGCCGCGCGCGCCCAGGCTCAGGCCTGGCCGGCGAAGCAGATCCGGGTGATCGCGCCCTATCCGCCGGGCGGCGGCATCGACACGGTGTCGCGTGCCTTCTCCGAGAAGGTCTCGGCCAAGCTGGGCCAGACCATGGTGGTCGACAACCAGCCCGGCGCAGGCGCCACGATCGGTGCGGCGGCGCTCGCTCGCAGCGCGCCCGATGGCTACACGATGATGATGGGCAGCCTGGTCGACTATTCGATTGCGCCCTTCTTCCACCAGAACCTCAGCTTCGACATGGCCAAGGACTTCGTGCCGGTGCTCGAGATCGGCAACGGCACCGTCGCCCTATTGGTCACGCCCAGCCTGCCGGTGAAGAACGTCCAGGAGCTGGTGGCACTCGCCAAGAAGGAGCCGGGCAAGCTCTCCTATGCCTCGTCGGGCTTCGGCGGCCTGATCCATCTCAACTACGAGATGCTGAAGCAGATGACAGGCGCGGAGATGACCCACGTTCCCTACAAGGGCACGTCGTTCTTCCAGGCCGATCTTTACGAGGGCCGCGTCCAGGTCTCGATCGACAATGTGCTGGCCCACCTGCCGCACATAGCTTCGGGCAAGGTGCGCTGCCTGGCTGTCACTTCCAAAACGCGCTCGCCGCTGCTGCCCGAGGTGCCGACCATGGCCGAGGCCGGCGTGCCGGGTTTCGAATCGGCCACCAACTACACGCTGTTCGTGCCCAAGGGCACGCCCGCCGATGTCGTGGCGAAGCTGAATGCGGCGGGCAACGAAGCGATCAAGGACGCCGACTTCCGCGAGCGCATGCTGAAGCTCGGCATCGTGCCGGTCGCCGGCAGCACGCAGGTCGAGGCGCAGGCCAAGATGATCTCCGAGATGAAGCGCTGGGGCGACGTCATCCAGAAGGGCAACATCAAGCCGAGCTGAGTCGGGCATTGTTCCACGGTTGGCGGGTCGTCGCGGCCTGCTTCGTCATCGCCGCCTGCGCCTGGTCGCTGGGCCTGTTCGGGTCCAGCGTCTATCTGCAGGCCGTCACGGCCGCCCACGGCTGGCCGGTGGCCGACGTGGCGACGGCCATCACCCTGTTCTTCCTGGTAAGCGCGTCCGTGCAGCGGCCGGTCGGCCGCGGCATCGACCGCTGGGGGCCGAGGCCCGTGCTGCTGGTGGGCGTTGCCTGCATGGCCTCGGGCGTGGCGCTGATCGGCCAGGTCTCGGTGCCATGGCAACTCTATCCCTGCTTCGCGGCTCTGGGCATCGGCTGGTCGACGCTGTCGATGACCGGCATCACCACGACGGTGGCGCCGTGGTTCGAGCGCCGCCAGGGCCGCTCGATGACGCTTGCCATCATGGGCGCCAGCGTGGGCGCCATCGCCGGCGTGCCGCTGCTGCTGCTGGCCATTGCGACGCTCGGCCTGGGACGCGGGCTGATCGCGGCCGGCATCGTCGTCGTGGTCCTGCTGGTGCCGCTGATCTGGCGCGTGCTGCGCTTCCGCGGGCCGGCGGACATCGGCCTGCAGCGCGACGGCGATGCGCCTGCGGTAGCGGACGACACCGTCGCGCCGCCGCCGCCGATAGCCACGTCTGCGAACAGCCGCCTTCTGCTTTGGAGTGCCGCGGCCGCCTTCGCCCTGGGACTCACCGTGCAGATCGGCTTCATCACTCACCATGTCGCCCTGGCCGAGCCGCTGCTGGGCACGGCGGGCGCGGGGCTGCTGGTCAGCGCCACGGGGGTCACGGCGTTCGTGGGCCGCCTCATCCTGGCCCGCATCGTGGACGGCGTGCAGGCGCGGCACCTGGCCTGTGCCGTGATGGTGGCGCAGTCGGCGGCCCTGCTGACCATCGCGCTCTGGCCGACGGTGCCGGTGCTGATCGCCGCCAGCCTCGTCTACGGCTACGGCATCGGCCACGTCACGACGCTGGGCCCGGTGGTGGTGCGGCGCGAATTCGGGGCGGCCGCGTTCGGCGCCACCTACGGCGCCGCGGCCACGGTCATCCAGTTCACATCGGCTTTCGGGCCGGCGCTGTTCGGCTTCCTGCGCGACGGTTTTGGCGGCTACGGGCCGGGCCTCGCCATCGCGGCTTCCGTCACCATGTGCGGATGTCTGGCCTTGTCGATCGGCGGCGAGATCGGAAAGCGCCGCGGCAGGCCGGCTTAGCGGCAGACGAGGCCGTCGGGTGTGCGGCGGTTGCGTTCGACGTCGTACATGCCTTTGACGTAGGCGTTCTTCCTGAGCTTGCCCTTGACCTCGATGGCGTTGCCCTGCTTGCAGGGCGGGTCGCTCGAGAAGGCGACCAGGCCGAAGTCGCAGCCGGTTTTCTTGTCCGTGAAGAAGATCACGCCGACGCCGGCGACCTTGTCGACCGTTCCCGCCAGCGCCACGTCCTGGCCCTCGAGATTGTCGCAGGAGCCGGCCGCCGCCGCCTCGCCCGACAAGCTTAAAGCGGCTGCCAGCGCAGCCATGTAAACCGCAAAGCCTCTGAACATCGTCTTGATTCCCCACACCGGGCTTGTCGCCAAGGATACGCGGACTTGCGCCACAGGTGAAGGGGGCGGCGCAGGTGAAGAGGGACGGGGTTGCGTCGATGGACGGGTTCGATGATGTTGCCTCAATGGATACGGTTCACGGTTCTGATCACGGTTCTGACGGTAAATCTGCAGGCAGCGAGCATATCGACGTGCTGATCGTCGGCGCCGGCCTCTCCGGCATCGGTGCCGCCTGCCACCTGCAGAAGAATTGCCCAGGCAAGAGCTACGCCATCGTCGAGGCACGCGCGGCAAGCGGCGGGACATGGGACCTGTTCCGCTATCCCGGCGTCCGCTCCGACTCCGACATGTACACGCTGGGCTACCGCTTCCGGCCGTGGAAGGACGCCAAGGCGATCGCCGATGGGCCGTCGATCCTGTCCTACATCCGCGAGGTCGCAAGCGACCACGGCATCGATCACAAGATCCGCTACCAGCATCGCGTGGTCGGCGCCTCGTGGTCGACGCAAGATGCGAAGTGGACGGTCGAGCTGGAGCGCGGGCCGGACAAGGAGCGCGTGTTCATCTCGTGTGGCTTCCTCTGGATGTGCAGTGGCTACTATCGCTACGAGGCGGGCTACGTGCCGGAGTTTGCCGGCATCGAGGGCTTCAAGGGCACGGTGGTGCATCCGCAACACTGGCCGGACGATCTCGACTATGCCGGCAAGAAGGTGGTGGTGATCGGCAGCGGCGCGACGGCCGTCACGGTGGTGCCGGCGATGGCCGAGACGGCAGCACACGTCACCATGCTGCAGCGTTCGCCGACCTACGTGGTGGCGCGGCCGGCGCAGGACCCGATCGCCAACAAGCTCCGGCGCCGCCTGCCGCTCAAACTCGCCTATATGCTGACGCGCTGGAAGAACGTGCTGCTCGGCATGTATTTCTACCAGATGTGCAAGCGTCGCCCGGACAAGGTGAAGGGCCTGATCCTGGGCGGCGTGCGCCAAATGCTGGGGCCGGATTACGACGTCGATACGCATTTCACGCCGCGCTACAATCCGTGGGACCAGAGGCTCTGCCTGGTGCCCGACGCCGACCTGTTCCGCGCCATCCGCAAGAAGAAGGCGTCGGTCGTCACCGATCACATCGAGACCTTCACCGAGACCGGCATCCGCCTGAAGTCGGGCGCCGAGGTCGAGGCCGACGTGGTCGTGATGGCGACCGGCCTGGTGCTGCAGCCGCTGGGCGGCGCGAAGCTCGTGGTCGACGGCCATCAGGCGAAGCCGCCCGAGACCATGATCTACAAGGGCATGATGTATTCCGGCGTGCCCAACCTCGCCTCGGTGTTCGGCTACACCAACGCCTCGTGGACGTTGAAGGCCGATCTCGTCTGCGAATATGTCTGCCGGCTGCTGAACCACATGGACCGCACCGGTGCGCGGCAGGCCACGCCGCGCAACGACGATCCCACGCTCACCGAGGAGCCGTGGGTCAACTTCTCCTCGGGCTACATCCAGCGTGCGCTCGCCCACCAGCCCAAGCAGGGCAGCAAGCGGCCGTGGAAACTCTACCAGAACTACGCGCTCGATCTCCTGAGCCTGCGCTACGGCTCGGTGAAGGATCGCGCGATGCGGTTTACGTGAACGCGACGGTGACCCCGCCGAACGGGCCGAAATCGGCGACGTAGGTTTCGCCCGGCTTGGGCGCCAGCATCCCCGTCAGCGTCCCGGTGCTCACCATCTGGCCGGCCTTCAGCCCGACGCCGGTGCGCGAGAGTTCGTTGGCGAGCCAGGTGAGCGGCGCCAACGGATGGTCGAGCGAGTCGGCCGCCGTGCCCTTGCGGCGGAGCCGGCCGTTTGAGCTGAGCGTCACTTCCTGGCTCGCGATGTCGCGCGTCTTCCAGTCGACGATGGCAGGGCCATGGATGATCGTGCCGCAGCCGGCGCCGTCGGCCAGGATGGCGGGAAGCGGCGGGAAGGCCGTGTCATGGATGAAGCGACACTCCGCCAGTTCGAGGCCGGGGTGCAGCGAAGCGACGGCTTCCGTCACTTCTTCCTGGCTGTAAGGCTTGGTGCGCGGCGGCAGGTCGGCGCCGAGTCTGGCCTGATACTCGACTTCGGGAATGGGGCTCGCGAGCGTCGCGTGCGCGACGGTGACCGGCGTTTCCTTCACGAAGTAGGTGCGGCCGTAGATGGGCGAATCGGTGCGCAGTGCCTGCTGCATCTCCGTCTTGAAGGCCGCGATCTTCCAGCCCAGCACCGGCCAGCCCAGCTCCTCGGCGACCATGCCGGCGACGCGATAGGCGGTCGCGCTGTCGGGGGGCACGAGATGCGGGGCGAGGCCGCTCTGCTGGCGGCGGTCGCGCCGGAGCGAGGCGAGGAGGCGGGCGAGTTCCCGTTGCGCTGTCATGTCCATCGGTGTTCCTTAGCAGGAATTGGAGGAGACACGATGCGCAGCCAGGCCGAAAAAGGACGACTGTTTCGCGAGTTGCACCGGAGGCCGGGCCTTTTCCTGCTGCCCAATCCGTGGGACGCCGGCACCGCCAAGCTGCTGCAGTCGCTGGGCTTCGAGGCGCTGGCCACCACCAGCCTCGGCATGGCGAATGCGCTGGGCCGCGTTGACGGCGACAATGCCGTGAGCCGCGCCGAGCTGATCGAGAATTGCCGCGTAATCGCCGAGGCCACCGACCTGCCGGTCAACGCCGATCTCGAGAACGGCTATGCCGACGATCCGAAGGAGGCGGCGACCATCCTGCGCGACGCGGCCGAGGCCGGGATCGTCGGCGGCTCGATCGAGGACTGGAGCGGTGAGAAGATCTACGACTTCCACCATGCGGTCGAACGGGTTGCTGCTGGCGTCGAGATGGCGCGCTCGCTTCAGGTGCCGTTCACCTTCGTCGCCCGCGCCGAGAATCTCATTCGCGGCCGGCCTGATCTCGACGACACGATCAGGCGGCTGCAAGCGTTCGAGAAGGCCGGCGCCGACGTGCTCTATGCGCCCGGCCTGCGCGACCTCGCAAGCATGAAGACGGTCGTACAATCAGTCGGCAAGCCCGTGAACGTCGTGATGAGCGCGGGCGATCCCGACCTCGCCGCCGAACAGATCGCCGCGGTCGGCGTCAAGCGCATCAGCGTCGGCGGCGCACTGTCGCGGCTGGCGCTCGCCGCCTTCATGAAGGGCGCGCGCGAGATGAAGGGCGGGAGTTTCAAGTGGATGCGCGGGACGATGGCGACCAAGGACCTGAAGGCCGTCTTCGGCGCTTGAGGGCCGCTACGCCAGTATCTTGGCGCGGCCTGGATCGACGGCCGCGCCGGCGATGCGGGTCGCGGCGTGGCGCTGGGCAAAAGCCTCGATCTCGTAGTCGGCGTGGCCGGCGTCTTCGGCGGCCACGTAGCCGAAGGCCACGGCCTTGCCGATCGTGTGGCCCCAGCCGGCGCTCGACGTGACACCCAGCACCTTGCCGCCGCGCCGGATCGCCTCGCCGCCGTAGAGCTGCACCGGCGCATCGACCAGCAAGGTGATCAGCTTGCGCTTCGGGCCGTCGGCCTTGGCCTTCTCAAGGGCGGAGCGGCCGATGAAGTCGGACTTCTTCTTGAGCGACACGGCAAAGCCAAGACCCGCCTCGTAGGGCGTGTAGTCGGGCGTGATGTCGGAGCCCCAGTAGAGATAGCGCTTCTCCAGCCGGAGCGAGTCGATCGCGCGATAGCCCGCGTCGGTGAGGCCGAATTCCTGGCCGGCGGCGGAGAGAAGCTCGTAGACGTGGGCGGCATATTCGGTCGGCAGGTGCAGCTCCCAGCCCAGCTCGCCGAGATAGGTGACGCGGAGTGCCAGGACGGGGGCGTAGCCGATGCGCAAGCTGCGCGCCGTCATGTAGGGGAAGGCCTCGTTGCTAACATCGCCGTCGGCGACCTTCTCCAGGATCCGGCGCGCCAGGGGGCCCGCGAGGTTGATCGTGGCGCGGGCCGAGGTGAGGTCTTGTAGCGTGACCGAGCCGTCGGCCGGCAGGTGCTTCCGGATCCAGCCGGTGTCGCGCACGCCGAAGGCCGAGCCGGTCACCATGTAGAAGCGGTTCTCGTCGAGGCGGACGAAGGTGAGGTCGGCTTCGATGCCGCCGCGCTCGTTGCAGAGCTGGGTATAGACCAGCGAGCCGGCCGGTCTGTCGAGGTCGTTTGCGGCGAGGTGCTGGAGGGAAGCAAAGGTGCCGGGGCCGGAGATCTCGTATTTCGAGAAGGAACTCTGGTCGATCAGCACGGCGCGTTCGCGCGCGGCCCGGCACTCGGCAGCGACCGGGCCAAACCAGTTGGGCCGGCTCTCGAAGGAGGGCCTGTCGACCGCCTCGGTGCCGGCGGGCGCGAACCAGTTGGGCCGCTCCCAGCCGAAGCGCGAGCCGAACACGGCGTTCTTTGCCTGGAGCAGCGGATAGAGCGGCGAGCGCCGGCCGCCGCGCGCGCTGGAGAGTTCCTCGATCGGATAGTGGATCTGGTAGTAGCGCCAGTAGCTGTCGACGCTGCGCTCGGCGAGATAGCGGGCGCTCATGTGATGGCTGCCGAAGCGGCGGACGTCGAAGGCCCAGAGGTCGAGGCCGGGCTCGCCCTCGACGATCCATTCGGCCATCGCCTTGCCGGCGCCGCCCGAGGCCGCGATGCCCGAGGTGAAGCCGCAGGCCACGTAGAAATTGTCGCGCTCCGGGGCCAGGCCCATGATCGGCTCGCCGTCGGGCGAGATCGGGATCGGGCCGTTGATCACCGTGCGGATGCCGAGTTCGTTCAGGATCGGCAGGCGCTCCGCGGCCGGCAGCAGGAAGGCTTCGAGCCGGTCCTGGTTGGCCTGGAACAGCTCGCGGCCGAAGCTGAACGGCACGCCTTTGCTGCCAAAGGTGGGCGTGCCCTGTTCCCAGCCGCCGACCGCCAGCGCCCCAGGCTCGGGCTTCAGATAGAAGATATTGTCGGGGTCGCGCAGCGTCGGCAGCCCCTTGGGGATGGCGTCGCTCTTCTCGGTGATCATGTACTGGTGCTCGACCGCGCCGGCCGGCACTTCGACGCCCGCCATCTTGGCCACGTCGCGGGCCCAGATGCCGGCGGCGTTGACCACGATCTCGCAGTCGATCGCGCCCTGGTCGGTGAGCACGCGTTTGACGCGCCGTCCGTCGAACTCGAAGCCGGTCACCAGCACGCTCGCGACGATACGCACGCCACCGGCCCGCGCGCCCTTCGCATAGGCCATCGTGAGACTGGACGGCTCGACCGAGCCGTCGTTGGGCACGAACACGGCGCCCACGATGCCGTCCAGCGTGATCAGCGGGAATTTCTCCTGCGCTTCCTTGGGCGACAGAGTGTGCAGCTCGAAGTCGAAGCTGCGCGCCGTGGTCGCCATGCGCTTGAGCTCGCTCCAGCGTTCCGGGGAGGAGGCGAGGCGGAGGCTACCGACCGGCTTCCATTCCGTCGCCTGCCCGGTCTCGGCTTCCAGCCTTCCGTAGAGCTGGGCGCTGTACTGCATCAGGCGCGTGAGATTGCGCTTGCTGCGGAGCTGCCCCACCAGCCCGGCGGCATGCCAGGTCGAGCCGTGGGTCAGCCCGCTCTTCTCCAGCACGACGACGTCGCGCTGGCCGAGCTTGGCCAGGTGATAGGCGATGGAACAGCCGACCGCACCGCCGCCGATGACGACGATGCGGGCCTGAGAAGGAAGGTTCACGCTCTGAGCTCGCCCAAATACCAGTCGAGGAAATGCGCCACGTTGCGTTCACGCACCAGAGAGTAGGGACCGGGCGTGTAGGCGTGCGAGCTGACTCCAGCCTGCTGGTCTTCGCAGATCTTCCAGTCCTGCTTGTTGGTGAGATCCCAGATCGGCAGCAGGCGCTCCAGCGTATAGTCCTTGCCCTCGACCGCCTTCTCGTCGACCAGCCAGTAGCCGCGCACGCGGGTCTCGTTCGGACCTATCGGCGTCAGCCGCGCGGCGGCGGCATAGTCGCAATTGGTGTGCTGCCAGAAGTTCGGGAACACGGTGGTGCGCAAGGTGCCCGAGTCCCATTCCTTGATGTCGCCCATCAGGCACGACAGCGGCTTGCCGTCCATGCTCTGGGTCACGAAGCCTTCGACCACCGGCGTGCGGTGGCAGCGCCACGAGACGCCGGTCATGGTCGAGAGCGCGTCGCCCTCGTCGAGACCGAGCCTGCGGAAGCGATCGTTGGCCCGCGCCACGATGGCGTCCATGCCGGGCTGCAGCGAGGGATCGAGCATCGCGGCGTCACGCTGCACGTCGTAGGCGGCGGTGTTGTATTCCTTGTGGTTGGGCGGGCAGTGGTAGCACTCGCGGTTGTTCTCGAACACGATCTTCCAGTTCGCCCTGACGACATAATCGACCTGGTGGGCGATCTTGGCGCGATGGATGGCGTGCGGCTTCATCTTGCGGCGGATGGTGGCCAGCGCGTCGGAGAAATCGGGCGGGGCATCGGAGAAAGAGACGAACAGGAGGCCGGCTGCGTCCACCACGGACACGGGCTTGAGCGAGAGGTTTTCCTTGTCGACGCCGAACTCGCGGCGGGTGTCGAGCACCAGCGCGCCGTCGAGTTCGTAGGTCCAGCGGTGATAGGGGCAGACCAGCCGATGGGCATGGCCCGTCTCGGTGCTGCAGATCCGGGAGCCACGGTGGCGGCAGACATTGTGGAAGGCCCGGATTTCGTCGGCGCGGTCGCGCACGACGATGATCGATTCGGTCCCCACCTGGTAGGTGAAGTAGTCGCCCGGTTTGGGGATCTGGAAGGCGTAGCCGGCAAACACCCAGTGGCGGTGCTGGATTCGCGCCAGGTCGGCGGCAAACACCTCGGAAGTCGTGTAAAACGCCCGTTCCAGAGGGCCGCCGGGCTTGTGCCTGGCGACCAGCTGGGTAGTTTCCGGCGATATTGAATGACGCGCCGACAGCGCCGTGCCGTCCATTATGGCTCTCCTCTTGCTAGGGCGAACCGTAGCACGACGGCCTTGCCCATCCTCATCCTCATGTTAAGGTTTTGTGAAGTGCGGCGCGCTGGGGATAGGTGCCGTCACGGATGTGTCATGGGGCGCGTGTAGCGAGGCGACCGGAATGTTCGCCTGACGGGGAGAATAAAATGGGCAAGACTTCAATTCTGCGGCGCGTGGTGCTGGCCGGTGCGACCGTACTTGCGGCCACCAGTTTCGCCGGCAGCGCCTGGGCACAAAAGACCAAGCTGACGGTCTACACGGCGATCGAGAACGAGCAGCTCGATCCGTTCAAGAAGGCTTTCGAGGCCGACAATCCTGCCATCGAGATCGCCTGGGTGCGCGATTCGACGGGCGTGGTGACGGCCAAGCTGATCGCCGAGAAGGACAATCCCCGCGCCGACGTGATCTGGGGCTTGGCGGCTTCGAGCGTCGGCCTGTTCGCCGGCCTGGGCATGATCGAGCCTTATACGCCGGCCGGCGCCGCGGCGCTGAAGCCAATGTTCAGGAGCGGCAAGAATCCCGAAATCTGGGTCGGCATGGACGCCTTTCTCGCCGTTCTGTGCTTCAACACAGCCGAAGCCGCGAAAGGCAACAAGGCCAAGCCTGCGAGCTGGGCCGATCTCACCAAGCCGGAATACAAGGACTCGATCGTGATGCCGAACCCGGCCTCGTCGGGCACCGGCTATCTCACCGTCGCGGGCTGGCTCACCATCATGGGCGAGGACGCGGGCTGGAAGTTCATGGACGCGCTGCACCAGAACGTGGCGCAATACCTCCACTCCGGTTCGGCGCCCTGCGTGCAGGCCGCCAAGGGCGAGCGCCTGATGGGCATTGGCTTCGACATGCGCGGCGCCACCGAGAAGACCAAGGGTGCGCCGATCGACCTGATCGTGCCCAAGGAAGGACTCGGCTGGGAGATGGAAGCGACCGCCATCATGAAGGGCACCAAGAACCTCGAGGCGGCGAAAAAGCTCGCGGACTTCTCGGCCTCGCTCAAGGCCAACGAAATGTACGGCAAGTACTACGCCATCGTCGCCAACCCGGCCGTCAAGTCGATGCCGGCCAACTACCCGCCCGATGGCGAGAAGATGATGGCCAAGATGGACGTCGAATGGATGGCCAAGAACCGCGAGCGCATCCTGGCGGAATGGACCAAGCGCTACGACGGCAAGTCTGCGCCCAAGGCCAAGTGAGCGTCCGAGCTGCCGGTGCTCCGTTGTCATCCTGAGGCGAAGCCGAAGTATCCTTCGCTTCGCTCAGGATGACAGTGGGTGCGATGACCAACTACCTCGAAGTCCGCGACCTCTCCAAGCGGTTCGGCGACTTCACGGCCCTTGGCAACGTCTCGCTCGACGTTACCGAGGGTGAGTTCGTCTGCTTCCTCGGGCCATCGGGCTGCGGCAAGACCACCTTGCTGCGCGCCATCGCCGGCCTCGACCCGCAGACCTCGGGCACGATCCGACAGAAGGGGCGGGACGTGTCGGCGCTGCCGCCGGCGCAACGCGATTTCGGCATCGTCTTCCAGTCATACGCGCTGTTTCCCAACCTCACGGTGGGCGACAATGTCGGCTACGGGCTGGTGAGCCGGCGCCAGGGCAGGGCCGCGATCGCCAAGCGGGTCGAGGAACTGCTGGCGCTGGTCGGCCTGCTCGATTCCGGTAAGAAGTATCCCGCCCAGCTCTCGGGCGGCCAGCAGCAGCGCGTGGCGCTGGCGCGGGCGCTCGCGACCTCGCCCGGCCTGTTGCTGCTCGACGAGCCGTTGTCGGCGCTCGATGCCCGTGTCCGGCTCCGGCTGCGCCATGAGATCAAGGCGCTGCAGCGGACCCTCGGCGTCACCACCATCATGGTGACGCACGATCAGGAAGAGGCGCTGACCATGGCGGACCGCATCGTCGTCATGAACCAGGGCGCCATTGAACAGGTCGGCTCGCCGCAGGAGATCTACCGTGCGCCGGCGACCGCCTTCGTTGCCGATTTCGTGGGCTCGATGAATTTCCTCACCGGAACGCTCGAGGCGCCGGAGCGGGTCAAGATCGGCAGTCTTGCCTTTGCCTGTCCGGCGCAGGACGGCCTCGCGACCGGCACGGCCGTGCGCCTCAGCATCCGGCCCGAGGACGTCCGGGTGCGAGACCTGCCGGCCGACGTCGCCAACCGGGTGGCGGTCGACGTGACCGAACTCGATTTCGTCGGCGCCTTCTGCCGCGCCACGCTCAAGGTCAGGGGCGATGGCGACACGGCCCTGGTGGCCGATTTTTCGAGCAATCTGATTCGCGATCTCGGCGTCGTCATCGGCAGCCGGCTCGACGTGGCTCTGCCACCCGATCGGGTCAGGGTCTACGCGGCGTGAGGGCGCCCGCGTGAGCCTCGCGGCCTCGGCACCGAGAATCCGACTGCGCATGAACCTGTCGCGCGACGACCTGATGATGCGCGCCGGCCTGCTGTTGCTGGCCGGCTGGCTGCTGGTGACGGTCGGCCTGCCGCTTTGGGCGCTGCTGTCCAAGGGCTTCCTGGACCGCGACGGAAATTTCGTCGGGCTGGCCAACTACGTCCAGTATTTCTCCACGCCGGCGCTGTTCAAGTCGGCGCTGAACAGCCTGCATGTTTCGGCGGTGTGCACGCTGATCGTGGTGCCGCTCTCGTTCCTCTATGCCTATGCGCTCACGCGCGCCGTGCTGCCGATGCGCTGGCTGTTCCAGGGGGTGGCGCTAATCCCCATCTTCGCTCCGTCGCTGCTGCCGGGCCTGGCGCTGATCTATCTGTTCGGCAACCAGGGATTCTTCAAGGCGCTGCTGGGCGGCGGATCGATCTACGGCTTCGACGGCATGGTGATCGCCCAGGTCTTCTACTGCTTCCCGCACGCCACCATGATCCTGGTGACGGCGCTCGCCACCGCCGATGCGCGCCTCTACGAGGCGGCCGATGCTCTGGGCGCCTCCAAGCTTCGGGTCTTCTTCACCGTGACGCTGCCCGGCGCCAAGTACGGCTTGATCAGCGCGGCGCTCGTGGTCTTCACCATGGTCATGACCGATTTCGGCATCGCCAAGGTGATCGCCGGAAACTTCAACGTGCTGGCGACCGACGTCTACAAGCAGGTGATCGGCCAGCAGAACTTCTCGATGGGCGCCGTGGTCGGCATGGTGCTGCTGGCACCGGCGGCGCTGGCTTTCGTCGTCGACCGGCTGGTGCAGAGGAAGCAGGTGGCGCTGCTCACCGCGCGCGCCGTACCGCTGATCCCCAAGCCGAAATTCGGCCGCGACCTCTTCTTCACCATCTTCTGCGGGCTCGTTTGCCTGTGGATCCTGGCGATCCTCGGCATGGCGGCCTGGGGCTCGTTGATCAAGTACTGGCCCTACAATCTCAGCCTGACGCTGGCCAACTACGAGTTCGCCAATTTCGACGCCAACGGCTGGGGCTCGTACTTCAACTCGTTGTGGATGGCGGCGGGCGCCGCCGTGATCGGCACGACCATCATGTTCGTCGGTGCCTGGCTCAACGAGAAGACGAAGGGCTTCCATCTGGTGCGGGGGGTGGTGCAGCTCCTGGCCTTCCTGCCGATGGCGGTGCCGGGGCTGGTGCTGGGACTGGGCTACATCTTCTTCTTCAACGCGCCCGACAACCCGCTTAACTTCCTCTATGCCACCATGGCGCTCCTGGTGATCAACACCGTGGCGCATTTCTACACGGTCGGGCACCTGACCTCGACCACGGCGCTGAAGCAGATCGACCCAGAGTTCGAATCGGTGTCGGCATCGCTGAAAGTGCCGGTGTGGAAGACCTTCGGGCGCGTCACCGCGCCGATCTGCCTGCCGTCGATCGTCGATATCGCCATCTACATGTTCGTCAATGCCATGACGACGGTGTCGTCGGTGATCTTCCTCTACGCCCCCGACACCAAGCCGGCGTCGGTCGCCGCCGTGAACATCGAGGAAAGCGGCGCCACCGCCGCCGCCGCCGCGCTCTGCCTGGTCATCGTCGCGACCTCGGCCGCGGTGAAGGCCGTGCACATCGTCTTCGACCGCTTTCTGTTCGGTCGCCTGCAGGCGTGGCGGAGACGCTGAGCTGGCGCCCGGTTCGGCGTTGCGCGCCTCTTTGACAAGGCCGAGACCCCGTCTGTAGCATCCATCATTCCGCCTGGGGGCATGAATGCCAGGTCAGGTCAAGCGTAGCGTACCGCTCCGAGTGAATTCAGGGACTTCACAATAGGGAGACGCGAACGATGGGCAAAATTCAACGACGCAGTTTTGCGAAGGCGGCAGTCGGCGGAGTTGCCGCGACGGCTGCGATGACAACGATGGCGGCTCCCGCGATCTCGCAGGGCCGACAGGAATGGCGCATGGTCACGAGCTGGCCAAAGATGTTTCCGGGCGGCGGCGTCGCGGCGGTGCGCTTCGCGGAGAAGATCGAGGCGGCGACCGGTGGACGGCTCACGATCAAGGTGTTTGCCGCCGGCGAACTGGTGCCGGCGTTCGAGGCGTTCGATGCGGTGCAACGTGGCACGGCCGACTGCATGCACTCGACGCCTTACTACTGGCAGAACAAGTCCAAGGTCCTCAGCCTGTACACCACCGTGCCGTTCGGTCTCACCAATGCCGAGTCGGTGGCGTGGCTGCGCTACGGCGGCGGGCAGGCGCTTTGGGACGAGGCCTACGGCCAGTTCGGCCTGAAGGGATTCCACGCCGGTTCGACCAGCGTGCAGATGGCCGGATGGTTCAACAAGGAGATCAAGTCCTCGGCCGATGTCAAAGGCCTCAAGATGCGCATCCCTGGCCTGGGTGGCGAGGCGCTGCGCAAGCTGGGTGCCACCATCGTCAACCTGCCGGTCGGCGAAATCTTCGGCGCCCTGCAGTCGGGTGCCATCGACGCCACCGAGTGGGTGGGGCCGTGGCAGGATCTCGCCGCCGGCTTCTACAAGGTCGCGAAATACTACTATTGGCCCGGCATGCACGAGCCCGCGACGTTGAACGAAATCACCGTCAACAAGGCCAAGTTCGAGGCATTGCCCAAGGATGTGCAGCAGATCTTTGCCTGGGGTTGCGGTGACGAGCACAGCCAGCTCACGGCCGAGAACGATGCCAGCAACGCGGGCGCGCTCGAGGTTCTGATCAGGCAGCACAACGTGCAGCTCAAGAAACTTCCGGACGAGTTCATCAAGGCCTACGGCAAGGCGTGCGGTGACGTCATGAAGGAGCTGCGCGATTCGGGCGATGCGCTGACCAAGAAGACGCTGGACTCGTACTACAAATTCCAGCGCGAGCAGATGGCGTGGACCCGCATCGGTCTGCAGGAATATCTCAATGCGCGCCTCATCGGGTTCCAGTTCACCTGAAACCTTCGCGGCAGTTCGACATCGATGGGGCCGGCGGCGACGCCGGCCCTTTTTTTGTGTCCCGCAGCCGATGGGGCGGCTAGTCGCGCTTCATCAGCCGATCGAGGACCGGGTCGCTGGACGGCGCGGCTTCCGGCGGTCGCCCGAGAATCTGGTCGAGGGGCGAGCCTGACGGAGCGGGTGCACTCCCGGGCTGACCCTTCATGATTTCGTCGAAGACCGTCCCGCTCCCGGGCTGCGGGCTGCCGACGGCAGCAACCGGGTCGGGGAAGACGACCTTCGGCAGCCAGGTCGCGAGCTGCGGCACCATCCAGAGGATCGCGATTGCCATGATCTGCAGGCCCACGAACGGTATGATGCCGCGGTAGATGTCGCCGGTGGTGATCGAAGCCGGTGCCACGGCGCGCATGTAGAACAGGGCGAAGCCGACCGGCGGCGTGAGGAAGGCCGTCTGCAGGTTGACGCCGATCATCACCCCCAGCCAGACCGGGTTGACGCCCATGGCGATGATGACGGGTGCCGTAATGGGCACGACGATCAGGACGATTTCGATCGTGTCCATGAAGAAGCCCAGGACGAACATCACGATCATCACCGCCATCACCGCGCCGAAGGCGCCACCCGGGACCTCGACCAGCAGCTGCTCGACCAGGTGCTCGCCACCCAGGCCGCGAAAGACCAGCGAGAACACCGAGACACCGAGCACGATGGCGAACACCAGGGCGCTGATCACCGCGGTGTTGCGCATGGCGCCGAGCAGCATCGCGGGCGAAAAAGCGCGATTGATGGCGGCAAGGATCATCGACCCGATCGCGCCGATCGATGCCGCCTCCGTTGGCGTGGCGAAGCCGGCAATGATCGATCCCAGCACCGCGACGATCAGCAGCAGAGGCGGGATCAGGGCGCGCACGAAGCGGCGCCCGAGGGAGGCCTGTTCCGCGGCATCCATCACCAGGGCCGGACAGCTCGACGGCCGCACTACGGCCAACACGAGAATGTAGAGGATGTAAAGGACGACCAGGCCAAGGCCGGGAAAAAAGGCGCCGGCGAAGAGATCGCCGACCGACACCGGATCGAGCGGCTTTCCCGTCTTCTGGGCGGCGAGCTGGTTGGCACCCATCAGAAGGTCGCCGACGAAGATCAGGATCACCGAGGGCGGGATGATCTGACCCAGCGTTCCGGAGGCGCAGATGACTCCGGTTGCGAGCTTGGGATCGTAGCCCGCGCGCATCATGGCGGGCAGGCTCAATAAGCCCATAGTGACCACGGTGGCGCCGACCACGCCGGTCGAGGCGGCGAGCAGCGCGCCCACGATCACCACCGAGATGGCGAGACCGCCGCGCATGGTGCCGAACATCTGGCCCATCGTCTCGAGCAGCGCCTCGGCGATCTTGGAGCGCTCCAGCACCGCGCCCATGAAAATGAACAACGGCACCGCAACCAGCACCTCGTTGGTCATCAGGCCGAAATAGCGCGATGGCAATGAAGTCAGGAAGATCGGGTCGAAGACGCCGAGCGCCCAGCCGGCGGCGGCGAAGAGCAGCGAAAAGCCGGCCAGGCTGAAGGCGATTGGAAAGCCGCACAGCACGCCAAAAGTGGCGACCACGAAGAGGAGGATGGCGAGGATGTCGCCGGTCAGGGTGTTGGACATCTGCGCGCCTCAGCCCAGCGGTCCGGTCAGGGTCTCGGAGGGGGGTGGTTCCCGGCCGTTGAGCACCAGAATGCAGCGGCCGGCCCACGCCAGGCCCTGCAGTCCCACCAGGGCGACGAAGCCCAGCAACGCTGTCTTGAGAACGTACATGCCCGGCATGCCGTTGCTCTGGACCGATATCTCGCTGGTCTGCCAGGAGTAGGAGACGTAGGTCCAAGACGTCCAGGCGAGCAGGACGAGCCACGGCATCAGAAGGAAGATCACGCCGAAGAGGTCGACCCAGGCTTTGCCGCGCACTCCGAGCTTGGCGTAGAAGATGTCGACCCGGACATGGGCATTCAGGAGATAGGCGAAACCCGCCGCCAGCAGGAACGTCATGGCATGTGTCCAGACATAGAGTTCCTGGAGCCACACGTATCCGAGGCCGGCGGAGTATCGCAGCAGCACTACTGCGCCGCAGATCAACACCGTGGCCAAAGTCAGCCAGGCGACAACGCGTCCGACGCAACGGTTGATCCAGTCGATTGCATTGACGGCACGCGCGAGAGTGTCCATTTGTACCCCCTGTCCGCTGGTCGCTGACTCGGTACGCGCGGCCTTGGCAGCCCTTGTGGAGCGCAGCGTAGCCCATGGTTTGCGAGGTTCCAACCGATGGGTTCGACGTCGTCATCGTGGGCGGCGGCGCGATGGGCTCGTCCGTCGCGTATTACCTGAGGTCCGACCCCAACTTCTCCGGCACCGTCGCGGTGGTCGAGCGCGACCCGGCCTATTCGCGGGCGTCCTCGGCGCTGTCGGCGAGTTCGATCCGCCAGCAGTTCTCGACGCCCCTCAACATCCACCTCTCGCGCTATGGTATCGGCTTCCTGCGCCGGGCGCCCGAGTTGCTCGGTGTCGACCTCGGATTGAAGGAACCCGGCTATCTCTTCCTCGCGTCACCGGCCGGGGAGGCGGTGTTGCGCGCCAACCATGCAATCCAGCGCGGCGAGGCGTGTGCGGTCGAGCTGCTTGAACGTGGGCCGCTCCAGGCGCGGTTCCCCTGGATATCGACCGAGGGCATCACGCTCGCCTCTCACGGCATCGCCAACGAGGGCTGGTTCGATGGGCCGGCGCTGATGCAGGGGTTTAGGCAGAAGGCGCGTGCGCTGGGCGCCGAGTACATCGCCGACGAGGTCATGGAACTGGCGCCCAACGCCGTCACGCTGCGCTCGGGGCGGCGGATCGAGGCCGGCGCGGTCGTGCTGGCGGCCGGGCCGTGGTCGGGGCAGGTGGCGGCGACGGCCGGCATTGCGCTGCCGGTCGAGCCCAGGCGGCGCTCTGTGTTCGTGCTCGACGTCCGTGAGCCGCCCGGGCTCACACCGCTCACCATCGATCCATCGGGCGTGTGGTTCCGGCCCGAGGGCCGTTTCTATCTGGCCGGCACGACGCCGGCCGCCGGCAACGATCCTCCCGAGCCGCCGCTGGAAGTCCAGCACCAGGAATGGGACGACATGGTTTGGCCGGTGCTGGCGGCGCGGGTGCCGGCCTTCGAGGCGGCCAAGGTGGTGAATGCCTGGGCAGGCTATTACGAATACAACACCTTCGACCAGAACGGCATCGTCGGCCGCCATCCCGACCACGAGAGCCTGATCTTTGCGACGGGCTTCTCCGGCCACGGCATCCAGCAGTCGCCGGCGGTCGGCCGCGCCGTCGCCGAGCTGATCGTGCATGGCAGCTATCGCACGATCGACCTCAGTCCCTTCGGTTATGAACGCATATCCGCAGGGCGGCCTATCCGGGAGCTGAACGTGGTGTGATACTCTCGCCATAACGCGAGGAGAGTGACGTGCCCGATCAAGCCCTGGTCAATTCGGATCTGCAGTCCGCGCTCATCGAAGCGCGCCAAGCCCATGCCGACAGCAATCCCAAAAGCCTCGGCTGCCACCACGAGGCCTGCGAGGCGATGCCGGGCGGCAACACCCGCACGACGCTGCACAATTCGCCGTTTCCGCTCACCGTCGTGCGCGGCGAAGGCTGCCGCCTGTGGGACGCCGACGGCCACGAATATATCGACGTGCTGGGCGAATACACCGCCGGCATCTACGGCCACTCGCACCCGGTGATCCGCGCCGCGGTCGACAAGGCGCTGAACAATGGCTGGAACTACGGCGGCCGCAACGAGAACGAGGCCAAGCTCGCCAAGCTGATCGCCGACCGCATGCCCTCGATCGACCTGGTGCGCTTCACCAACTCCGGCACCGAGGGCAACGTGATGGCGCTGGCCGGCGCGCGGGTCTACGCCCAGCGCAAGGGACGGGCCAAGGCCACCAAGGTCATGGTGTTCCACGGCGGCTATCACGGCGGTGTGCTCTATTTCGTGAGCGGCGGCAGCCCCGTGAATATCCCCTACGACTTCATCGTGGCGCCCTACAACGACATCGAGGGCACGCGGGCGTTGCTGGCCAAGCATGGCGAGGAGTTGTTCGCGGTCCTGCTCGAGCCGATGCAGGGCAGCCATGGCTGCCTGCCGGGCGACCTCGGGTTCCTGAAGATGGTTCGAGAGGAGACCAAGGCCCGGGGGATCACGATGATCTTCGACGAGGTCATGACCTCGCGCCTCTCGCCGGGCGGCCTGCAGGAGAAGCACGGCGTCGTTCCCGACATGACGACCTTGGGCAAATACATCGGCGGCGGCATGTCGTTCGGCGCCTTCGGTGGCCGGCGCGACATCATGGAGCTGTTCGACCCGACCAAGGCCGATTCGCTGCCGCACGCCGGCACCTTCAACAACAACGCGCTCACCATGGCGGCGGGCGTCGCGGGCTACGGCGAGGTCTATACACCCGCGGCGGCGGCGGAACTGAATGCCCGCGGCGAGAAGATCCGGGAGCGGCTGAACGCGATCTGCGCCAGGAACAAGGTGGCGTTCCAGTTCTCCGGCATCGGCTCGATGATGACGGCGCATACCACGTCTCGGCCGATCCGGACGGCGGCCGACATCGCGGCGGGCAACCAGGACGCCAAGGAGCTGTTCTTCTTCGACATGATGGCCGCCGGCATCTGGATCGCGCGGCGCGGCTTCGTGGCCCTCAACATCATGATCGGCGAGGCCGAAGGCGACCGCTTCGTGGCCGCCGTCGAGGAGTTCGTGACGGCGCGCCAGACTCTCCTGAAAGCATGACGGATTTTCCCCAGCCGGTCTCCGGCACGGTCGTCCCACGGTTCGGCGATGTCGCCACCTTCATGCGCCTGCCTCTGTTTCGCGACCCGGCCGAGGTCGAAATCGGCATGGTCGGCGTGCCGTGGGACGGCGGCACGACCAACCGCCCCGGCGCGCGCCATGGCCCCCGCCAGATGCGCGATCTTTCGACGATGATGCGCCGGATCCATCATGTGACGGGCGTGGCGCCGTATGAATTGGCCAAGTGCGGCGATATCGGCGATGCCCCGGTCAATCCCGCCAGCCTCGACGATTCGCTGGAGCGGATCGAAAAGCACTTCGCGAAAATCCACGCCGCCGGCACCGTGCCACTGTCGGCCGGCGGCGACCACCTGATCACGCTGCCGATCATGCGCGCCATTGCAGGCAGCGGGAGCAAGAACCGGCCGCTGGGCATGGTCCATTTCGACGCCCACAGCGACACCTGGGACACCTATTTCGGCGGTTATAAATACACCCACGGCACGCCCTTCCGCCGCGCCGTCGAGGAAGGGCTTTTGGACCCCAAGCGCGTGGTGCAGATCGGCATCCGCGGCTCGATGTACAAGCGCGACGACAACCAGTGGGCGGTCGACCAGGGCATGCGGGTGATCACCATCGAGGAGTATTTCGACTTGGGCGTCGAGAAGGTGATCGCCGAGGCCCGCCGGGTCGTCGGCAGTGGCCCGACATACGTCAGCTTCGACGTCGATGGCCTCGATCCCGCCTTTGCGCCGGGCACCGGCACGCCCGAGATCGGCGGTTATACGCCGCACGAGGCGCAGCGCATGCTGCGCGGCCTGCGCGGGCTCGACATGGTCGGCGGCGACGTCGTGGAAGTCTCGCCGCCCTTCGACATGAGCGGCAACACCGCGCTCGTTGGTGTCACCATGATGTGGGAGATCCTCTGCGTGCTGGCCGAATCGGTGGCCAGGCGGAAGGGACGCCTCAAGGATTAGGGGACGATCCCGAGCTCGCGCGCCTTGATCTGCAGCGCCAGCACCTTCGAGAAGATGCGGCATTGCGCCAACCCGCCGGCCAGGAACCACAGGCCGGGCTGGCCGGTCGGCCGCCACATGCCCTTCAGCTCGCCTTCCTCGTCGAAGCCCCAGACCGGTCCGATGCGGCCGGTGATCTCGTCGCCCAGCAGCGGACGCACGGATTCCTTCTGGCCGAGATAGCCGGTGGCGAGCACGATCAGGTCGGCTTGCTTGATGGTGCCGTCCGTCATCCTGGCGCCCTCGGCGCAGAAGCGCTCGATGTCGTGGTACTGGATCAGCCCGACCTTGCCGTCGACGATCATCTGCGAGCAGCCGGCGTCGAAGTAGTAACCGCCGCCTCGGCGACCGTACATGATCTGCCAGCCGTCGGCCTCCGGTCCGGAGGTCAGCCTGAAGCCGCGTGCCTTCAGTCCGTCGAGCAGCTCCCTGTCGTTCTCCGCATTCATCTTCGTGATGCGCTGATGCGAGCGTTGATAGATGGGGAAGGGGAAGGAGGCCGCGATCAGGTCCTTGTCCTCGAACGAGATGTCTTCGTCGTAGAGCGCGTAGGGCGCCTGCGCTTCCTTGAGGCTCACGATCAGGGTCGGGCCGTTCTGGATGACCGAGACTTCGGCCGCGCCGGACACCGCGAGATCCTGCGCGACGTCGTGGCCCGACGTGCCGGTGCCCAGCACCAGCGCCTTCTTGTCCTTCCAGTCGAGGCCGCTGCCGTACTTGCCCGAATGGCGCACGGTGCCGCGGAAGTCCTTCAAGCCGGGAAGGTCGGGCATCCTGGGGATGGTGCTGACGCCGTTGCAGAACACGACGTGGCGCGGGTGCATGACCCGCTCGGTGCCGTCGCTGCGCTTCAGCGTCACGTCCCAGCGCTTCGCCGCCTCGTCGTAGCGGGCGTGCGTGAGTTCCGTCGCCGTCCAGACGTTCAGTTCCATCGCCTCGGCATAGAGCTCGAACCAGTTGCCGAGCATGTCCTTGGGGATGAACACCGGCCAGGAGCGGGGGAAGGGCATGTAGGGAAGGTGGTTCACGCGTGTCTCGTTGTGCAGCGTGAGCGCGTGGTAGCGGCGGCGCCAGGAATCGCCCAGCCGCTGCTCGCGATCGATGGTGAGGGTGTCGACGCCCAGCACCGAAAGCCGCGCCGCAATCATCAGTCCGGCCTGCGCCGCGCCGACTACCAGCACCGCCGGGTCGCGGTCTTCGTAGGCAATCGCCTTCTTGCGCCGGTCGGCCCAGTTCTCGCCGCCGAAATTGCGCTTCCAGTCGACGTTCTGCCAGCGCTTGCCGTTGGCCGGATCCTCGTGGCCGCGGATCTCGGCCAGGAGCGTGGCGAGCGTCCAGGCGCGCCAGGTGCCGCCCTCCGGGACGAGGCGCACGACACTGTCGCAAGGACCGATTGCGCTCTCGAAGGTGAACATCACCTCGATGGTCTCGGTTCCGGCGCGCGTCACGGTGCGCGGCGGGGCACGATCCTTGGCGAGCTGGAAATCGCGGACGTCCGCCTTGGCAATTTGCGACACAAGGCGCTCGGCGATGGCCTTCGCACCTGTCGTCATGCGCAGATCCCAGTCGAAGACGAGGATGTCGCGCCAGAAGCACTCCCCGGCGAACAGCGCGGCAATGCGTGCGGGATCGCGCGAGCCGAGTGCTGCCGCAAAATCGGCGATCCAGCGCTGCGCCGCGGCCTTGGCGGAAGTATCGGTGATGAGGGTGTCCATTACGCTGCCAACTCCAGAATTTCCTTGATCTGCTCCGGCCCATCGATCTTGCGCGGGTTGCGCGGCACCCAGGGCGTGCCCATTGCCTGGGTGGCGATGCGGTCGAAATGCTCCTTGCCGATCTTCACTTCGGAAAGGCTGCGCGGCATGCCGAGGCCGCGGATGAAGGCGTCGAGCACGTCGCCCGCGTCCTTGCCGGGATGGCCCATGGCATTGGCGATCAGGGCCTGGGCGTCGGCGTTGGCCGATTTGTTCCAGCGCATGACCGAGGGCAGCATGATGCAGCTCGTGTGGCCGTGCGGCACGTCGAACACGGCGCCCAGCACGTAGCCGATGCCGTGGCTCGCACCCATCGGCACACCGGCGGCGAGACCTCCCATCGAGAGCCAGGAACCGATCTGGCAGTCGAGCCTGGCCTTCATGTCGGTCGGGTCGGCCTTCACCTTGGCCAGGCCGCGCGCCAGCAGCGACAGGCCGTGCAGGCCCGAGGCGTTGGTGAACTCCGTCGATTCCCTGGAGCACACGCCCTCGACGCAGTGATCGACGGCACGGATGCCGGTCGACAGGAACAGCCACATCGGCGTGTGGCGCGTTACCTCGGGATCGAGGATCACGGCCTGCGGCATGGTGAGCGGATGGCGGAACATCTCCTTCACCTTGGTGGCCTCGTTGGTGACACCCGAGAGGCCGGAGAACTCTCCGGCGGAGAGCGTGGTCGGGATCGAGATCTGCCGCACCGTCGGTGGCTTCAGATCCACACCGCCTCGGATCCTGTCCATGTCCTGCACGGTCCCGACATCGTTGGAGAGGCAAAGCTGTACTGCCTTGGCGCCGTCGGTGATCGAACCGCCGCCCAGGGTCACGATGAGATCGGCGCGCGCTTCGCGGGCCTGGGCGGTCGCGGTGATGATGGCCGAGCGCGGCGAATGGGCCGGCATCCTGTCGAAGGTGCCGACACACTTGTTGCCGAGCGCCAGGCGCACCTTCTCGACCTCGTCGGTCTCGCGGTTGAGCGTGCCGCTCACCATCAGGAACACGCGCTCCGCGCCATGCGCCGTCACCAGCTCGGCGACCGACTGCGCCGCCGGCTGGCCGTAGCGAACCTCCTCCATGTCGGTGAAAACGACGCGGCCCGATGTCAGCATTGTGTCCTCCCTCAAGGCTGTATTTTGCTATCTTGGCGGCCCGACCACCAAGGAAAAGACATGACCGGTACACGGGATGGCGCCATCGGACGCGCAGAGCAGTATTTCGACGGCGGCGGCTTCCTCGAGGAGCTGCAGCGGCGGGTGGCGATCCCGACCACCAGCCAGGAAACCGACTCCATGCCGGCCCTGCAGGAATATGTTTCTGGCGAGATGACCGACTCGCTCACCAGGCTCGGCTACGAATGCCATGTGCAGCCCAACCCGCGCACCGAGTATGGCCCATTCCTGATCGCCCGCCGGGTCGAGGACCCTGCCAAGCCGACGGTCCTGACTTATGGCCACGGCGACGTGATCAGGGGCCAGGACGAGCAATGGCGCCAGGGCCTCTCGCCCTGGAAGATCGTGATCGAGGGCGACCGCATGTACGGCCGCGGCACCGCCGACAACAAGGGCCAGCACACGATCAACATCGCGGCCCTGGCCTGCGTGCTGCAAGAGCGCGGGTCGCTCGGCTTCAATTCGACCATCCTGATCGAAACCGGCGAAGAGACCGGCTCGCCGGGCCTCGCCGATTTCTGCAAGGCCAACAAGGCGGCACTCAGGGCCGATGCGCTGATCGGCTCCGACGGGCCCCGGCTCGATCATCGCCGGCCGACCATCTTCGGCGGCACCAGAGGCACGCTGAACTTCAACCTCAAGCTCGCCATGCGCGAGGGTGGCCATCATTCCGGCAACTGGGGCGGGCTTTTGGCCAACCCCGGCATCATCATGGCCCATGCGCTGGCTACCATCACCGACGCGCGCGGCCAGATCAAGGTGCCGGAGTGGCGGCCCACGACGCTCACCAACTCGGTCCGTGCGGCGCTGGCCGACGCCGTCGTCGATGCCGGTGAAGGCGCACCGGAGATCAACGAGGATTGGGGCGAGAAGTCGCTGACCCCGGTCGAGCGCGTGTTCGGCTGGAACAGCTTCGAGGTGCTGGCCTTCAAAACCGGCAATCCCGACCGGCCGGTCAATGCCATCCCGCCCAGCGCGGTCGCCTATTGCCAGCTCCGCTTCGTCGTCGGCACCGATCCGCACGACATCATCCCGGCGCTGAAGCGGCACCTGGCGAAGCACGGCTTTGGCCAGATCGAGATCGACCAGGCGCGCGACGTGATCATGAACGCGACCCGGCTCGATCCCGACAATCCCTGGGCCAGGTTCGCTTCCGCCTCGATCGAGAAGACGGCGGGGCAAAAGCCCAACATGCTGCCCAACCTCGGGGGCTCGCTCCCGAACGAGGTCTTTACCGACATCCTCGGCCTGCCGACGGTCTGGGTGCCGCATTCCTACGCGGCCTGCTCCCAGCATGCGCCCAACGAGCACCTGCTGGCGCCCGTGGCGCGCGACGGGCTCCGGCTGATGACGGGCCTCTTCTGGGACCTCGGCGTTCAGGGCCGGCCGGGGTAAGCTGCCCGCATGCTCTCCGCCGACGAGGCCGCCGACCTGATCGAAGCCATTGCGGTGCGGCAGGACCGTGCCGCCTTCGCGGCCCTGTTCCGTCACTTTGCGCCGCGCATAAAAGCCTTCGTGATGCGCGGCGGCACCGATGCCGACACCGCGCAGGAAGTGGCCCAGGAGGCCCTGGTCATGGTGTGGCGAAAGGCCGCCAGCTTCGACCGGACGAGGGCTTCGGCTGCCACCTGGCTCTACACCATTGCCCGCAACAAGCGGATCGACCTGCTGCGCCGCGGCGCCCGGCCGATCGACACCGAGGACTGGCTGGTGGTCTATGCACCGGAGGCCGAGGATGCCGACAAATCCGTTCTTGCCGGACAGACGTATACCCGCGTGAAGGAGCTCCTGGTCGGCCTGTCGGAAGATCAATTGGTGGTGATTCGGAAGGCGTTTTTCGAAGACAAGACGCACACGGTCATCGCCGAGGAACTGAAGCTGCCCCTGGGAACGGTAAAATCCCGCATTCGCCTGGCTCTGGGGCGCCTGCGGGAAGCACTGGAGAAAGACGAGACATGAGCCGCCATCCGGCCCCCGAAGAGCTTTTGCTGGATTTTGCCGCGGGCGCGCTGCCCGACGGCCCGGCGCTGGCCGTGGCGCTGCACGCGGCGCTCGATCCCGACGCACGGCGCGCGATCGACCGGCTGAACGCCGTAGGTGGGGCGCTGATCGAGCGCGAGCCCGAGGCGGCGCTGGACGAGGCGGCACTGGAGGGTGTGCTGGCGCGCCTCGACCGGGAGGCCGTCGAGCCGCGTGCCCAAGCGCCTGTTCGCCGGCCGGGCTTCGAGTGGGCACCGGCGCCCCTGGTGCCGCATCTGCGACGGGGGATGGGCTGGCGCCGTATCCTGGGCATGTTCGACGAAATCCGGCTCGACCTGCCGGGCTCCTTCCATCGCGCGTCTCTGCTGCGGCTGGAGCCGGGCCATGGCCTGCCCCAGCACAAGCATGCGGGCTACGAGTACACGGTCTGTCTGCAGGGCGGATACACCGACGAGACCGGCAACTACGGCGTCGGCGATTTCGCTGTCGGTCCCGGCGAGCACCGGCACGAGCCGATCGCCGATCCGGGCGAGCCCTGCATCGCGCTGATCGTGGTCGAGAAGCCCATCGTGCTGACCGGCCCGTGGGGCCGCTTCTTCAACCCGCTGGTGAAGCGCGGCTTGATCTGACGTAGGCTCCCCGTTTCGAAGGGGAGATTCCATGTCGCGTGTTCCATACTTCGACGTCGAGACGGCCACCGGCAAGCATGCCGAGTTCCTGGGCAAGCTCAATCCGACGCTGAATATCTACAAAATGCTGGCCAATTCCGAGTACGGGATGAAGGGCTTCGTTCGCATGGGCAATGCCCTGCTCTACAAGTGCGAACTCGAACCCAGCTTGCGCGAGCTGGCGATCATCCGGGTCGGCCGCCTCAGTCGTGCAGCCTACGAGGTATTCCAGCACGAGCGCATCGGCCGCGAGGTCGGCGTGACCGAGGACAAGATCGCAGCGCTCCGCGATGCCACCATCGAGGCGGCCGCCTTCAACGACAACGAGAAAGCCGTGCTGCGCTATGCCGACGACGTGGTGCGCAACGTCAAGGCGTCGGACAAGACGTTGAAGGCGGTGCAGGCCTTCCTGACGCCCGGCGCGCTGGTCGAACTCACCCTCACCATCGGCTACTACATGATGGTCTGCCGCTTCCTCGAATCGATGGGCGTCGACGGCGAGGAAGGCCAGGCGGAGTGGCTCAGGACGGCGAAGTTGTAAGCGTAGGAGTAGGAAGATGGTGTACCGCGTCCTGGTCGCGCAGTTCATGCACGAGACCAATACCTTCAGCAAACTGCCGACCACGCTGGAGGATTACCGCAAACGCTGGCTGGTCGAGGGCGAGGCGATGGTGCCGCGCTTCACCGGTACCAAGAACGAAGTCGGCGGCTATATCGATTCGGTGAAGAAGTACGGCTGGGAGCCAGTATGGGGCGGGGCAGCCAATGCGACGCCGTCGGGGACGCTCACCAAGGAAACGTGGGAGCACATCCGCGACATGATCGCGGGCGCGGCCAGGAAGGCCGGCAAGCTCGACGCGGTCTGCCTGTCGCTGCACGGCGCCGCCGTCACCGCGACCGAGGACGACGCCGAGGGAGCGTTGCTCGAGGCGCTGCGCGGCATCGTCGGAGACGAGATTCCGATCATCGCCACGCTCGACCTGCATGCCAACGCCACCCTGAAGATGGCGAAGCACGCCAACGCGCTGGTGAGCTATCGCACCTATCCGCATATCGACGGCTACGAGCGCGCGGTGCAAGCCGCTGCGCTGGTGCAGGAGGCGCTGGAGGGCAAGAAGAAGCCGCGCTGCCTGCTGGTCCAGCCGGCCATGCTGGAAGGTGCCGACCACGGACGTACGACGCAGCCTGGCCTGATGCGCGATCTTCTGGCCAAGGCCGATGCCTTCGAGAAAGAACCGGGCATCAACGTCGTCAGTATCCAGGCCGGATTCACCTGGGCCGACATTCCCTATACCGGCCCGTCGGTGGCGGTGAGCTACGAGCCGGCGGCCGAGGCGCGCGCCAAGGCAGTGGCGGCGGCAATGCTCGACGAGATATGGAAGCGCCGCGACGAGAGTTCGTCGGACTACCGGCCGATCTCCGAGGCGATCGCAGCGGCCAAGGCCGGCGTCGGCAAGCAAGGCCCGCTGGTGGTGGCCGACGGCACCGATAATCCGGGCGGTGGCGGCTACAACGACACGACCCCGGTGCTTCAGGCCCTGATCGACGCCAAGGTCGAGAACGTGGCCTTTGGCGCGATCTTCGATCCCGGCACGGTGCAGCAGGCGATCGAGGCAGGCGTCGGCGTGGAGATCGACGTCGTGCTGGGCGGGCACACCGATCCCTCGATGGGCGGGCCGGTGAAGGCCAGGGCAATCGTGAAAATGCTGTCGGACGGCAGCTTCAAGAACGAAGGGCCGATGAATGCCGGTGTGGAGACGGGGATGGGGCCGACGGCGGTGCTGCGCATCGGCGGCATCGACGTGGTGACCATCTCCAACCGCATCCAGACAATCGACCTGCAGGTCTTCCTGAGCCAAGGCATCGATCCCAGGACCAAGAGCGTGGTGGTTGTGAAGAGCGTACAGCATTTCCGCGCCGCCTATGCGCCGATCGCTCGGGAGATCGTGCTGGTCGATTCCGGCGGCATCTGTTCGCCCGACATCACGCGGCTGAAATTCACCAAGCTGCGCCGGCCGATCTGGCCGCTCGACGGCGTCAACGATCCCTATGCGGGGGCGCGTACATGAGCGTCACGCACGAGGCGCCGCTGGCCGGTGCGTCCTTCGGGGCGACGTTGCGCTTCGGCGGCGGCGCGCGGGATGTCGTCGCCGCGGCCGAGCGCGATCCCAAGGCGATGACGGGAGCGCTTGCCGAAGCGAAAGGACTGCTGCTGATCCAGGGGATGGGTGAAATCACCGGAGAGCCCGATCTCCTCATTCGCCTGAGCCGCGCCTTCGGGCCGGAGGTCGAGGATTACCGCCACACGCTCACCGACCTGAAGTCGGTCCATGTGTCGGTGCCGGAGATCCTGCTGGTGTCCAACATGCCGCCGGTCGGCAAGGCACCGCCCAAGCGGCCAGAGCCGCCGCTCGCCGCCGACGGTCTCATTCCGACGCAATATCCACAGCGGAAGGGCTGGCACACCGACCAGAGCTATCGCCGGCCGCCGCCCGACATCTCGCTCTTCTACGCCGTGACACCAGCCCGGCGCGACACGGGGCAGACGCTGTTCGCCAACGGCATCCTGGCCTACGCGGACTTGCCCGCGGCGCTCAAGGCCAAGGTCGACACGCTCGAAGGTCTGCATGCGCAGCCGGGCAGCGGCCGTTCGCGCGACGCGGCCCTGGCCGGCCGTACGCCGCGCGCCTTCGCCGTCCACGAGCGCTCGCAGCGCCAGCCGGTGGTGCGCGCGCACCCGGTGACGGGCGAGCGCTCGCTCTATCTCTGCGAGTGGGGCCAGATGGATTGGTTCGAGGGGCCGTTCATCGACATGGAGCCCGGCCCACACGGTGCGGGCGCGGTGCTGCTCGACGAGATCATGGCGCACCTGACGGAGAGGCGCTTCTGCTACGCGCACGAATGGACCGAAGGCGATCTCCTGATCTGGGACAATCGCTGTCTCGTCCACGCGGCAACCTGGTTCGACGGCGAAAGGGAAGGCCGCCTGATGTGGCGCACCACCGTCCACGGCAATCCCGGCGCGGCCTATGCCGGAGAGTCCAAGAGCTGGCTCCCGCGGTCGTAGATTCTACTGCTTGTGGCGGAAGAAGGTCGTTAGCACGTAGCGCCGGCCGCGCGTCACCGGCAGCGCGACATGCAGCAATGAGCACGAGAACACCGCAGCACCGCCGAGCGGCGGGGAGACGCGGATGCCGGCATATTCCGGAAAAGCGAGTTCGCCGCCCTCGAAATCGTCGTTGAGATTGAGCGAGACCGCGAAGGAACGGTTGGCGGTGGTCGGCGCGCCGTTGTCGCGATGGGCGCCGAAGAAGTGCTTGCCCTCGGCGCTGTAGGACAACACGACGTGCGAGTCGAAGGTGAACTCGCGATCGTAGGCGAAGACCTTGGCGAGCTCGGGGCCGACGCGGTAGGCGAGGCGGTCGGAGACGCCCTTCAACAGCATCGGCTCGACGATCGTGTAATCCTCGGTCCGCTTCAGGTGGGACAGGTTGACGTTGCCGTAGCGGCTTGAGACGCCGCTGTCCTGGTGGTCTCCCTTGCCCCAGAGGCGGATCAGTTGGGCGCAGAAATCCGGCTCGAAGACCCGGGGCAGCACGAGGACAGGCGCCATCGCGGTACGCACTGCGAGCTGGGCGCCACGGTCGGTCCGCACGCTGTCGGCGATGCCGCCGATCGCTTCGGTCGCGGCGAGGAGCGCTCGGGTGTCGAAGGTGTTGGCGACTCGCTGGTTGGGATCGAGGGCGATCACGCGCATGCGCAAGCCGGTGGTAGGGCCGAAGCCGATGCCGCCGGCCGGCGCCAGTAGAGCGGGCAGGAACTTCCGGTCTGGATCGCACAGCAGCAACGGCCCCTCGGTGCCTTCGCTGCCGCCACAAAGTTTGGACCAGGGAGCCACGGCGGCGGCTATGTTGTTTCCGGCCACCACAACTGGGATAGCGGAGGCGGCCTTGCAGGCGCCGACGAGCGCCTTGAACTGTTCGCCGTCGAGATTTCCGAGGTCGTCGATCGCCAGCAGGGCGACGGGATCTCCCGTGAACGACCAGATGAGTTTGCGCAGCTTGCCGTCGAGGCCGGGCAGCGCGAAATCCGGAAGACGATCGCCCGGGCGAAGCGTTGGCGCATTGGTCATCGGACCTTTCATAGCATGGATGTGGTTAGCCCAGGAGATAGCACCCATGCAGCGACGCGAACCCTATGCCGCAGCCGATGAGCGTGACAATCAGGGGCGCGCGATGCGTACAACGTGGAGTTCTCCGATGTGGGGCGCGACCCACAAGCGCCTGAACACCATCTGCACGGCGTCGGGGTTGGCGTAGATTTTCGGACCCAGCACATAGCCGTCCGGATAATGGGAGGCTTTTGGGGCGTCCAGGCTGAAGACGTAAGCCTCATGTCGGCGCGGCACGTCGGCCAGATCGAAGACCATCGGCCGTAGCGCATGGGCCGCCGGCGGTCGGATACGAAAAGGGCCTTCAGGGAAACCCCTGAAAGCCCTTGGAATAATGGTGGGCGCTGTAGGGATTGAACCTACGACCCCACCCGTGTGAAGGGTGTGCTCTCCCGCTGAGCTAAGCGCCCGGGACCGGGCGCGTATAGGGCGTGGCGGCCGAATCGTCAACGGGCGGCGAGTTGCCCCAGCGTGTCGGGCAGCGCGCTGAAACGGTCGATCACGGCATCGGCGCCGAGCTCGCTGGCAGGCTTCAGCGTATAGCCCCAGCTCACGAGCACGGCCGGAATACCGGCGCGGTGGGCGGCCTCGGCGTCGTTGATCGAATCGCCGATCATGACGGTCCGTTCGGGATCGCAGCCCATGCGTTCGATCAACATCAGGATGTGCTTGGGGTCGGGCTTGCGCACCGGGAAGGTGTCGGCGCCGGCCACGTCGGAGATCGGCGGCATCAGTTTCAGGTGTTCCAGGATGATGCGCGCCGGCCGCTCGAACTTGTTGGTGCAGACGCCCTGCTTCAGCCCGAGGCGGGCGAACCGGGCAACGACCTCGGGCACGCCGTCGAAGGCGATGGTGTTGCTGACTGGATCGGCCTCGTAGTAGCGCACGAATTCGCGAGTGGCGGCAGAGAGGGCGGCGTCATCCAGCGTCCGGCCGTGCTTGGCGAAGGCCTTGCCCACGGTCACTTTGCTGCCCTGGCCCATGAATATCCGGGCGTCCTGGTCCGTGATGGGCGGCAGACCATGATCGGCCAGCACGCGGCTCACGGCCACGCACATGTCGCGGGCGCTGTCGATCAGGGTGCCGTCGAGATCGTAGATCACGGTGTCGAAGCGGGTGGCGATGAGATTGTCGGCGTCGGGGTGCATGGCGTGCTCCATAGCACATCCGCCTTGCGGGTCCTCCCGGCCCGTGGCATCGGACGGGCATGAAATCGTCTATCGCCGTGGTGGTACTCGCAGCAGGCGCCGGTACGCGCATGAAATCGGCGCTTCCGAAGGTCCTGCACCCCTTGGCCGGCTGGCCGATGCTGCGCCACGTGCTCGACAATGTTGACCGCCTCGAGCCCAGCCGTATCGTCGGCGTGGTTTCGCCGGGGGCCGCGGCGGTCGTGGCAGCCTTCGCGCCTCATCGAACGGTGGTCCAAAAGCGGCCCGCCGGAACGGGCGATGCCGCCAAGGCCGCGCTCGGCGCGCTAAAAGGGCATCGCGGGCCGGTGCTGGTGGTGTTCGGCGACGCCCCTCTCGTCACGCCGGCCAGCATGAAAAGCCTGGTGGCCGCCTGCCGCAAGGAAGAGGCGGCGGTAGGCGTGCTGGGCTTCAGCGCGCGCGACCCATCGCCCTATGGGCGGCTGATCGTCCGTCGTGGTCATCTCGAGAAGATCGTCGAGAGCAAGGATGCGGATGAAGCCGAGAAGGCAATCGACTTCTGCAATTCCGGCGCCATGTGCCTGGACGGCCGCTTGGTTGCGACCTTGCTTGGATCGATCCGCAACGACAATGCCAAGCGCGAATTCTATCTGACCGACGCCGTCGCCACCGCCCGCGCCGCTGGACACAAGGCCATCGCCATCAAAGGCGAGGAGGCGGAATTCCAGGGCATCAACTCGCGCGCCGAACTCGCGGTGGCGGAACGGGCCTTGCAGGGCCGCCTGCGTGCCATCGCCATGGCCTCGGGCGTCACCATGACGGACCCGGAAACCGTGTGGCTCTCTGCCGACACGAAGTTCGCGGCCGATGTCACGATTGGGCCCAACGTGCGCTTCGGCCTCGGCGTGACGGTGGCGTCGAACGTCGAAATTAGGGCCTTTTGCGACATTGAAGGCGCGCGCATCGGCAGGGGTGCCATTGTGGGCCCGTTCGCCCGCATTCGGCCGGGCTCGATCGTCGGTGAGAACGTCCACATCGGCAACTTCGTCGAGCTCAAGGCCACCCGCATGGGCCGCGGCGCCAAGGCCAATCACCTGGCCTATCTCGGCGATTCCGACATCGGCGCCCGGAGCAACATCGGCGCCGGCACCATCGCGGTGAACTACGACGGTTACGGCAAATGGCGGACCGTCGTGGCGGCCGAGGTCTTTGTCGGTTCCAACAGCGCGCTGGTGGCGCCGGTGCGGATCGGCAAGGGCGCCAACGTGACGGCAGGCAGCGTCATCACGGAGGATGTGCCGGCCGGCGCGGTGGCCTTCGGCCGGGCCCGGCAGGTCACAAAGAAGGGGCGGGCGGGGCCGCTTCGTGCGAAACTGAAGGCCCGGGCGGCAGCGGCCAAACGGGCCAAGAAAAAGTAGCAAACCCCTCCTGGATCCTCTCCCATGTGCGGCATCATCGGAATCCTCGGCAAGGCGCCCGTCACGCCCTTGCTGGTCGAAGCGTTGAAGCGACTTGAATATCGCGGCTACGATTCGGCCGGCGTCGCCACGCTCGTAAATGGCCACATCGAGCGCCGGCGTGCCGAAGGAAAGCTGGTCAATCTCGAGGCGCGGCTGGCCAAGGAGCCGCTGTCCGGCATCATCGGCATCGGCCACACGCGGTGGGCCACCCACGGCAAGCCCTCGGAGCGCAACGCCCACCCGATCGCCACCGACCGGGTGGCGGTCGTGCACAACGGCATCATCGAGAATTTCCAGGCGTTGAAGGACGAGCTGCTGGCCGAGGGCTGCCGGTTCGAGAGCGACACCGACACCGAGGTGGTGGCGCAGCTTCTGACGTCGTACCTTGAACACCAGATGTCGCCGGAAGACGCGATGGGCAAGGCGATGGCACGCCTGCGCGGTGCCTTCGCCCTGGTCGTCCTGTTCAGCGGCCGCCACGACATTCTGATAGGTGCGCGGCGCGGCAGCTCGCTGGCGGTGGGCTATGGCGACGGCGAGATGTACATCGGCACCGACGCGCTGGCGCTGGCGCCCTTCACCAGCCGGGTGAGCTATCTCGAGGACGACGACTGGGTCGTGCTGAAGGCCGACGGCGCCACTGTCTACCAGGGTTCGCAGAAGGTGAAGCGGCCGATCAAGAAGAGCGGACTCAGCAGCGCCCTGATCGGCAAGGGCAACCATCAGCACTTCATGCTGAAGGAGATCCACGAGCAGCCGGCGGTGATCGGCGACACGCTGCATTCCTACCTCGACCCGGCGACGCGCTCGGTCCGGCTGCCCGTCCTGCCGCTCGACTGGTCGAAAGTGAGCCGGGTCACCATGACCGCCTGCGGCACGGCGTTCTACGCCTGCATGATCGCCAAGTACTGGTTCGAGAAGCTGGCGCGCCTGCCGGTCGAGATCGAGGTCGCCTCGGAGTTCCGCTATCGCGAGCCGCCGCTGCCCGAGGGCGGCGTCTGCATCGCCGTTTCGCAGTCGGGCGAGACCATCGATACGCTCGAGGCGTTGCGCTATGCGCAGTCGCAAAAGCAGACGCTGCTGTCGGTTGTCAACGTGCCGGAAAGCGCCATCGCGCGACTGTCGCATGTCGTGCTGCCGACCTTGGCAGGCCCCGAGATCGGCGTCGCCTCGACCAAGGCCTTCACCACGCAGCTCGTCGTGCTGCTGGCCACGGCGATCTCAGCTGGGCGGGCGCGTGGAACGCTGTCGCGCGAGGAGGAAGAGCGCCTGGCGCTTGCCATGATCGCGCTGCCGGGACACGTCAACGAAACGCTGAACATGGAGGAGGACTATCGCCGCATCGCCGAGAACACGCTTGCCGCGGCGCGCGACGTGCTCTACATCGGCCGCGGCTCGTCCTTTCCGGTGGCGCTCGAAGGTGCGCTCAAGCTGAAGGAGCTCAGCTACATCCACGCCGAGGGCTATGCCGGCGGCGAGATGAAGCATGGTCCGATCGCGCTGATCGACGACGCCGTGCCGGTGGTCGTAGTGGCGCCGACCGATGCGATCTTCGACAAGATCGCGTCGAACTTCGAACAGGTGAAGGCGCGGGGCGGCCGGCTGGTGCTGCTGAGCGACAAGGCCGGCGTGGCGCGGCTGGGCGCCAAGGCCGAGACCTCGATCATGCTGCCCGACATCGACCCGAGCGTGGCGCCGATCCTCTACACCGTGGCGGTGCAGCTCCTTGCCTATTACACGGCGCTGGCCAAGGGCACCGACATCGACCAGCCGCGCAATCTCGCCAAGAGCGTCACGGTCGAATAGCGATCGTTCGATCCGGCTATCGCGTGCCTTGCGGCAGTCCGGGGGCCAAGCCGGGAGCAGGCTGCGGCGCGGGCTGGCCGCCGCGCGGCTGGGCCGGCGCGGGGCGCGGCTGGGCCGGAGCTGCCGGCTGCAGGGTCTGGATCAGCGCCTGGATTTTCTTGCTCTCGGCTTCCTGGGCCTTCTTGAATTCTTCCTCGCTCAGGAAGCGGTCTTTGTTGAGGTCCATGTCGAGGAACTGCCTGACCGCGTAGCCGGTCAGTTCGACACGGTCGAGCTGGGCGTTCTTGTCGGTGTCGATCTCGGCGAACTTGCGGAGCGCGACCTGCTTGCGCAGGTCGAACGGCAGCAGGTTCTTGGCCTGCGGTCCGTCGGCCGGGCCGGCCAGGGCGATATATTCCTGCTGGCTGACCTTGCCGTCGTTGTTCTTGTCGAGTTTGTCGGCCTCGCGAAGCTGCATGTCGATGAAATCGTTGAGCGCGGCCATGCCCTGGCGGCGGCGCGCCTCGAGCTGCTGGCGTTCGCCGGCCTCGCGCTGCAGCGAGCGCTGGACGATGAGACGCACTTCGGGTTCGGTGATCTTGTTGTCCCGGTCGGTGTCGTACTGGTTGAACTCGGCGTGGACCAGAGCTTCCGCCTCGGCACGCTCGACGAAGCCGTCGCGATTGGTGTCGAGGTTCTGGAACTCGGCGCGGGCGCGATTGCGAAGCTCTTCGATCGGCGGCTTGTTGGGCACGTCGGGCGACAACGGCGGTTCGACGACCTTGAGGAACTCCTCGACCGTCAGCTTGCCGTCCTTGTTGGCGTCGAGCTGTTCGAACGACTTCATGCGGTACTTCACGAAGTCGGCGCGAGTGACCTCGCCCTTCTTGTTGATGTCGATCTCGGCGAACCACGAGGGCAGCGGAACCGCCGGCGGGGTGCCGGGGGCCGCCTGCTGACCGGCCGGCGGCGCGGCCTGGGTGGCCTGGGGCGGCTTCGCTGCGGGAGCGGCCGGTGCCGGCGGGGCAGCTTGCGTCGCCGGGCGGTTGGCCGGCCAGTTCGGTGCCGACGGAGAAGGGGGGGGCGTCTGGGCCGATGCGGGCAGCGCGATCGCGACGGCAAGGAGAATTGGAAGTGGAAAACGGTTCATCGGCGGTAGGCCCGCGTTAAGAGAGGGTGATTCGTATCGGTCGCCATGGGCCATCTGTCAACGTCCGCGCGGCCTTCATACCATCAAGGACAATCGCGCCGAAAGAATGGCGCGTGCCATTTGAGTTGCGTCCTGAAGCGGGATACGCCATCGTGGGGCAATATGCAGACCTCGAAGAAGGGTCGCAAGTACTTGGGAGGCAAGGGAAATTTCGCCGAATCGTCGCGCGGGTCGCGGCGGCCGGTGAAACCACTGGGAACATGGCAGGACAGTTTTCATCCAGCGGGTCGCCGCTGCTCAGCGTGCGCGACGTGTCGGTCCGCTTCGGCGGCATCGTCGCCCTCGATGGCGTGACCTTCGACGTTTTTGGCGGCCAGATCGCCGGGCTCATCGGCCCCAACGGCGCCGGCAAGACCACCCTCTTCAATTGTCTCAGCAGGCTCTATACGCCGAGCGGCGGCGACATCCTGTTCGAGGGGCAGTCGATTCTCGGACGACCGCGCCACGCCATCCCGCAGATCGGCATCGGCCGCACCTTCCAGAACGTGGCGCTGTTCGACAACATGTCGGTGCTCGACAACGTCAAGGTCGGCTGCCACAGCCGCAGTTCGACCAGCTTCTTCGAAAATGCGCTGCGCTTGCCCAAGGTGCACGCCGAAGAAGCACAGATCGCCAGGCGCTCGCTCGAATTGATCGAGTTCATGGACCTCATGCCATTCGCTTCGGCGCGGGCCGGTGGCCTGCCGTTCCCGATCCGCAAGCGGGTCGAGCTGGCGCGCGCGCTCGCTTCCAGTCCCAAGCTGCTGCTGCTCGACGAGCCGGCGGCCGGTCTCAACCACGACGAGATCGACGTGCTCAAGGTCCAGATCAGGCGGGTGCGCGACATGCAGAACGTCACCGTGCTGCTGGTCGAACATCACATGAGCCTCGTCATGTCGGTTTCCGACAAGGTCGTCGCCATCGATTTCGGCAAGAAGATCGCCGACGGCACGCCTGCGGAAGTGCAGCGCGATCCCGAGGTGATCCGCGCCTATCTGGGGACTTCGTGATGGCCGCGCTGCTCGAAGTGAAGGGGTTGAAGGCGTTCTACGGCCAGACGCAATCCCTGTACGACGTCGGTTTCGATATCCCGGACGGTGGCATCACCACGCTGCTGGGCGCCAACGGCGCCGGCAAGACGACGACGCTGCGGGCCATCTGCAACATGGTCCGCACCGAGGGGACGATCCGCTTCGACGGCAAGGATATCGCCGGTCGGGCGACCGAGGAAATCGTGCGGCTCCGCGTCGCCCACGTGCCGGAGGGCCGAGGCACCTTCACGACGCTCACCGTCGACGAGAATCTGCGGGTCGCCGCCTACACCCGCCGGGAAAAGGCGTCCGTGCAGGCCGATCTCGAGCGTGTGTTCGGCTACTTCCCGCGGTTGAAGGAGCGCCTGCAGCAGCAGGCCGGCACGCTGTCGGGCGGCGAGCAGCAGATGCTGGCGATCGCCCGCGCCCTGATGCTGAAGCCTCGCCTGATGCTGCTCGACGAGCCGTCGTTCGGCCTGGCGCCGCTGATCGTGGTCGAGATCTTCCGGATTCTGCGGCGCATCAACGAGGACGAGAAGGTGAGCATCCTGCTGGTCGAGCAGAACGCCGCGCTCGCGCTCGACCTCGCCACGCACGCCTACGTGCTTGAGACGGGACGGGTCGTCATGTCGGGACCTTCGGCGGTCATCAGGGACGACGAGAACGTCCGTAAATCGTATCTCGGATACTGAGGCAGGATCATGGAACAGTTCATCCAGCAGCTCGCATCCGGCCTCGCCAACGGCGCCATCTACGCCTGCGTGGCGCTCGCGCTGGTCATGATCTACGTCTCGACCGACCACATCAATTTCGCCCAGGGCGAGATGGCGATGTTCAGCACCTACATCGCCTGGCAGCTCATGAGCTGGGGCCTGAGTTTCTGGATCGCCTTCGTCGCCGCCGTGGCTCTTTCCTTCGTATTGGGCGTGATCATCGAACGGGCGATCCTGAGGCCGCTGCACAATGCGCCGGTGCTGTCGATCATCGTGGTCTTCATCGGCCTGCTGGCGATCTGCAATTCGATGGCCGGCGCGATCTGGAGCTACCTGATCAAGGAATTCCCCTCGCCGTTCCCCAAGTCGAGTTTCGGCATCCCCGGCATCATCGGGCCGCACCAGCTCGGCGTCGTGGTGGTCACCCTGATCGTGCTGGGCCTGCTGTTCGTCTTCTTCCGCTACACGCCCCTGGGACTCGCGATGCGCGCGGCGGCGCAGAACCCGCAGATGGCCCGCCTGGTCGGCGTGCGCGTCGACTGGATGCTGGCGCTGGGCTGGGGCCTGGCGGCGTCGGTCGGTGCCGTGGCCGGCATCATGGTCGCCCACATCGTCTATCTCGATCCCAACATGATGGGCGGCATCCTGCTTTACGCCTTCGCCAGCGCCCTGGTCGGCGGAATCTCCAATCCCGGCGGCGCCGTGCTGGGCGGCTTCATCGTCGGCGTGCTCGAGAACATGGTGGCCTTCGCCGGAAACCAGATCGAGAAGGCGACCGGCATCTACATCATCGGCAACGGCGAGAAGCTCACCGTGGCGCTGATCATCGTCATCACCGTGCTCACGGTTAAACCCGCCGGCCTGTTCGGCCGGGTCGTCGTGAAGAGGGTCTGAGATGCCGGCCTTCCCCAAGAAGCTGCTGTGGGTCCTGCTGGCGCTGGCCTTCCTGGTGCCGCTGCTGCACCCGCTGCTGCCCGACGTGGTTTCCAATTACCGGCTGTTCCTGGTCAGCACCATGATCATCGCGGCGATCGCGGTGCTGGGGCTCAATCTGCTGACCGGCTTCAACGGCCAGATCTCGCTCGGGCACGGCGCCTTCTATGCCGTCGGCGCCTATACGGCGGCGGTCCTGATGGATCAGCTCAACACGCCATACTGGGCGACCATCCCGGCGGCGGCCATGGTCTGCTTCATCGTCGGCTACCTGTTCGGCCTGCCGGCGCTCAAGCTCGAGGGCCACTATCTGGCGCTGGCCACCTTCGCGCTGGCGCTCGCGGTGCCGCAGATCCTGAAATACCGGTGGCTCGACGGGTTGACGGGCGGCGTGCAGGGCATCGTGCTCAACAAGCCCGAGGTGCCGTTCGGCCTGCCGCTCAGCGAAGACCAGTGGCTGTACTACTTCTGCCTGATCGTCATGGTGATCCTGTACTGGGCCGCCGCCAACATGCTGAACAGCCGCAGCGGTCGCGCCATGATGGCGATCCGCGACCAGTACATGGCGGCCGACACGATGGGCATCGACACCGCGCTCTACAAGACGGTCACCTTCGGCATCAGCGCCGCCTACACCGGCATCGCCGGCGCGCTCTCGGCCTCGGCCATCGCCTTCGTGGCGCCCGACAGCTTCAACATCTTCCTGTCGATCAAGTTCCTGATCGGCCTGGTCGTGGGCGGCGTCGGTTCGCTGGCGGGCTCCGTCGTCGGCGGCATCTTCTACGTGCTGGTCGACAACTCGGCCCAGGCGCTCTCGCTGTTCGTGAAGAACGACCTCGGGTTGCCGTTCGACCTGTCGGCCTACACCGTGTTCGGCATCCTGTTGATCGTCCTGATGTACCTGATGCCGATGGGCATCGTCGGCGGCGTTTACCTGGCCCTGCAGCGGCTGCGCCGCGGCTGAGCCGGGCGGGGCTGCCGTCCGGCAGTGCCTTTTTTCGAGCGTGAAGTCAGTGCAAGATCGCGTCCACTTACCTTGGGAGGAATAAGATGAAGACCAACAGACGTACGTTCGTGGCCGGCGTCTCGGCCGCGGCGGTGCTATCGGGAAGCCGGATGGCTTTCGCGCAGAAGAAGTACGACGACGGCGCGACCGACAAGGAAATCAAGATCGGTCACACCAACCCCTACAGCGGTCCGGCGTCTTCCTACGGCGTGATCGGCAAGGCCGAGGAAGCCTACTGGAAGAGCGTCAACGAGCGCGGCGGCATCAACGGCCGCATGGTGAAGTTCATCACCCTCGACGACGGCTACGTGCCGTCCAAGACGGTCGAAGTGGTCCGGCAGCTCGTCGAGCAGGAAAAGGTGCTCTGCCTGTTCAACACGCTGGGCACGCCGACCAACACGGCGATCCACCGCTACATGAACCAGAAAAAGGTGCCGATGCTCTTCGTCGCCACCGGCGCCTCGAAGTGGGGCAAGCCCAAGGAATTCCCGTGGACGATGGGCTACCAGCCCGACTACCACACCGAAGCCGTCATCTATGCCAAGCACATCCTGGCCACCGTCAAGGATGCCAAGATCGGCGTGCTGATGCAGAACGACGACTACGGCAAGGACTACTGGGAAGGCTTCAAGGACGGCCTCGGCAAGGACGTCAACAAGGTGGTCAAGCACGTCACCTACGAGACGACCGATCCGACCGTCGACAGCCAGATCATCCAGCTCAAGGATTCCGGCGCCAACGTGTTCTTCAACATCTCCATTCCGAAGTTCGCGGCGCAGGCCATCCGCAAGGCTGCCGACATCGGCTGGAAGCCGGTGCAGTACCTGAACAACGTCTCGTCCTCGGTCGCTTCGACCCTGAAGCCGGCCGGCATCGAGAACAGCCAGGGCCAGATCACCGCCTTGTGGCTCATGGATCCCACCGACAAGCAGTGGAACGAGAACGCCGAAATGAAGACCTGGCGGGCCTGGATGAACAAGTACATGCCGGGTGCCAACCAGGACGACGGCAACTACATCTACGCCTACTCGGTATGCTACCTGATGGAACAGACGCTGAAGAAGTGCGGCGACACGCTGACGCGCGAGAACGTCATGAAGCAGGCCGCCAATCTCCAGAAGCTGCGCGTGCCGTTGCTGCTGCCGGGCATCACCGTCAGCACCAGCCCGACCGATTTCTATCCGGTGCAATCGGTCCAGCTTGCCACCTTCAAGGGCGAGACCTGGAACCTGTTCGGCGACATCATGTCGGCCGAAGGCTCCTGATCTTCGTCTCGTGTTCCTCTCCCCCGGCTTCGGGGGAGAGGCTAGGAGAGGGGGCGGAGATGACTTCCATGATTTCCGCCCATATCCCTTCGGGATTCTGCACCACGTGATTTGCCCAGAAGCGTAGGACACGCCAGCCGGTCTGTCCCATCGCTGCCGTTCGCCGTGCGTCCGCGTCGATCTGGAAGGCGTGGTGGTCGCCGTCGATCTCGATGACGAGCTTGCGCGATACGCACGCGAAGTCGGCGAAGTACGGCCCGATGGGATGCTGACGCCGGAACTTGAGACCATCCATGCGATGGGCGCGCAGCAGCTCCCAGCAAATCCTTTCGGCACGACTGCCGTCGCGACGCAGCGCCCGGGCTCGCGACTTGGTCTCGCCCCGCATTGCCCCTCTCCTAGCCTCTCCCCCGTCTTCGGGCAGGGCAATCGCATATGATTTTATCCCCGTCGTCCTGAGCGGAGCCGGCCGAAGGGCGGCGCAGTCGAAGGACCTCTTTTCCGCAGTCCATCGAACGGAAAAGAGGTCCTT
>JAESGK010000091.1_pt1 | contig 105425 bp, 101 predicted proteins | sample 9269681 | NCBI WGS metagenome assembly JAESGK01 (sample SAMN14515347, study PRJNA621673) | algae metagenome | isolation source: Timaviella obliquedivisa GSE-PSE-MK23-08B and co-occurring heterotrophs from... | place: USA: Grand Staircase Escalante National Monument, Utah | collected 2006-08-15 | reverse complement strand
ACACGCTCTTCGACGTATCGATACCAACTCGTGCTATCTTCGACATGGACGGCTCCCTCGAATGAGTCCTAACGACCTCATTCTGGCACTTAGATGCCGTCGGGGGCCGTCCACCCCAACGAGCCTCACAGGGCGGAGGTTACTCCGCCCGCGCTCGCTCTTGTGGCCTCAGCGCCCGACGACGTCGAGCAGGGCCGGCGTCACGCCGAGCTGATCCACCAGCTGCTCGAGTTTGCGGCGGGCCAGCGGATTGCTCTTCTGGTGGCGCGTGGCGAGGATCAGTTCGTTCTTGAGCGAATGTTCGAGGCCGGTGAACTCCGTCACGCGCACCTTGTAGCCATGAAGCTCCAGCACGAGGGAGCGAATGACGTTGGTGACGTGGGCGCCGAATTCCCGCCGGTGGATGTTGTGGCGCCAGAGCTGCTCCAGCGGGCTGCTGCTGGCGCCCAGCAGGGTCGCTACCTCCGCCTGACAGCAGGGGATGAGCGCGATGACCTTGGCCTCGTGATGGAGCGCGAACCGGATGGCATCGTCCGTCGCCGTGTCGCAGGCATGAAGCGCGGTCACCATGTCGGCGCGCCCGCCGGGCAGCATCGTGTGGGCAATCTCGCCGGCCACGAACTTCATGCGCGTGAAGTGGCTTTCCATCGCGAGCTTCTGCGATTGCGCCACCAGCTCGGCGCGCACATCGACGCCGAAAATGCTGCCGTGGCCCGCCGGGCCGACTACCAGATCGTAGAGGATGAAGCCCAGATAGGACTTCCCGGTGCCGAGGTCGGCGATCACGGCGTCCGGCCGCTCGGCGAGCAGGGCGTCGAGCGACGGGCGGAGAAGCTGCACCAGATGGAGGACCTGCTTGAGCTTGCGCCTTGCGTCGTGGTTCAGCGCCCCGTCGCGGGTGAGAATGTGCAGCGCCTTCAGGAGGGCAACGGACTTCTCCTGCGCCTGACCGGGCCAGACATCGGCCAGCACCTTCTTCGCATTGAGAATGTCGGCGCGCTCACGCGACATGATCGGCCAGCCTCAGGAGGTTGCCATATCCCGGGACCGGCGTTCGGACGCCCGACAGCCTGAGGCAATGCCAGAGGCTCGCCTGATTGGCCGAGATCGCCGGCCGGCCGAGGTCCTGCTCCAGCGTCTCGAGGATCGCCACGCAGCGAAAGCCGGTGCCGCCGATCAGCACGCCGTCGGCGTCGGCCGGGCAGGCGGCGCGGATCTGCGCATAGAGCGGCTCGACCTCCTGCTCGAAGCCCATGCCGAGACCGTAGAGATCGCCCGGCGGCACGTCGCGCCACTTGCGGCCCGGGTCCATGCGGTGATGGCCGGCCGGCGTAAAACCGTGGTCGGTGTAGTAGCGGACGGCGGTCTTCACCGTGTCGTCGGGAAACCACGGCGGCAGCACCAGGAACGGCCGCTTCACGCCGGAAGCCCGAAGCGCCGCCATCGTGTCGAGCCCGTTGGTCGTGACCTTGCAGGCCTTGCCGAGCGCGCCTTCGCCCACTACCGCGGCAATGCCCGACGCGGTGGCCGCGTCCCACCCCGGGCCGCCCACCACGCTGCTCGTGGTGTGGCCGAGCACGACGGCGGTGAGGCGCATGGCGGCGAACTGCTTCGCCCCGCGCAGCAGGTCGTCGGCGAGATCGACTCCGCTCTTGTCCGCCCGCCAGCGCGCCCAGGGCGCGCCCGCCGACACGCGTGCCGCATGCACCGATACGCCTGAAGGCGCCATCGCCGCCCATTCGGCTTCCGGCACGGCCTCGCTGCCGACGATGAACATGCCGATCCGGGCCCGCCAGCCCCAGTTGTCGTGGGCGAGTGTTGTTTCATTGGTCATGCGCGGCAGAGTGCAGAGGCGGGACGCGGAAGGGAACGGCAAAATTGGGCTCGCTTCGGTTTTAAGCGACGGTGTCGTCGCTTGTGGACGATGCCGGCGTACACCCAAGGTCAGCTACACCGCGCTAAGTCGGGCGCGAAGATCGAGAGAAACAGTCGCCGAGCTGTACCCATTCCGGAGGCTAGCAACATAACCCCATCGTGCTCTACAGTATGCTATAGCCCATGTCTGGCTCGGCGTTATTTCTACTTTTGATTGTACTCGCTGTGGTCGATTTCTTGAAGACATAGTGCTCGTCGAGAAGGTTATGGATCGACCGTACTTCAACAAGTCGCTGGCTGAACTCCAACAGTTGTTTGAATCGCATTCTGGCGACGATTCTGTATTGGAGAAGCTACTCCACGAACTGTCGGCTCGAAAGAAGTCACCAGCGAAGCGTCTGCAAGAACAGGTTTCCAACCTATTAACTGAACTCTCTTCGCCTACACATAGCACCGGTCCCGACAGAGCGAATGCAGATCAGGTACCAAGAGCGACCATCGCGCGCGAAGTCAGCAATGTGCCTGAGCAAAGGCGTCCGTCAGTTGGTCGACCGAAGAAATTGCCCGCTGGTCCATCATCAGATGAATTATTTGGTTCGAGAACAGAAAGCTACGGCCCGCTGGTCGGTTTGCCCGTCAAAGAATTATCGTATATACAATAATTAGTGCGCATCACTTTCGATCCGGCCAAGCGGGCGCTCACGCGCGAACGGCGGGGACTGGATTTCGCGCTTGCCGGGCTGGTGTTTGGCGCCAGGCACATGACACGCGCCGACGATCGACGGGATTACGGAGAACCCCGCTTCATCTCGATCGGTCGGCTCGGGGGCGATGTGGTGGTGCTGGTGTGGACACCGCGCGGCGAAGCGCGGCGGATCATTTCGATGAGGAAAGCCAATGGCCGTGAAAAAGCATTCTTCGAAGCGAGCATGGCGTGATCCTGACGACGCGCCGACGCTCGGTCGCGCGTGGTTCGACGAGGCCGACGTTGCGGTCGGCAGCAAGGTCGTGCGGCGCGGCCGGCCGGCAGGTGCTGCAACCAAGCAGGCGATCTCCATTCGCCTGGACCACGACGTGCTCGCTCATTTTCGCAGCAGCGGCAGCGGCTGGCAGGCGCGGATCAACGCAACGCTGAGACGCTCGATGGCCGGCGCGAAGCGCTGAGAGACGACACGGCGGGGGAGATTTTTCAGCGCCGCGCGAGGCGCTCGAAATCCTCCGGCGCGCTGGTGAAGGCGCCGAGGTCGCTGGTGCGGCCGGTGAGGCGACCGAGAGCCGCCGTGCAGGGGGAAGACGGATTCAATCCTGCAAAAGTAAACTTGGAGTTTACAATTGCAATGTAGCCGGTGGACCGCATCGTAGTGCAATACAACTTAAGATAGTATTTTCTTGACATCCTACGCCATTCAGCTTGGTCTCTTGGCCTGGCGCGCTGAAGTCGCGCCTGTGAGTCGCCCGAGCAGCGCAATCCAGAAGGGCTGCATTGCGGCGCGGGAATATCAAGGCTGCGAGGAGCGTAGATGACTGAGGAGCGAGCGTGAACAGCGGCCCGGCCAACTATGGTTACGAGCCCGACAAGATTGGCGAATGGTCGGAGCGGAAAATCCGGATCGTCACCAAGTACGCGGCTGCCTACTCGACTATTCTCGCGCGCCAGCCGTTCCTGAAGCACTACTACATCGATGGCTTCACGGGCGGCGGCATGGCAATCAGCAGGGAGACGGGCGAAGCGGTCGAAACCACAGCGCGGCGCATCCTCGACATCGAGCCGCCGTTCGTCGGCTATCATCTGGTCGACTTCGATGCCGCCAAGGCCAGCGCGATGAAGCTCGCCTGCGCCCGGCGACCGCAGGCCACGGCATACTGCGACGACGCCAACGCAATCCTGCCGATGATCTTCGACAAGATCAGCTATGCGAACTTTCAGCGCGCTCTTTGCTTCCTCGACCCTTACAAAATTCTATTGTCGTGGGATGTTTTGAAGGCCGCTGCCGCGAACCGGGCGCTTGAGGCCTTCATCCATTTTCCTACTGGGGATGTGCAGCGCAATGTCCTGCGCCACGACCAAGGCGCGGTGTCGGCTGCCGAGGCTGATCGCATGACAAAGATGTGGGGCGATGAAAGTTGGCGCAACGCCGGCTACTACGAGCAACGCAATCTGTTCGGATCGGAGCAGGTGAAGGAAGACATCGGCGTCGTCATCGAAGCGTTCTCGGACCGCCTGAGAGCCGCGGGCTTCACGCACGTCTCCGATGCATTGCCAATGCGCAACAGTAGCAACGCGATCCTCTACCATCTAATTTTCGCGACACACAACGCGACTGCTATTAGAGTAGCTACCGATATCTTGAAACGCGAGAGCACCCGCAGGTCCTGATATGGCGACGAGTTCGATCGAGTGGACCGAGGCGACCTGGAACCCGGTGGCCGGCTGCACCATCCTCTCTCCCGGCTGCACAAACTGTTACGCGATGCGTATGGCCGCCCGCCTCGAAGCGATGGGTATGGGAAAGTACAGCGGCCTGACCCGCAAGTCCGGCGGACGCGCCAAGTGGACGGGTGCGGTGACGCTCGATCGCAGTACGCTCGATGTGCCGAGGCGCTGGCTGAAGTCGCGCATGATCTTCGTCAATTCAATGTCGGATCTCTTCCAGGATGCGGTACCCGAGAGCTTCATCGCCGAGGTCTGGCAGGTAATGGCGGCGACGCCGCAGCATACCTATCAGATCCTCACCAAGCGACCCGAGCGGATGGCCCTTGCGACTCGGAGCCTGCCGCTGCTGCCGAACGTCTGGCTCGGCGCCAGCGTTGAGAACGCGGCCTATTTCGAACGTTTGGATCACCTGCGCAGCACGCGGGCGGCCGTCCGGTTCGTGTCGCTCGAGCCGCTACTGGGCTCGGTCGCTGGCGTAGATTTAACCTCTGTCGATTGGGCGATTGTCGGTGGCGAGTCCGGGCCGGGCGCGCGACCGATGGATCCGGAATGGGTGCGAGAGATTCGCGCGGCCTGCCTGAAGCACGGAACGGCATTTTTCTTCAAGCAATGGGGTGGCAGAAACAAGAAGAAGGCTGGTCGCACGCTCGACGGCAAGACCTGGAGCGAATTTCCCGAAGCGCGGCCCGCTGCCTAGTCTTTCGAACTCTCGCAGATGGAGGAGATGCCGACGACGGCTCTTGTCATTGGCAATGCTCGATCTCGCGAGGTCCAGAAGGTGGCGTGAAGAACATGGCCGTCAGGCTCCATCCGGCGATCTATCCGTCCTAGGATATTCCTGCGCCGGTCGTCGCGGCGGGATGACGATGGAAGGGCCGGTGCTGGCAGTGCCAGCAGCCCGTCGAAATACGCATGGCAGGATTGAAATAGGATAGTTGCAGGTTTTGCCGATTTCGTCCTATAAACCCGCTATCGTCGCACGAGGCCTGTCTTCGAAGGCCGAGCCGCCCATCGCTTTCCGGGACGGCTCCTTGTCGTGACGGAATGCGTCCCTCTCGCAGCACTTGCTCCACGTGACCCGTCACGCTGGGGGTCCTGGGCGGCGGGCCGGGAGGCAGACCGAGACGATATTCGACCATGCCCCGCCCGGCGCGCCCGCCGGTATGTATCCCTGGAGGATGAGGGGAGGTCCCGCGGCCTTTATCGGGCATTCGCTGCCCGAGTCCTGAGCCGTGAGTAGCAAGCAAAGGCTGCCCCCGCCGAGGATCCTTCCGGCTGTGGGGTGGACCGAGGTGCGAACAACGCATCCGAGGACTGCCATTCGACGGTCATCTGCGACCGCCCCCGCGCTTGTCGGGGGCGGAGCCGCAGGGTCAAAATCTTCTCGATGTCACAGGTGGGCGCTCAACCTGAGTCACGACATTTGTCTCAACTTGGTGTGACACGGTGGTGTGACACGGATCCGGGGTGAAGCATGAAGGACGACATCGGCCGTCTGGCGGCGCGCGAATACGAGGTCACGCTACCGGGCGGTTCGAAAGGAAAACTGGCTTTTGCGCTCTGCGATCTCGCCGGGGAGAATGCGCTGGCGCGGCATGCCAGGAAGCGCGAGGCCGTGGCCTTCGGCCTGCTCGGGTTCGAAGGCCTGCGCGGCGGGCCGCGGCATCCGCTCCTGTGGGTGCGGACCCGGGACGGGATGGAGATGACGACGTCGGACAGCGACATCCCGCCCGATCCCGAACTGCAGCGGCTGGTGGCGCGCCACTTCATCATCTTCTTTGCCGACATCGAGGACGTGGCGCCCGAGCTGGCGGCGCTGCCGTTCCACCTCAAGGAGGGACGATGATGCTAGGCGGTGGCCAGGCGGCCCACGACCGCGAGGCGGCCGTCGGGTTCGCGGCGCATGACCACGATCTCGCCGCTGCCGGGAAAGACCTCGCTCAGCGCCGTGATCACCACCTGGTGGGTCACCATCGCCGTCGGCTGGCCGAGGTCCAGCCGGGCGATCCAGGGGCGCAACGCCGCGGTCTGCTGGACGGCGCGGTCGCGGTCCTGGGCGAAGGAGTTCAGCAGCGGCTGAGGCTCGACGTCGCCCAGCCTCGTCAGGGTCGCGGTTTCGAGACAGCGGCACCACTGGCTGGAATGGAGCCGGGCCGCCGCGATGCCGTTGGCCCGGAACAGCTCGCCGATGCGGACCGCCTGGGCGCGGCCCTCGATCGAGAGATTGCGCTGAGTGGTACAGTCGTCGAGGCGGAAACCCGCCGGATCGAACGTGCCGGGGGCGAGCGCATGGCGGATCAGCGCGACGTGTCCGCCGCCCTTGAGCGCCGTCCAGAGGCTGCCCGCCGGCTGCGCCCGGGGGCTGCCGGCCAGCATCAGACCGGGCAAGGCGGCGACGAGCGCCCGGCGACCGAGCCTGCCATTTGTCGTGCGGATCATGGTCGTCATGCTGCGGCATTTTCCGACACAAAATCAACGTTCAGGTGTCGGGAAATCCGGCGGTTGACGTCCCTTCGCGCCCTTGCAACGCTGCGGCAATGCACAAGTATGTCGTACCGCCTTCGATCCGCGAGCGGGTCGTCCGGCTGCAGGGAAAGCCCCACGCCGCCGACACGATCGAGGCCGCGCGGACCGCGCTGGTCGTCATCGACATGCAGAACCACTACGTCGCCGAGGGTTTTCCCAACGAGGCCCCGGTCGCGCGCGCGATCGTGCCCAACATCAACCACATGGCGGCGGCGCTGCGCGCGGCCGGCGGCCGGGTGGTGTGGATCCAGACGACCAGCGTCGGCGCGCTCGAGAAATGGGCGTCGCATCACGCCTACAAGCTGACGCCCGAGGCCGCGGCGCGGCGGCTGAAGAGCCTGTCGGAGGACAGCGAGGGGTTCCGGCTGTTCGCGGGGCTCGAGCCAAAGCCCGACGATCTCTACGTCCGCAAGATCATGTACAGCGCGATGATCCCGGGCTCTTCCGAGCTGCCCGAGGTCCTGGCCGCCGCCGGCATCGACATGATCCTGATCGCCGGAACCAAGACGAACGTCTGCTGCGAGACCACGGGGCGCGATGCGTCGATGCTGGGCCTGCGGGTCGTTCTGCTGTCCGACGGCACCGCGACGGTGACCGACGAGGAACATGCGGGCGCGCTCAACAACTTCCAGGTCTCGTTCGGCGACGTCATGACGGTCGACGAGGCCGTCGAGCGTCTCGGGCCGGCCGAGCCGGCAGCACGTCGCGCCGCCAGAAGTTGACGATTTCCCCGGCGATCGGCCCGGGGATTTCCTCCGCGGCGTAGTGATCGGCATCGGGCAGCTCGACGGCCCGCATGTCCGGTCGCAACGCCCGTGTCCGCGTCCAGACTTCGGGCGAGACGAACCTGCTCTCGGCGCCGCGGATCAGCAGCGTCGGCACCGCGAGGGACGCAAAAGCGGCTTCGAAATTCTCGCGCATGCCCAGCGCCGTCTGCGCCATCGCCGCCGGGTCGGCGAGCGGCCGCCAGCCTCCGTCGGTCCGGACGTAGCCATACCTGGCGCGGCGGCGGATCGCCTCGACGGGCATCGCCGGATAGCGCTCGGCAAGGGCGTGCTCGATGGCGGCAACGTCGGCGAACAGCCGGTGGCCGGCGGCGATGCGTTGCCCGAGCGCCTCGAACACCGTGGGCGGGATGAACGGCGTGAAGTCGATGGCCACGACGCCGGCGACCAGGCCGTTGTTCCGGGCGCCCGCCACGAAGGCGTCCCGCGCGCCGAGCGCATGACCGATCAGGAGCGCCGGCCCGCCGCCAAGATGGCGGATCAGCGCCTCGATGTCGTCGGCGTAGTCCGCGGCGGCGTAACCCGTCGCCGGCTTGGAACTGCGGCCGTGGCCGCGCATGTCGATGCTGACGAGCCGGAACGCTCCGGCCAGCCGCTCCATCAGCGGCAGGAAGACGTAGGCGTTGGCCGTGATGCCGTGCAGCAGCACCGCCAGCGGCCCCCCGCCGGCGGTGGCGGCGTGCAGGGTGACCGCGCCGAGCGGGTATTCTCGAGCCGCCAGGTCCATCAGCTGCCGGGAACGATGCCGGGCTTCAGTGTCTCGCAATGGGCGGCGATCTCGCCTGGCGTGGCGAGCCAGACTCGGTCGAAGAGCTTGTGCCCGCGAATGCGTCCAAAGAGGTCGCGCAACACGCGCAACCGATGCGGCTGGCCCATGATGAAGGTGTGCAGCGAGATCACCAGGACCAGCGGATGGGCGGCGCTTTGCTCGGCCATCTCCTCGAACTGGCGGAAGACGATGTCGGCATAGACCGGCGCGTCCTGGCGCAGATGAATGACCGAGAGGAAGTCGTTGGTCTCGACCGCATAGGGCAGGTTCAGGATCGGCCCGGACCGCGTCTTCATCCAGTAAGGCTGGTCGTCGCACGGCCAGTCCACGAGATAGCGATAGCCCGCCTCTTTCAGGAGATCGGGCGTGACGAGGCTTTCGGCCTGCAGCGGCGTCATCCAGCCACCGGGTGCACGACCCTCGTGCTTGACGATGGCGGCCGTCGCCTCGGCGATCAGCGCACGCTCCTCGGCCTCCGGGCGCATGCCGGATTTCTCCGAATTGGTGCGCCCGTGGCCCAGGATCTCGTCGCGGCGGCGCTTGCCGAGCGCGGCCATGATCTGCGGGTGCGTGTCGTACAGGTAGGAATTGACCTGATGCGCCAGCGGGATGTCGAACCGGTCGGCCAGCTCCAGCATGCGCCAGATGCCGACCCGGTTGCCGTATTCGCGCCACGACCAGTTGCGTTGGTCCGGCATGGGCAACGGATTGCCCAGTACCGGGCCCTCCAGGCCGAAGCCGAAGGACTCGACATTGATCGCGACCCATACGGCGAGCCGCTTGCCGCCCGGCCACGAATAGTCGAGTCGGTCGACGATCGGGCTGAAGTCGAAGCGGCCGTGCGAGGGAAGAGGGGCGTTCTTCATGGCTTGACGGTCTTCTTCAGCACAGTCTCGTAGACCTGCAGGATCGCCGAGCTGTCGTTGCCGCCCAGCCCCATGCGGCGCGCCATGCGCTGCAGGTTGTGGGTGGCCGAGCCCAGCGGCAGCGGCACGTCCAGCTCGTCGGCGAGCTCCATCGCCAGATGCAGGTCCTTGTGGGCGAGGTTCAAGGCAAAGGACGGCGGCGCGAATTCGCCCTTCAGTGCCCGCTCGGAGAAGGACTTGAAGGCGTTGGAGTTGCCGCTGGAACTGGCGATCACCTGGACCAGCTTCCTGGGATCGAGGCCGGCCGTCACGCCCAGCATCAGACCCTCGGCGGCCGCGGCGGCGTTGCAGAAAGCCATCATGTTGTTCACCAGCTTGGCCACCGTGCCGGTACCGAGTTCGCCCATGTGGATCACGTTGGCGCTGAACGACTGCAGCACCGGCAGCGCATCGTCGAACACCTTCTTGTCGCCGCCCACCATGATGGCGATCGTCGCGTTCTCGGCGCCGACCGTGCCGCCGCTCACCGGGGCGTCGAGCATGGCGATGCCCTTGGCGGCCATGGCGGCGCCGATCTTCTTCACCATCGAGGGGGCGTTGGTGCTGAGATCGATGTAGGTCTGGCCCTTGCCGATGTTGGCGAGGATGCCGTTGTCTCCCAATGTGACCGTCTCGACGTCCCGCGGCATGGGAAGCGACGTCATCACGATATCGGCGCCCCTGGTCGCTTCGGCCACCGACTTGGCGGCCGTGGCGCCCAGATCGGTGCAGGTCTTGACCGCGGCCGGATTGAGGTCGAACACGGTGACGGCGTGGTTGCTCTTCTTGATGATGTTGCGGCACATCGGGCCGCCCATGTTGCCGACGCCGATATATCCGACCTTCATCGTTTCCTCCCCAGAAGAGTGCGTGGGCCCACTATACGGCAAAACGGGCGGCGGCTAATGTTGCTGGGCGGAAAGCATGGCGAATAATGGCAAAGAAAAAATCCAAGGAACAGCAGAGACGCCGGCGCCTGCCGCACGGCCTCGAGGACGAGACCTTCTCGATCAAGGAGGCGGCGGCCATTGCCGACATCGCCGACAAGACGGTGCGCAACGAAATCTATGTCGACCTCTTTCGCGTCGAACTGGACGACAAGTCGCGCGTGGCGATCGGCGCGCGCGGCGTCATCTACCTCCGCCTGATTCGCCTGCTGCCGGTCCAACTCGGCCCCAAGGACCGCAATGCCCTGTCGCGCATGCTGGCCGAAGGCTGGCCCGGTGCCGAAGGCTGGACCCGCAAGGGCGACACGATTTCCAAGGGCATGGTGAGTCTCGACGTTGGTGCCGCCGAGCGCGACGCGATCGAACGGCTTCGGGTCTTCGTCCGTGGCCGACAACGGATCGAGAGCGACACCGGCGGCCCGGCCGGCGACATGCTGTTCAAGGACTCGGCGATCCGCGTGCGACTGGTGGGAGCGCTTCTGGCCCGGGGCGCCGAACCCAAAAAGATGCTGACGGCCTTTCCGACCCTCGAGGCCGACGACATTGCATTTGCCGGCATGTTCGCGCGCCTCAACAAAGGCCCCGGATCCGCCTCGACGGGCCGGGCGCGCGCCGCCCGGGCGGCCCGCTGACCTGTCGCTGAAGCTCCTGCTATAAGGAGGCAAGACAGGGAGGACGCCCGGTTCATGGCGCGCAACAAGCTGCATCCAATTCCACACCCGCCGCGCACCCCGTTGCTCGGCAACGTGCTCACCGTCGATGGCGGGGCACCGATCCAGGACCTGATGCGGATCGCACGCGAGCAGGGGCCGATCTTCTGGCTCGACATGATGGGCACGCCGCTGGTCGTCGTGTCCGGCGCCGACCTGGTCGCCGAACTCTGCGACGAGAAGCGCTTCGACAAGGCGGTCCGCGGTTCGCTCCGCCGCGTGCGCATGCTGGGCGGCGACGCGCTGTTCACCGCCGAGACGCAGGAGCCCAACTGGCAGAAGGCGCACAACATCCTGCTGCCGACCTTCGCCCATCGCATGATGCAGACCTACCACGAGGGCATGCTCGACATCGCCGATCAGCTCGTCACCAAATGGGAGCGGCTGAACGCCGACGAGGAGATCGACGTGGTGCGCGACATGACCGCGCTCACGCTCGACACGATCGGCCTATGCGGTTTCAACTACCGCTTCAATTCGTTCTACCGTAGCGACAACCACCCCTATGTCGAGTCGCTGGTGCGTGCGCTCGAGGCGGTGATGAAGATGCGCGGCCTGCCGCTGGAGGACATCACCCAGCGCAAGAGCCGCAAGAAGCTCGAACAGGACGTCGGCTTCATGAACGACATCGCCGACCGCATCATCAAGGAACGCCGCGAGATTCCCGCGGATGACGAGGCCAAGCCCGACCTGCTGGGCTTCATGCTGGCGGGCATCGACAAGCAGAGCGGCGAGCGTCTCGACGACGTCAACATCCGTTACCAGATGAACACCTTCCTGATCGCCGGCCACGAGACCACGAGCGGGATGCTGTCCTTCGCGGTCTATTTCCTGCTCAACAATCCGCACGTACTGCAGAAGGCCTACGAGGAGGTCGACCGCGTGCTGGGCCGCGACGTCAACGCCAAGCCTAGCGCGAGCCAAGTCAACCGGCTGGTCTATATGGGCCAGATCCTGAAGGAGGCGCTGCGGCTGTGGCCGACCGCACCGGCGTTCGGGCTCTACCCGTACCAGAACGAAACCATCGGCGAGAAATACAAGCTCAGGAAGCGCACCTTCGTCACCGTCCTGACGGCCATGCTTCACCGCGACAAGTCGGTGTGGGGACCGCAGGCCGAAGTGTTCAACCCCGACAATTTCGCGCCCGAGCGCGAGGCCAAGATGCCGCCGCACGCCTACAAGCCGTTCGGCAACGGCCAGCGCGCCTGCATCGGCCGCCAGTTCGCCATGACCGAGGCGACCCTGGTGCTGGGCATGATCCTGCAGCGCTTCAAGCTGGTCGATCACACGCGCTACCAGCTCAAGATCAAGGAGTCGCTCACCATCAAGCCCGAGGGGCTGGTGATGCGCGTAAGGCTGCGGCCCGACGTCGTTCGCGGCGCGGGCACGGCCGTCGCGGCGCCCAAGCCGGCGGCAAGGAAGGCTACGCCGAAGAAGGCGGCAGCCAGCCACGGCGCAAAGCTCGCGGTGCTGTTCGGGTCCAACATGGGCACAGCGGAAGAACTCGCGCGCTCGATTGCCGAGGCAGGCGAAGCCAACGGCTTCGTCACGACTCTGGCTGCTCTCGACGATCATGCTGACAAGCTGCCGGACGAGGGCGCGGTCGCCATCGTCTGCGCCTCCTACAATGGCGGCCCGCCGGACAACGCCGTCGGCTTTCTGAAAGGCTTGCGCGACGCCTCGCCTGGATCGTTGAAGGGGGTGCGTTACACGGTATTCGGCTGCGGCAACCGCGACTGGGCCTCGACTTATCAGGCCATCCCGCGCCAGATCGACGAACTCTTGGCAGAGAAGGGCGCGGAACGGATCTATCGACGCGGCGAAGGCGACGCCAAGGAAGATCTCGATGGCCACTTCCAGGGCTGGTACGAGCCGATGCTGCCGGCGGTCGCGGACAAGCTCGGCATCAAGCTCGAGCCGGACACGGGCGCGGCGCACGAGCCGCTCTACCAGGTGCTTGCGGTCGACAAGCCGCCGGCGCATCCGATCATCGGTGGCACCGGCGCGCTGCCCATGCGCGTGCTGGCCAATCGCGAACTGCAGAATGCCGGCAGCTCGGGTCGCAGCACGCGCCATATCGAAGTCCTGCTGCCCGACGGCGTGACCTATCGCGCCGGCGATCACCTCAGCATCGTGCCGGAGAATGGCGCGGTGCTCGTCGAGCGGGCGGTCCGGCGGTTCGGCTTCGCGCCGGGCGCACACGTCATGCTGGCTGCGGCTGAGGGCCGACGTGCCGCGCTTCCCGTGGGAGACGCCATCTCCGTGCATCGCCTGCTGTCGGACTTCGTCGAGCTGCAGTTGCCGGCGACGCGCAAGCAGATCCAGACCATGGCCCAGCACACGCGCTGCCCCTTCACGCGGCCCAAGCTCGAGGCGCTGCTCGACGAGGACCGGTTCCGGGGAGAGATTCTGGCCAAGCGCAAGTCCGTGCTCGATCTCCTGGAGGAGCACCCCGCCTGCGAACTGCCGTTCTCGGCGTTCCTGGAAATGCTGCCGTTGATGACGCCGCGCTATTACTCGATCTCGTCGTCGCCGATCGCCGACGGTTCGCAGTGTTCGGTTACCGTGGCGGTGGTCGAAGGGCCGGCGCGTGCCGGCGCCGGCGTCTATCATGGCGTCTGTTCCAATCATCTAGGACGCCAGTCGGCGGGCGGCACGGTGCAGGCGTTCGTGAAGGAAACCAAGGTGGGCTTCCGACTGCCCCTCGATCCGGCGGCGCCCATCGTCATGATCGGCCCGGGAACGGGGCTGGCTCCTTTTCGTGGCTTCCTGCGGGAGCGGATGGCGCTCAAGGCTCAGGGACGGCGGCTTGGCCCGGCGATGCTGTTCTTCGGCTGCCGCCACCCCGATCAGGATTTCATCTATGCCGACGAGCTGAAGGAACACGCCGCCGCCGGCGTCGTTGACTTGCACGTCGCTTTCTCGCGTCACGACGGGAAGAAGACCTACGTGCAGGATATCCTGAAGGAACAGGCCGCGGCGCTTTGGCTGCTGATCGAGCAAGGCGCAATCCTCTATGTCTGCGGCGACGGCAGCCGCATGGAACCCGATGTGAAGCGGGCACTGGTGACGTTGTATCGCGACAGGACGGGCAACGACGCGGCGGCGGGCGAGGCCTGGATGGCCAAGCTGGCGACCGACGGACGCTACGTGCTGGACGTGTGGGCGAGCAGCTGAACCGCGACATCGATCCGCGCGATCTGGCGCGCGCCCGCGATCTTCGCCGGACCAAGCTCGCGGCGACACTCCTGCTGGTCTTCACGGCGGCCTTGTTCGGCGTCGCTCGGTACTACGAGCCCCTGCACTGGGCGTGGGGTTACGTTGCGGCCTTCGCCGCCGCCGCGACCGTGGGCGGCCTCGCCGATTGGTACGCCGTGGTCGCGCTGTTCCGCCGGCCGCTCGGCCTGCCGATCCCGCACACCGCCATCATTTCGCGCAACCACCAGCGAATCGCCGACACGCTTGGCGGCTTCATCGAGACCAATTTCCTGGCGCCCGGTCCGGTCGAGGCGCGGTTACGGGAGGTCGATTTCGCCGCGCTGGTTGCGGAGTGGCTCTCCGACCGCGAACGCAGCGCCGCCCTCGCACGCTTCGTTTTGCAACTCCTGCCGCAGACTCTGTCGGCCATCGATCAGTCCGGCCTCCGGGGCTTCATCGGCAAACGCATCAAGACCGAGCTGGAGCGGGTGGAACTGGCGCCGCTCGCTGCGGGGTTGCTGAGCGCGGTCACGGAGAAGGGCCGGCACCAGCGTCTGCTCGACGAGCTCCTGGGTGCCCTCGAGAAGGTGCTGGCCAACGAGGAGACACTTGCGGCGTTGCGCGAGAAGATCCGTGAGGAACTTCCGGCGTTGTTCAACCTCTATCGCGCCGACGCATATCTTTTGCGCAAGATCGTGGCCTCGACCACGGCCTTCATCCAGGAGGCGCGTATCGAGCCGAAGCATCCGTTGCGTCGGGAGTTCGACGGTTTTGTGACGGGCTTCATCGATCGTTTGCGCACGTCTCAATCGTTCGCCCGCCGCGCCGAAGGGCTGAAGCGAGATCTGCTGGCGCGCCCGGAGATTGTCTCCATTGCCGAGGGCGCCTGGGAGAGCCTGCGCAGCTTCCTCGAACAGGATGCGCGCGCCTCGGACAGCCAGGTCCGGCGGCAGCTCGAGGCCATGTTGGTCGATGTCGGTGGCCAACTCGCGCGCGATCCCGCGATCCGCGCGGAGATCAACCGCGGCATGGTGCGGGTTCTGGCGGACTTCGTGGAGAGCCAGAAGAGCGGCGTCGGCCGGTTCATCGCCGATCAGGTGAAGTCATGGGACATCGATGTGCTGATCGGCCGCATCGAACTCACGGTCGGGCGCGATCTGCAATATATCCGTTTCAATGGCGCCATGATCGGCGGGCTGGCCGGATTGGCCTTGCACGCGCTGGAGCAGGGGTTGAAGCTGTACCTGTAACCGACAGGAGGTTCATATGGCCGACGCAGGACAGAACTTCACGGATATGTTCAAGAAATTCGGCGAGCAGCTCAAGGTCCCGTCCTTCGACATGACGAAGATCATGGAGCACCAACAGAAGAACCTGGAGGCCATGACCAAGTCGTGGCAGGCGGTGGCCGGTGGCGCCAGCGAGGTTGCCCAGAAGCAGCGCGCGATCTTCGAGGCGGCCATGAAGGACATGGCCGAGATGGCGCAGGCCTATAAGCCGGGCGGCTCGCCGCAGGAGGCGATGGCCAAGCAGGCCGAGTTCGCCAAGAAAGCCATGGAGGCGACGATCGCCAATACTCGAGACATCGCCGAGTTGGTGCAGAAGTCGAGCACCGAGGCTTTCAAAATCGTGCAGGACCGGATGAAGGAGTCCTACGAGGAGATTCGGGCCAGCGTCGAGAAGAAACCCTAGGCGCGTTTCCAGTCGGGGAAGATCAGGCTCTTCCAGCCCGATCGGTCGAACTTCCTCCACTGGCCCTCGGGTTGGGCCAGGCGGTCGGCGACGGCATAGACCGCCGCCGGATGATGGCCGAGCCCGCAGTGGCTGCCATGGACCTCGATGTTCTCGACCTGCCCGCCCTCTTCATTGAGGCAGGTCTGCCACGCGCAGATACCGTCGGAACGACTGAAGATCGATGTCGTCGGCACCGGCGGCGGCTCGGAAAGCGGGCCGGCGATGTGTTGATCGCGCTCGTCGACGCGATGGCCGGAGGCGAATTCGTAGACCTTCCAGGCATTGGTCGCCTTGGGACTGCCGGTGAAGGGGCTGCCGAGGCTGATCACCGAGCGCACCTTGTCGGGCACGCGCTTGGCGAGCTGGCGGGCGTAGATGCCGCCCAGGCTCCAGCCGACCAGGCTGATCTTGCGGCCACCGTGGCGATCATAAAGCTCTTCGACCCGGTCAAGCATGCTCTGCTCGACGCCAGAACGCAGGCCGAGATTGCGGCCCTGTTTCCAGCCGTGCACGGCGTAGCCATGCGATTTCAGGAAACTTCTGAGCGGCTGCGTGGAAAGGTCGCTGGCCAGCAGGCCGGGCAGCACAAGGACAGGATGGCCGTCACCGCGCGGCGTGGCGGCGAGCCATGGCCGCAGCATCCAGAACGCGCCGAGTTCCTGCACGGCGCGGCCTTCGAGCAAAAGGAGCGTTCGCGAAGGGGGGCGCAACGATTCAACGGCAGCCGACATGTGGGCTCCTTGTTATTATGGCCAGCGTCTCACAGATGGCAACAACGCGGAAGGGCATCAAGGGGTTGCGACCGCTTTCGTAAGCTCATCGGCGGCCTCGACCAGATAGTCGCCAAGCAGGCTAACGTCGGGCACCGCGCGGCGGTCGGCGGTGAGGCCGAAGTTGAGCGCATCCATATAGCTCTGGACGGTGATGTTGAGCGCCGCGCCATGGGCCGGGATCGACACGGGATGGAGGGCCGTCACCTTGGCGCCGGCACAGTAGAGCGGCATCGGCGGGCCGGGCACGTTGGAGATGGTGACGTTCATCGGCATCGGCAGTTTGTCGGCGAGACCGCTCCGTCCATAGACCAGCATCATGAGCTGCAGCAGGATCGGCGCGCCGACGAAGGCGAAGTCCTGCGGGACGGCGTCGCGGAAAGTGCCGGCGATCTGCTTGGCCTCCGATGAGGATTTCAGGATCGCCTTCAGCCGTTCCGCGGGATCGGCGACATCGGTCGCGATCTGGCAGAGCATGCCCGAGACCTGATTGTTCTGCCGCGTGTCGCCGGGCTCGCGCAGGCTGATGGGCACGCCTGCAATGAGCGGCTTGTCCGGCAACTGGCCCTTCTCCGCGAGATAGCGGCGCAACGCGCCGCCGCAGATCGCGAGCACGACGTCGTTCAGCTTGGCACCGCTTGCCTTGGCGACCGCCTTGGCATTGGCCAGCGAGATGGTGCGAGCGGCATAGCTGCGCTCGCGGGTGATGGTGGCGTTGAAGGGTGTCTTGGGAGCGTTCAGGGTCGGGATCTGACTGATCAGGCTCTGCAGCGTGCCGAGTGCCTTGGGCATCTCGCCAGGCTTGGCGAGGAAGGCGCCGGTCATCGCATTCAGTATCTGCGGCGCTGCTTCCCACATCTTGAGCTGCTGCCGCATCATGTTGCCCATGATGTCGGACAGGCCCTTCACCGGGTCGACGGCGATCGGCGCGCTGGGAGCCGTCTTGCCGGTGGCCGCCTTGGGCGGTGGCGGCGCCACCTCGCGTGGCACTGCGGTGACGTCGTAGAGCGCCTTGTTGATCGCCATGCCGGCACCGCCATCGACGGCCGCGTGATGGACCTTGGAGTAGAGAACCCCCTGGCCGTTGGCGAGGCCGGTGATGATGTAGAACTGCCAGAGCGGACGGCTGCGATCGAGTGTGTTGGCGTGGAGGCGGGAGATAACTTCTTCGAGCTGGGCCTCCGAACCCGGCGCCGGCAGCGTCGTCTCGCGCAGGTGGTAGTCGAGATCGATCTCGTCCTCTTCGACCCAGCCGGGATGGTCGAGATCGTAGAGCGACGGCGCCAGCCGCTTGGAGAAGATCGGGATGGTGTGCAGGCGGCTTTCGAAGAACCGGCGGAAGTGCTGGTAGAAACTGCCCTCGAAGCCCGGGGGCAACTCGAAATAGGTGAGCCCCGCCACATGCATGGGCGTTTCTGGCGTCTCCAGATAGAGGAACGACGCATCGATGCCCGAAAGCTGCTGCTGCTCCATGGCGTTCTCCCGCAAGACGTCTTCTCGTTGTCTGGTTTGTCCTCCCGCTGGCCTCATCGAAGCAAGGCCTTAGCGCCGGCGAGCGTCCTTAGTATGCTTGTAAGATATTGAAATTAAAGGATTATCAATTTTTCTTCTCGCATCGCACAAATTTATGTTGCAATGCACAATAGACATCCCATATACGGCTCATCGTCAACTCAACCTCAGGATTTCGCGATGACCACCACCGACACCGTAATCGAGCACGCCACCGAGACCACCAAGGCCGCCGGCGAGCGCGTGCGTGAGTTCGCCCAGATCGGCGTCCGCAAGGCGACCGAGGGCTTCGAGCAGATCAGCAAGGCCGCGCAGACCGCGTCGGAAGAGCTGAACGGCCAGTTCAACCAGGCCCGCGAGGGCGCCACCAAGGCCAGCCTCAAGCTGCTCGAGGTCGCCAAGGAAGACACCGACGCCGGCTTCGCCGCGCTGAACGCGTTGTTTGCCGCCAAGTCGCCGATCGAGGCGTTCGACGTCTCGGCCAAGTACTGGCGCGGTCGCCTCGAGACCCGCATCGCCCAGGCTCAGGACCTCGGCGCTTTCGTGCGCAAGACCACGGACGACGCCGTTCGCCCGGTCCAGGAGCGCATCGAGAAGTTCACCAAGATCGCGGCCTAACCCGCCGTCGTTCGGCAAGAGGGCCCTTCCGCAAGGACGGGCCCTTTTTTGTGGCTCGTTCAGGCCTTCCGGCTTGCCGGCGGTTTCCGCTATGATGCGGGTCGAATTTTGGGGAAATCCGATGGCCGCGAGAAAGTTGTTTGCCGCGATGGTGGCGGGGTTGGCGCTCGCCGGCTGCGATCCGCTACCCAAGCCCCTCTACACCGAGTTTGCGCCGCCGGCGGCCTTCCGCACCGAGGCAGACGGCGTGCGCGTCGACAACGAGGGCTATCGGCTCGATAGCCAGGGCTATCGCGTCAACAAACGGGGCGAGCGGATCGGTATCGTTGATGTCCAAGCCAAGACGGCGGGCGACAAGTCCAATGCGGTCGCCGGCTACTGGATCAGCAACATCGGCGAGAAAGCGCCCGGCAGCGTGGCGACGCCGAGCGGCGGCGCCGGGTCCGGCAGTGGCCCCGGCAGCATCATGAACACCAATCTGCCGACGCCGGCCACCATGCCGCAGCAGGCGCCGATCACGCCGACGCCGGGCAACGTGGCGCCGCCGCCAGGCTATCGCTAAGCGGGGCCGCTACTCGATCTTGACGCCCGATTCCTTGATGATGGGCGCCCATTTGGCGAGTTCGTCCTTGATGAACTTCTCGGTCCGCTGAGGCGTCGTATCGACCGTTGGCACGGCGGCGATCTTTTCCAGCGCCTCGACGAAGGCCTTGTCGGTCATGAGCTTGCGTGTCGCGGCATCGATCGCCTCGACGGCGGCCGGTGGCGTGCCGGCCGGTCCCAGGATCAGGTTGAAGGTATAGGCCTCGAAGCCCGGGACGCCCGCCTCGATGATGGTGGGAATGTCCGGCGCGGCCGGCGTCCGCGCATTGTGCGCAAAACCCAGGATGCGGACGCGGCCGGAGCGATGCAGCTGCAGCGACGTGCTGATGGTCTCGAACATCCACACGACGTTGCCGGCCATCATGTCCTGCAGCGCCGGCATCGAACCGCGGTAGGGCACATGCTCGACATTCATGCCGCCCACCGAGGCCTTGAGGTATTCCCCGGCAAGGTGGGTGATGCCGCCGGCACCCGAGGAACCATAGGAATACTTGCCGGGATTCTTCTTCATCAGATCGACCAGGCCCATCAGCGTGTCGGGCATCGAGGGATGGGCGACCAGTATCAGCGGATTGACGCAGATCGACGAGACCGGCGTGAAATCCTTGAGCGGATCGTACGGCGGCTTGGCGAAGGCCGTCGGGTTGATGGCATGCGTCGATGACGTGGCGAACAGGAACGTGTAGCCGTCCGGCTTGGCGTTCTTGACCTCGACGGCGCCGATCGAGCCGGCGGCGCCCGCCTTGTTGTCGACCACGACGTTCTGGCCAAGAATCGCCGTCAGCTTCTCCGCCGTCTGGCGGCCGATGATGTCGGTCGGGCCGGCCGGCGGGAACGGGATCACCAGGCGAATCGGCCGCTCGGGATATTTCGCCTGCGCTCGCACGATGGATGGGGCGACGAGTGCGCCTGCGCTCATGGCGAGAAGTTTGCGTCGGTTCATTTGTTTCCTCCGTTTATTGCCAAGGACACTAGCGGAGCCGGCTTGACCCGCCAACGGCCTCTCGCCACAAGTCGGGCCGCATGGTCGCCCCAATCGTCCGTTTCGCGCCAAGCCCTACCGGGTTGCTGCATGTCGGCAATATCCGCGCGGCGCTCTTCAACTGGCTGTTTGTTCGGGCTCGCCTGGGGGCGCAAGGAGAAGCAGTCGGATCGCCTCGCGCACTATGATTCCGCGCGCGACCGGCTGATCGCCTCGAACCGTCTCTACCCCTGCTACGAGACCCCGCAGGAACTGGAGTTCAGGCGCAAGCGCTGCTCGCCCAGGGCTGCCCGCCGGTCTACGACCGCGCCGCGCTAAAACTGTCGGACGTGGATCGGGCGCGCCTGGAAGGCGAGGGCCGCCGGCCGCACTGGCGCTTCAAGCTCGCGCCGGAAGAGGTGCGGTGGGACGACCTCGTGCGCGGGGCCCAGCACATCGACGAGGCCCGCGAGACCGGGCCCGAGATGGCGCGGCTGCGAGGCCAACCAGCGTGATGGCACCCTGGAAAACGCTTCTCCGCGGTCCTGTTTGCACGGAAAGAACGCATCGGATAAACTCCGGAAATGTCGTTCTTTCTGTTCCCCGGCGCCTGCAGAGCGCGATGTAAGTGAGGCCCGCGCCCATCCAGGCGCGTCAGGCTTTCGTACAATCTTGATCGGGGAGTAGGGACCATGTCCCTCGTCGTCTACAATACGCTGTCGCGCGAAAAAGAGCCTTTCGTACCGCTCGATGCAGGGCACGTCCGCCTCTATGTCTGCGGACCGACCGTCTACGACTATGTGCACATCGGCAATGCGCGGCCCGTCGTGGTGTTCGACACGCTCTACCGGCTGCTGAAGCGCACCTATCCGCGCGTCACCTACGTCCGCAACATCACCGACATCGACGACCGCATCATCGTGCGCGCCGCCGACAACGGCGAGAGCATCGAAGCGCTGACCGATCGTACGGCGCATGCCTACCAGGGCGACATGCGCCGGCTGGGCGCGCTCGCGCCCGACGTCGAGCCGCGCGCCACGCAATACGTCGGCGAGATGATCGCCATGATCCAGCGCCTGGTCGACAACGGCCACGCCTACGCAGCCGACGGCCATGTGCTGTTCAGCGTGCCCAGCATGGACGATTACGGCCGCCTGTCGCGACGCTCGCGCGACGAATTGATCGCGGGCGCCCGCGTCGAGGTGGCGCCCTACAAGAAGGACCCGGCCGACTTCGTGCTGTGGAAGCCTTCGACCGATGCCCAGCCAGGCTGGGCCAGTCCGTGGAGCCGCGGCCGGCCGGGCTGGCACATCGAGTGCTCGGCGATGAGCGCCAAGCATCTCGGCGAGACCTTCGACATCCATGCCGGCGGCCTCGACCTCATCTTCCCGCACCACGAGAACGAGATCGCGCAGAGCCGCAGCGCCTTCGGTCACGCCTTCATGGCGACCTACTGGATGCACAACGGCTTCCTCAACATCTCCGGCGAGAAGATGAGCAAGTCGCTGGGCAATTTCTTCACCGTGCACGAACTGCTCGACCAGTATCCCGGCGAGGCGATCCGCCTGCTGCTACTGTCGGCGCAGTATCGCCAGCCGCTCGATTTCACGCACGAGGGGCTGACGCAGGCGAAGGCGACGCTCGACCGCTGGTACGGCGCGCTCCGCGGCAAGGACACCAAGGCCGGCGCGTCGGTGCCGAAGCCCGTCGAGGACGCACTGTGCGACGACCTCAACACACCGCAGGCGATCACCGCCATTCATCAGCTCACAGTTCCCGCCGAACTGCGGGCCGGCGCGAATGCGTTGGGACTGCTGCAGCAGGATGCCGAGGCCTGGTTCCGCTGGACACCGGCGGGCTCGTCCGGGCCGGCCGATGCCGAGATCGAGGCGGCGATCGCCGCCCGTCAGGCGGCGCGCAAGTCCAAGGATTTCATGGAGTCCGACCGCATCCGCGACGATCTCAAGGCCAGGGGCGTGATCCTCGAGGACGGACCCAAGGGCACGACCTGGAAGCGAGGCTGACGGCCGAGCCGGCCTCGGGCATGTTGAGCCACGATCGTTCCTCTTTCGCGAGAGTCGATTCATGAGCGAAGACTGGGTTGATCTTGGCAGTGCTGAAGTCCTGGCACTGCGTGCGCTGCAGCGCGTGAAAGCGGGCGCCGTGCCTATTGCACTGTCTTGCATCGATGGGGCATTTGCCGCCATCCACAGCGCTTGCAATCATGCGGGTGGTCCCCTGGGCGAGGGCACGCTCGACGGGGAGTATATCGTCTGTCCGTGGCATCAATGGAAGTTTCACCGGCAGACGGGTGTCGGCGAGCCGGGTTTCGAAGCCGACAGGATCCCGGCATTCCCGGTGAAGGTCGAGAACGGACGGGTGCTGGTCAACCTCGCGGCGGCGACCAAGCGCAGCAGAGCCCAGCACGAGCCGCATCCCCTGGCGCGCGCCGTGCGGCGCGCCGACGGCCCGGTCAGGGTTGTCGGGCTTTCGACAACGGCGATGCAGAAGGGCGCGCCGCGCTACTCAGGGTCCGATCACCTTCTGGAGTCGGCGCTGGCGGCCGCCAGGGCACAAGGCTGCGAGACGCAGCTGATCAAGCTCGACCAGTTGAAGTTCCGCGCCTGCGAGGGCTTTTATTCCAAGGCGGCGCGCGCCTGTACCTGGCCCTGCTCCATCACGCAGATGGACGACAAGGACGAGCTGACCGCGGTGTACGAGGCGCTCGTCCACTGGGGTGATGTCGTACTGGTGGCAACGCCGATTCGCTGGGGACAGGCATCGTCGCTCTACTTCAAGATGGCCGAGCGGCTCAACTGCGTGCAGAATCAGGTGACCACGCACGACCGGGTGCTGATCCGCAACAAGGTCGCGAGCTTCATCGTCGTGGGCGGTCAGGACAACGTGCAAGGCGTGGCGGGCCAGATGCTCGGCTTCTTCGCGGAACTGGGTTTCCACTTCCCGCAGTTTCCCTACATCGCCCATTCGCGCGGATGGACGGCCGAGGACATGGAGAACAACATGGCCTCGGTCCGCGACTCAAAGGAACTGCACGATGGCGCGGGCCAACTCGCTCTCCGCGCCGTCGAGCTTGCCAGTCGGCTGCTGGCGACCGATCCGGCGACGACAGTGGAGCGCGGCGGCCGCAAGGCACACCGGCTCGTCGATCGCTCCCAGCCCGCCTGAACACGCAGGCCACCCGGTCGCCCGGGGCGTCAATGGCCCCCTCTCGAGGTATTGACGACGTGCCGTTTTGTATTTAACATAATTGTTAAATATGGATCGGCTCTCACAAACCTTCTCGGCCCTGGCCGACCCCACCCGCCGAGCCATCCTGGCGCGCCTCGCCACGGGTGCGGCGACGGTGGGCGATCTCGCCGAGCCGTTCGACATGTCGCTGCCGGCGGTGTCGCGGCATCTCAAAGTGCTGACCGAGGCGGGGCTGATCGAGCGCCACACGGAGGCGCAGTGGCGGCGCTGCAGCCTGCGCGGCGAGGGCTTTCGCGCTGCCGCCGACTGGATGGAGATTTACCGCCGGTTCTGGGAGCAGCAGTTCGACCAGCTCGACGCCTTTCTCAAGCGCACCGAATCCAAGCCTGAGCCAAAACCTTCGAAAGGAAAGTGCAATGCCCGACGCAAGCCGTGATCCCAATACCCTGCACATGAGCCGGATCTTCGATGCCACGCGCGAACGCGTGTTCGACGCCTGGGTCAGGCAAGACCATTTCGTGCAGTGGATGTGCCCGCCCGGGGTGGACGTAACGACCTGCGAGATCGACGTGCGGCCGGGCGGTGCCTGGCGCGTAGGGGGCCGTCACGGCGGCGATCGCGTCTTCGCTTCGTCGGGCAAGTACGTCGAGGTCAAGCGGCCGGAGCGGCTCTCGTTTACCTGGGCGCATCACGCCGACGGCGACTTCGCCAAGCCGCGCGGTCACGAGACGACGGTGCGCATCGAATTTCGCGCCGTGGGAGACAAGACCGAGATGACCCTGGTGCATGGCGCTTTCACGGATGGCTATGCCGAGCACAATCGCGGCTGGGACGGCTCCTTCGACAAGCTCGAGGTATTTCTCAGGAGGGCGGCATGACTCACCGGATCGTTTCGCACGAGGAATGGCTAAAGGCGCGCAAGCAGCATCTGGTCAAGGAGAAGGAGTTCACCCGGCTCCGCGAGGAACTTTCTCGCGAGCGCCGCGAGCTGCCCTGGGAGCGCGTCGAGAAGAACTACGTTTTCGACGCACCCGAGGGACGCGTCACCCTGGGCGACCTGTTCGGCAAGCATGGCCAGCTCATCGTCCAGCATTTCATGTTCGGGCCCGACTGGAACGAAGGCTGCCCGAGCTGTTCGTTCTGGGCCGACAATTTCAATGGCATCGACGTGCATCTTGCCCATCGCGACACATCGTTCGTCCTGGTGTCGCGTGCGCCGCTGACCAAGCTCGAAGCCTACCGCAAGCGCATGGGCTGGACGTTCCGCTGGGTGTCGTCCCTCGGCAACGATTTCAACTTCGACTACGGCGTGTCGTTCAAGCCGGGCGAGCAGGAGATCAAGTACAATTTCGAGACGATCAAGCCGCACGGCGAGGAGAGTCCCGGCCTCAGCGCCTTCCGGCGCGGCGACGACGGCGCGGTCTACCGCACCTACTCGACGTACGGGCGCGGTCTCGACATCCTGAACGGGACCTATCATCTGCTCGACATCACCTCAAAGGGCCGCGACGAGAGCGGATTGCCCTGGCCGATGGCCTGGGTGAAACGGCACGACCGGTACTGACTTGACCGAGTGCCGATCGGCACCACATCGTCCGGCGATGATTGCTCCTTATCCCGCCGACTACCGCGTCACGACGTTGCGGATGGTCCGGCTCTTCAAGGCGCCGCGCGAGCGGCTGTTCGCGGCCTGGACCGACTCCCGGCAGATGGCGGCTTGGTTCGGGCCGCCGGATGTTTCGGTCACGTCCTGCGAACTCGACGTCCGTGTCGGTGGCGCCTGGCGCCTGTCCGGCGGCAGGCAAGGCCAGCCTCTGCAGGCAGTGTCGGGAAAGTACCTGGAAGTGACGTCGCCTGAGCGGCTGGTCTTCACCTGGGCCTGGCACGAGGGCGGTGACTTCGCTGCTCCACGCGAGCACGAGGCGATGCTGACCTTGATCTTCAAATCGGTCGGCGACCGCACCGAGATGACCCTGACCCACGGTCCGTTCCGCGACAAGACCGGTGTCGACAATCACAACCGCGGCTGGCTGGGCTCGTTCGACAAGCTCGAGGCAATGCTTGCAACCGAGGGAGCCTCGGCATGAAGGCACTCTGGCGAGGCACGACCCTTGCGGACAGCGACGCCACGCTCGACGTCGGTGGCTATTGCTATTTTCCGCGCGAGGCGGTGCGTATGGACCTGCTCGAGATCTCGCCCAAGACGGCCCGCGATCTCGAATGTCCGCACGGCGTGCAGTTCTACGATGTCGTCGAAGGCGACAAGCGCAGCGCGCGGGCGGCCTGGTCGTACGAGGCGCCGCAGCAGAAGATGCAGCCCGTCGACCACTGGATGGGCTTCTGGGAAGACGTCGAGATCAAGTAACTGTCTGCCGGGGGCAGCCCCCGGCAGCCGCACGTTGGTTGCCTACTTCGTGATCGAGGTGATCGTGAGCGGCGTCGTCATGCCGATCACCACGTCGCCGACCTTGATCTTCTTCAGCATGTCCTGCTTGGCGATCGAATTGGCCGCGTAGGTGCGGACCGGGCCGCCGTCGCCGCTGATCACCGAGACGGTGTTCTTGGCGAGGTCGACGCCGACGACCGTGAGGGTAAACCGGCCGGTCGCCACGTCGAGGGGATCGGGCTTGGCCTTCATCTGGTCGCGGCGCGCATCCTGCGAGCCCGGGCCCTTCTGGCGCAGGTTCAGCATGGTCACCACCTCGGTATAGGTAACGGTTGCCAGCGAACCGTCGTCGATGGCGGCGAGGTTGGTCACGCTGCTGGCGACCGGCATGAGCACGGTCCGGCCGCTGGGCAGGGTGACGGCGACGGTGCGGGAGTCGGTGTCGACGGTCTCGACGGTGACGCGCGCCGTCACGGTGTCGTTGAAGGAGACGCCCTCGCGCGGCACGGCCTGGACCTGGGCCGACGCCTGCAGGGGCAGGCCGATCCCGACGGCCAGCACCGCGGCAAAGGTGGACAAACCCGCAGCCCAATCGATCGAACGGATAATCATCGGCGTGTACCTCTTGAAACCCTTAACGCGCCGGACAATAGCGATCCGAACCGGGCGCGCAACTAGGAAGCCATGGAGGAAATCGTGCCGGATTCAGCCGAAATGACCGATGACGGCGGCGGCGACCGCATCGGGCCGGTCGAGATAGGCCAGATGGCCGGCGCCGGCCACGATTTCCACCCGGCTCTTACCATTGATCCCCGTGGCGAACTTGCGCGCATAGCTCGGCGGCAGGATGGCGTCCCGCTCGCCCCACAGGATCAGCGTCGGCGCGGCAATCAGCCCGAGCCGCTTTTCCAGGCCGGTGTTGCCGAGCGGCCAGAAGGCGCGGGCGGCGGCCTCGGCGGCGCGCGTCATCTCGATCGGCCATTCGATCGAATTGGTGCCCTCGGGCGGGGCCATCAACTCGTTCCACTTTTCACCGTCCGCGCACATCAGGCCGGGCACGGCCTCCTTGCGCTGCGCCCACGGATCGGCCGCCGGTTCGGCGCCGTCGAACAGGCCGAACGGGCCGATCAGGGCCAGCCGGCGAACGTGTCCGGGAAAGATCGCGGCCATTTCGGCGGCGAACGCGCCACCCACCGACGCACCCACCAAGTCGGCGCCGGCGAGGCCGGCCTTGTCGATCAACTGGCGCACCGCCAGCACCCAGTCGAGATGCGTGTCGAGTTCGGTATGGCCGGTCGCCCCGGGATAGCCCGGCAGCGACGGCACGATCACCTGATGCGTCTCGGCCAGCCTGTCGAGGAAGGGCAGCCAGCGCGGCAGGCCGCCGAGCCCCGCGAGAAAACCGAGCTTGGGCCCCTGGCCCTTGGTCCACACGCGGCAGGCATGGCCGTTCACATCGACGGTCGTCGTCTTCGGTTCGGACACGGCTCTACTCCGCGGCGACAGTCTGCGGACGGAAAGCGGGGACGGCCGCGCGCTGGCCCTTGGCCATCGGCTTGGGCCACCACTTGTCCTCCCAGTCACCGAACAGGTCCTTCACCTTCGGCATGACCTTCTCGGCGAAGAGCCGCGTGTTGTACTTGGTCGTGTCCTTGCTCATGTTGCCGTACTGCAGCAGCAGCATGAGATGGCCGACGTTCAGGCTGGTGCCGACATGGCGGATCTGCTCGACCAACTCGTCGGGAGAACCGATGAGGACGTAACCGCCATCGACGATGTCCTTCATGTTGGTGGCCTTGAGCGCCGCTTTGGTCGCGGGATTGGCGACATTGGCCGCCTTCTGCATCATGCCCTGGATGCCCGAGCGCTGCGTCGCCTCGGTCACGTAGCCCGGCGGCGTCGCAAAGCGCGGGTCGATGTGCAGGCAGCGCCCGTAGAAGTACTCCGCCGGCTCCGTATAAAGGTCGAGCGCCTGCTGGCGGCTTTCGGCGACGCCGACGAACTGCAGGAAGCCGGCGCGGTATGGATTGCGGTCCTTGCCGAGCTTCTCCATCTCGCTCCAGAAGCCCTGCATCGTCGTGAGGCCGGCCTTGTAGCCGTAGTAGGAGAGGTAGCAGTAGACGTAGTCCATCTCCGCGCACCACCGCCACGTCTCGATCGAGCCACCGCCGGGAATCCAGATCGGCGGGTGCGGGTCGTTCTGGATCGGCCGCGGCCAGATGTTGACGTAGCGCTGCTGGTTGAAGCGGCCGTTGAAGGCGAACGTGTCCTTCTCGGTCCAGGCCTTCTTCACGAGATCATGCGCCTCGAGATAGCGCTCGCGTAAGCTGCTCGGGTTCTGGCCGTAGGCGTAGCAGGTGTCCATCGGCGAGCCGACCGGGAAGCCCGCGATCAGGCGGCCACCGGAGATGCAGTCGATCATCGCGAACTCTTCGGCCACGCGCGTCGGTGGATTGTAGAGCGCCAGCGAGTTGCCCATGACGCAGAGCGCGGTGTCGGTCGTGCGGCGTGCCAGCGAGCTTGCGATCAGGTTGGGCGAGGGCATCAGCCCGTAGCCGTTGGAATGATGCTCGTTCACGCAGATCGCGTCGTAGCCGAGCTCGGCCGCATACTCGAGCTCGTCCATGAAGTCGTTGTACATGTGGTGGGCGCGCTTGGGGTCGAACAGGGAGGAGTGGATGTCGACCCAGACGCTGGGGTGCTTCTGGTTGAAGTCCGCCGGCAGCTCCGTGTACGGCATCAAGTGGAACCACATGAGTTTCATGGTGCCTTCTCCCTAAACCCGGACCTTTTTGGGTAAACGAGCGTTTACCTCGTGAGCCTGCCCCGGCTCAAACCTCTGTTCAATGTGGGATTTCCGCAGATTGCGGTAATTTTGTTGTTTTTCCCTTGGGCCATTCGTTCTGATTCGTGTTTTGTGCATTGCACTCTCGCGCATGCAGCATTACTTTCGCGGCATCGCAGGAGGCTTTGCCCATGTCCGTAGTTGCTTTCGCGGCGCGTCCGCATCCGACGGCCAACCAGCCGCAGAAGGATCTCTACGAGGTCGGCGAAATTCCGCCGCTCGGCCACGTGCCGAAGAACATGTACGCCTGGGTGATCCGGCGCGAGCGTCACGGGCCGCCCGAGCAGTCCATGCAGCTAGAAGTCGTGCCGACGCACGCCATCGGCGAGGACGAGGTGCTGGTTCTCGTGATGGCCGCCGGTGTCAACTACAACGGCGTCTGGGCAGGCCTCGGTCTGCCGATCTCGCCGTTCGACGTCCACAAGCAGCCGTTCCACATCGCCGGCTCCGACGCCTCGGGCATCGTCTGGGCGGTCGGCCCCAAGGTGAAGCGCTGGAAGGTCGGCGACGAAGTCGTCATCCATTGTAACCAGGACGACGGCGACGACGAGGAGTGCAACGGCGGCGATCCGATGTTCTCCACCAGCCAGCGCATCTGGGGCTACGAGACGCCGGACGGTTCGTTCGCGCAGTTCTGCAAGGTGCAGGCGCGCCAGCTCATGAAGCGGCCGCCGCATCTCACCTGGGAGGAGAGCGCCTCCTACACGCTGACGCTCGCCACGGCCTATCGCATGCTGTTCGGCCACCGTCCGCACATCCTGCGGCCCGGTCACAACGTGCTGGTGTGGGGCGCGGCCGGCGGCATCGGCTCGATGGCGGTGCAGCTCATCGCCGCCGCCGGCGCCAACGCCATCGGCGTCATCTCCGATCCGTCGAAGACCGACTTCGTGATGTCGCTGGGCGCCCGCGGCGTCATCAACCGCAACGACTTCGACTGCTGGGGCCAGCTCCCCGACGTCGACGACCAGAAGGGCTATGCCGAGTACATGAAGAAGGTGCGCAAGTTCGGCGCTGCCATCTGGGAGATTACCGGCAAGGGCAACGACGTCGACTTCGTCTTCGAGCATCCCGGCGAGCAGACCTTCCCGGTGTCGTGCAATATCGTGAAGCGCGGCGGCATGGTGGTCTTCTGCGCCGGCACCACCGGCTTCAACCTCACCATGGACGCGCGCTTCGTGTGGATGCGCCAGAAGCGCATCCAGGGCAGCCACTTCGCCAACCTGCTGCAGGCGAGCCAGGCCAACCAGCTCGTGATCGAGCGCCGCGTCGACCCGTGCATGAGCGAGGTCTTCGACTGGACCGACATCCCAAAGGCCCACACCAAGATGTGGAAGAACTTGCACAAGCCCGGGAACATGGCCGTGCTGGTCTCCGCCAAGCGCCTCGGCCTGCGCACCCTTGAGGATGCGCTGGAGGGTTGAGCATTAGCAAAAATGGACGATAAGTATTTGATATTTAATGCGTTTATAGGTCGCTGACCATTAGTGTAAAAATACTTACACTAATGGAGGTCCGTATGGCTGAATGGGGTTTTTATGGACGACAGGCCGAGCGCGCCGACATTGACCGGATACTTGGTCGCGGCCGTTGGTTCTTTTGTGCCGTCTCCGGCCGCCGCCGCATCGGAAAGACGACTCTCATTCAGCGGGCGCTCGAGGGCGCGGGCATAGCCGGCCGCTTCTACTTTCAGGTTCCCGACAGCGATCAAGCCGGCGTGTTGAGATCGTTCCAGGATGCCTTGGAGGACAGCGGGCGGCCCGGGCAGATCTCCGACTTCGGCGACATGGCCGTCGCCATCCGTGCGATGTGCGAGGACGGCTGGATCGTCGTTATGGACGAGTTCCAATACTTCCATCGCGCGGCCTTGGCTCCGTTCGCCTCGTTCCTGCAACGCGAAGTGGACGTGCTCAGGAACACGGCGCGGGGCGGTCTGTTCGTGCTCGGTTCGATCCACACGGAGATGATGGCGATTCTGGAAGATCATGGATCGCCGCTCTTCCAGCGCGTGACGGACCGGATAGAGGTCGACCACTGGGACGGCCAGACCCTGTTCGAGATGTTCGACGCCCATGGCGTCGCATCTCCGGAAGAATGGCTGTTCTTCTGGTCGCTCTTCGAGGGCGTTCCCAAATTCTATCGCGACGCCTTCGATCAGGGCGTCCTCATGCCCGCGACCGATTATCGTTACGATGTCCTGCGCCGTCTCTTCTTCGAAGGGTCGAGCCCGCTTCGGGAGGAAGCGGCCAACTGGTTCCTTCGCGATCTGCGCGGCAGGTACGACAGCGTTCTCAAGCTGCTGGCGCGCCTGGGGCCGTGCTCCCATGGTCAATTGAAGGCGGAGTACGGCCGGACCGGCGGCGGCACCGACAAGCAGCTCGGTGGCTATCTTGCCGTCCTGATCGATCGGTTCCGCATGATCGAAAAGCTTCTGCCGGTTTTCGCGCGTGATGGCGCGCGCAAGTCGCGCTATGCGATCGCCGACAACTTCCTCTCGGCGTGGCTGGCGGCCATCGGACGCAACGTCGATGCTGCTCGAATTCAGCCCATCGGAGCGTGCGTCGCGCGCGCCGCGACGGCCCTCGAGACGCACGAGGGATTTGCCTTCGAAAAACTCGTGAAGTCACTCATCGAGGAGTGTTCGCGCAAGCAAGTCGGCGACTTTCCGCTCTCGGCGATCGTCCGCGGTTACTGGAACAAGCCCGACGGTTCGGACATCGAGATTGATGTCGTCGCCTGCGACGAGGCAAGAAAGGTTGTCCGCTTCGGCTCGTGCAAGCGCTCCGCGACCAAGCATGAATGCGCGGCGTTCAACGGCCATATCGCACGGTTCCAGCGTACTGCCGAGGGCCGCCGATTTGCAGGTTGGACGGCAGAGAAGGCTCTCTATTCGCCGCGGTTCGACGATGCCGACCGCGCACGTCACCACGCCAACGGCTATCGCTGCATCGACCTGTCGGATTTCGCCGGCTGGCTGCGTCCATCGACATCCAGGAGTTGATCCCTTCCATGCCGCTTGTCCTTGATGATCTGTTGCCATGCTGCGCCGCCGCCGAGACCGCGGCCGATCGCTACGAGACTGAAGCGCGCGAAGCGGTGCGCAGGCTGATCGCGCCGCAGGGCAAGGTCGATGCGAAGCTGCTGGAGCGCGAGCAGTTCGCGGCCCACGGCTTCGCCTGGATCGCGACCTATGTGTCGGCGATCCGCCAGATGCGGCGCTGGGCCGAGGCGGGCGCCGGTGGTGAACTGGAGCAGCTCGTTCTTCAGGTGGCGCTGGGCGAATACCTCGCCCAGCTTAAAGGCGGCATCGCCATCAGCCAGGTCGAGATCGTGCGGCCGGCAGATCTCCCAGCGGACGCCTCGGCGCTCGATGCGCCCGCCATCGCCAGGCTGATCGCGGCCAACAGCTCGGCCGCGCGGCTTCGCATCGCCGAATTGATCGCCGACGGGCTCGACACCGGCGACTTCGGCGCGCTCGGCCTGGGCGACGAAGCGCTGGAAGAAGTCCGCCGCCAGTTCCGCCGCTTCGTCGACACCGAAGTGGGCCCGCATGCGCACGGCTGGCATCTGCGCGACGAGTTGATCCCGCTGCCGGTGGTGCAGCAGATGGCCGATCTCGGCGTCTTCGGCCTCACCGTGCCGGAGGAGTGGGGCGGGCTCGGCATGGGCAAGCTTGCCATGTGCGTTGTCACCGAGGAACTGTCGCGCGGCTACATCGGTGTGGGCTCGCTCGGTACACGCTCCGAGATCGCGGCCGAGTTGATCCGCGCCGGGGGCACCGAGGACCAGAAGAAGCGCTACCTCTCGCGCATCGCCTCGGGCGAGCTGCTGCCGACGGCGGTGTTCACCGAGCCCAACACCGGCTCGGACCTCGCGAGCCTGCGCACGCGCGCCGTGCTCGACGGCGACACTTACAGGATCAACGGCAACAAGACCTGGATCACCCACGCCGCCCGCGCCGACATCATGACGCTTCTCGCGCGCAGCGATGCGTCGAAGCCCGGCTACCAGGGCCTGTCGATGTTCCTGGCCGAGAAGCCCAGGGGCGACGAGAGCGATCCGTTCCCGGCCAAGGGCATGAGCGGCGGCGAGATCAAGGTGCTGGGCTATCGCGGCATGAAGGAATACGAGATCGGCTTCGACGGTTTCGAGGTGCCGGCGGCCAACTTGCTGGGCGGCAAGGAAGGCCAGGGCTTCAAGCAGCTCATGGCCACCTTCGAGAGCGCCCGCATCCAGACCGCGGCGCGCGCCGTGGGCGTGGCGCAAAACGCGCTCGAACTCGGCCTGCGCTACGCCAGGGACCGCATCCAGTTCGCCAAGCCGCTCTATGCCTTCCCGCGCGTCGCCGGCAAGATCGCCTGGATGGCGGTCGAGACCATGATCGCGCGCCAGCTCACCTACTTTGCCGCGCGCGAAAAGGACGAGGACCGCCGCTGCGACATCGAGGCCGGCATGGCGAAGCTGCTGGCCGCGCGCGTCGCCTGGAGCAACGCCGACAACGCGCTGCAGATCCATGGCGGCAACGGCTACGCGATGGAGTATCCCATCAGCCGCGTACTGTGCGACGCCCGCATCCTCAACATCTTCGAGGGTGCGGCCGAGATCCAGGCGCAGGTCGTGTGTCGCGGGTTGCTCGAAGGCCGGAATTGAGATCGCAACTTCGGCCGTAGGCTGTTCGGCCGAATGGCAATGACAGCAGTGCTAGCAGCCCTTCGAATCGCGCGATGCTGATTTGCAATAAGAGATTCACAGATTCAGCGGGATTAGGGCTATATTTTCGATATCGTCGCGCGAGGCCTGTCTTCAACGTCCGAGCCGACGCCGATCCGCACATTTGGCCATGCCCCGGCCGGCGCGCCCGCCGGTTACGATCCCTGGAGGATGAGGGGAGGTCCCGCGGCCTTTGGCGGGTAGTCGGTACCCGACCATTGAGCCGTGAGTAGCAAGCACAAGGACGCTCTCGCCGACGATCCGTCCGGCAGTGGGGTGGACCGAGGCGCGGAAAACGCGTCCGAGGACTGAATTGTGACGGTCGTCTGCGGTCGCCCGAGGTGGGGCCGCAGGGTCGGATTCCCGCTATGTCACAGGTGGGGCGCTCAGCCTGTGTCACAACATTTGTCTCAACTTGGTGTGACACCCGCGGGTGTGACACCGCCCGCCTGTTCCACGCTATAGTCGCGACAGTCTGGAGGAGAAAAAGCCATGCAAGGATCGCTGAGCGGCAACGCCGGTCCCCGCTATCGGCACACGGCCGAGGAGGGCGCGCCCTACGAGACCATCGTCGTCGACAAGCTGACGCCGATCATCGGCGCGGAGATCGCCGGCGTCGACCTCAGCAAGCCGCTCTCCAACCGGCAGCAGGACGAGATCCACCGCGCGCTGGCCGAGAACCTCGTGATCTTCTTCCGCGACCAGCACATCACCCAGGAGCAGCACCTGGCCTTTGGCCGGCTGTTCGGCGATCTCCACATTCATCCGGCGGCGCCGACCGAGCCAGGCAAGCCCGACCTGATGATCATCCACGCCGACAAGGATTCGCCGCGCGCCAACGGCGAGGGCTGGCACACCGACGTGAGCTGCGATCTGGAGCCGCCGATGGGCAGCATCCTCTACATCAAGAAATGCCCGCCCAAGGGCGGCGACACGCTGTTCGCCAGCATGTATGCCGCCTACGAGGCGCTGTCGGACCGCATGAAGGCCTATCTCGAGGGGCTGACCGCGGTTCACGACGGCGAGTCGGTCTACCGCGGCCTCTACAAGAACTCCAACGTCGCCGAGAAGGAACAGTATCCGCGCGCGGTTCATCCGGTGGTGCGCACGCATCCGGTGACCGGCAAGAAGGGGCTCTACGTCAATCGCGGCTTCACCCGCGCGCTGGTCGGCGTGCCGCGCGACGAAAGCGACGCGGTCCTGCGTTATCTCTACGAGCACATGGAGAACCCGCTGTTCCAGTGCCGCTTCCGCTGGCGCGAGAACTCGATCGCCTTCTGGGACAATCGTTGCGCCCAGCATCGCGCGATGTGGGACTACTGGCCGCACACCCGCAGCGGCAACCGGGTCACGGTGGCGGGCGACAAGCCTTACTGATACTTCTGGCGGCGTGCTGGTCATCTTCGATTGCGACGGCGTGCTGGTCGACAGCGAACCGCTCGCCAACACCTGCTTTGCCCGCGCGCTCAAGCGCGAGGGCCTCGACTGGAGCGTCGAGGAGACGATGCGGCGCCTGATGGGCCGCTCGATGAAATCCTGCGTCGAGATCGTCGAGGGCGTGCTCGGCCGCAAGCTGCCGGACGATTTCCTCGATCGCCTGCAGGTCGAGACATTGCAGACCTTTCGCGACGCGCCGCTGAAAGCGGTGCCGGGCGTGGCAGCGGCGATCGATGCCATCGAGGCGACGGGGGCGGCGATCTGCGTCGCAAGCTCGGGCGGCCTCGACAAGATGCGCGTGACGCTCGGCATCACCGGCCTGTGGCAGCGCTTCGAGGGCCGCATCTTCAGCTCGTCCGAAGTGCCGCGGGGAAAGCCGTTCCCGGATCTCTTCCTGCACGCGGCACTGGGCATGAACGAGCAGCCCTTCGCCTGCACGGTGATCGAGGATTCTCTGCCCGGTCTCCAGGCGGCGCGCGCCGCCGGCATGCGGCCGCTGGCCTACGTCGGCGCGCCCTATGCCGATCGCGAGGCGCTGGCCGGCGCCAGCCGCGAATGGTTCGACGACATGAAGAAGCTGCCGGCGCTGGTCGCGCGATGAGCAACTCGTGGTCGATGGGCGCTGGCCGTGCCGAACGCATCGTCGTGGTCGGGGCGGGGATGGCTGGCCTCGTTGCGGCGCGCCTGCTGCAGGATTCGGGCTTCGTCGTCAGCGTCCTGGAAGCGCGGACCCGTAACGGTGGCCGCGTCTGGACCGACGATCGCCTGGGCGCGCCGCTCGATCTCGGCGGTTCGTGGATCCACGGTGTCGAAGGCAATCCGCTGACGCTGTGGTGCGGGAAGCTCGGCATCGACCTCGTCGAATCGCAGGGCGAGCGTCTGCTGATCGACAAGCGGGCGACGGCGCCGACGCGCGAGGGCCAGCGTCGCCGCGCCATCCTGGGACGCGCCGCCTTCAAGACCGCGATCGAATGGGCGAGCTGGAAGAGCAAGGCGATGTTTCGCGTCTGGGGTCCGCGCTCGATCTCGGTGAAGCAGGCGATCGAGCCGCTGCTGCACGCGCGATGGCTGCCCGAGATCGACAGGCTCGTGGTCGCAACCTTCGTCGAGATGAGCGAAGGCGTGCAGAGCGCGCCGTGGGATGCCGTGTCGGCGGAAGAGTGGTTCCCGACGGAAGGACTCGACCGCAACGCCCAGCCGAGAGGCGGCTTCCGGCCTCTGCTGGGCGATGCCGCTCATGGGCTCGACATTCGCCACGACGCCGCGGTCGAGCGAATCGGCTGGAACGGCAGCGGTGTTACGGCAGCGCTGCAAGGCGGCGAGCAGATCGTGGCGGACCGCGCGGTCATCACCGTGCCGATCGGCCTTTTGCGCGCTGGCCTCCCGGCGCTCGATCCGCTGCCGCCGGAGGCGCAACGCCTGGCACTCGGCCGGCTGGGCTATGGCGCCGGCATCCTGGGCAAGATCTACCTGCGCTTTCCCCGGCGCTTCTGGCCGGAGCAGCCGAAATGGTTCGGCCGCCTGCCCGACTCACCGGACCGGCGCGGCACCTTCAATACCTGGGTGAGCCACGAGGCCGAGACCGGCCTTCCCATCCTGCTGAGCTTCAGCAACGGCCGCACCGCCATCCACCTCGACCGGGAGGGAAGCGACGACGAGGTGAAAGCGCTCGCGATGACGTCGCTGCGCGACATGTTCGGCAACGACATTCCCGAGCCCGAGGCGATGGTCTATCCGCGCTGGCTGAGCGATCCGTGGTCGCGGGGCGGCTACTCCTATCCCGGCGTCGGCAGCGATCCCGGCGATGGCTCGGCCTACGCCCGCCCGCTGGGCAATCGGGTCTTCTTCGCGGGCGAGGCGACCGAGCCGGTCGAATACGGCACGGTCCATGCCGCCTTGTGGTCGGGCGAGCAGGCGGCCGAGGCGATCTTCCGGGCAGCGGCCGGCACCCGGCCGACGCGTGTCGCGCGGCCGTGGGCCGATGCGCGCACTGGCGCGGGCCGGCACAATGACTAAATTGACGTTGAGGAGTGAAGAATGACGCTCGCCGGAGTCCTGTTCGTTCTGGTGATCCTCTCGGGCCTCGCGACCCTCGGCATGCTGTTTGCCGGTCTCGTCAGCATGAGCCGCAACGTCGAGGGGACCGCCGAAGGCGGTCGGCGCAGCAACCGCCTGATGTGGTGGCGCGTGCGTCTGCAGTTGCTGACGATCGTTCTCATTCTCTTGTGGTATCTCGCGAGCCGGAGCTGATCCCATGGCCGTCAATCTCGACCGCATCTACACGCGCGGCGGCGACGCCGGAAAGACTTCGCTCGGCCGCGGCACGCGCGTCGACAAGCACGACATCCGTGTCGAAGCCTATGGAACGGTCGACGAGACCAACTCCATCGTCGGCCTCGTCCGCAGCACGATCGCCCATACCATCCTGGGCGACCCCAGGCTGCCCGAAGCCGACGCCATGCTGGGCCGCATCCAGAACGACCTGTTCGATCTCGGCGCCGATCTCTGCACGCCCGAAGGCCAAAGTAAGCGGGATGAGAGCAAGCGTGGCGAGGGCGCCTTGCGCGTCGTGGCGAGCCAGGTCGAACGCCTCGAAAAAGAGATCGACGCCATGAACGCCGAGCTCGCGCCGCTCACGTCTTTCATCCTGCCCGGCGGCAGCGAGGTTGCAGCCCGGCTGCATCTCGCGCGCACTGTCTCGCGCCGCGCCGAGCGCTGCATGACCCGGCTCGCGGCCGAGCAGGCGATCAATCCGGAGGCGATCAAGTACATCAACCGCCTGTCCGATCATCTCTTCGTTCTTGCGCGTCGGCTCAACGACAACGGCGCCACGGATGTGCTGTGGGTACCGGGAAGCGGCCGCTAGACGGCCCAAGCTCTTGAAAGATCAAGGAAAAAGCTTCCACCCTGCGATTTTGTGCAGCGCGACATAGTCTTGACATGATCGGCTGACGCCTCGTACACGAAAACCCCTTCGCCGGGCGGGAGGTCCGGCCGCAACTCACCAATAGGCGCAACGCGATGAAAGTGCTGGTCGCGGTCAAGCGGGTCATCGACTACAACGTCAAGATCCGCGTAAAGGCCGACAACACGGGTGTCGAGACGGCGAACGTCAAGATGTCCATGAATCCCTTCGACGAGATCGCCGTGGAAGAGGCGCTCCGCATGAAGGAGAAGGGCCTCGCGACCGAGGTCATCGCCTTTTCCGCCGGACCGGCCCAGTGCCAGGAGACGATCCGCACCGCGCTCGCCATGGGCGCCGACCGCGGCATCCTCGTCCAGAGCGACGCCGAGCTTCAGCCGCTGGCTGTTGCCAAGCTGTTGAAGGCCGTGGTCGACAAGGAGCAGCCCGGCCTGGTGATCGTCGGCAAGCAGGCGATCGACGACGATTCCAACCAGACCGGCCAGATGCTGGCCGCGTTGCTCGGCTGGTCGCAGGGCACCTTCGCCAACAAGCTGAACGTCGCCGACGGCTCGGCCGAAGTGAAGCGCGAGGTCGACGGCGGCCTCGAGAACATCAAGATCAAGCTGCCTGCGGTGATCACCACCGACCTGCGTCTCAACGAGCCGCGCTATGCCTCGCTGCCGAACATCATGAAGGCCAAGAAGAAGCCGATCGAGATGCTGGCGCCGGATGCGCTCGGTGTCGATGTGGCGCCGCGCATCAAGACTCTGAAGGTCGAGGAGCCGCCCAAACGCAAGGCCGGCATCAAGGTGAAGACGGTCGCCGAACTGGTCGACAAGCTGCGCAACGAAGCGGGAGTGATCTGATCATGGCCATCCTCGTTGTCGCCGCGCACGACGGCAAGACCGTCCGTGCCAATGTTTCCAACGCCGTCGCCGCCGCGGCCCAGATGGGTTCGGACGTGCACGTGCTGGTGGCCGGCAGCAATGCCGGCGAAGCCGCCAAGTCGGCCGCCGCCATCGCGGGTGTCGGCAAGGTGCTTCAGGCCGAAGACGCGGCCTATGCCAACTGGCTGGCCGAGGACATCGCGCCGCTCGTGGTCAAGCTGGCGCCGAACTACAGCCACATCGTGATGGCAGCCGATTCCGTCGGCAAGAACATCGCCCCGCGCGTCGCGGCCCTGCTCGACGTGGCGCAGATCTCCGAGGCCATCCAGGTCGTCTCGCCCGACACGTTCGTGCGGCCGATCTATGCCGGCAACGCCATGGCGACCGTGCAGTCGGGCGACAAGATCAAGGTCGTGACGATCCGCCCGACCAACTTCAAGGCAGGTGCCGGCGGCGGCACGGCCGCGGTCGAGCAGATCGGCGGCGCCGGTGCAGCGGGCCTGTCGTCGTTCGTCGGTGCCGAGCTTTCCAAGAGCGAGCGGCCCGAACTCACCAGCGCCAAGATCGTCATCTCGGGTGGCCGTGGCCTGGCGAGCGGCGAGAACTTCAAGATGCTCGAGAAGCTCGCCGACGTGATGGGGGCCGGCCTCGGCGCCAGCCGCGCGGCGGTGGACGCGGGCTACGTGCCGAACGACTATCAGGTCGGCCAGACCGGCAAGGTGGTCGCCCCCGATCTCTACATTGCCATCGGCATCTCCGGCGCGATCCAGCATCTCGCCGGAATGAAGGACAGCAAGACCATCGTGGCGATCAACAAGGACGAGGAAGCACCGATCTTCCAGGTGGCCGACTACGGCATCGTCGGGGATCTGTTCCAGATCGTTCCGGAGCTGACCGCGGCAGTCGAGAAGAAATAGTTTCACCCGCCCAGCGGGAAATTTGAGGTACCCATCATGATCAAGCGCATCGGCGTCATCGGTGCCGGCCAGATGGGCGGCGGCATCGCCCATGTCTGCGCGCTGAAGGGGTTCGACATTCGCCTCGTGGACGTCGACCAGGCGCATCTCGACAAGGGCATCGACGCGATCGGCCGGAACATGGATCGGCAGATCGGTCGTGGCATGATCCGGCCCGAGGACAAGGACGCCGCGATGAAGCGCATCACCACGGCGCTCGACTACAAGCCGTTCGCCGATTGCGACCTGATCGTCGAGGCGGCGACCGAGAACGAGGCGATCAAGCGCGAGATCTTCAAGAAGGTCTGCGTCGACCTGCCGTCGAACGTGTTGCTCGCCACCAACACCTCGTCGATTTCGGTGACGCGGCTTGCGGCGGTGACCGACCGGCCCGGCAAGTTCATGGGCATGCATTTCATGAACCCGGTTCCGCTCATGGGACTAGTCGAACTCATCCGCGGCATCGCGACGGAAGAAGAGACCTTCCGCACGGTGCGCGAGGTCGTGGTCAAGCTCGACAAGAAGCCGGTCAACGCCGAGGATTTCCCGGCCTTCATCGTCAACCGTATCCTGCTGCCGATGATCAACGAAGCCGTCTATGCCCTCTACGAGGGCGTGGGCAATGTCGAAGCGATCGACACCGGCATGAAGCTCGGCGCCAACCATCCGATGGGCCCGCTCGAACTCGCCGACTTCATCGGCCTCGACACTTGCCTCTCGGTCATGCAGGTCCTGCACGAGGGCCTGGCCGACTCCAAGTACCGTCCGTGCCCGCTGCTGGTGAAGTATGTCGAGGCCGGCTGGATCGGCAAGAAGGTCAAGCGCGGCTTCTACGACTACTCCGGCGAGCGTCCGGTTCCGACGCGATAAGGCCCGACGCGATAGGTGAGGCGACCATGGCGCGATTTCTCGTTGTCCTCGCAGCAGGCTTGGCCACTTTCCTCGCCGCCGTCCCGTTCACCCCCGCCGAAGCGCAGTGGGTGTTCGTCGCCCGCAAGGCGCTGGGCCGCATCCACCAGATGACCGAAGGCCCGCAGAACGGGCGCCCGGGCTACGACTTCGCCACGGTCATCCTCGATGCGCCGGCGGACAAGGTGTTCGCGACCGCGCTCGAGATGGCGCGCAAGAACACGTCGGTCCGCATCCTGATGCACGATTCGGGCACGCGCCGCCTGCAGATCGCCGAAGGCGACCGTACCGCCACCCTGAATGTCGCGTCGTTCAACGACGACGTCTCCCAGCTCATGATCGCCGGCCATGCGGGGCCGGGCGAAGGGTCGACGGCGTCGATGGTCGTGCAGGCCGTGCTGCGTGTCTGCAAGGAAATGAACAAGCACTGCGAAGTCGGCAACTAGGCCGACGAACGCCTTCAGTCAGCTCTGGCTGGCGACGGCGGCCTTCATGAGGGCAACACCGTCGGGCAGGTCCCAGTCGGCATCACCCTCCAGGCGGCCCAGTTCCCGGCCTTGCGGATCGACGAGGATCGAGGTCGGCAGCAAAGTCACGCCAAGCCCCTGCATCGCCTTTCGGCCCTGGTCGAAGTAGATGCCGAGGTTGGCGAGCTTCTTGTCCTTGTAGAACGGCGCGACCTTGGGCTTGGTCGGCCCGTCGATCGACAGCGGCAGGATCACGAACTTGTCCTTGGGGAACATCGCCTGCAGCCGGTCGAGGCTCGGCATCTCCTTGACGCAGGGCACGCACCAGGTCGCCCAGAAATTGATCAGCAGGGCCCGGCCGTGGAAATCGGCGAAGCGCCGCGGCTTGTCGTCGGCGTCCTGGAACGCGAGATCGGGCAGCGGCTTGGGAGCCTTTGCCTTTTCGAACCGGCTCATTCCACCCGCCGCCCGCGCCGGAAGCGCGAGTGCGGCCATGGCGCCGGAGACGGCACCGGAGAGAATGTACCTCCGGCCGGGGAGGAAATTGGGGTCGGGATATGCCATAAGCCGCGTTCCTATAGGATCAGTGGCTCGAATTCATGGCACGAAAGAACACGACTGCGCGAGCGGTGAAGAGTCGCTCCAACACGATGTGGGGTGGCCGCTACAAGCTCGGCCCGGCGGAAATCATGGAGCGGATCAACGCCTCCATCGATTTCGACCGGCGGCTGTACGCGCAGGACATCGCGGGCTCGCTGGCCCACTGCGACATGCTGGTGGCCCAGGGCATCCTCGCGGCCAAGGATGGTCGCGCCATCCGGCGTGGGCTGCTGAAGGTGCGCGAGGAGATCGAGAGCGGCCGCTTCAAGTTCTCGACCAAGCTCGAGGACATCCATTTCAACGTCGAGGCGCGGCTGACCGAGTTGATCGGCCCGGCCGGCGGGCGGCTGCATACCGCGCGCTCGCGCAACGACCAGGTGGCGCTCGATGTCCGGCTGTGGGTGCGCGACACCATCGACCGGCTGGAGCCGATGCTGGCCGACCTGCAGGCGGCCCTGATCGACCGCGCCGAGGAACATGCCGCCACCATCATGCCGGGCTTCACGCACCTGCAGACGGCGCAGCCGATCACCTTCGGCCACCATCTCATGGCCTATGTCGAGATGTTCGGGCGCGACCGTAGCCGGTTCGTCGATTGCCGCGCGCGGCTGAATGAATCGCCGCTGGGCGCGGCAGCCCTGGCCGGTTCGCCGCATCCGATCGATCCCCGGCACACCGCCAAGGCGCTGGGCTTCGACCGGCCGATGGCCAACTCGCTCGACGCCGTGTCGGACCGCGACTATGTCGTCGAGTTCATCGCCGCTGCCTCGCTCGCGGCCGTGCACCTGTCGCGGCTGTCGGAAGAAATCGTGATCTGGTGTTCGGCGCCGTTCCGCTTCATCGCGCTGTCGGACGCCTTCACCACCGGCAGTTCGATCATGCCGCAGAAGCGCAATCCCGATGCCGCCGAGCTGACGCGCGGCAAGACCGGCCGCATCGTCGGCGCCTTCGTGGCGCTCTGTACCATGCTGAAGGGCCTGCCGCTCACCTACGGCAAGGACATGCAGGAGGACAAGGAGCCGCTGTTCGACGCTGCCGACTCGCTGGAACTGGGCGTGGCGGCGATGGCTGGTATGGTGCGCGACCTCAAGGCCAATCCGGCCCGCATGCGCGCCGTGGCGTCGGCCGACTATTCGGTGGCGACCGATCTCGCCGACTGGCTGGTCCGCGAGATCGACTTGCCGTTCCGCCAGGCACACCACGTCACGGGCCGGCTCGTGGGCATCGCTTCAGACAAGGGCGTCGACCTAGACAAGCTGTCTCTGGCGGAGATGCGGGCCGTCGAGCCCCGGATCGATCGCGGCGTCTATCGCGTGCTCACGGTCGAAGCCTCGGTCAAGGCGCGCAAGAGTCTGGGCGGCACGGCGCCGGCCAACGTGGCGCGCGCCGTCAAGGAAGCGCGTCGTCGTTTTCTGGGGCGTTCCCGATGAGCTTCTTCAAGTATCAAAACGGCGAGATGTTCGCCGAAGGCGTGGCGCTGGCCGCGATCTCGGCCCAGGTCGGCACGCCGTTCTATTGCTACTCCGCGGGTGCGCTGCGGGCGGGCTGGAGGGAATTCGCCGACGCCATCAAGAGCATGAACGCCAGCGTGGCTTACGCCATGAAAGCCAACAGCAACCTGGCCGTCGTCCGCCTGTTCGGCGAGATGGGCGCAGGCGCCGACATCGTCTCGGAAGGCGAGATGCGCCGCGCCCTGGCGGCCGGCATTCCCGCCAAGCGAATCATCTATTCCGGCGTCGGCAAGAAAGCTTCGGAGCTGATGGCTGCGCTGCAGGCAGGCGTTGGCCAGATCAATGTCGAGAGTTCGGCCGAGCTCGAGACGCTGAACGCGGTCGCCGCCCAACTCGGCATGAAGGCTGCCATGACCATCCGCGTCAATCCCGACGTCGATGCCGGTACGCACGCGAAGATCACCACGGGCCGCAAGGAGAACAAGTTCGGCATCGACATCGACCTCGCGCGCGAGGCCTTTGCACTGGCTGGCCGTCTGCCCAACCTCAAGGTGGTCGGCGTGGCGATGCACATCGGCTCGCAGCTCACGTCAGTCGATCCCTACCGCGCCGCCATCGTGCGGATGCGCGAGCTGATCGGCCAGTTGCGCGCCGACGGCCATCGCATCGACCGCTTCGACATCGGCGGCGGCCTGGGGATTGTTTATGCCGACGAGAAGCCGCCCTCGATCGCCGATTTCATGGCCGTGGTCGCCCGGGAGACGGCGGGGCTCGACTGCGAACTCACCTTCGAGCCCGGCCGGCGCCTGGTCGGCGAGGCCGGCGTCCTGGTGAGCGAGGTCATTCTCGTGAAGCCCGGCGCGGCAAAGACTTTCGTCATTGTCGATGCCGCCATGAACGACCTCATCCGCCCGACCTTGTACGAGGCCTGGCACGATATCCTGCCGGTGCGCCAACCCCGCCAAGATACCGCCACGATCCGCTGCGACATTGTCGGTCCGATCTGCGAATCGGGCGATTTTCTGGCACAGAACCGTGATCTACCCCCGCTGGCTGCCGGCGACCTCGTCATGATACGCTCGGCCGGGGCCTACGGGGCGGTGATGGCTTCCAGCTACAACAGCCGCCCCCTGGCACCGGAAGTGATGGTCGATGGCACGCGATTTGCGGTCATCAGACCCAGACCGACGATCGACGAGATGCTCCAGGCCGAGCGGTTCCCGCCCTGGATGGAGCCTGTAAAAGCGTAGCGAAAGGACGGCGATGGACGCCAGCCAGACCTCAACGATCGAAGCGCCCGGCCTCCGGCGCAAGATCGGTGTGGCGTGGGCGGCGCTCGCCTGGGAAGGCCTGTGGCCGCGCCTGGTGCCGATCCTGGCCTATCTGGCCCTGTTCGTGGCCGCGGCCCATCTCGATCTGTTCGCCGGCCTCGAGCCTTGGACCCATACCGGCCTGCTGGCCGTGTTGGCGCTGGCACTGGGCGGGCTCGCCTGGTGGGACCTCCGTAGTTTTGCCTGGCCGGCGCAGGAAGATGCGATCCGCCGGCTCGAGCGCGACAGCGGCGTGCCGCACCGGCCGTTGGTGGCCGTGCAGGATCGCCTCGCCTCGGGCGAGGGCGATCCGATGGCCGTCGCGCTGTGGGAGGCCCATCGCCGCCGCGAGGTCGATCGTCTGGCCGGCCTCGGCAACAAGCCGGCCCATCCCGGACTCGCCAAACTCGACACCTGGGCACTCCGCCTCGTGCCGGTGCTGCTGCTGATCGTGGCGGTGGCGAGCGCCGGGGGCTGGCGCGCCGACCGGATGACGGCGGCCTTCACGCCGGCCTTTCCGCCGCCGCCGCCGGTGGTCGCCAATCTCTGGATCGCGCCGCCGGCCTACACTGGCAAGCCGCCGATCTATCTCGACGTCAATGATCGCGACAAGCTTCTGCGCGTGCCGGTCGGCAGCAAGCTGGCGGGCTTCGTCGATGACGTGCGCGGCCGCAAGCCGCCGCTGCTCGCAATCGACGGCAAGACGACCGAATTCGCCACCGTGGGCAAGGGCAAGTATCAGGTCGAGCAGGTCATCACCGAGGGCAAGCAGATCGCGCTGCAGGCGCGCGGCGACGAACAGGCGCGCTGGAAGCTGCACGTCATTCCCGATCTGGCGCCGACCATCGAGTTCGCCCGCCCGATGGCCGTCGACAAGTGGTCGACCAAGATCGAATACATCGCCGGAGACGATTTCGGCGTGAAGGGCGTTCAGCTCCAGATCCGGCTGCACGGCAGCGTCTTGGGCGACGACGCGCTCAGCAGCGACGAGGAGCCCGAGGTTCTGCGCATCGACCTGCCGGTTGCCGGCAACACCAAGAAGGTGGCGGACACCTTCGTGCGCGACCTCACCAGCCATCCGTGGGCGGGCCTCAAGGTCACGGTCATGTTGTTCGCTTCGGATGCGATAGACCAGAAGGGCCGCAGCGCCGTCGAGACCTTCCTGCTGCCCGAGCGGGTCTTTAACGATCCGACGGCGCGGGCGCTGATCGTGCTGCGAAAGGCGCTGACGCGGGATCCCAAGGGTTATCGCGTCGATGTCGCCGACGGCATGCGCATGATCCAGATCAAGCCGGAGAGCTATCGCGAGGATCCGGTCGTCCAGCTCGGCCTGCGCATCGGCGCGGCACGGCTGGCGCAGAACGGCGACAAGGAGAACATCGCGGAGACCCAGAAGCTCCTCTGGGATCTCGCCATGCGCCTCGAGAGCGGCGCCACGTCCGAAGCCGAGCAGGCGCTCGAGCAGGCGCGCCAGGAACTGCGCGACGCCATGCAACGCCAGGCGGGCGACGAGGAGATCGAGCGCCTGATTCAGCAGCTCTACGACGCCATGGCGCGCTGGCAGCGCGAACTCGCCGAGAAGATGAAGGATCCAGAGGAACGCCGCCGCATGCAGGAGCAGGCGGAGAAGATGGATCCCAACAATACCATCACCGGCGACGACCTGCAGAAGATGCTCGACAAGATTCGCGAGATGGCGAAGAACGGCGACCGCGAAGGCGCCAAGCGCGCGCTCGAAGAGCTGCGCAAGATGATGGAAAACGCCACGCCGATGATGGCCCAGCCAGGCCAGCAACGTCAGCAAGGCCAGCAGCGCGGCCAGCAGGGCCAGGGCAATCAGCAGGGCCGCGAGATGATGAACCAGCTCGACCGCCTGTCGCGCCGCCAGAACCAGCTTCTGGGCGAGTCGGAGCGTGAGGGCCGCCAGCAGGGTCAACAAGGACAGCAGGGACAGCGCGGCCAACAGGGACAGCGCGGCCAGCAAGGCCAGCAGGGTCAGGGCCAGCAGCCGGGCCAGGGGGGGCAGCCTGGCCAGGGTCAGGGCCAGCCCGGCGACGGTCAGTGGGGCGAACAGCAGCGCGGCCAGCAGGAAGGCCTGCGCCGCCAGCTCGGCGACCTCATGCGCCGCCTCGACGAGAACGGCATGCCGATGCCCGAGGCGCTCGGCCGCGCCGAACGCTCCATGCGCGAGGCCGAGGAGTCGCTGCGCCGCGGCGATCCGCGCGAGGCGTCGCGCTCGCAACGGCGCGCTCTCGACAATCTCCAGCAGGGCATGGGCGACATGGCCGACCAGATGCGCCAGCGCGGGCCGGGCAACAGCCAGGATCTCGCCGAGATCGAGGAGCGCGAGCGCAAGGGAGAGGATCGCGATCCGCTCGGCCGTTCCGACGGCAACTATGGCGATGCGGTCGACACCGGCACCGACAAAGTGCCGCTGGAACTCGAACGTCAGCGCAGCCGCGAAATCCTCGACGAGCTGCGCCGCCGCGCCGGCGACCAGCTGCGGCCGAAGGAAGAGCTCGAATACATCGATCGCCTGCTCAAGACGTACTGATCTTCCGGACCGCGAGCCTCCGGCTCGCCTCATAGCGCTTCCGGCGAAGATTATGAGCGAGCGCGGGCGGAGTAACCGCCCTGTGAGGCTCGCGGTCCGGAAGAGGTCCTAAGCCGTCTTTTCCACCACCCCGATGTAGGGCAGGCCGCGGAAGCGGTGCGCCCAGTCGAGGCCGTAGCCGACGAGAAACTCGTCGCCGGCCTCGAAGCCGACGAAATCGGCCTGCAGTGTCGTGCGCCGCTTCGCCGGCTTGTCGAGCAGCGTGCAGATCGACACGCGCCTGGCGCCGCGCTCCTCCAGGAGGTTCTTGGCGAAGCTCAGCGTAAAGCCCGATTCCAGGATGTCGTCGACCAGCAGCACGTCGCGGTCGCGCACGTCGTCGACGATGTCGCGCACGACCTTCACGTGGCCGGTCGTCTCGGTACCGCTGCCGTAGCTCGACAACGTCAGGAAATCCATCGACCAGTCCGCGCCGGCGCGGCTCAGCGCCCGGATCAGGTCGGCCGCGAATACGAAGCTGCCCTTGAGCACCGAGACGACCAGCGTGTCGGGCGCCAGCTTGACCGCAAGGTCGGCCGCCATCTCGTCGACGCGCGTGGCGATCTCGGCGGCGGAAAAGCGGATCGTGACGGTTGGGCGATTGGGCATGGCGGACTCGGCTATTCGACGGTGGGCACGATCTCGGTGGTGCCGGAAGGCGGCTCGTCGAGCGTCTGGCGGAAGCTCGCCCGGGCACCGGGCCCGATCGGGCCCTGGACCAACGGGTAGGCGCGCTCGCCCAAAACGTCGTTGTCCTTCCGGAAAATCAGTTTCAGCCGGCTGGTCGATCCCGGGGCGCGGCCGGTGTTGACGACGTCGCCCTGCACGACATAGCGGCCATCGACCAGCTCGATCTTGGTGGCGTCGAGGTCGATCTCGAGCCGCGCCTGGTTGGCCGCTGCGGGACGGCTCGTCGCGGTCGGCGCGCCGAACAGCGCGCGGAGCGTGTCGAGGCTGAGGATCGATTGCCATTGGGGCGACAACCGTCCCCGGATCTCGTGCCGTCCGGCGAAGGCTGCAGCGCCGAGCACGACGACCACGACGGCAGCGCCGATCAGCCACCGGCCCCAATGCCTCCCGGTCTGTGGTCGCGTGAGCGCCGGAAGGCCGGCGCCCGGTGCCTGGGGGCGGATCACGAAATCCGGCACGGATTGCGCCCGCGGCGCGGCGTCCGGGGGAACCGCCGATGCGGCCTCCGGCTTCGCGAACCAGCGATGGCTGCAGCGGGCGCACTGGACGGTACGCCCGTCCGGGCCGAGCGCCGCCGGATCGACGGCGTACCGGGCGCCGCAGTTTGTACAAATGACGTGCATGATGAGTGGGGAAGTTCCCCTAGATGTGCTTGCGGGCGGACGTTAGGCCACTAAAACTGGCCTTACAAGCAACACCGGACGTGCCCCCGCCCTTCATGCCCCACACTGGCTTCCTCGGCCTTCGCTCGCTGCTCTTCAATGTCGGCTGGTATGTCGGATCGACCGTGATTGCCATCGTAGGTATGCCGCTCCTGCTGGCGCCGCGGCGTTGGGTCGTTGCCTGGTCGCATTTCTGGATCCGCTTCTGCCTGGGCTGGCTGCGGCTGACTTGCCGCCTCACGCATCGCCTGGACGGTCTCGAGAACATGCCGGCTGGTCCCGTCATCATCGCGGCCAAGCATCAGTCGACATGGGAGACGCTGGCCTTCGCCCTGTTGTTTCCGAATGCCGCGATCATCCTGAAGCGCGAGCTGCTGTTCATTCCCGTCGTCGGCTGGGCGATGGCGCGGGCCGGTCACATCGGTGTCGAGCGCGGCGACGGCGCCAAGGCGTTGCGTGGCCTGGTGCGGCAGGCGAAGGCGGCGCTGGCCGAGGGCCGTTCCCTCCTGATCTATCCGGAGGGCACGCGGACGCCGGTCGGTTCGCAGCCGCCCTATCAAGTTGGGACGGCGGCGCTCTACCGCCAGCTCGGTGTGCCGGTCGTGCCGGTGGCGCTCAATTCCGGCGTCTTCTGGGGGCGGCGGAAATTCATCAAGTGGCCCGGCGTCATCGATGTCGAGGTGCTTCAGGCCATTCCCCCGGGGCTCGACCGGACAACCTTCATGGCAACGCTGCGCGAGCGCATCGAGGGAGCGACGGCGAAGCTCGTTGGAGCGAAACGCCGGCCCTAGCGGGCAAGCTCCGTCTCGGCCCACCGCGCAAATTCCTCCAGTTCCGAAAGCAGCTGCTGCGCCTCGTCTTTGCGCAAGAAGCGAACGCCGTAATGTGCGGTATCTTTCGAGCCGACTATTCGCCGCAAGCGCCGGGCCTGGGCGTCCGGGAGGGCATTGCCCAAGGCATCCCTGAGGAGTTTGTGAACACCTTCATGATCGCGTTGGTTTACCTGTTCCAATCGCATCGCTGTTATCGCATCTGCGTAGGCGATGGCGGCATTGACGATCTGGGAGACAATCGGGTTCCAGATGGAAGCATCGTCAGCGAGCGTCGCTTCGTCCTGCGCCGCCTTTAGGTACGCCTTGGCCATAGTCAGCCTGCGATTTGCGTAGTCCTTGTCAACGCGCTTGGACGGGCCGGTCTTGGTCATGTAGCCACTGTCTTGCCGGTAGTTCGCGCAAGCCGCGTCATTAGAAGTTCTGGAGAGTCCCCGAGAATCGACTTTGCGTCTTTGCGGAGGCTGGCCCAGAGAGGATCGTTTTGGCTAGAAAGCTGGATGACGTCGTTTGTGTCGAGGGCGACGACAGACGCATGGAAGATAAATTTCTCTTCGGCAGACAGAAGTGCCTCACGAAGGAAATATTCAGCGCTTGCTACTGCTTCGGGATGAGCAACCAAGGCGATATCAAGGTCGCTGCCGGGGCCGTCCGTGCCGCGGGCGACACTGCCATACATCCAAACTGCGACGAGGTGAGGGCGACAGGCCTCGGCCGCTTCGCGCACCTTACCCACGATCGAGTCGAAACGGCTTTCTTCTTCTCGGAAAAGGTCGACGAGTATTTGCGAGAGCGGGTGCGAACGTCTTCTGCGATAGAGACGGCTGCGCGCCGAGCCTAGGCTTCGGATCACTCCCATGTCGTCGAGAGCGTTCAGACTGAGTTGAATCGCCCGCGTTGAAAGCCCGGTGCGTACGCCAAGGGAGGAAACGGACATTTCTCCGCCGTGCCGCACGAGTTCCCTCAATGTTTTGACGTTCGCAACCGACCCCAAAACACGGGTTAGGGGGTATCGAAGAGCGCTTTGCTTTGGATTAGTCATAGTGATTGAATAAGTATCATAATGATAAGATTTTATCAATACGCTTGTTTTTTATCCTTTAGAACAAATAAAGAACTGTTGATATCTCCAGATGCGACGCCTACTTTCGACCGATGGATTGGGCTCCGGTCTCCCAGCGCATCTGGGACATGAAATACCGTTTTCGCGACCCCTCCGGACAGGCCGATGCCGATCTGGATGCCACCTGGTGGCGGGTGGCGCGCGCGCTGGCCGTATCGGAGCGCGATCCCGAGTTGTGGGCCGGGCGCTTCCACGATGCGCTCCAGGGCTTCAAGTTTCTGCCGGCTGGGCGCGTGATTGCCGGCGCCGGCACCGGCCGCACGGTCACGCTCTTCAACTGCTTCGTCATGGGAACGATCGGCGACGACATGTCGTCGATCTTCGAGAACCTGCGCGAAGCGGCGCTCACCATGCAGCAGGGCGGCGGCATCGGGCACGATTTCTCGACGCTCCGCCCGCAGGGCGCGCCGGTGAAGGGCGTCGGCGCCGATGCCTCGGGGCCGCTGTCGTTCATGGATGTGTGGGATTCGATGTGCCGCACCATCATGAGCGCGGGCTCCCGCCGCGGCGCCATGATGGCGACGCTGCGCTGCGATCATCCCGACATAGAAGCTTTCGTCGACGCCAAGCGCGATCCAGCACGCCTGCGCATGTTCAACGTTTCGGTACTGGTCACCGATGCCTTCATGAAGGCGGTGAAGGACGATGCCGACTGGGACCTCGTGTTCGGCGGCAAGGTCTTCAGGACGGTGAAGGCGAAGGCGCTGTGGGAGCGCATTATGCGCGCCACCTACGACGTGGCCGAACCCGGCGTGATCTTCATCGACCGCGTCAACCGGCGGAACAACCTGCACTATTGCGAGACCATCCAGGCGACCAATCCTTGCGTGACGGCTGAGACCTGGGTGCATACCGCGGATGGTCCGCGTCAGGTGAGCGACCTGATCGGTCGGCCCTTCACTGCGCTGGTCGACGGCAAGCCTTACGCTAGCGCCAATGTGGGCTTTTTCGCTACTGGAATGAAACCTGTTCTGCGCTTGCGTACGGTAGCCGGTCAGAGTCTGCGTCTCACCGCAGATCATCGCGTGTTGAAGGTCGAACGCTTGACCCGCTGGTCGCGCGATACGAACTGGGTGGCCGCTGGCGATCTCCAGCCGGGCGATCAGATCGTTCTGCACGATCATCGCACCGCGCCGTGCTGGGAAGGCAACCACAACGAGGCCGAAGGCTATTTGCTAGGTCTGCTGGTCGGCGATGGCACGTTGAAGGAGGACAAGGCTGTCCTCAGCGTCTGGAAGTGGGCTCAAGCGGCCAATGGCACAGCAGACAACCTTGGCATTGAGGCTGTCATGGAAGCGGCACTTGTTGCCGCGTGCACTCTGCCGCATCGCGCCGATTTCGCCGGCTGGATGGAGGTGAAGGGCCGCAATGAATGGCGCCTGTCCCTCGGTGCCGTGAAGAAGCTCGCCGGCACGCTGGGCATGGCACCCGGTCGCAAGACTCTGACACCGGCAATGGAAAAGACCTCGTCCAGTTTCCATCGTGGCCTGTTACGTGGTCTGTTCGACTCGGATGGATCGGTCCAGGGCACGCAGGCCAAGGGCATCAGCGTCCGGCTGAGCCAGAGCGATTTGGGAAATCTGGAAATAGTCCAGCGTATGCTGCTGCGTTTCGGTATCGCCACCACGATCTATCGTGACCGTCGACCAGCCGGGCAACGCCCGATGCCCGATGGCAAGGGCGGGATGCGTCTCTACGAAAGCGCGGCCCAGCACGAGCTGGTGATCGCGGGTGAAAATGTTGGATTGTTCGGCGAGCGGATCGGCTTTGCCGATCGAGACAAAGCGCTACGGCTGCGTTGCCTACTGACGAGTTATCGCCGCAAGCCCAATCGCGAGCGCTTCATCGCCGACATCGAAAGCATCGAGCCAGATGGCGTCGCAGCCGTCTACGACACGCAGATTCCAGGTATCAACGCTTTCGACGCCAATGGGCTCTATGTCCATAATTGCGGCGAACAGCCGTTGCCGCCCTATGGCGCCTGCCTGCTGGGCTCGATCAATCTTGCGGCGCTGGTGAAGGATGCGTTCACGCCGGAAGCGCGGCTCGATCTCGAGGCACTGGAGCAACTCGTGCCGGTTGCCGTGCGCATGCTCGACAACGTGGTCGATGTCTCGCGCTTTCCTCTCGCGAGCCAGCAGAAGGAGGCCAAGGCCAAGCGCCGCATCGGGCTTGGCGTCACGGGGCTGGCCGACGCGCTGATCTTCTGCGGCGTGCGCTACGGTTCGCCCGAGGCGGTGCGCCTGACGCGCGAGTGGCTGGGTGCGGTCCAGCGGCTCTCCTATCTCGCCTCGGCGGATATCGCGGCGGAAAAGGGCAGCTTCGAGTTCTACGATCGCACCAAATATCTGGCCGGCGAGACGATCCGCGGCCTGCCCGAGGACGTGCGCACAGCCATCGGCCGCTACGGCATCCGCAATGCGCTGCTGAACTCGATCGCCCCCACCGGCACGATCTCGCTGCTGGCCGACAATGTCTCCTCGGGCATCGAGCCGGTCTTCGCCTTCGGCTATGTGCGCCATGTGTTGCAGCCCGACGGCACCAAGCGCGAGGAGAGCGTGGAGGACCACGCGTTCCGCGTCTGGCGCGACCTCAAGGGCAACGAGGCGCCGCCGGCGGATGTGTTCGTCGATGCCCAGACGCTGTCGCCCGCCGATCATCTCGCCATGCAGGCAGCGGCCCAGGATTTCGTCGACAGCTCGATCTCCAAGACCATCAACCTGCCGCGCGACATTTCGTTCGAGGCCTTCAAGGGCGTCTACGAGGAGGCCTATGCGCAAGGCTGCAAGGGCTGCACGACGTATCGGCCGAACGACGTGACGGGGGCCGTGCTGGAAGTGAAGCCCGCGGAGCGGGCGACGCCGGCACTCGTTCCAGTGACGACGCGCGAGGAAGGCGTGGTCTACATCGCCCAGCCGCTCGACCGGCCCGAAGACCTGCCGGGCCGAACCTACAAGATCAAATGGCCGGGCAGCGACCACGCGATCTACATCACCATCAACGACGTGATGCAGGACGGCCGCCGCCGGCCGTTCGAGATCTTCATCAACTCCAAGAACATGGAGCACTACGCCTGGACCGTGGCGCTGACGCGCATGATCTCGGCGGTGTTTCGTCGCGGCGGCGACGTGTCGTTCGTGGTCGAGGAACTGAAGGCCGTGTTCGATCCGCGCGGCGGCCAGTGGATGGAGGGCCGCTACGTGCCGTCACTGCTGGCAGCGATCGGCGGCGTGATCGAGCGCCACCTGATCGAGATCGGTTTCCTCTCGCCGGCCGATGCGCCGCTGCTGACGGAAGCCGCCGACCAGCGGGTCAGGCTGGCAGCCGGCGCTCGCGAATCTTCAGGTGGCGCTGCCACCACAATGGGCCAGTGCCCGAACTGTGGTGCCGCCTCCCTCACGCACCAGGAAGGTTGCGACGTCTGTCTCAACTGCGGCTACTCGCGCTGCGGGTGAGTTGCACTCTCCGATTCGCAAGTTCAGCAGATTTTTGCTATTGTTTTTGCCATGATGGGAGACGCTCGCCGGAGTGATGCGGCGGGCGTTTTTCGTGGTCTCCAGCGGGTCCATCGCCGGCCGTTCCGGCGGGCGGCAGCAGCACTCTCATCCCGGCAACGAGCGGGCATCGGCGGCACACTTCGTCAGGGGGCGATCGAGCAGCCGGATCAAGGACTTGAACCGGCTTTTTGGCAGAGGCAGCGGAACACCGCGTGGCACAACGATCTGTGCCACGAAACGGTCCACGCTCAGCCCAGTTCGAGCGAGATTCCGGCGCTCTTGCTCACCCCGGCCCACAGTGTCGCGAAGTCGCCGACGAAGGCGGTGTATTCGGCCGGCGTCATCGGCTTGTCGCCGGGCAGCAGCACGACTTCCTTGAAGCGCTCGACCACCTCGGGTGCCTTGTAAGCCTTCTGCAGCTCGTCGTAGAGGCGGGCCACGACGTCCGGCGACATGCCCTTGGGACCGGAGATGCCGACCCAGGTCGAGGTCGTGAGCTTGGGGAAGCCCTGCTCGGCGAAGGTCGGCGCGTTGGGATACATGTCGATGCGCTTGGCCGAACTCACCGCCAGCAGGCGGACCTTGCCGGCGTTGATGTGCGGCACGTTGGTGGTGATCGGGTCGAACATCGAGGGAATGGTGCCGGCCAGCATGTCCTGCAGCGACGGCGCCGAGCCGCGGTAGGGGACGTGCTTCAGCTTGATGCCGGCCTCGCTGGACAGCAGTTCGCCCATCAGATGGGTGTTGGAGCCGATGCCGGAGCTGCCGAAGGCGATCTGGTCGGGTTTGGTCTTGGCGGCGGCGATGTAGTCGGCCAGCGTTTTGTAGGGCGAATCGCCCGGCACGATCAGGACGTTGGGCGTATGGCCGATCAGGGTGACGTGGGTGAAGTCGGTGACCACGTTGTAGGGCAGCTTTGGATAGATTCCGGGCGCGATGCCCAGCGGCGAGGCATGCGAGATGACCAGCGTATAGCCGTCGGGAACGGCCTTGGCGGCGAGGTCCGAGCCGATCGTGCCGCCGGCGCCGGGCCGGTTCTCGACCACGACCTGGGTGCCCAGAGCCGCCGAAAGCTTGGGCGCCAGGATGCGGGAAATCGTGTCGGCCGTGCCGCCCGGCGGGAAGGTGGCGATCAGCTTGATCGGTGCCTTCGTCGGCCAGCCTGGGCTCGCCTTGACCGCCGGAGCGGCCAGCGAGGAGCCGAGCGTGGCGGCGGAGGCGGCAAGGACGGTGCGGCGGGTCAATTTCATGAAGGACTCCCAGTCAGGTGCGCACGTTTTGGGCGCGTTACGTCCTGCTCCGCTGCAATGGCTGTGCCAGCCGGGTGATTCGGCCCTTGATTTGCCATAAGAGTGACCGCAAATCCTCGGCCGGACACGGAGACGGGTGAATGATGTGGCGTAGACTCGTGGCGGCGACGATCCTGGTCGGGGCGACGGCAATGGCCGGCTCGCCCGATGGCGCGGCACAACCTCTGCCGAACGCGCGCAGCGACCTCGCTTTTTCCTACGCCCCGCTGGTCAAGCGGGTCTCGCCGGCCGTCGTCAACATCTACACGACGACCACGGCGCGGGTGCAGCGGCGCCTGCCGTTTCCCTTTCCCGGCATGCCGCAGGCCGGCGAGCGGGTGCAGAACTCGCTGGGGTCCGGGGTGCTGGTCCGGCCCGACGGCCTGATCGTCACCAACGCCCACGTGGTCAAGGGCGCCGAGGAAGTCCGGGTCGTGCTGGCCGACCGTCGCGAGTTCGAGGCCAAGATACTGACCCAGGACGAACGCTACGACCTGGCGCTGCTGCGGATCGACGTTGCCGGCGATAAATTCCCCTTCCTCGAGATGCGCGATTCGGACTCGATCGAGGTCGGCGACGTCGTGCTGGCGATCGGCAACCCGTTCGGACTGAACCAGACCGTGACCAGCGGCATCGTCTCGGCCGTCGCGCGCAGCGCCGGCGGCATCAACGATTCCAACTTCTTTCTGCAGACCGACGCCGCCATCAATCCCGGCAATTCCGGCGGCGCCCTGGTGAGCCTGGATGGACGGCTGATCGGCATCAACACGGCCATCTATTCGCAGAGCGGTGGATCGGTCGGCATCGGCTTTGCCACGCCATCTAATATCGTGGCGCGCATGGTCACGCTCGGCGAACAGGGCGGGCGCATCGTGCGGCCGTGGCTGGGCGCCAGCATGCAGCGCGTGACGCCCGATCTCGCCGCCGGTTTCGGCCTGGCGCGGCCGGCCGGACTCGTGGTCAAGGAGGTCTTCCCGGACGGGCCCGGCGCGGCCGCGGGGCTGAAGCGCAACGACGTGATCGTGGCGCTGCGCGACCAGCCGATCGACGACGAGGCGAGCCTCAGGTTCCGGCTTTCCACGCTCCAGGTCGACGAAACGGTTGCGGTGCGCGTCATCCGCGCCGGCAAGGAGACGACGGTCCAGTTGAAGCTGGCAGCGCCGCCCGAGAAGCCGCTGCGTGAGCGCTCGGTGCTCGACGGTCGCCAGCCTCTCTCCGGTGCCACCGTGGTCAACATGTCGCCCGCCGTCGCCGAGGAGATGGGTCTCTCCGAATGGCGGCATGGCGTCACCGTCGTCGAGGTGAAGCCTGGCGCCTATGCCGGCCGCTTCGTCCGGCCGGGCGACATGATCCTGGCGACCAACGGCCAGGACGTGAAGAGTGTCGAGGAGCTCAAGAAGCGGATTGCCGCCGGGATCTCCAGTGTCTCGATCGGCCGCGACGGCATGGTATCCACCGTCCAGTTCCGCTGAGGCGTGGTCGCGTCGGCCATGCTAGCGTTCGATCGTGCCGGCAGAACTCTTCGCCTCGCTCGCCCCGACGCCGCTCGCCGAACGCCTGCGGCCGCGCGTGCTTGGCGAAATCCTGGGCCAGGACCATCTGCTCGGGCCGGACGGTCCGCTCGGCCGCATGCTGGCGGCGCGCAAGCTCAGCTCGCTGATCCTGTGGGGGCCGCCGGGCTGCGGCAAGACGACGATCGCGCGGCTGCTTGCCGAGGCGACGGACCTGCATTTCGAGCCGTTGTCGGCGGTGTTCTCCGGCGTTGCCGACCTGCGCAAGATCTTCGAGGCGGCACGCCAGCGCCGCAAGGATGGCAAGGGCACGCTGCTGTTCGTCGATGAGATCCATCGTTTCAACCGCGCTCAGCAGGACGGTTTTCTGCCTTACGTCGAAGACGGCACCGTCACTTTGATCGGGGCGACCACCGAAAATCCGTCCTTCGAGTTGAACGCCGCGCTCCTGTCGCGCTGCCAGGTGCTGGTCCTGCGCCGGCTCGACGAGGCGGCTCTCGAGACGCTGCTGGCGCGGGTCGAAGCGGCGCTCGGCCGTCAGCTCCCGATCGACGAGACCGGTCGGCAGGCGTTGTTCGCCATGGCCGATGGCGACGGGCGCTACCTGATCGGACTGGCCGAGCAGCTCGCCCAGTTGAAGGAGAGGGGACCACTGGCGCCAGCCAGGCTGGCGACGCTGCTGCAGAAGCGGGCGCCGCTCTACGACAAGGCGCAGGAAGCGCACTACAACCTGATCAGCGCGCTCCACAAGTCGCTGCGCGGGTCCGACGTCGATGCCGCGCTCTACTGGTTCGCCCGCATGTTGGATGGCGGCGAGGACCCGAAATACATCGCCCGCCGTCTGGTCCGCTTCGCCGTAGAAGATATCGGCTTGGCCGATCCGCAGGCGCTCACCCAGACGCTCGCGGCGTGGGACACCTACGATCGTCTCGGCTCGCCCGAGGGCGAACTCGCCATCGCCCAGGCGGTGATCTATCTCGGCACGGCGCCGAAATCGAACGCAGCCTATATGGCGTTCAGCGCGGCCAAGCGCGCCGCCAAGACGCACGGCTCGCTCGTGCCGCCGATGCACATCCTGAACGCGCCGACCAAGCTCATGAAGGAAATCGGCTACGGCAAGGGCTACGAGTACGATCACAATGCCGCCGAAGGCTTCTCGGGGCAGAACTACTTTCCCGACGGCATGGCGCGGGAGGAATTCTACCAGCCCGTCGAGCGCGGCTTCGAGCGCGAGATCGTGAAGCGCCTGGAATACTGGAAGAAGCTCAGGGAAAAGAAGCGGTAACGGGCCGCGAGCGGCCCGCGCCTCAGGGCTTCGCCATCGCCTTCGCGACGCGGCGGTCGCGGCCGTAGACGTCGTCGCGGAAGGTCGGCATGCCCTCGGCGCTGGCCGTCACCGTGCGGTACGTCACGTAGAGCGTGATCGGTTCGGGGAACGTGTAGTGCGCCTGCTGGCCGGCGGCGATGACCTGCTGCACGCGCTCCTTGCTGAAGCCGTTCTTGCCGTTGAAGACCTTGTCGACGAAATCCAGCGGGTTCTGCAGGCGGATGCAGCCATGGCTGAAATTGCGACTGCCTTCGGTAAACAGCCAGCGGCTCGCCGTATCGTGCATGTAGATGCCGTACTTGTTGACGAACGGGAAGAAGATGTAGCCCAGCGCGTTGGATGCTCCCGAGTCCTGCCGGATGCGGTAGGGGAACGCCTTGGGGTGGATCGAACTCCAGTCGACCGTGTTGGGGTCGAGCTCGTCGTCGTTGCTCCAGCTCGCGAAGATCTTGAAGCCGCCGGCGGCCAGCGCGTTGGGGTCGCGGCGCAGGATCGGCAGATACTCCTCGCCGGCAATCGATTGCGGCACTGTCCAGTATGGGTTGGTCTGGAAGCCACGCATCACCGACTGGATCTCCGGCGTGGGATCCTTGGGCGTGCCGACGATCACCTGGCTGCGGAAGGCAAGCTTGCCTTCGTTGACGAAGACCATCGAGTAGTCGCCGGTGTTCACGTAGACGTAGCGGGGGCCGAGATCCTCCGGCAGCCAGCGGCGACGTTCGAGGTTGGCGACGATCTGTTCGATGCGCTCGTCGATCGTGGTGTTGAGCGAACGGACGGTCTTGGCGCCGATGACGCCATCGACGGTCAGGCCCTTCATTTCCTGATACGCCTTGACCACGGCGACCAAAGGTTCGTCGTAGAGGTCGGCGACGGCGCCGGCCGGCGGCACCGTGAAGTCGAGTTCGGCGAGGCGCTTGCGCAGGATCGGCACGCGGACATCGACCATGCCCGGCTTCAGCGCCGTGCCATCGGCCATCGGCGTGTAGACCGCGGTCGCACGCTTCTCGCGCCATTTCGCCAGTGCCTTCTGAAGGGCAGGGTAGTCGCCCTTCGGCGGCAAGGCCGCTAGCCAGGCCGCAAAATCCGAAGCGTCCGCGGCAGCCTTCAAGAGGTCGGCCTTGTCGACCTTCCGTTGCTGGATATCGATGTCCTTGTCGATGCGGTTCGCTCGCACCCTGCCGGTCGAGACGTCGCTGGCATAGGCGACGAAGGCGGCGGTCAGCAACGCTTCGGCAGCGGCCGGATCGGCGCCAGGTGCCACGGCTTTCTCGATCTCGCCAAGGCTGTACCAGGCAGGGTCGAGGCCGTGGTCGGAAGAGGCGCGGATTGCACTGACGAGCGCTGCCGTGCGGACACTGGCCGCCCGGGATCCAACCCACAGCGAGTCGCTGGCGTGGGCGGAAAGCGGACCGAACGCGGACGCTGCGAATGCCAGGAAACCGGCGAGAAATGGGCGACAAATCACATTTGATCTATAGCCGGAAACTTCCGATTCGTCCACGGACTGGTGAAATCGTGAGCTGCCAGGAAGCCCAGTAGGTCCGCGGTTGCCCGTTGCTTCAATTCTGGCGTGCCGCCGCCCGCGCGGGCGCCCCGCGTGACGCAGTGTTGCCTCGCCCAGGCTTGGTATTCGGGTTCGCTCATCGCCCGCCCGGCCGCCGGGATGAAGTGCGTGCCGTCGTCCTCGATATAGTTTCGGCAGCACGACCAGTTCTCGGCGTCCTTGATATCGAAGACAGCGCCGATCGATTCCCAGCCGTGGTGGGCGCTGCCATAGACCTTTACCTTGATGCGGTCGTTGCCCATGGCCCGCATGCGCTCGGCGTACTCGATTGCGAGCGGAGCAGGGGTGTAGTCGTCGCGGGCGGCCAGCATGAAGAACATCGGCCGGCCGTGTGTCGTCGGATCGCGGTGCTGGGCGGTGGCCCCGGGACAGATCGCCACATGCAGGTCGAACAGATGGGGAAAGCCGCCGCGCCAGCGCTGGCGGACGGCGATGGCGGCGTTGAGGGTCGCTACGCCGCCCTTGGAGACGCCCATGATGCCGATCCGGCGCGGGTCGATGCGGGAGTCGTCGCGTAGCAGGGCCAGGGCCGCGAAAGCATCGCCTTCCATCTGGGCGCCGGAGACCAAGGTCTGGTCGGCGACCGTGCGGCGCACGCCGCGCCCCGAGAAGCTGTCGACGATCAGCGCCGCTACCCCGGCCTCGTTGAGGACCTGGGCGTAATAGTGCTCGCGGTGGCGTTGCACGCCGGCGCTGCTGGTCAGGATCACCATGCAGGGGGCCGGCTGTTCGCCGGGAGCCGGCAGGTGCAGGCTGGCACTCAGCCGCGCCGGCCGGCAGGCCGCCGGGTGATCGAACGTCAGTGTATCGAATGACACCGATTCCATGGACCCTGTTTAGCTTGTCCCTTAGGTTGCGCGCCATGAGTGACAGCCCCGCCCCCAAGGCGTCCCTGGGCGGCCCGCGCGGCCAGGTCCAGACGCGCGCCGTGTCCGACGACGAGGCTGACCTGCGGCTGGACCGCTGGTTCCAGCGCCATTTCCCGGGCCTGAGTCACGGCGCGCTGCAGAAGCTGCTGCGGACCGGCCAGGTCCGTGTCGACGGCAAGCGGGCAGAAGGTAAGGACAGGGTCGAACCGGGGCAGCAGGTCCGCCTGCCGCCCGGCGTCACCCTGGCGCCGCCGCCCAAGCCACGCGAGATTCCGACCGTCTCAGACCGGGACGCCGCCGAGATGCAGTCGCTGGTGATCCATCGCGACGATCACGTCATCGTCCTCAACAAGCCGCCGGGGCTGGCGGTGCAGGGCGGCACCGGCACGGAGCGGCACATCGACGGGATGCTGGATGCGTTGCGTTTCGGCTTCGAGGACCGGCCGCGGCTGGTTCATCGCCTCGATAAGGATACCAGCGGCCTCCTGCTGATCGCCCGCACGGGCCAGGCCGCCAGGCGCCTGGCGGAGTCGTTTCGCGACCGGGAGACCGAAAAGCTCTACTGGGCTGTCGTGGTCGGCGTGCCGCCCAAGCCGGAAGGCGCGATCGACCTGCCGCTCGCCAAGCGGCCGGGCGCGCGCGACCGGGAGATGATGCAGGTCGACAAGGAAGAGGGGCAGAAGGCGCTGACACACTTCCGCGAACTCGATCGGCTGGCCAAGCGGGCGGCCCTGCTGGCGTTGTGGCCGCGCACGGGGAGGACGCACCAGTTGCGTGTCCATTGTGCGGCAATCGGCTGTCCCATCCTCGGCGATGGCAAGTACGGCGGCGAGGAAGCCCTGCTTGCCGCCGTCGCCGATGCACGGCAGCTGCATCTTCATGCCCGCCGACTGTTGCTGCCACACCCCTCGGGCAAGGGCGAGTTGAAGGTCTCCGCCGAGCCGCCGCCCCACTTCCGTCGGACCGTGGAGGCATTCGGCTTTTCGACGGACGGCGATTGAGCGAGAATCGGGCGGCATGCGTATTCCCTGGAGGCGGCTGGCCTGGGTTCTCGTAGCGGCCATCCCGTTGGCCGTGATCGGCGGACTCATCTGGGGCGCCACTCGCGACCTTTCCCGGTATCAGGCCCGGCTGACCGAGCAGATTCGCAAGGTGACCGGCCGCGAACTCGCGGCGAAGGTGCCACTGACCGTGAGGATCGGCCGGTATCCGGCAATGGTCGCCGAGGGCGTGACCTTGTCCAACGCGCCGTGGGGCTCGCGGCCCGATCTCGCGCGGGTACGGAGGCTGACGCTGTTCCTCGATCCGATCGCGCTTCTCCTCGGCGAGATCAAGATCGGGCGAATCCTGCTCGAGGGCGCCGACATCCTGGTCGAACGAAACGAGGTGGGCGACGCCAACCTCGAGATGCTGCCGCCTCCGGACGGATCGGGACCGCATCCTGCCGAGAGCCGTTCCCTGCGCCTGCGCACGACGCCGGCCTTCCCTTGGATCGGCGTGATCGAGGTGCAGGACTCGGTGTTGACCATCGCCGAGGGGGTCGGCCGGCCGGCGGTTGTCCTGGAAATCGCGAACGGCACGATGCGGTCGTCGGCCCCCAACCAGCCGCTGCAGATCGAAGGTCGCTTCGGCGCCCCGCAGGCCAGCGCGTTCAACCTCACCGGCACGGCCGGCACGTTCGACGGTTGGATCAGGGGCCTGCCGGGCAATATCGATCTGCAAGGCGGCTTCGGCGACGGCAAGATCGCGATAAAGGGGGGCGTCGGGGTCAAGGGCACGAACATCCAGATCACGTCCGAAGGTCCGGATGTCGCGGCGTTCGGGCCATACATCCGCCTGCCGGTGCCGCAGGGCGGCCCATACTCGTTGAGCGCCAAGGCGGCGACCCAGCGCAACGGGTTCAAGGTCGAGGTGACGACGCTGAAGGTAGGAGCAAGCGACCTCGTGGGCGAGGCGCTGTTCCGCGCGGACCGCAAAGGCGTGCCCACGGTCGCGATCAATGCCGACGTCAACCGGCTCGACGTCGGTGAATTGCGATGGCCTGCCGCGCCGGCGCCGGCCGGCGGCTCGCCGTCGCCCGCGCAGCCGAGGCTCGTGCCCGCCTTGCCCTTCTCGGCGAGTTGGCTCGGCCGCTCCGCCGTTTCCGTGAACGTGCGGTTGGGCGAGGTCGTTGGCCTCGGCAGCAAGATGCAGAACGGCTCCGTCACGCTGACTTCCAACGAGCAGCGCTTCGCCTTTCGTGCCGCCGCGACCATCGGCGGCGGCTCCGCCGGCTTCGACCTGGTCTACGACCCCACCGGCAGGATCGGCCAGGCGACGCTCACCGCCTCGGCCAACCGCGTGTCGCTCGGAGAGCTGGCGAGCGTGCTCGGTTTAGATATCGGCCTGCGCGATGCGGTCGGCGACATCGACCTGCGCCTGCGCGGCGGCGGGCGGACCTCGCGCGACGCGCTGAATTCGGCCAGCGGCTCGATCGATATCGCCATTACCAAGGGCATGTGGCCGCGCGACCAGATCGCGAGCTGGCCGGCGGAAACGCAGCGCCTGCTCGGTGGCACCGACGCCGGCGTGCCGTTCAATTGCATCGCCGGCCGCTTCGACGTGAGCGGCGGCATCGCCAGCTTGCGCCGGCTGGTCGTCGATACGCCGCGCACCACCATGGTGGGCGGCGGCTACGCGCATCTGCGCACGGAAGGGTGGGAATTCATCCTCGCACCCGAGGCGCGCGACGCCCAGAGCGCGGCCTTGGCCTCGCCGCTCCGCCTGAAGGGCGGCAGCGGCCGGCCGACATCGTCGGCCCTGGAACCCAACCTCGCCAAGCTGCTGGTGGGTGCAGGTGTCGTCCCGAGCCTGACGGCGCAGATCAACCAGGCGGCGCGTCAGACGGGTGTCAATCCATGCGCTGCCGTCGCGCCCCGCGTCGAGGGTTTGAGGCCGGGCCTGCGGGCGCAGATGCCCGTGCCATCGGCCGACCTGCGCCAGCGGCCGGGCCGCCCGGCACAGCCGACCCCGCCGCAGCCGCCTCGGCGCACGCCATGAAGCGCTTCTACAAAGAGACCGCGATCGAGCCGGCCGAGAGCGGGTTCCGTGTGCTGCTCGACGGCAAGCCCATGCGCACGCCTGCCAAGGCAATCCTGGTCGTGCCGACAAAACCGTTGGCAGAGGCCATCGCCGCCGAATGGCACGGGGTGCCGGACGAGGCGGAGATCAATGCGGCCCACCTGCCGTTGACGCGGCTGGCGGCCACCGGCCTCGATCGCGTCGCTCCGCGGCGCGAGGAGATCATCGCCGATACCGCGAAGTATGCCGGCTCCGATCTGCTGTGCTATCGCGCCACCACGCCCGAGAGTTTGGTGAAGTTGCAGCACAACGCCTGGCAACCGCTGCTCGACTGGGCAGAGGAGAGATATGGCGCGCGATTGCTCGTTGCGAGCGGGATCACTTTCGTCGATCAGCCCGAGGTCGCCATAGGGCGCCTGCGCGACGCCGTCGCGGCGCATGCCGATCTTGCTCTGTCGGCGTTGTACAACCTTACCCACACGTCGGGCTCGCTGGTGATCGCGCTTGCCGTGGCAGAGGGGTGGTTGAGCTCCGAAGGAGCTTTTGCGGCCGCGCAGGTCGATGAACTCTATCAGGTCGAGCGCTGGGGCGACGATCCGCTGGCGGTGAAGCATCGCGACGGGGTCGCCAAGGACATCGACGCCGGGACGCGTTTTCTGGCACTGCTGGAGTGGGCGCGGCTGCGCGGTTGAAGGGGAAAGAGCATGGGAGCAGGCAGCAGGCTTCGTCAGGTTCTGGCGAAGAACGGTCTCGTCGAGGCAATGGCGGCGCACAGTCCGCTGTCGGCGATGCTGGCGGCAGAAGCAGGCTTCGATGCGATCTGGGCGAGCGGGTTCGAACTCTCGGCCATGTATGGCGTGCCCGACGTCAGCATGGTCTCGATGACCCAGCATCTCGACATGACGCGGGCGATCGTCGATCGATCGGGTTTGCCGGTGGTGGCCGATATCGATACCGGCTTCGGCAATGCCATCAATGTTCTCTATGCCGTCGAGCAGTACGAGCGGGCCGGCGTGGCGGCGATCGTGATGGAGGACAAGAGCTTCCCCAAGGTCACCAGCCTGATTGCCGGCGGCCGTCAGGACATGGTTCGCATCGAGGAGTTCCAAGGCAAGATCGAGGCGGCCCGCGCGGCGCGGCGCGATCCTGATTTCGTGATCGTGGCGCGCACCGAGGCGCTGATCGCAGGCCTCGGCCAGGCCGAGGCGCTGAAGCGCGCGCGTGCCTACGAGGCGGCCGGCGCCGACATGATTTTGGTCCACTCCAAGCAGAAGACGCCGGACGAGATCGAGGCTTTCGTGCGGGCCTGGGACGGCAAGGCGCCGATCGCATTGGTACCCACCGCCTATCCGCAGATGACGGTGGCGCGGGTGAAGGAACTCGAGAAGATCGGCCTGCTGATCTGGGGAAACCACGCCATCAGAGCCGCCGTGGGCGCCATGCGCGCCACCTTTGCGCAGATCCGCAAGGATCGGGGCATCCATGACGTCGAGGGGAGCATTGCCACGGTCGAGGACGTGTTCGACCTGCAGGGCATGGGCGCGGTCAAGGACAACGAGAAGCGATTCCTGCGCTAGACCCAGCCGTGCTAATGGCTAAAAACTGTCACGGAAGGCCGGAGACGTAGATGCAGCAGATGTTGGATGAACTCGAGCGCCGGCGTGCCGGTGCGCGCCTGGGCGGCGGCGTGCGCCGCATCGAGGCGCAGCACGGCAAGGGCAAGTTGACGGCGCGCGAACGCATCGACGCGCTCCTCGATCCAGGCTCGTTCGAAGAATACGACATGTATGTCGAGCATCGCTCGATCGATTTCGGCATGGAGACGCAGAAGATTCCGGGCGACGGCGTGGTCACCGGGCACGGCACGATCAATGGCCGCCTGGTATATGTCTTCAGCCAGGACTTCACGGTGTTCGGCGGTGCGTTGTCGGGCATGCATGCGGCCAAGATCTGCAAGGTCATGGACATCGCCATGAAGGTCGGCGCGCCCGTGCTCGGCCTCAACGATTCGGGCGGCGCGCGCATCCAGGAAGGCGTCGATTCGCTCGCGGGCTATGCCGACGTGTTCCAGCGCAATGTCATGGCCTCGGGCGTGATCCCGCAGATTTCGATGGTCATGGGGCCCTGCGCCGGCGGCGCTGTCTATTCGCCGGCCATGACCGACTTCATCTTCATGGTGAAGGACAGCTCCTACATGTTCGTGACCGGTCCCGACGTCGTGAAGACCGTCACGCACGAGACCGTGACGCAGGAAGAGCTGGGCGGCGCGCTCACGCACACGCAGAAGTCGGGCGTCTCCGATCTCGCCTTCGAGAACGATGTCGAGGCGCTGCTGCAGCTCCGTCGCTTCGTCGACTTCCTGCCGGCCAACAACCGCGAGAAGGCGCCGGTGCGCGCCACGCTCGATCCGGCCGACCGCGACGATGCTTCGCTCGACACGCTGGTCCCGGAGAACCCCAACAAGCCCTACGACATCAAGGAGCTGATCCTGAAGGTCGTGGACGAGGGCGATTTCTTCGAGCTGTCGCCGGAGTGGGCCGCCAACATGGTCGTTGGCTTCGGCCGCATGGCCGGCCGCACCGTGGGCTTCGTCGCCAACCAGCCGATGGTCCTGGCGGGTTGCCTCGATATCGACAGCTCGCGCAAGGCCGCGCGGTTCGTGCGCTTCTGCGACGCCTTCAACATCCCGATCGTCACCTTCGTCGACGTGCCGGGCTTCCTGCCGGGCACGGCGCAGGAATTCGGCGGCATCATCAAGCACGGTGCCAAGCTGCTCTATGCCTATGCCGAGGCCACTGTCCCCAAGGTGACGGTGATCACCCGCAAGGCCTACGGCGGCGCCTACGACGTGATGGCCTCCAAGCACCTGCGCGGCGACGTGAACTATGCCTGGCCGGGCGCGGAGATCGCGGTGATGGGCGCCAAGGGCGCGGTGGAGATCATCTTCCGCTCCGACATCGGCGATGCGAAGAAGATCGCGGCGCGCACCGAGGAATATCGCCAGAAGTTCGCCAATCCCTTCGTCGCCGCCAATCGCGGCTTCATCGACGACGTGATCATGCCGCACGGCACGCGCCGCCGGATCTGCCGCGCACTGGCCACGCTCGAGACCAAGAAGCTCGAAAATCCGTGGCGCAAGCACGGCAACGTCCCTCTGTGAAGGTGCCGCCGTGAGTCTGTCGCCCGAGGAGCGTGTGAGGCGGAGCCGCAGCGTGCGCCTGCACGTGATCGCGGCGCTGTTCGCGCTCCTGGTACTGATCGCCGTCAATGCGCTCTTCAGCAGCCGCTATCCCTGGTGGCTGTGGGTGCTCATCGCCTGGGTGCCGCTGATCGCCGCGCATTCAGCCTGGGCCAAGGGCCTGTTCGAACGCAGTAAAGAAGGATCCTGAGCATGGCCGCCAAGAAGAAGGTCGCCCATAAGAAGGCAACCTCGAAGAAGACCGGCTCGGGGCCCCAGGTCGACAAGCCCTTGTTCGACAAGATCCTGATCGCCAACCGTGGCGAGATCGCCTGTCGGGTCATCCGGAGCTGCAAGAAGCTCGGAATCAGGACGGTCGCGGTCTACTCCGAGGCCGACGCCGATGCGCTGCATGTCCGGCAGGCCGACGAGGCCGTGCTGATCGGGCCGGCGCCCTCGGCGCAGTCCTACCTGCAGATCGACAGGATCGTGGCGGCCTGCAAGAAGACCGGCGCCCAGGCCGTCCATCCCGGCTACGGCTTCCTTTCGGAGAAACAGGAGTTCCAGAAGGCACTGGCCAAGGCCGGCATCGCCTTCATCGGCCCCGATGCCTTCGCCATCCACGCCATGGGCGACAAGATCGAGTCCAAGAAGCTGGCGCAGAAGGCCGGCGTCAGCACAGTTCCGGGTTATCTCGCCGCCATTCCCAATGCCGACCAGGCGGTGAAGATCGCCCAGAAGATCGGCTATCCGGTGATGATCAAGGCGTCGGCCGGCGGCGGCGGCAAGGGCATGCGCATCGCCTACAACGACGCCGAGGCCCATGAGGGATTCGGCTCGGCCACCAACGAGGCCAAAGCCTCGTTCGCCGACGACCGCGTGTTCATCGAGAAATACATCGAGGAGCCGCGCCACATCGAGATCCAGCTCATCGCCGACGGCCACGGCAACTGCCTTTACCTCTGGGAACGCGAGTGCTCGATCCAGCGCCGCCACCAGAAAGTGATCGAGGAAGCGCCGAGCCCGTTCCTCGACGCCAAGACGCGCAAGGCGATGGGCGAGCAGGCCGTGGCTCTGGCGAAAGCGGTGAAATACAAGAGCGCCGGCACGGTCGAGTTCATCGTCGATAAGAATCGCAAGTTCTACTTCCTCGAGATGAACACGCGCCTGCAGGTCGAGCATCCGGTAACCGAGCTGATCACCGGTCTTGATCTCGTCGAGCTGATGATCCGGGTGACGGCGGGCGAGAAGCTGCCACTCGCGCAAAAGGACGTGAAGCTAGATGGCTGGGCGGTCGAGGCGCGGGTTTATGCCGAGGATCCGTTCCGCAACTTCCTGCCCTCGACCGGGCGGCTGGTGAAATACCGCGAGCCCGCGCCCGGCCCCGACGTGCGCGTCGACACCGGCGTCTACGAGGGCGGCGAGATCTCGATGTTCTACGACCCGATGATCGCCAAGCTCTGCACGTATGGAAAGACGCGCAACGCCGCCATCGACCGCATGCGCCGCGCTCTGGACGAGTTCTACGTCCGAGGTGTGTCGCACAACGTGCCGTTTCTGGCAGCCCTGATGGCTCATCCGCGCTTCGTCGCTGGCAATCTCACGACCAACTTCATCGCCGAGGAGTTCAAGGGCGGCTTCACGGCGGCGCACCTGCCGCCACGCGATCCCGCGCTGCTGGCGGGCGTCGCGGCCGTGATCGATCGCATCCAGGCGCAGCGTGCGGCCGCCGCGGCGGCCAAGATGCCCGGCCACGTGGCACTCGTTCAGGATGGCTGCGTCGTCATGCTGAACCGTGCACCGGTGGCGCTCACGCTGAACGGCGGCGGTTCGGATTTCGCGGTCGAGGTCGCCGGTCGCCGGATCGAGATCGAGACCGACTGGTCGCCGGGCGAGCCCTTGTTCCATGCCAAGGTCGATGGGCAGGCGGTGGTCGTCCAGGTCGACGCGGTCGGGCCGAGCTGGCGGCTCATTCTGGAAGGCGGCCAGGCCGACGTGCTGGTGCTGACGCCGCGCCAGGCCGAGCTCTACGCCCTGATGCCGGTCAAGGCTGCGCCCGACACTTCCAAGTTCCTGCTATCGCCGATGCCGGGCCTGCTGGCCTCCGTCGCCGTGGCGGAAGGGCAGGAAATCAAGGCGGGCGAAGCGCTGGCCGTGGTCGAGGCGATGAAGATGGAGAATGTGCTGCGCGCCGTGCGCGACGGCACGATCAAGACGCTGCACGCCAAGGCCGGCGACAGCCTGCGCGTCGACCAGAAGATCATCGAGTTCGCCTGAGTACGCGCGATGACTTTCCGTCGACCGCAGAAACAAAAGTCATCGCGCGCTTGATGGCGCTGCAGGCCCGCCTCGTCGTCACGGGTCGGGTGCAGGGTGTCGGCTATCGCGACTGGGCGATCGCGGAGGGCAGGCGACTCGGCCTCGCCGGCTGGGTCCGCAATCGCGGCGACGGCTCGGTCGAAGCGCTGGTCGTGGGCGAGGAGCAGGCCGTCGGCGAGATGATCGCCGCCTGCCAGCGCGGCCCGGCAATGGCCCGGGTCGATGCCGTCGATGTCGAGCCGGTCGATCTCGATATCCTGCCCGAGGGATTTACGCGGCTGCCGACGGTCTGACGTCTTCCCCGAACACTTCCACGAAAGTTTCGGCCAGCGCCATGTCGAGATCGGCCAGGGTCACCGGCAGGCCGAGATCGACCAGCGAGGTCACGCCGTGGCCGGCGATGCCGCACGGCACGATGCCGGCATAGTGCGAGAGGTCGGGCTCGACGTTGATCGAGATGCCGTGGAACGACACCCAGTGCCGGATGCGAACGCCTATTGCGGCGATCTTGTCCTCGCGCGGGCTGCCGTCGGGCAGGGCGGGCCTGTCGGGGCGACCGACCCAGACACCGACCCGGCCGGCGCGGCGTTCGGCCGCGACGTTGAAGCGGCCCAAGGTGCGGATGGTCCATTCCTCGAGGTCCGAAACGAAACGACGGACGTCCTGGCGGCGGCGGCGCAGGTCCAGCATCACATAAGCCACGCGCTGACCGGGGCCATGATAGGTGTATTGCCCGCCACGCCCCGCGACGTGCACGGGAAAGCGCGACGGCTCCAAGAGGTCGATCTCGCGGGAACTGGTGCCGGCGGTGTAGAGCGGCGGGTGTTCCAGCAGCCACACCAGCTCGGGCACGCGACCGGCACGAATGTCGGCGACGCGCGCCTCCATGGTGGCCAGCGCCTCCTCGTAGGGCACGGTGCGGTCGGAAATCAGCCAATCCGGCTTGCTCATGGTGGCAAAATCGTGCCTTCGGGCACTCATTGCAATGGGAAGTGCCGCGCGCCTTGCCACTGGGGAGGCGATTTGGTATCCCCCGCGCCATCGAACCGGCGCGGCCATGGCGGAATTGGTAGACGCGCTAGCTTGAGGTGCTAGTGCCGCGAGGCGTGGAAGTTCGAGTCTTCTTGGCCGCACCAACTCGCCGGATCGATTGAAAGGGTAGAAACAGAGCAGCCGCCTTCGGGCGGCCCCTTTTTTAGTAGGCGGGAGACGAGCTTGGCGGATGAACTCACCGACGGCGCGCTCCGTTACCATCGCCTACCCCGGCCGGGCAAAATCGAGGTCGTACCGACCAAGCCCCTGGCCACCCAGCGAGACCTGTCGCTGGCCTATTCGCCCGGCGTCGCCGCGGCCTGCCACGAGATCGTGCGCGACCCGGCGACGGCCGCCGAACTCACCATCCGCGCCAACCTGGTCGGCGTGGTGACCAACGGCACGGCGGTGCTGGGTCTCGGCGCCATCGGCCCGCTCGCCGCCAAGCCGGTGATGGAGGGCAAGGGCGTCCTCTTTAAGAAGTTCGCCGGCATCGACGTCTTCGACATCGAGATCGCCGAACTCGACCAGGAGAAGCTGGTCGACATCGTGGCCTCGCTGGAGCCGACGTTCGGCGGCATCAACCTCGAGGACATCAAGGCGCCGGAGTGCTTCTACGTCGAGCAGAAACTGCGCGAGCGCATGAAGATCCCGGTGTTCCACGACGACCAGCACGGCACCGCGATCATCGTCGGCGCCGCGGTGCTGAACGCGCTGTCGCTGGTCGGCAAGGACATTGGGAAAGTGAAGCTCGTCGTGTCGGGCGCCGGCGCCGCGGCCCTGTCGTGCCTGGGCGTGCTGGAGAAGCTCGGCCTGCCGCGCGAGAACATCTGGGTCACCGACATCGTCGGCGTGGTCTGGAAGGGCCGGAACGAACTGATGGACCCGTTCAAGGAGCGCTATGCGCGCGACACCGACCTGCGCACTCTGGGCGAGGTGATCGGCGGCGCCGACATCTTCCTCGGTCTCTCCGCCGCCGGCGTGCTGAAGCAGGACATGGTGAAGAAGATGGCGGCCAGGCCGCTGATCTTCGCACTGGCCAATCCCAACCCCGAGATCTCGCCCGAGGACGTGGCCGCGGTGCGCGACGATGCCATCATGGCGACGGGCCGCAGCGACTACCCCAATCAGGTCAACAACGTCCTCTGCTTTCCCTACATTTTTCGCGGCGCGCTCGATGTCGGCGCCACGACGGTCAACGACGAGATGAAGATCGCCTGCGTGCGGGCCATCGCCGAACTTGCCCGCAAGGAGCCGTCGGAGGTCGTGGCGCGGGCCTTCGGCGAGGCCGGTGGTGGTGGTTTCGGGCCGATGCAGATCATCCCCAAGCCGTTCGACCCGCGCCTGATCGTGGAACTCGCCCCGGCCGTCGCGAAGGCCGCCATGGAGTCGGGCGTGGCGACGCGGCCGATCGCCGACTTCGACGCCTACCGCCAGCAACTCAGCCAGTTCGTCTTCAAGTCCGGCCTGGTCATGCGGCCGGTGTTCGAGCAGGCGCGCAATGCCCCCAAGCGGGTGATCTTCAGCGCCGGCGAGGACGATCGCGTCCTGCGGGCCGTGCAGATCGTCCTCGACGAGGGCATTGCCCAGCCCGTCCTGATCGGGCGGCCCGAGATCATCCGCCATCGTGCCGAGCGCCTGGGCCTGCGCTTCCGGCCGGGGACCGACGTCGACCTCATCGATCCGTCGAGCGATCCCCGCTACGATCGCTACTGGGGCGCCTATCACGAGCTGATGGAGCGGCGCGGCGTTACCGAGCCCACGGCACGCAATCTCGTGCGCTCCAGTCCGACCCTGATCGCGGCGCTGGCCGTGAAGCTGGGCGATGCCGACGCCATGATCGCCGGCGCCTATGGCCGCTTCCGCACCCACTTCAATCATGTCCGCGACGTGATCGGCATGCGGGAAGGCGTGAAGCACATGGCAGGCCTTAGCCTGCTGGTCATGCCGACCCGTTCGCTGTTCATCGCCGACACCTATGTCAACGACGATCCCGACGCCGAGACCCTGGCCGATATCACGTTGCTGGCCGCCGACGAGGTGCTGCGCTTCGGCATCCAGCCCAAGGTGGCGCTGCTCTCGCACTCGAGCTTCGGCAGCTCCGATCATCCTTCGGCCCGCAAGATGGCGGCGGCGGTCAGGCTGCTGCACCAGCGGGCGCCGACGCTCGAGGTCGATGGCGAGATGCATGGCGACGCGGCTCTCGATGCCGATATCCGCGACAATGTCTTCCCGCGATCGAAGCTCAAGGAGTCGGCCAATCTCGTCGTCTGCCCGTCGCTCGATGCCGCCAACATCGGCTTCAACCTGCTCAAGATGGCCGCCGACGGCCTGCATATCGGCCCGATGCTGCTCGGCACGGCGCTGCCGGCGCATGTGCTGACGCCCTCGGTGACCGCCCGCGGCATCCTCAACATGACGGCGCTCGCCGTGGTCGAGGCGCAGCGCCTGGCCGAGGCGCGTGGATGAGCAGCGAGGGCGACGTCCTCGACGAAGTGCCGCCGGAACTGGTCCGGCGGGTCGAGGCGGCGCTCGCCGAGGAGCGGGCCGACGATGTCCGGTCGCTCCTGGCGAGCCTCAGCGCCACCGGCCAGGCGTCGGTGCTCGAACAGGTGTCCGAGGTCCAGCGCGACAAGCTCGTCGGCATCCTCAAGCGCGATCTCGACCCCGAGGCGTTGACCGAACTGGACGAGGAAGTCCTCGAGGACGTCCTCGATCAGCTCGACAGCAAGGACATTGCCGCTGCCGCGCACGAACTCGAAACCGACGACGCCGCGACCCTTCTCGAGGATTTGAGCGAGACCGAACGCCGCGAGGTTCTGGCCGAACTGCCGGCCGACGAACGTGCCGACATCGAAAGCGCGCTGGCCTATCCCGAGGACACCGCCGGGCGCCTCATGCAGCGCTCGCTGGTCAAGGTGCCCGATAGCTGGACCGTGGGCGAGGTCATCGACCATTGCCGCGAAGCCACGGACCTGCCCGACGACGTCTACGATATCTTCGTCGTCGATTCGGCTGGCCGGCTGCGCGGCGCCGTGCCGCTCGGCAAGATGCTGCGGACCAAGCGGCCGGTGCCGGTCTTCGACATCGTCGATCCGGACATTCCGTCGGTGCCGGCGACCTCCGATCAGGCGGAAGTCGCCCACGTGTTCCGCGACAAAAACCTCGTTTCGTGCCCGGTCGTCGATGACGACGGCCGTCTCCTGGGCGTGATCATGGTCGACGACGTGGTCGATGTGATCGACGAGGAGGCCGAGGAAGACCTTCTGAAGATGGGTGGCGTCGGCATCGACGACATGCATGCCGATACCGTCCGTACCGCCCGGTTGCGCGGCGTCTGGCTCACGTTGAACCTGGCGACGGCGATTCTCGCATCCTTCGTGATCGGCCAGTTCGAGGGTGCCATCGAGAAGATCGTGGCGCTGGCCGTCCTGATGCCGATCGTGGCGTCGATGGGTGGTAACGCCGGCACGCAGACCGTGACCGTGGCCGTGCGGGCGCTGGCCATGGGCGAACTGACGGCGGCCAACGCGCTGCGCTTCGTCGCCAAGGAGGCGGCGGTGGGCGGGCTCAACGGCCTCCTCTTCGCGGTTGTCATGGGCGCCGCCGTGGTCGCCTGGTACGGCGACTGGCGGTTGGGCGCGGTGATCGCCGCCGCCATGGTTTGCAATCTGGTGGCCGCGGCGCTGGCGGGAACGCTGATCCCGCTCGGCCTGCAGAAATTCCGTATCGATCCTGCGGTGTCCTCGACGGTGTTCCTGACGACCGTGACCGACGTGGTCGGCTTCCTCGCCTTCCTCGGACTGGCGACCCTGTTCCTGCTCTAGCGGGTGCGGTCGAGGCGGCTTCGCATCGGGGGTCGGGCGCTGTATCGTTGCCGTCGGAGGAGGCTCCATGCAAGTGATCGCCCGCCTTGTCGCGATGGTCGTTCTTTCATTGGCTGTGCCGGCGGCACAGGCGCAGAACAAGCTGCCGACGGAGCGCGTCCTCGAGGCCCTGGTGAAGTCGTCTCTGCTGTCGTTCAACGATGCCAACGTGACGTGCAACTACACGGTCTTCCACGCCAAACTCTCCAAGCCGTTTCGTCAGCAATTTTCACCGGACAAACTCAAGGAGATCTTCAGGGAGTTCGCCGAAAAGGAAATCGATATCGATATCATCGCGACAATGAAGCCCACCTACGACCCGGCGCCGTCGATCGACGACGATGGCAAGCTGATCGTGAAGGGATCCTTCCCGACCGAGCCGGCGCGGGTGACTTTCCAACTGGACTTCATTCCGTCGGATACCGAATGGAAGCTGGTCCGCATCAACGTCAAGACGACGCGCGCGCCCCAATGACCGAACAGAACCGCAACAGGTAAATCACGATCATGATCCCCAATGCCATGCCGGCCTTCGACTTCGGTCTGGGCGAGACCGCCGACGCGCTGCGCGACCAGGTTCAGCGCTTTGCCTCGGCCGAAGTGGCGCCGATCGCCGCCGAACTCGACAAGACCGACCGCTTTCCGCGCGAGTTGTGGCCCAGGATGGGCGCGCTCGGTCTGCACGGCATCACCGTCGAGGAGGAATATGGCGGCTCGGGCCTGGGCTATCTCGAGCACGTCGTCGCGGTCGAGGAGCTGAGCCGCGCCTCGGCGGCGGTCGGCCTCAGCTACGGCGCGCACTCCAACCTCTGCGTCAATCAGATCAGCCGCAACGGCAACGACGAGCAGAAGCGCCGCTTCCTGCCCAAGCTGATCTCCGGCGAGCATGTCGGCAGCCTGGCGATGAGCGAGGCGGGCGCGGGCTCCGATGTCGTCTCGATGAAGCTGCGCGCGGACAAGAAGGGCGACCGCTACGTGCTGAACGGCACCAAGATGTGGATCACCAACAGTCCCGACGCGCAGGTGGTCGTGGTCTACGCCAAGACCGATCCGGCCGCGGGTTCGCGCGGGATCACGACCTTCATCGTCGAGACCGACCGCAAGGGCTTCAAGGTGGCGCAGAAGCTCGACAAGATGGGCATGCGCGGGTCGTCGACCGGCGAGCTGGTGTTCGAGGATTGCGAGATTCCCGAGGAGAACGTGCTGGGCCCGGTGGGCAAGGGCGTCAACGTCCTGATGAGCGGCCTCGACTACGAGCGCGCCGTGCTGGCGGCGGGACCGCTGGGCATCATGCAGTCGGCCATGGATATCGTCGTGCCCTACGTCCACGAGCGCAAGCAGTTCGGCCAGGCGATCGGCGAATTCCAGTTGGTGCAGGGCAAGCTCGCCGACATGTACACGACGATGAATGCCTGCAAGTCGTACGTCTATGCCGTGGCCAAGGCCTGCGATCGTGGCCAGACGACGCGCAAGGATTCGGCCGGCGCCATCCTCTATGCGGCGGAGAAGGCCACGATGGTGGCGCTCGACGCCATCCAGCTCCTGGGCGGTAACGGCTACATAAACGATTATCCAACGGGCCGCCTGCTGCGCGACGCCAAGCTCTACGAAATCGGCGCCGGCACCAGCGAAATCCGCCGAATGCTGATCGGCCGCGAGCTGTTTGCCGAGTCGGCATAGTCCCGAAGATTATTGACCCGACGCGTGCTTTTTCGTACACGGCGTGTATGGAAAGAGAAGTATGCCGCGGTATCTGACCGACCAGGACATCGCCGACTTCCGGGCCGAGCTGTGTCGGGTCGCCACCGAGCGGTTTGCCCGCTTCGGCTACGAGGGCGTCACCATGCGCCAGCTCGCCGAGGCGCTGGGCTGCAGTCCCAAGACCCCCTACCGCTACTTCAAGGACAAGGCCGACATCCTGGCCACTGTCCGCGCCGATGCCTTCGCCAGGTTCTCCGATGCCCTCGAGCAGGCAGCCGCCTCCACCGCCGATCCGCTCGAGCGCGGCCGACTCGTCGCCGAGGCCTATCTGAAGTTCGCTCTCGGCAACCCGCATGCCTATCGCATCATGTTCGAGATCGACCAGCTGATCGACGACAGTCATGCCGATCTGGCGCGCGAGGCATTGCGGGCGCGCCAGTTCATCACCCGCCAGGCGGAGGAGATGGCGACGGCGGGTCTGATCGCCGTCGATCCGCAATTGTTCGGCTGGTCGATGTGGGCGACCATCCACGGCATCGTGATGCTGCATCAGGCCGGCATGCTGCAGGGTGGCCCGGATTACACGACCTTGAACCACTTCCACGGCGCCCTGATGTTCAAGGGTGCCGTCGCGTCGGCGTCCAAGCCCAAGAGTAAGGCGAGGAAGAAGCGATGACACCGGGCGTTACCGCAGGCCAGCGGTTCCGAAGCTGGGCCGATATCCAGGCCAATGCGGCGCGAGGCGCGGGCGGCCTGGAAGCGCTCGGCGTCGGCGAGGACGACAGCGTTGCCCTCATGTTGCGCAACGACTTCCCGACCTTCGAGGTCAACATGGCGGCCAGCCAGCTCGGTGCCTACGCCGTACCGATCAACTGGCATTTTACGCCCGAGGAAGCCGACTACATCCTGCGTGACAGCGGCGCTAGGGTGCTAGTGGCGCACACCGATCTCCTGGCGCAGATCGCATCGGGCATTCCCGCCGGCGTCAAGGTGATGGCGGTGCCGACACCGGAGGAGATCGCAGTCGCCTACAACGTGCCCGCCGGCCGCCGCGTGGCCCCGGCGGGCGTCGGGCTCTGGCAGGATTTCGTGGCCGCGTCGGTGCCCCGCACGGCTCCGCCCAGGCCGTCGCGCGGCAGCATGATCTACACCTCGGGCACGACCGGAAGGCCGAAAGGCGTGCGTCGCCAGCCGAGCACACCGGAGCAGCAGGCGGCCGGCGCGCAGGAGGCGGCGACCTTCTGGGGACTGAAGCAGGATCCGGCGATCGTCGTGCTGATGAACGGCCCGATGTACCATTCGGCGCCGGCCGCCTACGGCATGGCGAGCGCCCGGCTCGGCCTCGACATGGTCCTGCAGCCACGCTTCGAGGCCGAGGACATGCTGCGCCTCATCGAGAGACATGGCGTCAGCCACATGCACATCGTGCCCACCATGTTCGTGCGCCTGCTGCGTCTGCCCGATGCGGTGCGCGAGCGTTACGACGTCTCGTCGCTGCGCTTTGTCAGCCACGGTGCCGCCCCCTGCGCGCCGGCCATCAAGCGGCAAATGATCGAGTGGTGGGGGCCGGTGATCAACGAATACTACGGCGCGACCGAGACCGGTGTCGTGGTGTGGCACGGTTCGGAAGAGGCGCTGCGCAAGCCTGGCACCGTGGGTCGCGTCGTTCCCGGCGGCACGCTTCGCATCGTCGACGAGCAGGGCCGCGACGTGAAGCAGGGCGAGATCGGCGAGATCTACGTGCGCGGACCTCATCTCGCGGAGTTCACCTACAAAAACGACGACGCCAAGCGCCGCGAGGTCGCGCTGGGCGATCTCGTGACGGTGGGCGATGTCGGTTACCTCGATGCCGACGGCTTCCTGTTCCTGTGCGACCGCAAGCGCGACATGATCATTTCCGGCGGTGTGAACATCTATCCCGCCGAGATCGAGTCGGCGCTGATCCAGATGCCGGGCGTGCGGGATTGCGCGGTATTCGGCATTCCGGACGAGGAGTTCGGCGAACAGATCTGCGCCTATGTCGAGCCGATTGCCGGCGCGCCTATCGATTCGATAGCCGTCCGGGCCTGGCTCGGCGAGCATCTGGCGCGCTACAAGGTGCCCAAGGTCGTCGAGTTCGCGGGCGCACTTCCCCGCGAGGACTCGGGCAAGATATTCAAACGCAAACTGCGCGCCCCATACTGGGAAAAGGCGGGCCGCAGCATCTGAGGAATCCCATGGCCGACGACGACGTCACCCTGTTCGGCAAGCTCAAAAGCAAGCTGATCGACAGCAAGCAGAAGTGGGCCGGGGAAGGCCGGCTGCTGACCGGAAAGACGGCGGCGCACTCCGTGCGTCTGCCGCCGGGGCAGCGACAGGTCGAGACCTGGCCGGTGCTCGATCTCGGCGTGCAGCCCGAAATCCCGACCCACGCCTGGCGCCTGTTCGTCGATGGCGCGGTCGAGGCGCCCACGACCTGGAAGTGGGGCGAGTTCACCGACCTTCCCAAGACCCGGCTGACCAGCGATATCCACTGCGTGACGGCTTGGTCGCGCTACGACAACAAGTGGGAGGGCGTGAGTGCCCGCGACCTGCTGGCGCTGGTGAAGCCCAAGGCGGAGGCGAAGCACGTCATCTTCCATTCTTACGACACCTACACGACCAATGTGCCGTTGGAAGATTTCGCGGCCGACGACGTGCTGCTGGCGTGGAGCTGGAACGGCGAGCCGATCAGCCGCGAGCATGGCGGGCCGCTCAGGGTGGTGATCCCGAAGCTCTATTTCTGGAAGAGCGCCAAGTGGATCAAGCGCGTCGAGTTCTCCGTGCTCGACAAGCCGGGCTTCTGGGAAGTGCGCGGCTATCACAACTACGGCGACCCATGGCTGGAACAACGCTACGATGAGGAGGCCTGACATGTCGGCCCATGACTATTCCTTCACGACGATCGACGGAAAGCCGCTGCCGCTGAAGGACCTCGCCGGCAAGGCCGCGCTGGTCGTGAACGTGGCCTCGTACTGCGGGTTCACGCCGCAATACACCGACCTGCAGGAGCTGCACGAAGCCTTCGGCCCCAAGGGCCTCGTGGTGCTGGGCGTGCCGTGCAACGACTTTGGCGCGCAGGAGCCGCGAACGGAGCCCGAGATCGCCAAGTTCTGCGAGTCGATGTACGAGGTCACCTTTCCGCTCACGTCGAAGCAGAAGGCTATCGGGCCTGATGCCCATGCGTTCTATCGATGGATCGCGGCGCAGGCGGGCGAGGGCGCGGCGCCCAAGTGGAACTTCCACAAATACCTGATCGGCAAGGACGGCAGCCTGCTCGGTGCCTGGCCGAGCCGCGTGCGGCCAAGATCGAACGAGATCACCGAAGCGGTCGAGGCGGCGCTCTGAATTTTTGACAGATTCCACAGGTTCTGGCAGAGTTTTTCCATAGGCTGGCGTCGTTCGCGCCGGTTTTTCTTTTTTCCGGCAGGGCTTCGAGCGGCCGGAGTGTCACCGAAAAATGTCGCTTTTCGTTTCTCATTCGGTGCGAGGGTTTCTTCCGTCTTTTCAACGGCTTGGCGCCGAAAATCCTGCGCAAGATAGGAAGCCACCTGGACTTCAGTCGAGGGCGCGACGGACGCTTTCGAAGACATCATGGAACATCGCGGTTGTCAGGCGGCCTGTGTTCGTGTTGTAGCGCGAGCAATGATAGCTGTCGGCGAGCATCAGCCCGTTCGGCAGGGCGTGCAGCCGTCCATGGATGAAGGGGTAGGCCACTGCCGGGCGCACGCCGAGCGCGCGCAAGGCCTGGTCGTGCGCGCCCTTGCCCAGGGCCAGGATGACGCGCGCGTGCGGCATGGCGGCGATCTCCAACTGTAGGAAGGGCCGGCAGGCGGTGAATTCGATGGGCAGCGGCTTGTTCTCCGGCGGCAGGCAGCGCACGGCGTTGGCGATGCGGCAGTCGGCCAGGCGCAGCCCGTCGGCGGGGTCGGCACCATAGGTTCCCGTGGCGAAGCCGAACTTCAGCAGGGTCGAGTAGAGGAGGTCGCCGGCATAGTCGCCGGTGAAGGGCCGGCCGGTGCGGTTGGCGCCGCGCATCCCCGGCGCCAGGCCGACGATCAGGAGTCTCGCCTCCAACTCACCGAACGAGCGGACGGGGGCGTTCTTCCAGTCGGGATGCGCGCTGCGAAGCCCATCCAGGAACGCAACGAGCCTCGGACAGCGCGGGCAGTCGAGCGGCGGCTCCTCGAAGCCTGGCAGAGCCACCGGACCGCGAGGCCTAGGCCGACCGCATCAGCGCTTCGGACGGGGCGTCGTCGAGGTCGTCGCCTTCGCGGCCATTGAGCGGGGCGGCGACGGCGGGACGTGCGGTGCGCTCGGACGGGCTGCGGGCGATCAACGGCGCCAGCTCGGCGAGTTCGACGAAATCGTCGGCCTGGCGGCGCAGCTCGTCGGCCACCATCGGCGGCGCGGACTTGATGGTGCTGACGACGGAAACGCGGAGCCCACGGCGCTGTACGGCCTCGACCAGGCGGCGGAAGTCGCCATCGCCGGAGAACAGGATCACGTGGTCGAGATGCTCGGCCATTTCGAGGACGTCGATGGCGAGCTCGATGTCCATGTTGCCCTTGATCTTGCGGCGGCCCATGGCATCGGTGAATTCCTTGGTCGGCTTGGTGACCATGGTGTAGCCGTTGTAGTCCAGCCAATCGATCAACGGACGGATCGGCGAATATTCCTGATCCTCGACCAGCGCCGTGTAGTAGTAGGCGCGGACCAGCCGGCCCTTTTCGCGGAACACCTTGAGCAGGCGGCGATAGTCGATGTCGAAACCGAGGGCGCGGGCGGCGGAATAGAGGTTGGCGCCATCGATGAAGAGAGCGACGCGCTCGTTTTCGTAAAAATTGCCTTTCATGGCGGTTATCCTTTTTGAAACAATATGCGCAGAGGGAGCGAAAAATTTATGTAGCGGCGGGAGCACCGTAACCCACACCTCTCCGACCGCATGTTAAGTCTAGGGCATTATCTTATAGATCACAAGGGGTTGGAGGTTATTGCTGGTGGAGAACACGCGGGGAGGCTCGATTTTCATAGGCACCGGCGCTAATCTGGCCCACCCAACATATGGTTCGCCGCGGGAGACTCTGGAAACGGCTTTCCGGGAGCTGGGGCGGCGTGGCGTGCAGGTTTTGCGGGTATCGCCCTGGTACCGCACCGCGCCCGTGCCGGCGTCCGACCAGCCCTGGTACGACAACGCCGTCATCGAGGTGGGCACTGATTTCGGGCCGGACAAGCTGCTGGCCACGCTCCATGAGGTCGAGGAGGCCTTCGGGCGGGTCCGGACCGTCGCCAACGCTGCCCGCATGATCGACCTGGATTTACTCGATTTTCGTGGGGAAATTGCCCCCGAGCGCCCTGGTGAGAGCCCGGGGCGGGCGACCCTGCCGCACCCGCGGCTGGCCGCCCGGGCCTTCGTCCTGAGGCCCCTGGCCGATCTCGCCCCGGACTGGCGCCACCCGGTGACCGGCGAGCCGATCCAGGCGCTGCTGGCGGCCTTGCCTTTTGATGGGGGGCGCGTATAACCCGCCGCTCTCGGGAAATCAGAGGTCGCCCATGGCGCGCGTTACCGTCGAAGACTGCATCGTGCAGGTCCCCAACCGTTTCGAACTCGTCATGTTCGCCGCCCAGCGGGCGCGCGACATCTCGGCGGGAGCGCAGATCACGCTGGATCGCGACCGCGACAAGAACCCGGTCGTGGCGCTCCGTGAAATCGCCGAAACCAAGCTCGACCAGGCCGTGCTCAAGGACGCGCTGATCTCCGGCATGCAGAAGCACGCCGACATCGACAAGCCCGAAGAGGTCAACGAGATGGCCGAACTCGAGCAGGAGCTGGCGGCGGCCCTGGCCCAGGGCGGCGCCGAAGCGGCCCAGCCCAAGGCCCTGCCGATGGCCGAGGAAGACGACGTCGCCGAATAAGCCCTAGCAGGCCTCCGAGGCCTAACAGGCCTCAAGTCAGCTATTCGCGCAATCTTCGTGGAGTAGGCGCAATCCGCACCATATAGTGCGTGATTGCGATGATTCGTCAGTTCGAACTCGTTGAACGCGTGCAGTCCTACGATCCGGAAGCGGACGAGGACGTGCTGAACCGCGCCTACGTTTACGGCCTGAAGCGGCACGGCAACCAGCTCCGCGCCTCGGGCGACCCGTACTTCTCCCATCCCGTCGAGGTCGCCGGCATCCTGGCCGAGATGCGGCTCGACACGGCCTCGATCGTGACCGGCCTGCTGCACGACACGCTCGAGGACACGGACGCCACGCGCGACGAGATCGCGGGCCTGTTCGGCGAGAACATCGCCCGCCTGGTCGACGGCGTGACCAAGCTGTCGCGGCTCGAAATCCAGTCCGAGAGCACCAAGGAAGCCGAGAACCTGCGCAAGCTGGTGCTGGCGATGTCGTCGGACATCCGCGTCCTGCTGGTGAAGCTTGCCGACCGCCTGCACAACATGCGGACGCTCCGTCACATCAAGGAGCCGGCGCGGCGCAAGCGCATCGCGCGCGAGACCATGGAACTCTATGCGCCGCTCGCCTCGCGCATCGGCATGGAGAAAGTGAAGCGCGAGCTCGAGGAGCTGGCGTTCGCCGAGCTCAATCCCGATGGCAGGGGGTCGGTGGAGGCGCGTCTGGGCTATCTGCGCGAACGCGGCGAAAGGCTGGTGCCCCAGATCGAGGCCGAACTGGTCAAGACCCTGAAGGACGGCGGGCTCAATGCGCAGATCCAGGGCCGCGAGAAGACGCCCTATTCGATCTGGCGCAAGATGCAGACCAAGAACGTGTCGTTCGAGCAGCTCGCCGACATCATGGCGTTCCGCATCATCGTCGACGACATCGCGCAGTGCTATCAGGCGCTCGGCCTTTTGCACGGGCGCTACCAGGTCCTGCCGCAGCGCTTCAAGGACTACATCTCGGTTCCCAAGCCCAACGGCTATCGCTCGGTGCACACTGGCGTCATCGGGCCGCTCGGGCAGCGCATCGAAATCCAGATCCGCACGGCCGAGATGCAGGACCAGGCGGAACGCGGCGTCGCCGCCCACTGGATCTACAAGCAGGGCGGGCCGTCGACCGATGCGCCGCAATACGCCTGGCTGCGCAGCCTGATCGACATCCTCGACAAGGCGCCCAATGCCGAGGAATTCCTCGAGCACACCAAGCTCGAGATGTTCCAGGATCAGGTGTTCTGCTTTACGCCCAAGGGCAAGCTGATCGCCCTGCCGCGCGGCGCGACGCCGATCGACTTCGCCTATGCCGTGCACAGCCAGGTCGGCGACATCTGCGTCGGCGCCAAGATCAACGGCCGCATGCTGCCGCTCCGCACTCAGCTCTCCAACGGCGACCAGGTCGACATCGTCACCTCGAAGGCACAGACGCCGTCGCCGACGTGGGAACGCTTCGTGGTCACCGGCAAGGCCAAGGCCGCCATCCGGCGCTTCATCCGCACGCGCCAGCGCGAGCAGTACATCCAGCTCGGCAAGTCGCTGCTCGACAAGACGTTCCACGAGGAGGGCTACGAGGCAACGGAGAAGGGCCTCGACGGCGTCCGCGCCAATTTCAAGCAGGCGACGACCGACGATCTGGTCGCCGCCGTCGGCGCGGGCCTCGTTGGCGCGCGCGAGGTGCTGACCGCGGTCTATCCCGGCCTCAAGCAGCAGCGCCCCGGCTCGAGAGGGGGCGGCGCCGACGTCGTGCCGATCTCGCGCGCGCGCAACAAGTCCGCGAAAGCGGGCGAGGGTGGGCGGGGCAACAAGGAGGCCGGCCAGATCGCGATTCGTGGCCTGATTCCTGGCATGGCCGTTCATTTCGCCCGCTGCTGCCATCCGCTGCCGGGGGACCGGATCGTCGGCATCATCACGACCGGCAAGGGCGTCACGATCCATACGATCGACTGCGCCACGCTCGAGAGCTTTTCCGAAGCGCCGGAGCGCTGGATCGACGTCGGCTGGGATTCGGTCGGCGAGGGTGTCGCCAGCGTCTATACCGGCCGGCTCAAGATCACGGTCGCCAACCAGCCGGGCAGCCTGTCCAGCCTGTCGACGGTGATCGCGCGCCACGAAGGCAACATTTCGAACCTGCGCATCGTCAACCGTTCCATGGATTTCTTCGATATGGTGATCGATGTCGAGGTCTCCGACGTGAAGCATCTCGCCGACATCACCGCAGCGCTTCGCGCGACGCCGGCCATCAATGCCGTCGAGCGCGCGCGCAATTGACGTTTTCCCCCGCCATCATCTTGCGAAAGTAGCGAATGTCCACGCCGTCCCGTTTGCGCCTTGGAGTGAACATCGATCACGTGGCGACCGTGCGCAACGCGCGCGGCGGCCATCTGCCCGATCCGCTGCGGGCGGCGCGTCTCGCCGAGGCTGCCGGCGCCGACGGCATCACCGCGCACCTGCGCGAGGACCGCCGGCACATCGTCGATGGCGACATCGAGGGCCTGATGCGTGAGTTAAAGGTGCCGCTCAACTTCGAGATGGCGGCAACCGAGGAGATGGTCGGCATCGCCCTCCGCCATCGGCCGCACGCGGCCTGCATCGTGCCCGAGAAGCGCGAGGAACGAACGACCGAGGGCGGCCTCGACGCGGCCGGCCAGCACAATCACCTGAAGCCGATGGTTGCCAGGCTGCGCGACGCCGGCATCCGCGTGTCGTTGTTCATCGAGGCCGATCCGCGCCAGCTCGAAGCGGCGGTGGCGCTGGGTGCGCCGGTCGTCGAGCTGCATACCGGCCGCTACTGCGAAATCGAGGGCGCCGCCAAGGAGGCTGAACTCGCCCGCATCGCCAAGGCTGCCGCGCTCTGCGCCAAGCTCGGCCTCGAATGTCATGCCGGCCATGGGCTGAGCTACGGCGATGTCGGCCCGATTGCAGCGATCCCCGAAGTGCGCGAACTCAACATCGGGCATTTCCTGGTCGGCGAGGCGATCTTCGTCGGGCTCGAACCCGCGATCCGCGAAATGCGGCGCATCATGGATGCGGCGCGGGCGCCGGGGGCCGTCGCGTGATCCTGGGCATCGGCAACGACCTTTGCGACATCAAGCGCATCGAGAAATCGCTGGCGCGCTTCGGCGACCGCTTCGTGCAGCGGATTTTCACTCCGGTTGAACAATCGCGCTCCGAGGGACGTGCCACGCGGGCGGCGAGCTACGCCAAGCGGTTCGCAGCCAAGGAGGCCTGTTCCAAGGCATTGGGCACGGGGCTGCGCCGTGGCGTGTTCTGGCGCGACATGGGCGTCATCAATCAGCGCGGCGGCAGGCCCACGATGGCGCTGACGGGTGGGGCGCTGGCCCGGCTGCAGGAGATCACGCCGGCCGGCATGTCGCCGCAGATCGACCTCACCTTGACCGACGAGTATCCGATGGCCCAGGCGATCGTTATTATTTCTGCAGTACCCAAGCCATGAGTTGGCTTCCAGGCCTGGCAAGTTGCAACGCCCCCATGTCGCGGCGGGGGCGGGAGACACGCGCTCCGGGCCCTGCTATAGGCCCGGCTCGTTTGAACTGGAACGGCGATGACGGACGTGGCTGAGCGGCGGAAGCGCGGGCAGGACAAGGCGGGCGGTTGGGGTGAAACCATCCGCACGGTGGTCTATGCCGTCTTGATCGCGCTGGTCGTGCGCACTTTCGCCATCGAGCCGTTCAACATTCCGAGCGGGTCGATGATCCCGACATTGTTGGTCGGCGACTACCTGTTCGTCTCGAAATATACCTACGGCTACAGCAAACACTCCTTCCCGTTTTCGGCGGGCCTGTTCCCCGGCCGCGTCTTCGGCAGTCCGCCCGAGCGCGGCGATGTCGCCGTGTTCAAGTATCCCGGCGACCAGGGCCAGGGCGTGAACCGTACCGACTACATCAAGCGCATCGTCGGCATGCCGGGCGACCGTATCCAGATGGTGAACGGCGTACTCAATATCAACGGCACGGCGGTGCCGCGCCTGCGCATCGGCGACTACGTGAGGGGCGCCAACGGCCACTACCAGAAGGGCACGCTCTACAGCGAGCAGCTGCCGAACGGTCGCCGCTACACGGTGCTCAAGTACAACGACAATGGTCCGGCCGACAACACGCCGGAATTTCTCGTGCCTGCCGGCAGCTATTTCGTCATGGGCGACAACCGCGACGATTCACTCGACAGTCGCACGCGGCTAATGCTGCGTGATTTCGCCGGCTCGACCCGCGATCGCGACCAGTTGGGCTGGTACGTGCCTTCCGAAAATCTCGTCGGACGCGCCGAGTTCATCTTCTTTTCGCACGATCCGAGTGTCGCCGGTTGGTTGGAGCCGTGGAAATGGCCGGAGGCCATCCGCTTCAACCGCTTCTTCATGGCGATCCACTGAACGCGACCGACGTCGATCTAGCAGCCTTGGCCGGCAAGATCGGCCACATTTTCGGGCGCGCCGAACTGGCGGCCGAGGCGCTCACCCATCGCGGTGCGCTCGATCGCCGGTCCGATCTGAAGACGGCCTTCCCCCATGGCAACGAACGGCTGGAGTTCCTCGGCGACCGCGTGCTGTCGCTCGCCGTGGCCGATCTGCTGCTGCGCCGGTTCCCGCAGGAACACGAGGGAGAACTGGCGCGCCGGCACGCAGCGCTCGTGCGGGCCGAGACGCTGGTGGAAATCGCCACGACAATCGGACTCGGTGCCGATATCCGGCTGGGTGAATCGGAGCGCGGACAGAGCGATGGGGTGAGACCCACCATTCTCGCCGACGCACTGGAGGCCTTGCTCGGGGCCGTCTTTCTCGATGCCGGATTTGCCGTGTCGGCCGCCTGCGTGGAGCGGCTGTGGGGCGATCGGCTGACCAGCCAGGGCGCAGCACCGCGCGACCCCAAGACGGCGTTGCAGGAATGGGTGCAGGCCCGGCGCCTGCCGTTGCCGGCCTATCGCGAAGTCGGCCGCGAGGGACCGCCACATGCGCCATTGTTCGTCGTCGATGTCGCGATCAAGGGGCATGAGCCCGCGCAGGCGCGCGGCGGCAGCAAACGAGAGGCCGAGCGCCTGGCCGCGATCGCCCTTCTCGAACGATTGAACCAGCGATGACGATACCGAACACCCGGGCAGGATTCGTGGCCATCGTCGGCGCTCCCAACGCCGGCAAGTCCACCCTCGTCAACGCCATGGTCGGATCGAAGGTGAGCATCGTGTCGCCCAAGGTGCAGACCACGCGCATGCGCGTGATCGGCATCGCCATGGCGGATATCGCCGATGGCGGCCGTGCGCAAGCCATTCTGGTCGATACGCCCGGCATCTTCCGCGTCGCCAAGCGCCGGCTGGAGCGGGCCATGGTGGCCGCCGCCTGGCGTGGCGCCGAGGACGCCGATCTGGTGGCATTGGTCGTCGATGCCGAGCGCGGCATCGGCCAGGAGACACGCGCCATCGTCGAGCGGCTGAAGGAATCGCGCGTCCCGCGCTTCGTGATCCTCAACAAGATCGATGTCGTGCCGCGCGAGAACCTGCTGGCTCTGACGTCGGAGTTGAACGCCCTGCTGCCGTTCGAGCGGACCTTCATGGTGAGCGCCCTCAAGGACGACGGCGTGGGTGACGTCTTGAAGACCCTGGCGGCGTTGCTGCCGGTAGGGCCGTTTCTCTACCCCGAGGATCAGGCCGCCGATCTGCCGTTGCGCCTGCTGGCGGCCGAGGTCACGCGCGAGCAGGTCTTCCTGCAGCTTCACCAGGAATTGCCCTACGAGGCGGCGGTAGAGACGGAGAAGTGGGAGGATCGCCCCGACGGCAGCGTCCGCATCGAGCAGACGATCCATGTGCAGCGCGACGGGCAGCGTGCAATCTTCCTCGGCAAGGGCGGTGCGCGCATCAAGCAGATCGGCGCCCGCGCCCGGCACGAACTCGCCGAGATGCTGGAGCGGCCGGTGCATCTCTTCCTGCACGTCAAGGTGAGCGAGCGCTGGGCCGACGATCCATCCCACTATCGCATCATCGGGCTCGACTACGAACCCTAGCGCGGGCATACCCGGGACATGGACTGGAGCGATGAAGGCATCGTGCTGTCGGCACGGCCCCATGGTGAAAGCGGTCTCATCGTGTCGCTCCTGACCCGGGAGCATGGCCGCCACGCGGGCTTCGTCCCGGGCGGCGGTTCGCGGCGCGCGAGTCCGGTCTGGCAATCGGGCAATGTCGTCGAAGTCGGCTGGCGCGCCCGCCTGTCGGATCAACTCGGCAACTACACCGGCGAGTTGCGCGAGGCACATGCCGCCCGTGCCCTCGACGATGCGGCCGAGTTGGCCGGTCTTTCCGCGGCCTGCGCGGTGACGGATTCGGCCCTGCCCGAGCGCGAGCCGCATCCCGCGATGTACGACGGTTTTCGTGCCTTCCTGGGTGCGCTTGGTCACCCCGGCTGGCCAGCCATCTATGTCAGGCTGGAACTGGGCCTGCTGCAGGAGCTGGGTTTCGGACTCGATCTCGAAAAATGCGCTGCGACGGCGGTGACGCAGGATCTGGGCTACGTCTCGCCAAAGACCGGCCGGGCTGTGTCGCGGACGGCGGCGGGTCCCTACAAGGAGAAGCTGCTGGTGCTGCCGGGGTTTTTGTCCACCGGCGGATTACCGTCGGATGACGAACAATTGCGCCTGGGCCTCGATTTGGCGGGCTATTTCCTCGAACGGCACGTGTTCTGGCCACACAACAAGCCCTTGCCTCCCGCGCGGGCGAGATTTATGGAAACGCTCCAGCGCTAAAATAACAATGGCTGCGGCGCGAATCGCGGTCGGTCCCCTCTCAAGTCCCGTCGATGGCAAAACGCAGCAACGTCGTTCCACTCGCCGCGGTCAAGCCGGTGCAATTCGGACAGGCGCTCCAGGAGCGCTACCTGTCCTATGCGCTGTCGACCATCATGGCGCGCTCGCTGCCCGACGTGCGCGATGGCCTGAAGCCGGTGCATCGCCGCCTGATGTACGCCATGCGGCAGCTCAGGCTCGACCCCAACAGCGCCTTCAAGAAGAGCGCCCGCGTGGTCGGCGACGTGATCGGCCAGTATCACCCGCACGGCGACCAGTCGATCTACGACGCGCTCGTTCGGCTGGCCCAGGACTTCGCCGCCCGCTATCCGCTGATCGAGGGCCAGGGCAACTTCGGCAATATCGACGGCGATAACCCGGCCGCGATGCGCTACACCGAGGCGCGCCTCACCGAGGTTGCCGAGGCGCTCCTTGCCGGCATCGACGAGAATGCGGTCGACTTCCGCCCCAACTACGACGGTTCTACCGAAGAGCCGGCGGTGTTGCCGGGCGGCTTCCCCAACCTGCTGGCCAACGGTGCGGCCGGCATCGCCGTCGGCATGGCCTGCTCGATCCCGCCGCACAACGCCGGCGAGCTCTGCGACGCGCTGCTGCATCTCATCAAGACGCCCAACGCCCGCATCGACACGTTGGTCGATCTGGTGAAGGGGCCGGACTTCCCGACCGGCGGCGTGCTGGTCGAGCCGCGCGAGTCGATCGTCGAGTCTTACAAGACCGGGCGTGGCGCCTTTCGCCTGCGCGCGCGCTGGACGGCGGAGCAGCTGCCGCGCGGCCAGTACCGGATCATCGTCACCGAGATTCCCTACCAGGTCCAGAAGGGCCGGCTGATCGAGCGCATTGCCGAGATCATCAACGCCAAGAAACTGCCGATCCTCGACGACGTGCGCGACGAATCGGCCGACGACGTGCGGATCGTGCTCGAGCCGCGGACCGGCAACGTGCCGGCCGAACTCCTGATGGAGCAGCTCTTCAGGCTCACCGACCTGGAAATCCGCTTTCCGCTGAACCTCAACGTCCTCGACAAGGACAACACACCGCGGGTCATGGACCTGCGCGAAGCCCTTCAGGCTTTCCTCGATCATCGGCGCGAAGTGCTGATACGGCGCTCGACCTTCCGGCTCGACGCGATCGAGCGGCGGCTGGAGATCCTCGAAGGTTACCTGATCGCCTATCTCAACCTCGACAGGCTGATCAAGATCATCCGCGAGGAAGACGAGCCCAAGCCCAAGATGATCAAGGCGTTCGGGCTCACGGACACACAGGCCGAAGCGATCCTCAACATGCGGCTGCGCGCGTTGCGCCGGCTCGAGGAGTTCGAGATCAAGGGCGAGCACAAGAAGCTCTCGGCCGAGCGCAAGGAACTGAAGGCGCTGCTCAAGGACGAGAAGCTGCAGTGGCAGGCGATCGCCGCCGAGGTCTCGGAGACCAAGCGCAAGTTCGGCGGCAAGACCAAACTTGGCCAGCGCCGCACGGAACTCGCCGACGCGCCGGCAGAGATCGAGCACGCCGTGGAGGACTTCGTCGAGCGCGAACCGATCACGGTCGTCTGCTCGGACAAGGGCTGGATCCGCGCCGCCAAGGGTCATCTCGACGACAAGCAGGCGGCCGATCTCAAATTCAAGGAGGGTGACGGTCCGCGTTTCGCGGTCCACGCCCAGTCGACCGACAAGGTCCTGGTGTTCGGCACCAACGGCCGCTTCTACACGCTGCCCTGCGACAAGCTCCCGAGTGCGCGCGGCCATGGTGAGCCGGTCCGGTTGATGGTCGAGCTCGGCAACGAGCAGGACATCGTGCAGTTCGAAGTGTTCAAGGGCGGGCGCAAGTTCCTGATTGCCTCGGATGCCGGTCGTGGCTTCGTGGTGCCGGAGGACGACGTCGTCGCGCAGACCAAGAACGGCAAGCAGGCGCTCAATCTCTCCGATAAGGAAAAGGCGGTGGCGTTTTCGATCCTGCCCGAGGGCGCCGACTCGGTTGCCGTCCTGAGCGAGGGCCGGAAGCTCCTGATCTTCCCGTTGGACCAGGTGCCGGAAATGGGCCGCGGCCGCGGCGTCCTGCTGCAGAAATCGAAGGCCGACCGGCTTTCCGACGCGCAGGTCTTCAAGCTGGGTGACGGTCTGCCGTGGGGCAACCGGCTGATCCCGGCGGGCGAGCTGAAATTCTGGCGTGGCGAGCGTGCGCAGGCCGGCCGCTTGCCGGAAAAGGGCTGGCCGCGCGCCAAACGATTCAAGGATTGACGGGCATGGACCTGACGCTGATCTGGAAGACGGTGCTGATCGGCGTCGTCGAGGGCCTCACCGAGTTCCTGCCGGTATCCTCGACCGGGCACATCATCCTTGCGGAAGAGCTGCTTCAGTTCCAGGGACCGCCCGGCAAGGTCTTCGAGATCGTGATCCAGCTCGGCGCCATTCTCGCCGTGTGTTTTCTCTACCGTCAGAAGCTCTGGACCATGGGGGTCGGCGTCCTGCGGCGCGAGAGGCCTGCGCTGCGATTCGCGGCGACGATCGTCGTGGCTTTCCTGCCGGCGGCCGTCGTCGGCGTGGCGGCCCACAAGTACATCAAGACGGTCCTGTTCAATCCGTGGGTCGTTGCGGTCGCGCTGATCGTGGGAGGGGTCGCTATTCTGGTGATCGAACGCTTCGCACAGAGACCGCGCATGAAGACGGTCGACGATATCGATCTCAAGACGGCCTTCCTGATCGGCCTCTGCCAGTGTCTCGCCATGGTGCCGGGCGTGTCGCGTGCCGGATCGACGATCATGGGCGCGCGCGTTTTTCGCGTCGACCGGGCGGCCGCGGCCGAGTTCTCGTTCTTCCTCGCCATTCCGACGATGATCGGTGCAAGCGTCTACGATCTCTACAAGAACTGGTCGGTTTTGAGCTGGGACCATGGCGCGGTGATCGCTCTTGGATTCGTGGTGGCGTTCATTTCAGCCGCTGTCGTGGTCCGGACCTTCGTGCAATTCATCAGCCGTCGCGGCTTCGCGGTTTTCGGGTGGTATCGCATCGCGATAGGCTCTATTGCCTTGATTTTTCTGTCTTTCTGACGGTCTTTCCAAAACTGCGACGGCATGCAATAAACCCGCGCCTTGGCGGCACATCCGCACAGCAAAATAGTGTAGAATGAAATCAACCTTGGGAGGTTTCTCCATGCAGCGTCGCAAATTCCTTCGCAACGCCGGTGTCGGCGGTGCGGCTCTGGCCGCCTCGACTTCGCTTGCCGCGCCGGCGATCGCCCAGTCGATGCCGGAATTGAAGTGGCGACTCACCTCGAGTTTCCCCAAGTCCCTGGACACACTTTATGGCGCGGCGGAAACCTTCTCCAAGGCAGTTGCCGAGGCGACCGACAACAAGTTCCAGATCCGCGTGTTCGCCGCCGGCGAAATCGTCCCCGGCCTTCAGGTCGCCGATGCCATCCAGAACGGCACCGTCGAGATGGGGCACACCGCGTCCTACTACTACTTCGGCAAGGATCCGGCGTTCGCGTTCGGCACTGCCGTGCCGTTCGGTCTCAACACCCGTCAGCAGGACGCTTGGCTGACGCAGGGCGGCGGTGAGCAGGTGCTGAACGATTTCTACAAGGACTACAAAATCTTCGGTCTCGCTGCGGGCAATACCGGTGCGCAGATGGGCGGCTGGTTCCGCAAGGAGATCAAATCCGTCGATGACATGAAGGGCGTGAAGATGCGTATCGGCGGCTTCGCCGGGCAGGTCATGGCCAAGATCGGTGTTGTACCGCAGCAGATCGCCGGCGGCGAAATCTATCCGGCGCTGGAGAAGGGCACGATCGACGCGGCTGAATGGGTCGGGCCTTACGACGATCAGAAGCTCGGCTTCAACAAAGTTGCGCCGTACTACTACTACCCAGGCTGGTGGGAAGGCAGCGCGACGCTTCATCTGTTCACCGGGCTCGACAAATGGAACGAGTTGCCGAAAAGCTATCAGGCGATCGTGCGATCGGCCGCCGCGATGACCAACACCTGGATGGTTACCAAATACGATGCGGCGAGCCCCAAGGCCTTGCGCGAACTGGTGGCCGGCGGCACCAAGCTGGCGCCGTATCCGCAGCCTGTGCTTGAAGCCTGCTTCAGCGCGGCAAACGAGGTCTACGCCGAGACAAATGCCAAGTCGCCCAACTTCAAGAAGATCTTCGATGGTTGGAAAGATTTCCGGCGCGAGGGCGTCTTGTGGTCGCGGGTTGCCGAAGGCGGCTTCGACAATTTCATGGCCCGTCAGTCCGTGGCCAACAAACTCTAGCGTCACCTACCCGGCGCTTCGAATGGAAAAGCCCCGCTTCGGCGGGGCTTTTTCTTTGGCCGGACCCTTTGCAAACCCGCTCTGGGGTGTCAGGCTGATTCCGCTGAACGGAATAAAAATCCGACAGATAAAAATGATCTGGGAGGATCAAACATGCAACGTCGTAAATTCCTGCGCACGGCCGGTGTCGGTGGCGGTGCGGTCGTCGCTGCCAGCATGCTCGCCGCTCCGGCGATCGCTCAATCGATGCCTGAGCTCAAGTGGCGTCTGGCATCGAGCTTTCCCAAGTCGCTCGATACGCTCTACGGCGCGGGCGAGGTGTTCGCCAAGTACATCCAGGAGATGACCGACAACCGGTTCCAGATCCGAGTCTTCGCCTCGGGCGAGATCGTGCCTGGCCTGCAGGTGCTCGACGCCGTGCAGAACGGCACGGTCGAGATGGGGCACTCCGCCGGCACGTACTACTTCGGCAAGGAACCGGCGCTCGCCATCGACACGGCGCTGCCGTTCGGCACCAACGCGCGGCAGCAGGAAGCGTGGGTTCGGTGGGGCGGCGGTCGCGAGCTGATGAACGAGGTCTACAAAGACTACAACATCCACTCCATGCCGTGCGGCAATACCGGCGCGCAGATGGGCGGCTGGTTCCGCAAGGAGATCAAGACCGTCGACGACATGAAGGGGCTCAAGTTCCGCATCGCCGGCATCGCCGGCCTGATCTGCGCCAAGCTCGGCGCGGTCCCCCAGCAGATCGCCGGCGGCGAAATTTATCCGGCACTGGAGAAGGGCACGATCGACGCCGCCGAATGGGTCGGTCCGTACGACGACCAGAAGCTCGGCTTCAACAAGATCGCGCCGTACTACATGTATCCCGGCTGGTGGGAAGGCGGGCCGCAGACCTCGGCCTATGTCAACCTCTCCAAGTGGAACGAGCTGCCCAACAATTACAGGCGGATCATCGAGGCCGCCTCGGCTTTGGCGAACACCTGGATGGTGTCCAAGTACGACGCCGAAAATCCCAAGGCGCTGCGCGAGCTGGTGGCGGGCGGCACGAAGCTGCTGCAGTGGCCGACGCCGATCATGGAGGCCGCGTTCGCAGCATCGAACGAGATTTATGCCGAGCTGTCGGCGAAGAGCCCGAAGTTCAAGAAGGTCTATGACAACTGGCGGCCGTTCCGGAACGAGGAGGTCCTCTGGTTTCGCGTGGCCGAGGGTTCATTCGACACCTTCATGGCCCGCATGTCGGCGGCCAACAAACTCTAACCTCTTATTCGGCATATCGATGGAAAAACTCCGGCACCCGGTTTCGGCGCACTCTCGCCGAAACCGGGTGCCGGGGTTTTTTCTTTGGCCCGGTCTGTTCAACCAAGGGTTTCCTATGCCAGTCTGATTCTGCTGATCGGAATCAAAAACCGACACGCAAAATGATCTGGGAGGATCAACATGCAACGTCGTAAATTCCTGAAGACTGCGGGTGTGGGTGCTGCTGCCACGACGATGGCGGCGCCGGCTCTCGCGCAGAACATGCCGGAACTCAAATGGCGTCTGACATCGAGTTTCCCCAAGTCGCTCGACACGCTTTACGGCGGTGCCGAGCACTTCTGCCGGCGGGTGGGCGAGATCACCGATGGCAAGTTCAAGATCACGCCGTTCGCCTCGGGTGAGATCGTCCCGGGCTTCCAGGTTCTCGATGCCGTGCAGAACGGCACCGTCGAGATGGGACAGACCGCCGCGTACTATTACATCGGCAAGGACATCACCTTCACTTTCGACACCGCAGTACCGTTCGGGCTGAACAGCCGCCAGCACGTGGCATGGTGGATGCACGGCGGTGGTCGCCAGGCGATGGACGAGTTCTACAAGGACTACGGGGTCGTCGGTCACATGATGGGCGGAACTGGCGCCCAGATGGGTGGCTGGTATCGCAAGGAGATCAAGACCGTCGACGATCTCAAGGGCCTCAAGTTCCGTGTCGGCGGCTTCGCCGGCCAGATACTGGGCAAGCTGGGCGTGGTCGCGCAGCAGATTCCGGGCGGCGACATCTACCCTGCCCTGGAGAAGGGCACGATCGACGCGGCCGAATGGGTGGGCCCCTATGACGACGAGAAGCTCGGCTTCAACAAGGTCGCGCCGTTCTACTACTATCCCGGCTGGTGGGAAGGCACCGGCATGGGCACGGCCTATATCAACCAGAAGTCATGGGACTCGCTGCCGCCGGGCTACCAGAAGGCGATCGAGGTGGCTGCCAACGAAGTGACGCTCTGGATGTTGGCCAAGTACGACAACGGTAACCCAGCCGCTCTAAGGCGGCTCGTCGCCAGCGGCGTCAAGCTCCTGCCGTTTCCGACGGCGGTCCTCGAAGCCTGCTTCAATGCCACCAACGAACTCTGCAACGAGATCGTGGCCAAGAACCCCAAGTTCAAGAAAGTGTGGGATGTCTGGAAGCCGTACCGGTCCGAACAGGTTCTGTGGTCCCGCATCGCGGAAGGCGGTTTCGACGGCTTCATGGCGCGGATGTATGGTGCCGGCAAGGTCTAGGAATTAACCGCAGGCGTAGACGTGAAAGCCCCGCTCCGGCGGGGTTTTCTTTGTTGAGGCTGGGTGACGCTTTTCAAACAGAATTCCGCATGCCAGTCTTCACGTACCGTTGGAGGCCATGTTGGCGTCCTCAAGGGAGGCATTAAGAGATGAAGCGTAGAAAGTTTATCCGGACCGCGGGTGTGGGCGCCGCGAGTGTTGCAGCCGCGTCGACCATCGCGGCACCGGCTATTGCCCAGGGCATGCCGGAAGTGAAGTGGCGTCTGACGTCGAGCTTCCCCAAGTCGCTCGACACGCTCTACGGCGGTGCGGAACTGTTCAGCAAGCTCGTCGGTGAGATGTCCGATGGCAAGTTTCAGGTGAGAGCTTTCGCCGCCGGCGAAATCGTCCCGGGCCTGCAGGTTGCCGACGCGGTGCAAAACGGCACCGTCGAAGCCGGCCAGACGGCTGCCTACTATTACTTCGGCAAGCACCCGAACTTCGTGTTCGAGACCGGTCTGCCGTTCTCGATGAATCAGCGCCAATACTACGCCTGGCTGGAATTCGGCGGTGGTCACGAGCTGATCAACGACTTCTACAAGGAGTACAACTTCCGCTCCTTCACCTTCGGCGGCACCGGCTGCCAGATGGGCGGCTGGTTCCGCAAGGAAATCAAGTCGATGGACGACATGAAGGGCCTGAAGTTCCGCGTCGGCGGCTTCGCTGGCCTGATCCTCACGCGCCTCGGTGTCGTGCCGCAGCAGATCGCCGGTGGCGACATCTATCCGGCGCTCGAGAAGGGCACGATCGACGCGTGCGAGTGGGTCGGTCCGTACGACGACGAGAAGCTCGGGTTCAACAAGGTCGCCAAATACTACTACTATCCCGGTTGGTGGGAAGGCGCGTCGGTTGGCTCGCTCTACATCAACAACGACGCCTGGGCCAAGCTGCCGAAGGCCTACCAGGCCATGGTCGAAGCGGCTGCGGGCCGCGTCACCTCGTGGATGGTGCCGAAGTACGATGCCGGCAATCCGCCGGCGCTGCGTCGCCTGGTGGCGGCGGGCACCGAGTTGCGCCCGTTCCCGCGCGCCGTTCTGGAGCCGTGCTTCCTCGAGTCCTACAAGTACTACGACGAACTTTCGGCCAAGGATCCGAAGTTCAAGAAGATCTACGAAAGCCTGAAGTCGTTCCGCGCCGACGAGAACCTTTGGTTCCGCGTCGCCGAGAACACCTTCGACAACTTCAACTTCTCGATGTCTGCCCAGGGTCGCTAGGCCCAGCGCACGACCTCGAAACGAGAAAGCCCCGCCGAAAGGCGGGGCTTTTTTGTGGATGGTGAGGCTCAGTTCCTGGGCGGTGGTACGCCGAAGATCGGCGGCGCGCTGTCCTCGCTCGGCGGCGCCTGGATCTCGATCTTGACCTTGCTCGGGTCGATGCCGTGAGGCTTGTCGAGGAAGATGGTCACCGTCTTCGGAAAGGCGATCACGATCGCTACCAATACGAGCTGCAACACGACCCAGGGGATCGAGCCCCAGTAGATGTCCGAACTCTTCACTTCCTTCGGTGCCACGCTGCGCAGGTAGAACAGGGCGAAGCCAAAGGGCGGGTGCATGAACGACGTCTGCATGTTCACGCACAGCATGACACCGAAATAGATCAATGCCGCGTCGGCGCCAACCAACGGGGTCAGAACCTTCTGCGCCACCGGCGCCAGCATCGGCACGATGATGAAGGCGATCTCGAAGAAATCGAGGAAGAACGCCAGGAAGAACACGAAGATGTTGACGACGATCAGGAAGCCCCAGATGCCGCCGGGAAGACCGGTCAGCAGGTGCTCGACCCAATGACCGCCATCGACACCGGCAAACGAAATCGAGAAGCAGGTGGCGCCAACCAGGATGAAGGCAACCATCGCGGTGATACGCATGGTGGCCTGCATGGCCTGCACGATCAGGTCGCGCAGTTCCTTGAACTGCCAGGCCCGCCAGCATAGCCAGATGACCGAGGCGAACATCACGGTGAAGGCAATCTGGAACGGGATCGACTTGAAGCCGAGGAAAGGGACCGCGGTCTTCGGGACCGCGCCGATCAGCGCACCGACGATGGCAGCAACGCAGCCGACGCCGAACATGGTTTGATCGAACCTAGTCAGCGGCGCATTGCGTACAACGGCCAGGACGATGGCGCCGATGGTGCCCATGGCGCCGGCTTCCGTCGGCGTCGCCAGGCCCATCATGATCGTGCCGAGGACAAGGAAGATCAGCACGCCCGCCGGAATGATGCCCCAGGCACACTTGACCAGCAAGGCCCGGCCGAACAGCGTCCGCGGGACGGGCGGCAGGGCGCCCGGCTTCACCAGCGTCAAATAGAATGTGTAGATCGCGAACAGGGCGATCTGCAGCAGCGACGGTCCCCAGGCACCCAGATACATATCGCCGACCGACTTGCCGAGCTGGTCGGCCAGGACGACCAGGACCAGGGACGGCGGCACCAGCTGCGTGATCGTGCCCGAGGCCGCCAGCACGCCGGTCGCGTAGCGCATGTCATACTTGTAGCGAATCATCACCGGCAGGGTGATCAATGCCATGGCGATCACTTGCGCCGCCACGGTGCCGGTGATCGCGCCCAGGATGAATCCGACGATGATGGTGGAATAGCCCAGCCCGCCTTTGATGGGGCCGAACAACTGCCCCATTGACTCGAGCATATCCTCGGCCAGGCCGCACTTTTCGAGAATCGCGCCCATGAAGGTGAAGAATGGAATGGCGAGCAGCAGTTCGTTCGACAGGATGCTGCCGAACACGCGGCCCGGGATGGCCTGCATGAAGGCCATCGTGAAGTAGTTCATCTCGATGGCCAGGAAGCCGAAGAAGAAGCCGACGGCGCAGAGCGAGAACGCGACCGGATAGCCGATGATCATGAAGACGACGAGGCCGCCGAACATCAGCGGCGGCATCCAGTCCAAGGGGATCATCATTGCGTCGGCCTCTCGTAGTGCGCTTCGAGACTGTCGACGGCATAGTCGTTCAGGAACGCAACGCGTTTGATCAGTTCGGAAATTCCTTGAAGTGCCACCAAGGCGAAGCCCACCGGCAGCACCAGCTTGATCGGCCAGCGCAGAAGCCCGCCGGCATTCGAGGAGCCTTCGAGCACGTTGTAGGACTGCATGAAGAACGGCCAGCTCAGCCAAGCCAAGATGGCGCAGGTCGGGATCAGGAAGACGAGCGTGCCGAGGATGTCGATCCATAGCTGGCCGCGGCGGCTCAAGGTCATGTAGAGCATGTCGACGCGCACATGCTCGTTCTTCCGGAGCGTGTAGGCGGCCCCGAACATGACGATGACGGCGAACATGTACCACTGCACTTCGAGCCAGGCGTTCGAACTCTGGTCGTAGGCGTAGCGGATCATCGCGTTGCCGGCGCTGACAACGCAGGCCAGCAGGACCAGCCAGTTGCAGACAAGCCCGATTTTTTCGTTCATCGCGTCGATGAGCGTGCTGAAGGACAGCAAAAGGCGCATCCATCTCCCCTTGGGCGAGTTCTTATTGTCGGCTCCCCGATCTCGCCGACCGGGGACCTTCTAATAACGTGCCTCACGGGACCGCGCTAGCATTTGGACTGTTCCGACGGACGGCGGGGGGGCGTCAAGTCGCTACATTCGAGGGGTTTGCCTATGCCGTAGGCAACTCCGACCATCCGTCCGGCCCGAAGAACTCCAGGGGACGGAAGGCGCGCTTGTAGGCCATCTTGCTCGAGTCGGAGATCCAGTAGCCAAGATAGACGTAGGGCAGCCCGCGCCGGGCCGCGGCATTGGCCAGCCACAGGATCATGTGCGTACCGAGACCCCGCCGCGGATCCTGAGGATCGAAGAAGCTGTAGACCGCCGACACGCCACTCGACAGCCAGTCGACCAGACACGCCCCGACCAGGCGCCCGTCGTCCGAGTCGTCGCGGAATTCGATGATCGCGGTCTCCACCGGGCTTTCCTCGACCATGGCGCGATAGTCGTCGAAATCCATGTCTGCCATGTCGCCGTCGCGATGCCGGGTCAACACATAGCGAGAAAAAAGCGCGTATTGCTCGCCTGTCGCCAGCGGCTGGGTCTCGACCGCATGGACGTGCTCGTTGCGCCGCAGAATCCGGCGCTGGGCCCGGCTGGGCTCGAAGTCGCGGACCCGGACACGGACGGGCACGCAGGCACGGCAACCGTCGCACAGGGGCTTATAGACAAAGTGGTGGGAGCGTCTGAAGCCTGCGTCGGTCAGCGTGTCGTGCTGGGAAATCGCATCAGGTCCGCTCAGCTCGGTGACGAGCTTGGTCTCCAGCCGGTGCGGCAGATACGGGCAGCGCATCGCCGGCGTGGTGCGAAAGAATCGCAGGGTCTGGATGTTCTGGCGGATAAACATGGATTCAGGGGAAAGAGTGTAGCCTTCTCGGGCGCGAAGGAAAGCGGCCGTTCATTCGCCAAAGGTCGAGACGACCCCGAAAATCAGGATTTGGGCGGCCTGCCGCTCATACGGCGGATGGGAACGAGGGCCAACCGTACCAGCCTGGGCAGCAGCCACACCAGCAAGACGACGAAGGCAGCCAGCAGACACAGGAACGTGATCGGATGGGCGATCGCCAGGGCCAGCCCGCCAATGACGGCGACGTCCTCCGTCAGCGAGGCCGCAATGTTGCTGAAGGGCTCGGGCGAGGTGTTGATGAGCGCCCGGGAGCCGGTCTTGGCGATATGCGTTCCCGCGGCCAGGGTGCCGCCCAGGAGGCCCGCGATGACGGCGACCTCGGGGCTGAGCCCGCCTGCGGCGCCATAGGCCAGCAGGAAGCCCGCCGGAATGCGGACGAAGGTTTGCAGCACGTCGTTGATGCTGTCGACGTAGGGGATCTTGTCGGCAAAGAAATTGAGCGCGAACAGCAGTGCGGCCACGCCCATGACCCAGGGCGAGGCCAGCACCTCGAGGCTGTGTGGCAGGTTGACGAGGCCAAGGCGCTCGGCCGCACCCAGCACCAGGACGGCGGCGTAGGTGTTGAGCCCGCTCGCCCAGCCGGCACCGAGGGCGACGGCGATGGCAGCGAGGGTTTCGGTGTTCATCGCATGGCCGTCAAAGGGCGCGCCGGGCTTTCAGCGCGGTGGCCAGCGTGCCGTCGTCCAGCCAGTCGAGTTCGCCGCCGACCGGGACGCCATGGGCGAGGCGGGTGAGGGGCACCTCCAGCTCCGCCAGCCGCTCGGCGAGATAGTGGGCGGTCGTCTGGCCATCGACGGTGGCGTTGGTGGCCATGATCACTTCGCGGATGCCGCCGGCGCCCACGCGCTTCACGAGGGCCGCGATGTTGAGTTCGTCCGGGCCGATGCCATCGAGCGCCGACAGCGAGCCGCCGAGCACGTGATAGCGGCCGGGAAATATCTTGCCGCGCTCCATCGCCCAGAGGTCGCCCACGTCCTCGACGACGCAGAGGAGGCCCGCGTCGCGCTTGGGATCGATGCAGATCGAGCAAGGGTCGACCGTGTCGAGGTTGCCGCAGACCGAGCAGGCCCGGATCGCCCGCGCCGCGTCGGCAAGGGCGGCACTGAGCGGCTGCATCAGGGTCTCGCGCTTCTTCAGGAGATGGAGCGCCACGCGGCGGGCGGAACGCGGACCGAGGCCGGGCAACCGGCCCAGCAGCTGGAGCAGCCGTTCGATCTCGGGACCGATCATCTAAAGTTTGAAGCCGGGGGGCAGTGGCAGACCGCCGGCGATGCTCTTCATCTGCTCCTGCACCACCTGCTCGACCTTTGTCCGCGCATCGTTGGCGGCGGCCACGATCAAATCCTCGACCACGCCCTTGTCGGCCGGCACGAACAACGAGGGGTCGATTTCGACGCGGCGCGTCTCGTTCTTGCCGTTCACAGTCACCTTGACCAGGCCGGCGCCCGAGCTGCCCACGATCTCCAGCCGTTCCAGCGTCGTCTGCAGCTCCTGCATCTTTTGCTGCATGGCCTGCGCCTGCTGCATCAAACCGCCGAGATCCTTGAGTTTGTCGAACATCAGAACTCACTTTCGGGAATGTCGTCGTCGGCGGGGTATTCGTCGGGCAGAGGCGGCTCCTCGCCCGACGGCCCCTGGAGGTCCGCGACCAGCGAGGTCTGCTCGCCCTTGCGGCGAACGGAATCGATCCTGGCGCCGGGAAACGTCTTGAGGATGGCCTGCACCATCGGATTGACCTCGGCCTGGCTCCTGAGGTCGTCGGCCTTGGTGACCTTCTGAGCCGTCAACGTCGGCTTGCCGGCGTCGCTCGAAACCGAGGCGATCCAGCGCCGGCCGGTCCAGCGGGTCAGGGACTCGCTCAGACGGTGCGCGAGATCGGGCGGCGCCTGCGGCTCGGGCCGGAACTCGATCAGGCCGGGTTCGCAGCGCACCTCGTGGACGTGGTGCATCAGATAGTTGACCAGGCGCGCCTCGCGCTTGGTTTCGAACAGCGCCACCACTTCGGTAAAGTTCCGGGGCGACGGCAGAGCCGCGGCGGGCTGGCCCACGGCGGTAGCCGGCTGTGTCGCCAGACGGGCCGACGCTCCGCCGCCACCGCCGCCGCGCAGCGCCGCGGTGCCCGCACCGTTGCCGGATGCGTCGTTCTGCAGCGACTTGATGGCATCGGCGGGTGAGGGGAGATCGGCCACGTAGCAAAGCCGGATCAGGGCCATCTCCGCGGCACGCAGCGGCGAGGGCGCCGTCAGCGTTTCCTGCAGCCCCCTGAGCAGCAGCGTCCAGGCGCGCGTGAGCGAAGCCATCGACAGCTTGCCGGCCATGGCGAGGCCCTGGGCGCGTTCGCTATCGGCCGAGCCCGCCGCTGCTTCGGGTGCCACCTTGAGCCGCGTCACCCAATGCGTGAGTTCGAGCAGATCCTGCAGGATCACCACTGGATCGGCGCCTGAATCGTGCATCTCGCCGAGCGAGGCCACCACGGAAGGCGCGTCGCCGCGCATCGTCTTCTCGAACAGCTCGAGCACCCGGCTACGGTCGGCCAGGCCCAGCATGTCGCGGACCTGGGCCGCATCGACCACGCCGCCGCCATGCGCGATCGCCTGGTCGAGCATCGAGAGCCCGTCGCGCACCGAGCCGTCGGCGGCGCGCGCGATCAGCGCCAGCGCCTCGGGCGAGATTTCTACTTTCTCGGTGGCCGAGATCTTGCCGAAATGCTCGATCAGCACGTCCTGCGGCACGCGCTTCAGGTCGAAGCGCTGGCAGCGGCTCAGCACCGTCACCGGCACCTTGCGGATCTCGGTGGTGGCGAACAGGAACTTCACATGCGGCGGCGGCTCTTCCAGCGTCTTCAGCAGCGCGTTGAAGGCCTTCTCCGACAGCATGTGCACTTCGTCGATGATGTAGACCTTGTAGCGCGCCGAGACCGGCCGGTAGCGGACGCCTTCGATCAGCTCCCGCACATCGTCGATGCCGGTGCGCGAGGCGGCGTCCATCTCGATGACATCGACGTGGCGGTCCTCGGTGATGGCCCTGCAGTTGTCGCAGACGCCGCAGGGATCGACCGTCGGGCCGCCGTTGCCGTCGGCGCCCACGCAGTTGAGCGCGCGGGCGATGATGCGGGCGGTCGTGGTCTTGCCGACGCCGCGCACGCCCGTGAGCATGAAGGCGTGCGCGATGCGACCGGTCGCGATGGCGTTGCGCAGGGTGCGCACCATCGCCTCTTGGCCGACCAGGGTGGTGAAATCGGTGGGTCGATATTTGCGGGCGAGGACGCGGTAGGGGAGCGTCTTTTCGGCTGCCTTGTCGCCAGTGGACTTGTCGCCAGTGCCTTTGGTGGCTTGCGCCATGGCGATCACCCGCTCAACCGCCGTGGCCCCTTTTAAGTCCCGGCGGTCGTCGCGCCTGGGTCGCCTGCCCCTCGCGACGGCGTGCGCGGGAAACAGGTGAGGGACCAGCATGACCCGAAGCGAATTCGTTACGGCTGCTTCCTTCCGGATCTGACCGGGTTGGCGACTGCTCCGCCCACACCGGCCCCTCGAGGGCGTTATATCAGGAGTCCCGGGGCCCGGCACAAGGGATGAAGTGGGCCTTTTCAGGTGTCGCCGGCCCGGCCCGATCCGCTCTTACTGCGAGGAAGGGGAAGATCCGGTGTTGGAAAAGCCCCATCCTATCGGAAATCCGACCGAACGCCTTCCCAGCGTGCAACTCGAGCACTGCTCGGTGGTTGTGGCGACCGCGCCGAGCCGCTAGGCCTTTTGCATGTGCCCTTCCAACGAAGGGGGCGCGCCCGTTGTGGAAGCTAGTCCCACAGGCGACGCTCCGGACCTCACCTTTCGCGCCCTGCGCCAGCGGATCCGCCAGCAGGAGATTCTCGCTGAACTGGGCGTGACCGCCCTGCAGGGGGCCGACTTCGACAAGCTTCTGGCCGAGACGGCCCGCCTGAGTGCTGAGGCGCTCCGGGCCGAGTTCTGCAAGGTGCTGGAGCATATCCCCTCCGAGAACCGGCTGCTGGTCCGAGCCGGTGTCGGCTGGGACGAAGGCATCGTCGGCAAGGCCAGTATCGGCGCCGATCTCGCCTCGCCGGCGGGCTTCGCGCTCCACACCGGCAAGCCGGTGATCTCCAACCATCTCGAGAACGAGGAGCGCTTCCGCACGCCCGAGATGCTGGCGCAGCACGGCATCCACCGGGCGATGAACGTCATCCTGCAGGGCGACGGCCGGCCGTTTGGGGTGCTCGAGGTCGACAGCCGCTCGGAGGAGGAGTTCGTCGAGCACGACCTCGCCTTCCTGCAGGGCGCCGCCAACATTCTCGGCATGGCGATCGAGCGCGAGCGCCACGGGCGCAACCTCGAGGCCGCGTTGGACCGCCACCAGGTGCTGCTGAAGGAGATGGGCCACCGGGTGAAGAACAGCCTGATGATCGTCACCAGCATGCTGCAGCTCCAGGCGCGCGACGTCGGCGATCCTGCCCTCACGGCCCATCTGGAAGAGGCCGCCAACCGCGTGCTGGCCGTCGCCAGGGCCCACGATCAGCTGTTCCAGGGCGCCGACATCGAGCGCCTCGATCTCGGCAAGTATGTCGAAGGCATCTGCAAGGACCTCGACGACAGTGTCGCCCACTGCGTCATTCATACCGAGGTGCAATACGAGATCGAGATTTCCGCCGACCGCGCCATCTCGGCGGCACTTGTCGTGAACGAGCTGATCGCCAACGCGGCCAAGCATGCCTACCGCGGCAGGCGAGGCGGAAAGATCCGGGTCGCCATTGCCGGTGCCGGAGGCGACAAGATTTCGATTTCCGTGCGCGACGAAGGCACGGGTCTGCCTGAGGATTTCGACCTCGGCCGGCCGAAGGGGCTGGGCATGCGGATCGTCACCACGTTCGTTGAGCAACTGAAGGGCACGCTCGAAATCCGCCATCACAAGCCCGGCACCGAGTTCGTGGTCATTCTGCCGCGCTGAAGGGCCGGCTCCCGCCGGCGACCGCGGCCGGCGCTGGGGTCACACGGGCAAACTCCCTGCCCGCGTCCCACACGCCTTTTTCATGGCCGTGAAGCCGTTCGATGCCGTGTTTGCACGGCCTTTTCGCATTATTTGTGGACGCCTGAATGTAACGCGTTCTGTCCAGAAACCTGTCCAGAGCAGCGTCGCAAACCGGTCGCGAGCCGATCGTCCTGGCCGACGTTCGCCGTCGGCTTTTGGGGCACGCCGGAGGGAGTTCCGGCGGCACGGACGCCTAAATGAGTTCGGAATCTGTTCGGTAGGCAATGCTCACAAACATCGCATTTGTTCATTATCGCAAGCACTTGCGCTGTTTCGCCGAACAACTCCTGACGCCTCTCAAGGTGTACGAAGTCGTTCAGTTTTTGCGCCCCACACGCACGGCTTTAGAGTCCCGGGCAAGTGAACGGGCGGCTCGGCCTTTTGAGACAGGCGTCATGCAACGATAGTGGAAATATAGAGCGATTCCGGCTGAACCTGTGAATCGGCGATTGCAAACCAGCATCGCGGATTCCGCCGGGCTGCTAGCAGTGTCAGCATCTACAGAAGTCAATGCGGTTCATCTCCGGTCGCACTAATCGAGACGCCGGATTCGCAAACTGGCGTAACGTCGTCGGTCGTTTAGGAGGCTGCCCGCAGACACATCTGCGGCAGTGTTCAATAGTGAAAAGATACAAAATTGCATATCTGAGGAACCAAGAACTGTAGGCCGCGTTCGTCTACATGAACCTTCGTCCTCATCGTATTCATGATCGCTCGTCCGGCAGTAATTTCCGACAGTTTGGATCGTGTCCCGATGCGTGGTGTAGCTGATCGTCGCTCACGACGACCTCCGGGCTGTCGCCGGATCGGTCAGGCTGCCGCCAAGGGCAGGCTGACGGTGGGATCATCGCTGACTGGCGCGATGCTT